>Ga0265306_10000698_pt1 | contig 16183 bp, 11 predicted proteins | sample Helome_3_FD_192493 | JGI IMG/M metagenome (GOLD analysis project Ga0265306, IMG submission 192493) | Marine sediment microbial communities from subtidal zone of North Sea - Hel_20160420 (Illumina Assembly) | ecosystem: Environmental > Aquatic > Marine > Subtidal zone > Sediment ...
ACTGCCGCGAATCTCACCAAACGTCGCGGTCGGAAGCTGCGGAATGATACAGGCATAGCAGCGCAGCTGCTCGGCATTGCCAATAAGCAGGCCTGCAACCTGAGGCGTGCACGCGTCCGCTGCACAATCAGCGCTCGTGGTCCGGCCGTCGTCGCTTCCAGGGTCGGTCGAGCAATTGGCGCTCACGCAATCAACCGCGCTGTTCATTTGGTCGAGGATGGTCAATCCTTCTGAGACCTCCACGTCGGGACACGGCACGCCCACAGGAGTGGGCGGAACCAGCCCGTTCTGGTCAGTGGGATCGTCGACCATCGTGTCGAGGTCATTGAAGGTGAACGCAACGTACGGATACGTGCCGACCGCGCTGTCCCGAATGAGCTCCTTGTCTTCCTGGGTCCAGACTTCTTGAAGGCAGAGGATGTCGGCGTCGTGGGCCGCAATCGCGTCTCTAATGGGTTGCCGGCGTTCCGTCTCGTAGGGAATGAAGGCCCCGGCCAGCGCCACGTTGAACGCGTCGACGATGACCTCTTCGGGCTCCCGGCTTGTTGTACTGCTCTCTCCACAGCCCAGTGCGAGGGCAAATACGCTGACGATGACTAAGCTACGCTTCATAACTGACTCCTTGTTGCGAATTGTGACGGGAGCGTGCCGAAGACCCCTCCCGTCGTCAACCCATTGTGAGCCAGTCTAACCGCCTTGCGGGTGAAGAGAGATCGCGGTTACGGTAGCTGCATGAGACGACTTGCTTTGCCCATGGCCTTGCTGACCGTGATCGCTTTTGTCGGTTGCAGCGACTCGGAAACCGGCGGCACCGGTGGTGCAGGCGGGACCGGTGGGCTCCGCGAATGCGATGCCACCCACAGCAAAATCGGACAAGTTGCCGCGCTTCAAACCTTCGCCCACCAGGTTTCGGGCATGGCGGTGATCGTCGACGACTGCACCGTGCGCGTCGACGATTTCGTCTACGATGGCACCGGCATCGATGTCCGTTTCTACGGTGGCCTCGGCGGTGATTACATCAACGGCTTTTCGATGAGCGAAGAAGACTTGCGCCGCGACGGCGGCTACGACGGCACCGAGCCGGTTTACGCGCAGCTTCCAGAGGGCCGGACGCTCGACGATCTCGACGGCATTAGCGTATGGTGTGTTCCCGCCCGAGCAAGCTTCGGCGACGGCCCATTCACAAACCCTTGAGGAACTGACCCACGTGCCGATCTTGGTGGCGGAAGGCCTCTGCAAAGCCTACGGAGAGACGCGACTTCTCGATGGCGTGGACCTTTCGGTGCACGAAGGGGAGCGGGTTGGGCTGGTCGGGAACAACGGCTCGGGTAAGTCGACATTGGCGCGCATCTTGGTGGGTGAAGAGCAGCCTGACGCTGGGCGGGTCGCACGCCGGCGTGAAGCGACCATTCGTTACTTGTCACAGGAACCGACGCTGCCGGAGGGCCGGAACGCGCGAGACGTCGTGCTCGAAGGGCTCGGCGCTTGGGCCGAGGCGTTCGAGCGACACGAGGAGCTCAGCCATCGGATCGCCGCACAGCAAGCCGGATGGGAAGCGTACACCGAGCCGCAGGCGGCCGCTGCGCAGGAGGTCGAGCGGCTCGGAGGCTGGGACAACAGCCTTCGCGTCGACGTGCTTCTCCAGCAACTCGGCCTACGCGAGATCAACCGAAGCATCGATGAGATGAGCGGCGGGGAGCGGCGGCGCGTAGCGCTCGCTCGGCTTTTGGTCGAAGAACCCACTTTGGCGATTCTCGATGAGCCCACCAACCACCTCGACGCTGATACGATCGATTGGCTGGAGACCTACCTGCGGGAGCAATACAGCGGCGCGCTCCTTCTTATCACGCATGACCGCTACGTTCTCGACCGGGTGGTGAACCGAACGCTCGAAATCGACCAGGGCAGGGTGTACAGCTACGAGGGCGGTTGGCATGCTTATTTGGAAGCCAAAGCCGATAGGCTGGCCCACGCCGATCGCGCCGAGGCGAACCGTCAGAACCTCCTCCGGACCGAGCTCGAATGGCTTCGTCGGTCTCCCAAAGCCCGGACCAGCAAATCAAAGGCGCGCGTCGATCGCGCCGAGGCGCTACGCGATGCCGGAGGTCCCAAGGCCGAGCAGGTCGCACGGTTCGCCGCACAGACTCAGCGACTCGGCGGCACCGTCCTCGAAGCGCATGGCCTTGGGGTGCAACTTGGCGCCCTCGAGCTCGTCGATTCGCTGGACTTGATCTTGTCGCGCGGAGATCGCCTCGGGATCGTCGGTCCGAATGGTGCTGGCAAGACCACCTTGCTGCGCGTGCTCCTCGGCGAGCTCGAACCTACGCGGGGTCGCGTCGTCATTGGAGCGAACACCAAGTTCGCCTACTTCGATCAAGGTCGAAGCGGCCTCAGCGAAGATGACTCCGTTCAGCAGAACGTCGCGCCCGATAGGCCTCAGGTAACATTCCAAGGTCGCTCGATCGACATCCGAAGTTACCTCAAGCGCTTCCTCTTCGCCCCGCATCGCACACGGGACAAGGTGTCATCGCTGTCTGGCGGCGAGCGCGCGCGCGTGGCCTTGGCGAAGCTGCTGCTCGCTCCGGCCAATGTGCTCGTCCTCGACGAGCCGACGAACGACCTCGACGTCGCCACGCTTGCTGCACTCGAAGAGATGCTGGTGGAATCGAAGTCAACCGCGCTCATCGTCAGCCATGATCGCTACTTCCTCGACCGCGTCGCCACCAAGATCCTCGCTTTCGAGGGTGATGGCCGGGTCATCGCCTATGCGGGGAACTACAGCGACTACCGAGAACAACGCGCCGCGGGTCAGGCAGAACGCAAGCGAAGCGCCGGCAAGAGCGCCCCCAAGCCCAAGAGCAGCTCGACTGGCAAAGGAAAGAAGCTCTCGTACAAAGAGAAGCAGGAGCTCGAGCGGCTCCCGGTCGAGATCGAACGCGCCGAAGCAGAGGCCGTCGAGGTCGAAGCGCTCCTGAATGACCCGGCGCTTTACGCCGACCGCACCGAAGAAGTTCCTGCAATTGTGGCGCGCCAAGGCGAGCTGCAGCGGGAAATAGACCGAATGATGACGCGTTGGCTGGAGCTAGAGTCCAAAGTCGCGGGCAAATAGCCCGATCGGGGCCCGCGGGTGGGGCTTGCGGTGGACCGCAGGGTAACGCTACAACTAGTCCGCTATGGCCCAAACCGCTCAAATTCGCTCGATCCAGTCCATCGAAAACGAGGCGCAGCGCGTCTACAAGCTCCAACGCGAGGCGTATTTGCGGGATCCATACCCAAGTCTTCAGGAACGAAAAGCGCGCCTAGACGCCGTCGAGCGAATCCTGCTGGAAAACACCAACGCGATCGTCGAGGCTATTGCTCAAGATTTCGGGCACCGCTGTGCCGAAGAGTCGAAGATTCTCGAAATCTTTCCAGTCATCGACGGGCTTCGTCACACGCGGAAGAAGCTTCGCAAATGGATCAAGCCGCAGCGCCGGCCGATCTCGTGGCTCTTTGCGACCGGCTCCAACCGGCTCATCCCGCAGCCCAAAGGCGTCGTGGGGATCGTCTCGCCCTGGAACTACCCGCTCTTCCTCACCTTGAGTCCGCTGGTCAGCGTCTTGGCAGCCGGCAACCGAGCGATGATCAAGATGGCGAGCAACTCGCAGCACCTTTGCCGCCTGCTCGCCGGCAAGTTCAGCGAGGTCTTCCCAGAAGAGGTCGTCGCGATCCTGCCCGGGGTTCGTGCCGGAGACTTCTCCACGCTGCCTTACGACCACATCATCTTCACCGGCTCGGCGGACGTGGGTCGGACAGTCATGCGGTCCGCAGCCGAAAACCTGACGCCTGTCACCCTCGAGCTCGGCGGCAAGTCGCCGACCATCGTCTGTGACGATTTCGACCTCGACGAGGCAGCTTCGCGAATCATGTACGCGAAGCTCGTCAACGCAGGCCAGACCTGCTTGGCGCCGGACTACCTCTTTCTTCCTGAGGGGAGCGAGGATCGATTCGTCGCCGCAGCGCAACGCCTCGTCGCCGAGCGCTATCCGGACACGAACGACGACAGTTACACCTCGGTCATCGATGACAAGGCATTCCGGCGCCTGCGCATGACGCTCGAGGATGCCGAGGCAAAGGGCGCGAAGCTCGTCCCGTTGGTCCCGAATGCGTCTTTCAACGATGTGCTTCGCAAGTTCCCGCCGTACCTCGTGCTCAACGTGACCGAGGACATGATGATCATGAAGGAAGAGATCTTCGGTCCTCTTTTTCCCGTGATGACCTACAAAGACCTGGACGAGACCATCGAGTACGTGACTCACCGAGACCGTCCTCTCGGTTTTTATGTGTTCACCAACGATCGCGCGCGAAAGGAGAAGCTGCTCTACAGCACGATTTCGGGCGGGGTCACCATCAACAACTGCATCATCCACGTCGCTCAGCACGACCTGCCGTTTGGCGGGGTTGGCGCGAGCGGCATCGGCCACTACCACGGCTACGAGGGCTTCGTGGAGTTCAGCAAGATGCGCCCAGTCTTCACCAGCCCGTGGCTCTCGCTCCTGCACTGGTTCTACCCGCCGTACACCGGCAGGCAGGAACGCATGATCGACATGACGATCAAGCTGAAGCCCTGACAATGGCTTAGGCTGGGTCCGATGGCGCCCGGCGGCGACGCCGCCTCAGTCCAGGGTGATCGAGACTTGCTTGATCGTGTCCGCTTTGACGTTGATAAAGACCCGTTTCGCGGGCCCAGTGCCGGAGCGCTTCAAGATCAGCTTGTGACGTCCGGCAGGGAGCGTCAGTCGTCTCGGGGTGCTCCCTAGCGACTTACCGTCCTTGAATACCTCGGCCCACCCGCCACGCGTGACGAGATTGACGGTGCCAGGCTTGGCGTCTTTTTGCGGTTTGGGACGCGCGCGTCGTTTACGACTCGGCGCCGCGGTCTTCGGCTTCCGCTCGACCGTCGGTACCGCAGCCGGGATCTCATCGACCGGTGCTGGAGCAGTTGGGGCGATCTGTGGCTCGGCCGGGGCTCGAGGCTCAGGCGCGCGTACCGCCCTCACCGGCGAGGCCTCTCCGACCACGGCTGGCGACGGCTCGACATTCTCTCTTGGATAGCCAGCCCCGAGCGCAACGGCAATAGCGCCACCGATAGTGACGAGGCCCGCGACCAACGCGACCATCACGCGTCGCGATCCTCCCCTTTTCCTAGGTAGCGGGATCGTCCCTGCGAGCGTCGCGGCCTGCGTCATATCGAACTCGTCGACCGCTCGGATCGAGAGCACCGGGGAACGTTGCATCCGCGCGAGCTCCATGAGCTGATTCTTGCGCGCCTCTCCCTGCGGAAAGAGCTCCGCCATCCAATCCGAAAGCTCGGCTGGACCGATCAGCTCGTCTTGTTTGCTCAAGAATCGTCGCAGAGCCTGACCCATCTCCCGCGCGGTTTGCCAGCGCTCGTTCGGGTCTCGCGCGAGCGCTTTCAATGCGATGTCGTCGAGCTCCTTGGGAACGTGTGGGCGGAACTTCGACGGCGGAGGGATCTCTTCGTACAGCAACGCGAACATCGTATTGGCGGTGGTGTCACGCTTGAACAACCGTTTGACCGCGAGCGCCTCCCACAACGCGGCCCCTAGGGCCCAGGTATCGATCCTTCGGTCGATGGTACCGGCTTTCAGTTGTTCCGGGGCCATGTATGCAATGGTCCCCTTCACATCCCCCGTGGACGTCTTGTGCAGGCGCTCACGCGCACTCGCTACTCCGAAATCGACCAGCTGCACTGCTCCGTCGTATGTGACGAACAGGTTTCGGGGAGAGACGTCGCGATGCACGACGTGAAGGAGATCACCATTGGCGTCCTTGAGCTCGTGTGCAGCATGGAGCCCTTCGCAAGCATCCGCGATGATGCGTGCCACTCGAAGCGGCAGCACAGGACTCCGACGCTGCTCTGGGATCTTGGCTACACGCGTATAGACACGCGCCAAGGGCTCGCCGACGAGATACTCCATCGCGATGTAGTACTCGCCGTCGGCTTGGCCGAAGTCGAACACACTGCACACGTTCGGATGGGTAATCCGCGAGGCGATCTTCGCCTCGTCCAGGAACATCTCCACGCAGTCGGTTTCTTTTGCGAGGTGGGGATGGATCCGCTTGAGCGCGACCAGTTTCTCGAAGCCTGCCGTTCCATCGAGCCGAGCAAGGTAGACCGAACCCATGCCCCCGGACGCGAGCTCGAAGCGCAGCTCGTAGCGGCCGATCCGCTCCGGCGTCGCTCGCTCCGGCGGGACAGTCTCCGCCACCGATTCCGGGGGAAGCGACTCCAGCCCCTCCCCGGTCTCCGCTCCTTTGGTACTCAAGCTCACGATTCCCTTACCCTTTATAGCGCAGCTCAGCCGCTATTGGTGAAAGTTTTGATTGCTACTTCACTTCTGGCTAGCTTATGGGGACGGGATTACATGTCTACTAAATTCGGAATCATTGGACTTTTGGGCGTTCTTTGTCTTCTTTCGACCGAGGCAAAGGCTCACTACCTCTTAGATGATGGGGTCGCCTCCTATGAGGACGCCGACTTCCAGGCGGCGCTTCGCACCTTCAACCTCGCCGCCAAGGACGCTGACCTCTCGGTGGAGGAGCTTCTCCTGCTCTTTGAAATGAGAGCCTTGGTCCATCACGCCATGGACAACGAGACGGCGATGCTCAGGGACTTGGAGCGCGTAGGCGCGCTGCGCCCGAGTCACCAGCTCGGCGGCCTTGCACCACCTCCGGTGCGCAAGGCCTACGACGACATGCTCGAGGCAAACGGCGGAACGCTGGGTGTCGAGCTCCTGGTCGAGGAGAGAGTCTTCGATGGGAAGCCGTTCATCGTGGCCCGCGTCGAACGGGTCCCGAAGGGTCTCGTTCACCGTGTCGGTCTGCAGTGCCGGGTCCAGCCGGACGGTAGGCTCATGGCGCGCACCGCCCAGGGCACCAAGGCAAGGCTTGCGCTTCCCAAATCGGGCGAACACCAAGGCTGCGAGGCCAAGGCTGAAACCAGGCGGGGTACCGTGTTGTTCAGCGCAAGCATCGAGGGCACGCTTCCGAAGCCGCCCCCGGTGGCAGCGGAGCCACCCCCCCCGCCCCTGCCAACGCCTGTGCCAGCGCAATCGCCAAGCGTCTTTCAGATGCCGGAGTACAAAGGCCCCGTCGATCAGCCGACCGCGAAGAAAAAGAAGAAGTGGCCGTGGATCGTGGCCGCCGCCGCGGTCGCGGTCGTGGGCGGCGTCACCGCCGGTGTCATCCTTTCTAAGAACTCTAAACAGAGCCAGCCCGCAGCGGGCGGCGTCACGGTGAGCTGGTGAATCTAGTTACACACAAATCGGGCCTCGTATTCTTGCTGATCGCCATCGTCGGATCGCTAGCGGCAGGCTGCGGCAGTGAACCAGGTTCAGAAGGGCTCAGCGTGGACGTGTCCTTTGCTCCGGGCGTGCCCCGGGCGGCCCGCGATGAAGCCGTTCGCGTCGAGGTGTACCTGGTCGGCTCCTGCGATTCGGTCGTGATGGGTGATCGACCCGACGACGCTATCGACAGCATGTTCGTTCTACGCGATGAAAGCGCAGGTCCGGCGATCGCTATTCCCGAACCCGGCCAATACGGGCTCTACGCCGTCGCGCAGAATTCCGACTGTGCCGTCGTTGGCGCAGGCTGCGACGAAGTGACCATCGACGCCGCTCCTCAGGAGACCTACTCCGTCGAGCTCGGCGCATTCTCCGGCGAAGGTTGCTTCGCGAACCAAGAATGCTCACTCGAAACCGGCGACTGCACCGGCCCCAGTGGCGACTGCGTAGACCTGGACTCCGATGGACTGGGTGATGGCACTCGTGACAACGTGGGCTGCGTCAATCCGACGACGGACTCGAACGACGCCGACGGGACGGTTTGCGCCGACACGGATGGCGACAGCTGTGACGACTGCAGCAATGGCTCCTTCGATCCGCTCGACGACGGGACGGACGCCGATGGCGACGGCGTTTGCGACAGTAGCGACGCGTGCGTCGACAGCGACGGCGACGGCCTGGGCGATGGCAGCCAGGGCAATTCGGGCTGCGTGAACGCGACGACGGACTCGAACGACGGGGACGGGGCGGTCTGCGCCGACACCGATGGCGACACCTGTGACGACTGCAGCAATGGCTCCTTCGATCCGCTCGACGACGGCGATGATGACGACGCCGATGGCATTTGCGACAGTGGCGACGTCTGCGTCGACAGCGACAGTGATGGATTGGGTGACGGCACGCTCGGGAACGCGGGCTGCGTGAACACCGCAACCGACTCGAACGACGGGGACGGAGCGGTTTGCGCCGACACCGATGGCGACAGCTGTGATGACTGCAGCAGCGGATTCTTCGCCCCGCTCGACGACGGCACCGACGGCGATGGCGACGGCATATGCGACGCCGGCGACCTTTGCGTAGACACGGACGGCGACGGCTTGGGTGACGGCACCGGAGGCAATGTGGGCTGCGCCAGCACCACGACCGACTCGAACGTCGGCCTAGCCACCATCTGCGCCGACACGGACGGCGACGGCTGTGATGATTGCAACAGCGGCTACTTCACTCCGCTCGACGATGGCCCCGATGCTGACGCGGATGGCGTTTGCGACAGTGGCGACGATTGCGTAGACGTCGATGGCGACGGTTTGGGTAATGGCAGCGGGGGCAATGTGGGCTGTGTGAATACCGCGACCGACTCGAACGACGCCAACGGCACGCTGTGCGCCGACACGGACGGTGACAGCTGTGATGACTGCGCCATTACAGCGTTCGATCCTAGCAACGATGGCCTCGACGCCGACGGAGACGGTGCCTGCGCGCTAGGCGACTGTGATGACGACAAGCCGCTCTGCGTGTCCGTTTGCACCGATGTTGATGCCGACGGCTACTGCATCGACACCGATTGCGACGATGCGGTTCCGACTTGCGATCTCGATTGCACGACGAACACGGATGGCGACGCACACGTCGACTGCTTCGAGACATTCTGCGGAACCGACCCGGGTAGCAACGGATCCGACTGTCTAGAGGTGAGCAGCGAGCTCGAGTACGAGGCCGCGATCGACGCGGCCAATGCCAATGTAGGCGACGATTACATCGTCCTGAACGACTTCACCATGACCACGGGCGCTCCGGCGATTAACGACGCTACGGGGGGGCTCACCATCCGGCAGGTCGCGGGCGCCACCCTGACAGTCAACTCGGGTGGCAATCGCTTGGTCTTCGACCTCAGAAGGGCCAACAATGTGATCGATGGGGTTCGCGTCGTGAATGTGTCGAACGCCGAGGACATCGTCCTGATCACCGCCGACAACAACACCGTGCGGAACTGCGTGTTCGAAGGGTTTGAGCGGCGCGGAATCTACGTCGATGGTGGCGACAACGCCCTGCTCATGCACAACATCATTACCGGCGGGACCAATTCGCAAGGCGGCGAGAGTGCGGCCATCATCATCAGGGATTCGATCGCTTCGGTCGTCGCAGGCAACACGGTGGCTCTCAACACGATGGACGGTGTGCAAATTCGAAAGGCTACGGCTCCGGTCATCGACCACAATACGATCGCCGACAACGGCGGCTCGGGCCTCGAGTTCTACGGTGACGACTCTTTCGGTGTTTGCCTCCGAAACAACAACGTCACCGGCAACGGGGACTTTGGATACAACGGCGCCAAGGTCGTGACTTTCGACACCGGCGCAGCGTGTACCGCGCCGCTATCCTCGGGGCCGGCCTACGGTAACAACGACTTCGATAACAGCGGTGGATCCTGTGGTGGCAACGACTGCCTGGCGTGCGCCTGTCTCCCCGCGGGATCGTTTTGGGAGTACAGCGTCGACCCGCTCTATACTAGCACCGCGGTCGGCGACCAGGACCTCTACTGTCTTGGGGCGGCTTCGACGCTGATCGACGGCGGCGACGATCTTCTCTCCTACGACCTCAATGGCGATGCCGCCGGCGACTTCAACGGCAGCGGCCCCGACATCGGCAGTCGAGAAGACGGCCCGGGCGACTGCAACTGACCGCGCCCGCTCGATAATCTCTTGGCGAAATCGCTCGCTCGACGCAATATACAGCCGAGGTTGCGTGACTACCGGAGTAGGCCAAACCACCGATAGCCGGGAGTTCCTGCAGCAGCGAGTGGCCGCTTTTGGCTTTGCGGTTGCGGTCATCCTGCTCCTGTCCTTGGTCAGTCGCGTCATTTTGGGCCTGGCGTTCGGGTATCTTTGGGGAGAGCTGGCGCATCCTTCGTTTTGGGCACACGCGGCAGCCTGGGTTCCGGTCGCATGCGTTTGGCTCATCTGTCGATCGCGCCCGCTCGAAACAGGGACCATCCAAGTTGTCGAAGCCGTCGGATTGGTACTGACGAGCGTAGGTCTCGTCGTGATGGGTGGCTATCTCCCTGCGGCGGCAGGTGCGGCGACCACGACGGCTTACGCGTTGTCTTTCGGACTCGTCGCGCGCGCGATCTTCGTCCCCAGCACGGCGAGGCATACCGCCTGGCTTGGTTTGGCAATCGGGATCCCTCTCGTCATTGCCGTCTACTTGAACTTCCTCACCGTCGATATCGAGGTTTGGAACAGCCACGGTTTTTTCCGCAAGATCGAAGATGCGAGCATTCTGGCGCGCAGTCAGTCGATTCAGATCGGATTCGCCTGGGCGCTTACGACCTTGCTCGCAGCCTGGGCGACGCGCGTGATCTACGGCCTTCGTAAAGACGCGCATGACGCCAAAAAGCTCGGCCAATATTTCATCGCAGAAAAGCTCGGCGAAGGAGGTATGGGCACGGTGTACCGGGCACAGCACGGGCTACTCAAGCGACCGACCGCGATCAAGCTCTTGAGCCCCGAGCTGAACGCCCCCGAAGACCTCGATCGGTTCCGACGTGAAGTGCAGATGACCGCGAAGCTCAAGCACCCGAACACGGTGACGATCTACGACTACGGACGAACCGACGACGGAACTTTCTACTATGCGATGGAGCTGCTCGATGGCGTCACCCTAGTGGAGATCGTGCGAACCGAGGGCCCAATGCCGGAATCGCGGGTCATTCACATCCTGGCTCAATGTGCGATGGCGCTACACGAGGCGCATTCGATGGGTCTCGTTCACAGAGACATCAAGCCCAACAACATCATGCTAACTCAACAGGGAGGCGCACACGACGTCACGAAAGTCCTGGACTTCGGCTTGGTCAAGAACGTCGACTCCAATGTCGACGCCACCAAAACCTGGACCGAAGCGATCATCGGGACGCCTCGTTTCATGAGCCCCGAACAGATCCTCGATCCGCCAGCGGTCGACGCGCGCTCTGATCTCTACTCCCTGGGGGCCGTGGGGTACTTTCTGCTCAGCGGCTGTTTCGTGTTTGAAGGGACCAATGCGATCGAGATCTGCGCACAGCACCTGAGCGCGTCCCCAGAGCCCCCTTCATCGAGGGCGGAGCGTGTTCTGCATCGAGATCTCGAACGCATCATCATGCAATGCCTCGAAAAAAAGCCCGGTGAGCGACCCGCTTCCTGCGTCGAGATCGCCGAGCGGCTTCAAGCCTTGCCGATTGAGCGATGGTCGCAGCAGCAGGCTGCCGAATGGTGGGACACGAACGGCGCAGAAATTAAGGTACACAGAGAGCTCGACATGGAGTTTGGCAATCTCGGAACCATTCAAGCCGGGCCGGCTTTCACGGATCGACGATGACCGAAGCGCGTCCCCAAAGCCCCGAAGAGCTCGTTGCGGCGATGGCCGGCGGAGATTCGAGTGGGGCATTGAGCGCGTTCTATGCTCAGTATGCGAGCACGGTCCTTGCGCTCCTGACGAAGATGCTCGGTTCTCCTGCAGAGGCAGAGGAGCTCCTACAAGAGGTCTTCGTGGAGCTCTGGCGGCGCGCGCCTCAATTTGACAGCTCGCGCGGCAGCGTCATCGCATGGGTCATCACCGTTGCCCGAAGTCGTGCCCTGGACACACTTCGCGCGCGGAAACGCCGTCATGGCGATCGTCAGTTCCAATACCAGGAAGGGGACGCGCTCATGACCGAACGAAAACGTCCCGATGTCATGGCCTCATCGACACGCTGGCACCAGGCCCTGAGGCAAGCCTTTCAGCGGCTCGACGCAGAGCAGCGGGCCGTGCTCGAGCTCTCGTATTTTCAGGGGATGTCGCACGGGCAGATCGCCGACACGCTCAAGCTTCCGGTCGGCACCGTGAAATCCCGAATCCTCGCGGGCATGCGCTCGCTGCGCACGATGCTCCCCATCATTCACCGGGCGATGAAGGCATGAACGAAGAGCAAGAACGAGCAGAGTTGCTGGCGGCGCTCCACGCGGCCGGAGCGGCTTCCGAGGAAGACGAGAAAGAGCTCGAAGCGCTCCTCGCGGCCGACCCCAGTCTCGTCGAAGTCGTCAAAGATTTTCAAGATTCGATTGCGGCGCTCGCTTCGAGTTTCGATCCGCTCGAAACGCCGTCGAAGACGCTCGCGAAGATTCAAAAACGGATCGCGAAAGAAAAGGGCGGCATCCTGAGCCGTATGCGCGGCTGGTTCAGCAAGTCCTGATTCAGCGAGTTGTCTATCGAGTGGGGATCGTATCCAAATGAGAATTTTCGCCGGGATCGTGCTGGTCGTGCTGTCGCTGCTGTGCTGGGGAGGGCAGACGATCGTATGGCTAATGCCGAAAACCGGAGTGAGGCTCGGCCTTTCGGAAGCGCAGGAAGACGTAGAGCCCGTCTACTGGGCCGACATCCGCGGCGAGGCCGCGTGGGATTTCTTCACGCTCTGGACCATGCTCGCCGCGGCGCTTCTGCTCATCCTCGACGAGCCAGCTTGGGCATACTTCGGGCTCGTTGGGGGCGGAATGTACGTCTATTTCGCCGGTCGCGGGATCTTCACTCGCTCCGCCATGCGGCGCCGTGGCTTTCGGGTCGGTGCAGCCGCAAACCTCAAGCTGGGCTACACGCTTCTCGGGATTTGGGGTCTCATGGGCTTGGTCACGATCGCTGCGGCGGCGAGTGCACTGGATCCCCGCTAACTGACGCGGTGCTCGACTGCGTTTCCTCGTCGCTAACGATCGTCAAGACAGTCTCGCCTTCTTGGCGCCACCATCCTTGAAAGGTTAGCCCTTCTGGGCTGACGGTGGCGCGCAAGGGATGCCAGCCGGTTTCCACTGCATCGACATCGTCAAGCTCCACTTCGACGCTACGCGTGTCTCGCCGTAGCCCCACGCGCAAAACCTTGAGTGCGCTTTCCTTGGCGCTCCACGTCAAGGCAACATGACGATCTCGGTGAGCTCCGGCCGTCGTATCGACCGCCTTGCGTTCTTGCTCAGTGAAGAAGTCGTTCACGAAGCGCGAGCTGCGCGGCTCGACTGCCTCTAGGTCGCAGCCGACTCTCGTTCCCTGTGCGATCACGCAGGCAGCCATTCCCTCGCGATGGCTGATCGAGATTTCCGAGCCGACCCTTCGTCGGTCGATCCACGCTTCGGGAGCGCCGTCCTGTGCTGCGATGATCTGAATTCGATTGAAGTCATCGATCCTGGCGATCGAAGACACTGCGTGTTTCGCCACGAACCGTCCGAGCCTCCACTCAGCACGGCGCTTCGGAAATTGGAGGCCCGCCAAGACCCTCTGTTCATCCGGGCCGAGCCAGTCGTCCCCTTCCGGCAATGCCGATGCAGAAAGGAGCCGCCAGCGTATCGTCATCCTTCGGACTGTTCGCGTTGAATTCCGCGCTCGATCGCATCGACCAGGTAGGGGCGCAGGGTGCCGGCAGGAATGATTCGGTGGACGGAGCCGACCTCCAGCGCCCGATGCACACTGTGGACGCTGTCGAATTCCTCGGCCACCTCGCGCAGCTTCTCAGAATGGACGACCTTTTTCATTTTGCTGAGGCGGTCCCGAAGCGCCACGCGGTCGGCGCCGACAGCCCGATCGAGCTCTTGTTGCAGTGCCATGATCCGTTCGTCCGAAAGGGTTCGCTTGCGAACGGAGCCTGCGAACACCACCGCCGCCGCCGGCGCTCCGCCGATGACCGACGCATAGGTATGTTCGAGCGCCGACACTTCCAACGACGGATTCAACTTGTTGGAAAAGACCACGAAGGCCCCACCGTGATACCGAGAGATCACCAAGAACACCATGGGACCTTTGAAATTGACCACCGAGCGACCGATCTCAGCCCCGTACTCCAGCTGAAGCTGCCTCAACGACTCTGGAGAGCCGTCGAAGCCGGACAAGTTTGCGAGTACAACCACCGGACGGTTGTTGCTGGCTGCGTTGATCGCTCGGGCGACCTTCTTCGAAGACATCGGGAACAGGGTTCCCGCCGTCCAAGTCGCTGGACCATCTGCCGGGACGAAGCCGAGGCGCGACAAGGGCTGTGATTCGAGTCCAATCAAACAAACCGGGAAGCCCCCAATGTGTGCGTCCCAGACTACGGCCGTCTCTGCATCGCGCATCCCGTACCATCGCTCGAGCACGTCGTGGTCTTGGTCGGTCGCGGCGCGCATGACCTTGCGAACGTCGAAGGGGCGCTTTCGGCCCGGATTGGTTTTCGGATCGAAGACCTCGCCCACGGTCGCGAAAGTCGAAGCGCCAACGTGGCCGTGCGGTGAATCGCAAACGTCCCGGTCGATTGCGTCCTTCGTCGCGGCGCGCCGCGGAAACCGCTCTCCAGGCATCACGTAGCTGTGGTTGTAGTGACGAAGGAGAATGTGGCAGCCGTCCGCAAGGTCGCGGGCAGCGTATTGCGCCTGACCATTGGGTCCCATGATTCGATCGTATCCGCCGATCCCCGCGTTGTCTTCGGCTGATACGCCACCCGAGTAGTCGAGCGCCTGCTTGCCGGTCAGCACCATCGCGCTGCCCGGGCACATGATGAGAACGCCCTTGGTGTGCATGAGCATCGTCGCCTCGGCGTTCCAGTACGGCTGGGCGCCCACATTGATGCCGCAGACGAGAACGTTGACCTCCAAGCCCGCTTGCGTGAACTCGATCAGTCGGCGCAAGACCGCCGAGATCCAGTCCATGTTCTCGGTACCGCTTTCCATCGAGATCTTGGCGCCTGCCGACACCGCGTACCATTCCAACGGCACCTGCATTTGCTCGGCCAGGTCGAGACCCGCGATGATGCGCCGGCACTCGGGTTCCGCCAGAGCGCCCATGCCTCGACTCGGGTCCCCCAGGAGTGCAACACGCGTCATCCCTTCGGGATACTTGTCGGTGAAGCTCGTCAGCAGGCCGACGATGATGTTGGCGCTGTTGTTTCCGGGCGGCCTCTCCACGGGGACGAGCTGATTGGCCTCGTCGAGGTCGAGCTCGCGAAACTCGCCCCGCGGGAAATCCGACTGGACGTCACTGTCCTCGCCGGGCGTGAGCATGGCGATGATCTCGTACGGGTGCATCAGACCCCGCTGGCTCAACCGGACTACGTTCTGCTCGTACGCGCTGCGGGGCCTCATCGGATAGGTCGGCAAATCGCGAAGGCGAATGCGGAGCCCGCTGCGGCCACGATTCGATACGTCGAGGAGCTTCTCCTCGAGTTTGCCGCTGGCTGGGTTCCGAATGATGCCCTGAACCACGATGCGCTCCAGTCCAAGCCCCGTCGTCTCCGGCGCCAGCTTGTGAATGATGCTGTTGATCTCATTTTGACTGAGGTCCAGTGGCGGCCAGAGAAACAGATGAACGCGATTCCATTGAAACCGTTTGCCGGAGGGTCTCGTGCTCTGCTCACGTCGAATCGCAACGAGGCACTTGGAAAGAGTTCGCTCGAGATTTGGAAGAGCCACCACGCGGCCCGCTGCGTCACGGACCGGCGTCAGATCACGAACTTCAGCGAGACAAATGAGACGCTCATCCTTCCCGGTCACACGGTATAGATTCACATCTTCGGCCGACTCCACGCGCTCCGTGCTCAGGTCTTTCAGGCGCCACAAGAGCAGGCGCTTGCTCAGCATGGAATGCATGCCGCGGTAAATCAGCTCCTCGCGAAAGCCATCCTCGCCCATTCGGAAAGTGAACGCCTGCAGCTCGTTTGCTCCGAGGCCGGTTTCACTTCCCGTCACAGAGACGATGACGCGCCGGACGGGCCTCGAAGGCTCGAACGTTGCAAGCATGCGCCTGAGCCCCTCGGACGTCTTGTCCGGGCTCTCGAGCGCGTCGCGATGCAACACATAGAAGTCCACGACGAC
>Ga0265306_10000699_pt1 | contig 16180 bp, 18 predicted proteins | sample Helome_3_FD_192493 | JGI IMG/M metagenome (GOLD analysis project Ga0265306, IMG submission 192493) | Marine sediment microbial communities from subtidal zone of North Sea - Hel_20160420 (Illumina Assembly) | ecosystem: Environmental > Aquatic > Marine > Subtidal zone > Sediment ...
CGCGCGAAACACCCCGGGCCGCAATTGCCAGCGCACATCCGCTGGCGACGGCCGCCGGGCATGAAATGCTGGCCGCCGGCGGCAACGCCTTTGATGCGGCCGTGGCCGTCGCCGCGGCGCTGGCGGTAGTCGAACCACAGTCTTCCGGCCTGGGCGGTGGCGGCTTTTTCCTGCTCTACATTGCGGCCGAAGACCGTTACGTATTTGTAGACGCCCGCGAGGTGGCGCCGGCAGCGGCGACGCCGGCCACCTACCTGGATGCGGCGGGCACGCCACGGCGCGGCGCATCGCTGAACGGCCCGCTGGCGGCTGGTATTCCCGGCGAACCGGCCGGGTTCGCGCACCTGGCCAGTCGCTATGGCCGCCTGCCGCTGTCGCAGTCTGTTGCGCCGGCTATACGCCTGGCGCGGGACGGCTTTCCGGCCTACCGACGCATGCTGCTGGGCCTGCGCTTCAGGCAGAAGACCGCAGCCCAGTGGCCGGCCTTTGGCGAGGTGTTTTACGCCGACGGCGCACCGCCGGACCCCGGCGAGGTGATTCGGCAGCCAGACCTCGCCGACACCCTGCAACGTTTCGCAGCCGACGGCGTGGCCGGTTACTACAGCGGCGAAACTGCGCAACGCCTGGTTGCCGGCGTGCAGACCGCGGGTGGCAACTGGACTCTCCAAGACCTCGCGGCTTACCGGGTCGTGGAGCGCGAACCACTGTTCACCGAGTACCGCGGCGTACGCATCGTCACGGCGCCGCCACCGTCTTCCGGCGGGATCGCCTTAGCCACAATCTTCAACGTCATGGCGGGCTACGACCGCGCTGCCCTCACGGATGTCGACCGCAAGCACCTGCTGGTGGAAAGCATGCGCCGGGCATATCGTGATCGCGCGATTTATCTCGGCGATCCGGCTTTCGTGGAGATCCCTGTCCAACGCCTGGTGCATCCGTTCTATGCAGCCGGTTTGCGCGCGTCGATTCGCATGGACCAGGCCACGCCGTCGGTCACATTGCCGGGGTTGTGGCCGGCCGGCGCGGAGCGGCCTCAGACCACGCACTTTTCCCTGCTGGACGCAGCCGGTAATCGCGTCGCGGCGACGCTGACCATCAACGGCTGGTATGGTGCGGGGTTCATGCCGCCCGGCACCGGCGTGATTCTGAACAACGAGATGGACGACTTCGCCATGGCCGCAGGCGTGCCCAACGGTTTTGAGCTCATTGGTGCCGACGCCAACATGGTGGCTCCGGGCAAGCGTCCACTGTCGAGCATGACGCCGACCTTTCTCGAATCCGAGCGCGGCGTCGCGATTCTCGGGACACCGGGCGGCAGCCGCATTATCACCATGGTGTTGCTGTCGTCCCTGGCCTGGATGGACGGTGCGACGGCACCAGAAATGGTGACCCTGAAGCGCTTTCACCATCAGTACTACCCGGACAAGATCACCGCGGAGACCGGTGCGCTGACCGCCGATGAACAGATCGAGCTGGAACGGCGCGGCCACGAGGTGTCCGTTACGCCGCGGGGCTACGGCAACATGAACGTGGTGACCTGGGACCGGGTAACCGGCCAGGTGGAGGCCGCCACGGATCCGCGCGGGGCTGTCGAAATGGAGAACGTGCGCGTTTACTGATGCACTTCAAGTCTGGCAGTTCAGGCAGTAATAGGTAGCCCGCTGACCCAGTACGGCGTGGCGGATGGGTGCGCCGCAACGCACGCAGGCCTCGCCTTCACGATCATAAACACGCAGTTCCTGCGTGAAGTATCCCGGCCTGCCGTCGCCGCCGTGAAAATCGCGCAGCGTGGTGCCGCCAACCCGTATGGATTCCTGCAGCACAGCCTTGACGCTATCGGCAATCGCATCGCAACGGAGCCGCGCAATCCGTCCGGCACGCCGCTTCGGGTGCACGCCGGCGCGAAACAGCGCTTCGCTGGCGTAGATATTGCCGACCCCGACCACGATGTGGGCGTTCATCAGGTGTGGCTTTATCGCCAGTCGCCGGCCGCGGCTCACGCGGTACAGGTACTCACCGTGAAAGTTGTCGTCCAGGGGTTCCGGCCCCAGGTCGCGCAGCAGCGGGTGTGCGCCCGGATCATCCCCGGCCCATAGCAGGCTGCCGAAGCGCCGCGGGTCGTGGAACCTGAGCACCGGTCCATCCGCCAGGACCAGGTCGTAATGGTCGTGCAGCAGCGGGGGCGCGCCGTCGTAGACCAGGCGCAGACTGCCTGACATGCCGAGATGTAGCAGGGCCGTGCCCCGGCTGCTCCGGAGCAGCAAGTACTTGGCCCGGCGGCCCACGGCCTCGATCTCCGCCCCCGCCAGCCGCTGCTCCAGGCCGGCGGGTACCGGCCAGCGTAGCCGCCGGTCGCGGACCACCAGGCGGCGGATCCGCTGGCCTACCAGGGCGGGCGCGATGCCGCGGCGGGTGGTTTCGACTTCGGGCAGTTCTGGCATTGGGATGCAGTTAGCAGTTCCTGTGGGTAAAAGTCCGGAAGCTCGACTTTCGGGGCCTCCGGGCTTTCGTTATATTGGCTCGACACTGAGTGGCGGAGCGTTGCAAGAGATGGAGAATTACCTGTTTGGGCTTTGGAATCTGAACTTCTGGGGTTACGTGGCCGTGGCCTTCGTGATGGTGCAGATTTCCATGATGGCCGTCACCCTGTATCTGCATCGTGACCAGGCCCATCGCGCCATCGATCTGCATCCGCTGCTGCGCCATTTCTTCCGCCTCTGGGTCTGGCTGACCTCTGGCCAGATCACCCGCGACTGGGTGGCGGTGCACCGCAAACATCACGCGATGGTCGAGCGCGAGGGCGACCCGCACAGCCCGGTGGTCTTCGGGCTGCGCAAGGTACTGGCCGAGGGCGCCGAGCTCTACCGTGCGGAAGCCAATAATCCCACGACCCTGGAGAAATACGGTCGCGGTTGTCCTGACGACTGGCTCGAGCGCAACGTATACGAGCGCTACAAGAACGCCGGCCTGGCGAGCATGGCCATCATCGATCTCGCGCTGTTCGGCGTGGCGGGTATTACGATCTGGGCCATCCAGATGATGTCGCAGCCGGTCTTCGCCGCCGGCGTGATCAACGGCCTGGGCCATGCCCGCGGGTACCGCAATTTCGAGCCCGACGATGCATCCACGAACCTGACGCCCATCGCCTTGCTGATCGGCGGTGAGGAGCTGCACAACAATCACCACGCGTTCCCGACTTCGGCGAAATTCTCGGTGCGCTGGTGGGAGTTTGACATCGGCTGGTTCTATATCACCGTGTTCCGCACCCTCGGTCTTTGCAAGGTGCGCCGCGTGGCGCCGACGCCGAAGGTGGTACCCGCGCCGCGCACCGTGGACGTGGAGACGGTGAAGGCGGTTTTGCAAAATCGCATGCACGTGTTCCGCGATTTCTCGCGGCAGGTGACCCTGCCGGTATTGCGCCGTGAGCTTCGCGCCAATCGCCTCGGCACCGCCATGGGCAAGGCTCGCAAGGCCCTGCTGCGGCGCCCGCAGTTGCTGGACGCTGCTGCCATCGCCCGCCGCAAACAACTGCTGGCGGACAACGCGGCCCTGCGCACGGTCAACGAATATCGCCAGCAGCTGCAGGCCCTGTGGGAACAGGCTAATGTCAGCAACGACGCGTTGGTAAAGCGCCTGCGCGACTGGTGCGATTGCGCCGAAGCCAGCGGCATCCGGGCCTTGCAGGAGTTCTCCGCGAATCTGCGGGGGTACGTGCCGCAGGCGGCATAAAAATCGGTAAGTGATACCTGTGGCCCCGGTAGGAGCGGCTTTAGCCGCGACATCGGCAAAATAATGCGCCGCCGTCAGCCGAGGAATCGCGGCTAAAGCCGCTCCTACCGCGTCAAATCCCCGTCTGACAACGCCTGCCTTGCATCAAGAAAAACCCCGCCAGCCGGCGTGCCCCTCTGTAAATATGTTGCGGTTCGTCACGCGCTGGAAAGCCACCACGGTCAGCGGGTGGGCCGGGACTGGTGAGCGGAACGTAAGAGCCGTCTTTCGAGACGGCAGTGCAGCTCAGCTGTCGCGGCCCGCACGCGAAACGACAGGGCGCGGCGATGAACGCAAGACTATCGCTGGCGCAGTCAATCGCGGTGTTCACAGCTTGAGCTGCTCTTGGCAGCTTGGATGTCTCGGCTACAAAAAACCCGCCATTCGGCGGGTTCCTAAATCGGTGTCGGACACCAATTATTTGATCTTGGATTCCTTGTACGGCACGTGCTTGCGAATCGTGGGATCGTACTTGCTCACTTCCATCTTTTCGGGATGGGTCTTCTTGTTCTTCGTAGTCGTGTAGTAGTGCCCGGTGCCCGCACTGGACACCAGCTTGATCTTGTCGCGGTTGCCTTTCTTAGCCATATCGGTACTCCGGTGCGCCTAGATGCGCTCGCCCTTGGCGCGCAGTTCGGCGACCACGGTTTCGATGCCGCGTTTGTCGATGGTGCGCAGACCCTTGGTCGACACCTTCAGCTTCACGTAGCGCTGCTCGCTTTCCAGCCAGAAGCGGTGCGTATGCAGGTTCGGCAGGAACCGCCGCCGCGTCTTGTTATTCGCGTGAGAAACATTGTTTCCGGAAGCGGGTCGCTTACCGGTGACCTGGCAGACGCGTGACATGGTGAACCTTCGTTAAATCAGTGAGTTGCTGACGCGCGGGCAGCCAGCGGAGCGCTTTTATACCAGCCCCGCGGACAGCAGGCAAGGCAACGGCCGGGTTTCAGACGAGTCCGCGACTGGCCAGCGACACGCAGCTGCCGTCGCCCACCACGAAATGGTCCAGCAGGCGGATGTCCACCAGGTCCAGCGCGTCCCGGATCCGGCGGGTAATCAGCCGGTCGGCGTCGCTCGGCTCGGCCACGCCGGAGGGGTGATTATGGGCCAGGATTACCGCCGCGGCGTTGCGGGCCAGGGCCTGTTTGACCACCTCGCGGGGATAGACCGCAGTGTTATCGATGGTGCCGCGAAACAGCTCGTCGAAGGCCAGCACCCGATGGCGATTGTCCAGGAACAGGCAGCAGAAGACCTCGTGGGGCCGGTCCCTGAGGCGGGCCAGCAGGAACTGGCGGCTGTCGGCCGGCGAGCCGATGGCCCGGCCGGGCGCCAGCTTCTCCTGCATATAGCGGTTGCAGCACTCGCGAACGGCCACCAGCAACGCGGCGCGGCCGGGCCCGATGCCCCGCACCGCCTCCAGTTGTTGCGCTGCGGCGTTCAGCAGGCCCCGCATGCCGCCGAACCGGCTCAGCAGCAGCCGGCCGAGGTCCACGGCGGACATGCCATGGGTGCCCCGGCCCAGCAAGACGGCCAGCAACTCGGCGTCCGACAGGCCCCCGGGCCCGGCGTGTCGAAGCCGCTCCCGCGGGCGCTCGCCAGCGGGCCAGTGTTTGATGCGCTGGTTCTGCATGGCCCCAGTCTCGGCCGAAGCAGCAGCGTGGCCAAGGCTCGAAAAGTGCGCATGCGGGCATAAAGCACGGCCATCGGCCCGCCCTTGGGCTAAGCTATCAACGAAGCAATTCGGGGCAGGCAGATGAGCACCGCAGACAATCCCCGGGTGCTGCTGGGCGTGACCGGCGGCATCGCGGCCTACAAGAGCCCGGACATCGTGCGGCGCCTGCTCGACCGGGGCGCCGAGGTGCAGGTGGTCATGACACCGAGCGCCGAGCGCCTGGTCTCACCCACGGTTTTCCAGGCCGTATCGGGCCGGAGCGTGCGCGGCGAGTTGTGGGATGAACAGGCGGAGGCGGCCATGGGTCATATCGAACTGGCCCGCTGGGCCGACCGGATCCTGATTGCCCCGGCCACTGCCCACTTGATGGCCCAACTGGCCACCGGGGCGGCGGGCAACCTCCTGAGCACCCTGTGCCTGGCGAGCGATGCGCCGGTATTTCTCGCCCCGGCTATGAACCAGGCCATGTGGCGACACCCGGCCGTGCGCGCCAATCACGCGCTGCTGCTCGAGCGCGGGGTGCGTTTTATTGGTCCGGCCGACGGTGAACAGGCCTGCGGCGACGTTGGCCCGGGCCGGATGGTCGAGCCAGATAGCATCGTTGCCGCCGTGCTGGACGCCATTGGCGTGAAGGCCGGGCCGCTGGCCGGTTCGCGGGTGCTGATTACCGCCGGACCTACCCGCGAACCCATCGACCCGGTGCGCTTCGTGAGCAACCGCAGTTCCGGCAAGATGGGTTTTGCGGTGGCGCAGGCTGCGGCGGCCGCCGGCGCGCAGGTCACGCTGGTGGCGGGCCCGGTGAGCCTTGCCGCGCCGCGGGGCGTGGAGCGGGTCGATGTCGAGACGGCGGCCGACATGCGCGAGGCTACGCTTACCCGCGCCGGCCAGGCCGATATTTATATCGGCGCCGCGGCCATTTCCGATTACCGGCCGCAGCAGGTGGCTGCGCACAAGATCAAGAAGCACAGCGACACTCTGTCGCTGGACATGATCAAGTCTGCCGACGTGCTTGCTGAAGTGGCGGCGCTGCCGTCGCGGCCCTTTACCGTGGGCTTCGCTGCAGAAACCCGGGAGCTCGAAGCACATGCGCGCGCCAAGCTCGAGGGCAAGGCGCTGGACATGATCGTCGCCAACCTCGTCGGCGAAAAGCTGGGTTTCGATTGCGATCACAACAGCGCGCTGGTGCTGTGGGGCGACGGCAGGCAGTCGCTGCCGGACATGTCCAAGGCCGAGCTCGCAGCCCGAATCGTCGCGCTGATTGCCAGCCGCTACCTGGCGGTGACGAAAGCACCGACACCGCTGCGTCAGCCCACCGCGTCCTGATCAGGGCATGACGGTCCGCCCGAAGATTCCGCTGCGAATCCTGGATGAACGCATCGGGCGCGAGTTCCCGCTGCCCCATTACGCCACGCCGGGCTCGGCCGGCATTGACCTGCGCGCCTGCGTGGATGAATCGCTGACCGTGATGCCCGGCGCCACGGAGTTGATTCCCACCGGCATTGCGCTGCACCTGGAAGACCCCGGGCTCGCAGCGACGATCCTGCCGCGCTCCGGTCTTGGCCACAAACATGGCATTGTGCTCGGCAATCTAGTCGGGCTAATCGACTCTGACTACCAGGGTGAAATCCTGGTGTCGTGCTGGAATCGTGGCACAGAGCCCTTCGAGATAGAGCCTGGTTTGCGGCTGGCTCAGCTGGTGATCGTGCCTGTGGTGCAGGTGGAGTTTGACGTGGTGCCGGGATTCTCCACCAGCGACCGGGGCGCCGGCGGTTTCGGCCACACCGGGCGCTGACAGCCTACGGGGTGCCCTTCAATTCCTTGAAGCGGTCAATATCGTCGTCGAATTTCGCCACCAGCTGCATCTTGCGATTGCGCGCCGCTGCCAGCGTCCTTTCGTAGCGAATGATGGAATCGAGGGTGTCAGACAGCTCTGCGGCCAGGTTCTCATGAATCGGCGGGGCGTCGGGGTCTGAGCTGTAGGGCCGGAAGCGGGCGGCGTCGACCTGCAGGCGTTCCAGCTTGTCGCGCAACGCGTCCAGGTACAACGCGGTGTAATGAATCTGGCCATCTAGCATTTCCGCGCGACGATCGCGCAGCGACTCGATTTCCTGCACGCTGAGGTAGGTATCGAGCAGGGTTTCGTCGCGGGCGCGGGTGGCATCGTGGCGTTTCTTGATCGCATCGGCCGCTTGCTGCGCCGCCTGCTTTTCGGCGCGCTCCTCGGCGGTCATCGCGCCTTCTTCGGTCTCCACGGCAATGCCATATTCGTTCAGCACCGCGCGGTCGTGCACCGCGTGTTCGGGCGGTACGCTGTCGCCGAAGTGCACGACCCCCTGGTCGTCCACCCAGCGATAAACTTTGCTTCCCTCGGCCTGCGCACCCAGCGCAGTAATCACGGCCAATGCCGCTACGAGGATCTGCCACCTGTCAGCCATCGTCGTTGCGCCCCGCTATTCGCGCCGCAATTATGACACGCAGGCCGGGCCGGAAACCGTGAACTGGCGCTACCTTGCTCAGACGCCGTACTCCCGCCGGTAGGCCTCCATCTGCGGCAGATGGGCGCCCAGTTCCGGGTGGCCGCGCAGATGTTCGATCAGGTCACGCATACCGACGATATTGCCCACGGGCGCTCCCAGGCCGTCCCGCACCTCCTGGACGGCCGACTTGGTGCCAGTTCCGCGCTCCTCCCGGTCGAGGGCGATGATGACGCCGGCCAGCTCCGCACCGTGGGCTGCCAGCACCTCGACACTTTCGCGAATGGCGGTGCCCGCCGTGATCACGTCATCCAGGATCAGGGCCCGGCCCGTCAGCGGGGCGCCGACGATTTGCCCGCCCTCGCCATGGGATTTTTCTTCTTTTCGATTGAAACAGTACGGCAGATCACGGTCATGGTGCTCTGCCAGCGCGGCGGCTGTCAGCGCAACCAGTGGGATGCCCTTGTATGCCGGCCCGAACAGGATGTCGAAGTCGATGCCGGCTTCCTGCACCGCAGCGGCGTAGAAACGCCCGAGCGCAGCCGCTGAACGGCCGCTGTTGAAAAGTCCGGAGTTGAAGAAGTATGGACTCTCGCGGCCCGACTTCAGGGTGAAACTGCCAAAGCGCAGTGCGCCCACGCTCAGCGCCAGGTCGATGAATTCAGACTTGTATGACTGCATTGGAAGCGATTGCGACAAGCTGCTGGTAGAGTATCGCACTTCTCTCAGGGGCGGCCGGCAAGTCTGCAGTTATTCATGCGTATCGTCACGCTGAACGCCAACGGCATTCGCGCCGCGGCCCGCAAGGGCGTGTTCAACTGGCTGCCCCGCCAGTCGGCCGACGTAGTCTGCCTGCAGGAGGTTCGCGCCCAGGTCGAGCAACTGACGGACCGCTGCTACTTTCCGCGCAACTGGCACTGCCTGTATGAAAGTGGCCAGCGCAAGGGGTACGCCGGTGTGGCCCTGTACAGTCGCCGCGAGCCCGACGAGGTGATTCGCGGGTTTGGCGTCGATGAGTTTGATGCCGAGGGCCGTTACATCGAGGCGCGGTTCGGCAAACTCAGCGTGGTGTCACTGTACGTACCGTCGGGTTCGTCCAACGAGGCGCGGCAGGCATCAAAATACCGTTTCATGGACACCTTCAAGCCTTACCTGGAGCAGCTTCGGGACTCCGGCCGCGACTATGTGATCTGCGGCGACTGGAATATCGCCCACAAGCAGATCGACCTGAAGAACTGGCGCTCGAACCAGAAGAATTCCGGTTTCCTGCCGGAAGAGCGGGCCTGGCTCGATGAGCTGTTCGATCGCCTGGGTTTCGTCGACGCGTTTCGCGAGGTCAACGAGGAGGCCGAGCAGTACACGTGGTGGTCGAATCGTGGCCAGGCCTGGGCGAAGAACGTGGGCTGGCGGATCGACTACCAGGTGTTGTCGCCGCAGCTGGCGGGCAGCGCAACGAGGGCGCGTATCTACAAGACCAGGCGCTTCTCGGATCACGCACCGCTGATCATGGACTATGACTACTGACGGTGATGCCAGCGGCGGCTGGCTGAATGCCCTCAGGGTCTACCGGCACCCGCGCGTTGCGGCGATGCTCTTTCTGGGCTTCTCCGCCGGGCTGCCGTTCCTGCTGGTGGCCGGCACCCTCACCCTGTCCCTCGCCACGGCCGAGATCGGCATGGCCGAGATCGGCATGTTTGCGTGGGTGGGTATCGCGTATTCCGTGAAGTTCCTGTGGGCGCCGCTGGTGGACCGATTGCCGCTGCCCGTGCTCACAGCCGCGCTGGGCCGGCGGCGCAGCTGGATGTTGCTGTCGCAGCTGGTGGTGATTGCCGGGCTGCTTGGCGTTGCAGCGGTAGATCCAACCAAGGACCTGGCCGGGATCGCGTGGTTTGCGGTGCTGGCCGCTTTTGGCTCCGCCACGCAGGACATTGCGGTGGATGCCTATCGAATCGAGGCTGTGGAACTGCGCCGCCAGGGTGCCATGGCCGCTGCCTACCAGGCGGGTTACCGCGTGGCGATCCTCGCTGCGGGAGCCGGCGCCCTGGTGATAGCGGAATGGCTGGATTGGGAGACCGCCTACCAGGCGATGGCCGCTCTGATGACCGTTGGGCTGGTGACCGTGCTGTGCATTGATGAGCCGGAGGTCAATGAACAGGGCGAGCAGAAGCTGCTGTCGGCCAGCGGCCTGGCAAGCTGGTTCGCGGCCGCGGTGATTGGCCCCTTTGCGGAGTTCTTTCGGCGCAACGGCCGCAATGCGCTGTTGCTGCTCGCATTCATTGGCTGCTACCGCATCACGGACATGGTCCTGGGCGTGATGGCCAATCCCTTCTACTACGACATCGGCTTCACGCTGACGCAGATTGCCGCAGTCACCAAGGTGTTTGGAATTGTTGTGAGCCTGACGGGCGCAGCCCTCGGCGGTGTGGCCGTGGCCCGTTACGGTCTCAATGGCCCCCTGGTCGTGGGCGCAGTCATTCTCGCCGTTACGAACCTGTTCTTCGCGGCGATGGCCCTGGCTGGCCCCAAGCTGTGGCTGCTGTTTGTCACCATTGGAGCCGACAACCTCGCGGCGGGATTCACGGGCACCATATTCATTGCCTACCTGTCGGGCCTGACCAACGTGGCTTACACCGCCACGCAGTATGCGTTGTTCTCGTCGTTGATGACCTTACCGGGCAAATTGCTCAGCGGCTTCTCGGGGCAGATTGTCGAAGCAACAGACTGGTTCAGTTTCTTTGTTTACGCCTCCGCCATGGGTTTGCCGGCAGTGTTCCTGGCCATTGCCGTTACCCGGCGGCGAACGCCGTTGTGAACCACTGGCCCGAGTGGCCAGTGGGCGAGCTGGCGCGGCTGAATGATCCCGGTGCCCGCAGCTTCGAGGTGGGCGGTGGTACATGGCCCTTTCGCGGTTTCGTCGTGCAGCGCAACGGCGAGTTGCGGGCCTTTGCGAACATCTGTCCCCATTTGAGCCACCCGCTCGACATGCTGCCCGACGAGTTCTTTGCCGAAGATGGCCAAGTGCTGCGCTGTATGTCCCACGGCGCGCTCTTCGACCCGGAGAGCGGTTTCTGCATTGTGGGGCCCTGCGCCGGGCAGTCGCTGCTGACGCTGGAGTGCCGGGTGGAGGCGGGTCAGATTCGGGTGCGGGCGCCCGCGACTCTGCAGGATGGCATTGCGCAGATCAGGGCGGTTGCCAGAACAAAGTGATCCCGACGCGCATAACGCGCGCCTGTCAGTCGGGTAGCCGGTACGCACTCAGTCGAGGTAGTCAACGAACTCCATCGGATCGTGCCACCCCAGTCCCGCGACTCCGCGCAACTCCCTGAGCTCCGGGCGGTCCAGGTCGAGCGGGCCGGAGTAGTCTTCCGGTGCAGCTGCCCGTTCAAGTTCCATCCCGTGCCAGCGGTCGAAGTCCACTTCGCCGATCGTGCCGTCGAAGTCCTGGAGTTCAACCGTGAGCTCTTCGTCGTCTACCGCCACGACCTCAAAAAGACGCCCGTCGAGACGGCAGTACCAGCTTCCCACCTGTGGATAGATCACCCCATAGCGGCTTTTCTGCCCGGTCAGTGAGAACAGCGCCCCGTATAGCGCTGCCTCCTTTATAGCGCAGGGGCGAGCTGCGGTCACGCATTACAGGCGGCGGTAGCGCAAGTCCCTGATTTCATGCCCCAGGCTCTCGCCCCGGCGCTCGAACTTGGTGACCGGCCGGTCGCCGCCCTCGCTCAGTCGCGCAAAGCCTGCTCTCGCCGCCATGACCTCTTGCATGTGCTCGGCATAGGGCGCCCAGTCCGTGGCCATGTGCAGCAGCCCGTCCGGCTTGAGCCGGGCGGCGACGAGGGCGACGAAAGCCGGTTGCACGATGCGCCGCTTGTGATGGCGCTTTTTCGGCCACGGGTCGGGGAAAAACAGGTTCACCCGGTCGAGACAGGCCGGCGCGAGCCAGTCTTGCAGCACCACCATCGCGTCATCCCGAATCAGGCGGACGTTTTCCAGCCCGGTTTTTTCGATGCCCAGCAGGCAGCGGCCGACGCCGGGTTCGTGAACTTCCACCCCGAGAAAATCCTGCTCCGGACAGCGGGCCGCCATGCCAAGCAGCACTTCGCCGTCACCAAAGCCGATTTCCATCACCCGCGGCGCGACGCGGCCGAAGATCTTGTTGAGGTCGAGCGTGCCGGCGGGCTGCGGCACGCCCCAACGAGGCCAGAGTTCCGCCAGTGCGCGCTGCTGGCCGGCGGTGAGACGCCCGGCGCGGCGCACAAAGCTGCGCACGCGTCTTGCTCCCGCTTGTCTCGTGGTTCCCATGGCCAGACCGATGATGCCACGCTACCCCCGGCGCAAGAATCCAGGCCATTGCAACCGGTGTAACCGATCCGGATGGCGGCGCTGGGTGTGTTCCTGCGCCGCCAGGCGGCGCCGGCTTAGCAAATGCTCTCTATCCAGCCGGCCTCGACCAGGTATCGATAAAGGCGCCCGACGGGCGGCTGCAGCTCGAGGTTTTCCACGGTCACCGTGTCGGACTTCGGCGCGCAAACGTACTCCACGGGTACACTGGCCGTGTCGAGATGCTCGCGAAAAGCGCTGGCGTCCATCGCGTGACCGTAGGCCTTCACGTTGTGGGCAAACAGCTTGCCCGTCGCTTCGAGCAAACCGCCCGGCAGTTCTGCGTAGTACTCCTCGGCAAAGGTCAGCGCCAGGGACGACACGCCCAGGTTGTAGCGCAGGGGCGCATCGGAGTAGCGCCGCAGGTACTCGGTGACGCTGTAGCTTTCCCTGAGCCTGGTCAACAACACCGGGAAGCCGTGTGCGAGCAGGCTCGTGAGCCTGGCCAGGTAGTCAGAGTCGGGCACGTCATTGCCCTCGCTCACGTTGTTCACGCTGAGCTCCATCAGGCCCACGGGCTCTCGCTCATCCGCTGCGGTTTCCGCCGCGATGCAATTGATGCCCGCCTGGAGCATTTCCGGGTGCACGTGTTCCGGCTCCCGATAAAGGCCGCGCGCGATCGCGATGGGACGTTTGCGAATCACCTCGCTGGGTGGCTCCATGCGCCCTTCTTCGCAGAGACAAACGGCCTGGGCCAGGCCCCGGCGCACGAGTTGCAGCGCCACTTCCCAATCATCTTCAGCCGGCACATCCGGCCCGGACATATGCAGCAAATCGATCTCGACCCGGTCCAATGACAATTCTGCGAACAACGAGGTCAGAAAAATGTCCAGGCTGCGAATGGCGTGCGTGGCCGCGTGAATCAGGTTGACCCCGAGTATGCCCATTGCGCGCTGCTGGCGGACATTGGTCTGATCGAGCATGTTGACATGCAGGACGATGTCGTTGGCTGCACCGCCCACATTGTCCTGGAAGCGCAGGCCAAGCCAGCCGTGGCATTCGTTCGTGCCCTGGTAGTTGCGGGCGGAGACAGTATTCGCAAAGGCAAAGAAGCGGGTGTCGGGACGGTCATCGCCCAGGCGGTACTGCAACAGGCGAAACTCCCGTTCGATCATGGCTTCCGCACGCTCCCTCGACACGTAGCGCCCGGCCTTGCCGTAAATCTCGTCGCTGACCTTCATGTCGTAGGCGGAAATGGTCTTTGCGATCGTGCCGGCGGCTCCACCCACCCTGAAGAACCATGCGGCCACTTCCTGGCCCGCGCCAATTTCGGCAATGGTGCCGTAGATGCCCGGGTCGAGATTGATATCCAGGGCTTTTTGATGCGTATCAGATTTTTCGGCGTTCATCATGTTGTGAGACGCTCGTCCGGCCGAATGGGAACAGCGATATTGTGCATCGAGATTGTCCGCGGGTGTTCCCAATCGCTGTGGCCCGGAAAAAAAGGGGACAATCTGTGTCCAGACTGCCCCCGGGTGGCCTGCTGAGAGTTGCCGGGTGCTGGCGTGGCTAGACGTTGCCCCCGGGCACGACCTGGGTTTCCGCTTCACCCGCGTGCCAGATCTGTCGCGGCGCATAGCCGTACTTCCGCATCAGGTGCTCGGTGTAGACGATGCGTTCGGGCTCGATACGTGCAAGTTGCCCCTGGGGCGGCACGTCGAGCTGCCGGCCCAGCTCCGTGGAAGACGCCTGCCATTTGAATATGTGCATGCCGTGTTCCCATTCCGGCGTGTCGACGTCGAGCAGCGTCGCGGTGCCGAAGATCTGGCAGCCCATTACGCAGGCCCAGCCGGCCATCGGGTTGGCGATGGCCAGCGACACGCGCGGGTCACGCCTGATGGACTTGATCTTCGGGCTGTTGGGCTGCGGAAAAATGTACAGCGTGAAGCCGTCGGCATAGAACTCCAGCGGGCTCACGATGGGCTGGCCGCTCTTCATCGTGGTGCCGAGGTAGCCGATGTTAGTGAGCGTCAGAATTCGTTCGATGCGCTGCTCGAGCATCTCTTTCGGCATGGTTGCGGTGGGCCAGGGTTCCTGTTCCAGCCAGGGGTGGGCAAGGCTCATTACCGTCTCCTCTTATTTTCAACTGCGGGAACGTATGGGCAGAGTATCCCATAGCATTCCGGGCTCTCCACGGCAGGGGTTTGTGGGCCTCCATGTGGCGGATTCCGGAAGCGCAGTGCACGGCGTGGCCTTATGCACCTAGGGCGCGCAGTCCAGAATGACGGAGACCGCAGCAATCTGCGCCGTCAGGGCAAGGGGCTGCGAGCCTGCCGCGGTTGCCTTGGCGAAGATCTCAGGCGATGCCCCACCCGGAACTGCGATGGATTGTCCATCCAGCGTGAAGTTCTGATCGTGACGCACCAGCTTTGTCGGCCAGAGCTCACCGTGCCCCTCGACCAGGATTGGTTCTTCGGTGAATGAAGAGGTAATGCACTGGCCGGCACGGGTTGCACCCTCGAAGTGGTCGCCCTGCCAACGCCAGTGCATTGCGCAGTTCTCGTTGAAGCGCGCGTCACTGTCCCGGATCCGCATGAGGGGACTCAGATCTTCTGCCAGGTTGCCCCATCGCCCGGCATCCCTCAGGAAGAAAAACTCATGCACGATGCTTCGTTCACCGGCAGACCACCTGAAGCGATGCAGCGATACTCGCTGCAGCGGTCCGTCGAAGCCGAGCTCCGTGTAGTTCAGGATTGCGAACAGCTGACCTTCCAGGTTTGGATTGCTGATCGGGATGTAGGTCATTGCCCGGCGCGCGTGTCGACTTGACGCGTCCTTTTCGGCGGCGATGTCATCTTCCGCCTGCTGCAAATTGTCCCAGCTCCCGCTTGCGAGGCAACGGAAGTGATCCAGTCCACCCACGTTATCTGATATCGCCAATATCGGCAGCAACGCCAGGCAGTAAAGGGTTGTGTGAAGTCGTCGAAGCATAGTGATTTAGTTAAGGAAATATGACAGAAGTTTGACAGGAGCTGCTACCCTGCTGCGCATGAACAGCTCAGGTATGCAAAAGCTGCCGAGCGAAAGCCGGTTTGTCGACCTCAGCGATTACGCACGCCCCTTGGCCATCCGCCTGGTGCGTATTCTGCAACCACATGCCGCCATCACCCCAGTCACCGTGACCCTCGCTGGCACCGTCGTCGGGTTTTTTGCCGCAGGTCTGATCTGGAACGGGACCTGGCTGTTGCTTGCCGGCGCCCTGTTGCCGGTAAAAAGTTGGATCGACGCGGCCGATGGCTCCCTGGCGCGCGCGCGAAACCGACCTTCCCAGGTGGGCAGGTTTGCGGATTCCTTCTGCGATTTTTTCGTTCACATGGCTTTGTTCCAGGCTTTTGCCCACTATAACGGGCAATCTGCGGTGTACGCGTTCATCGCATTTCTATTCGCCGTCTTTCAGTCTTCTGTTTACAACTATTACCATGTGATCAAGCGGCACGCCTGTGCCGGGGATTGCACCAGCGAGATTGATCAGCGCGAGATGCCGTCGCCGTATCCCTGGGACAATCCGGCGGCCCTGAAATTTCTGCATACGTCTTACCTGGTGTTCTATTGGTGGCAAGACCGACTGGTATATTTTCTTGACACCGGGGCCGTGGAGCACGGGGAGTGCCTGACCAGCAAATTCATGACCGCGTTGAGCACCCTGGCCATGGGCTTTCAGCTGCTCGTGATGTGCCTGCTGTTATGGATCGACCGGAGTGACCTGGTGTTGTTCTACTTCACCGTGCCGGCAATGATTTACACGCTGGGCCTGATCGCTTATCGGCGGTTTTTCCTTACCCAACGTTCCGACTAAGTCGCTGAAGAATGCATGGCGGCGGCGACGCGAACGCGTCTTTGCCGGCTGATCCGAAGGAACATTCCCGGCGTGGTCAACGCAGGGGGCACG
>Ga0265306_10000700_pt1 | contig 16175 bp, 16 predicted proteins | sample Helome_3_FD_192493 | JGI IMG/M metagenome (GOLD analysis project Ga0265306, IMG submission 192493) | Marine sediment microbial communities from subtidal zone of North Sea - Hel_20160420 (Illumina Assembly) | ecosystem: Environmental > Aquatic > Marine > Subtidal zone > Sediment ...
GGCACGCGGCGCCGCTGGCTGGAGATGGCCACCGAGAACGCGCGCGAGAGTGCCCGGCTGCGGCTGGCCGCCAACGCGGGCCTGGGCAAGCAGTTTGCCGCACTGGGCGAAGTACTGGGCCTGGAGGCGCCGCCGGAACGTATCGAGTGTTTCGACATCAGCCACACGGGCGGTGAGAGCACCGTGGCGAGCTGCGTGGTGTGGAATAGCCAGGGGCCAGTGAAATCGGACTACCGGCGTTACAACATTCGCGAAGCGGGCGAGGGCGACGACTATGGGGCCATGACCGAGGTGGTGCGCCGGCGCTACCTGCGCGTGCAGCGCGGCGAGGCACCGGTGCCGGACCTGGTGCTGATCGACGGCGGTCCGGGCCAGCTGCGGGCCGCCCATGCGGCCCTGGAAGAGCTGCAGTTCCCCGAACTGCCGTTGGTGGGCGTGGCCAAAGGCGCCGGTCGCAAGCCGGGCCGGGAACAGCTGCATCGGCTGGACCAGGCGGTGCCGCTGCGCCTGGCGGCGGACTCACCGGCCCTGCACCTGGTCCAACAGGTGCGTGACGAGGCGCACCGCTTTGCCATTACCGGCCACCGCCAGCAGCGCGGCCGGGCCCGACACGGCTCCGCCCTGGATCAGGTTGCCGGGGTCGGCCCGCAACGGCGCCGGGCGCTGTTGCAACGCTTCGGCGGCCTGCAGGGCCTGAAGCGCGCCAACGTAGAAGACCTGGCCAGCGTGCGCGGCATCAGCCGCGATCTGGCGCAACGCATTTTCGATTTTTTTCACGGCGGCACCGATTAGCGCGTTATCATTAACGAGTTGTTGTCGCCCTGCAGAACGTCCGCCCATGTCTCCAGTCACCAACATCGCCACGATGCTGACATGGCTGCGCGTCGCGGCCATCCCGCTGGTTGTCATCGTTTTCTACCTGCCCGTGCCCTGGGCACATCCAGCAGCCGCCGTCATTTTCATCGTGGCTGCCATCACCGACGGCCTGGACGGGTACCTGGCGCGACGGCTCGACCTGACCTCGGAATTCGGTGCGTTTCTCGACCCCGTGGCCGACAAGCTGATGGTGGTCATCGTCCTGATCGTGATCCTGCAGAACGATCCGCGTATTTCCATCGCTGCGATCACCGCGATCATCATTGGCCGCGAAGTCATGGTCTCGGCCCTGCGCGAGTGGATGGCAGAGGTGGGCAATCGCGAGCAGGTGGCCGTCACCGGGGTGGCCAAGTTCAAGACCATCGCGCAGATGTTCGGGCTGTCGCTGATGCTGTTCACCCGGGACCTGTTCGGCATCCCGGTCTATGCGATCGGCACCGGGTTGATGATCATCGCCGCCGGGCTGACACTTTGGACCATGGTGGTGTACCTCAGGGCGGCCTGGCCATACCTGGCAGGGCACGAGGAGCTTCCTTGACAGGTGGGGCGGCAGCGCTAAGATAACCGGCCTTCAAGCGGGCATAGCTCAGTTGGTAGAGCGATACCTTGCCAAGGTATAGGTCGCCAGTTCGAATCTGGTTGCCCGCTCCAGTTACGGCTGCAAAGGGGACGCAACACGTCCCCTTTTTTTTGCGTATTTCCCCTGGCAGATTCCGGCAGATAATCGTGTTAGCGTAAACATCATAGCCAAACGCTTCGCGAGGAAAAGACTAATGGGCAAAGCAGGCAAACTCATTGTCGGCGCTATCGTCACACTGATCATCGTGGTCGGCATCGTGCTGGCGTTCGTGATCACTAATCTCGATTCAATCGTGGAACGCGCCATCGAAACCGTGGGCAGCGATGTGGCCGGTGTACCGGTCGATGTGGGCAGCGTGCGCATCTCTCTGCAAGAGGGCAAAGGGGAGATCAACGGTCTGAGTCTCGGCAATCCGGCCGGATTCCCAAGAGGCAAAGCCTTCGAGCTCGGCAAGATTGCGCTACAGCTCGACGTCAAGAATCTGAGCGCAGAACTGGTTACGATCAAGTCCGTGCTGGTGGACGGGGCTCGAGTCAATGCAATCCAGGGCCCAGACGGCAACAACCTGAAAGCAATCCTCAACAACCTGGAGTCTGGCGCAGCGGAGGAGTCCACGGCGGACGAGGGGCCCGGCACCAAACTGATCATCGATGACTTTCGTTTTCAGGACGGCGAAGTCAAGCTGAGCCTGCCGGCCATTGGTGAGCGCACCGCGAAGATTCCGAACATGCAGCTGACCGGCATCGGCCGCAAGACCAACGGCGCGACGGCGGGCGAGGTGGCCAAGCAGATCCTGGACCCCATCGTCCGGCGCTCGCTCACGGCCATGACCGGGATTTCCACGGAAGATCTCAAGAAGATGGGCCGCGAGAAGATGGACGATGCGCTGAAAGACGGTAAAGAGGCAGCGACCAGGGAACTCGGCAAGTTCCTGAATCGCGGCAAGGACTGAATAGGCCGCTTTCAGGGCCCCGATGTGCTAAGTTCCCGCCCGCTGCAGGGGCTAGGTGGCAGAGTGGTTATGCAGCGGCCTGCAAAGCCGTGTACACCGGTTCGATTCCGGTCCTAGCCTCCATTCCAGGTTCCTAGAACTTCCCAGAACCCCCCGAAGCCCGCATGACTGCGGGCTTTTTCACGTCTGAAGCTTCTCCGTACTTCCAAGGTCTGCCGGTAGATTCTGGGGGCATTTGGGGGCATCGCGCCGAATCATGCCCCCAGCTTCCCGGAGATGCCCCCAGATGCGAAATAACCCTACGGCTGCGAGCCAAGAAAAACTCGGCACGCGGCCTGGTCATCACTCTCACTGCAGTCCATAGAGACCTGCCGGCGCTGAGGCGGGCGGCTCAAGGTGATGGCGAGCATCGAGGGGCAAGAAACCATCGATCGGATTCTCAATCACCTGGGACGAGCCAGCGAACCGCTCGACCTCGCGCATCCGAGCCGTGGGCCGCCGCCGGGCGAGTTGCCATTCTGATGACCGCATAGATCACGCCGGGCGAGCCCGGCTGACGGGCGGGTCTGCCTGACATCCGCTGCTGACAGCTGAGCGCCAAGCGTTTCCGGGGAGGAGGGGGAGATTCAGGTGTGCAACGCAACGTAACCGCGAGGCGCCACCGGCGATTCGTACATCTACAGGCAAATCAGTCTGGTAGGCTTTCAATGCACGTAGCAGGAGAGCCCAATGTCGATAAAAAGAAGCTTTGCCTTGACCGCGGTGCTCGCGGTACTCACCAGCCATCCGGCGCAGGCCCTGGATATCCTGCTGACCAATGATGATGGCTATCAGGCGCCGGGTATCAACATCATGTTCGATGTACTGACCGCCGCCGGCCACAACGTCGTTATGGTGGCGCCAAAGACGGAGCAGTCGGGCCAAGGCATGGCGTGGAATACGGACTTGTTCTCGTTTGTCGAGATCGGCTCGGCGGGTCCCAACAAATGGTTCGTCGACGGCACACCGGTTGACTGTGTTCAGGCAGGTATTGATGTGTTTTTCGATCCAAGAGGCGAGGGTAACCTGCCAGACTTGGTGGTGTCAGGCGCGAACTTTGGTCAGAACGCGGGGCTGCTAACACCGCAGTCCGGCACAGTGGGCGGCGCACAGAAAGGTTTGCTGCGCGGCATTCCGTCTATTGCTGTTAGCGTCTTTCGAGCGGAAGAGGATGAGACGATTGCGGCGATGGACGACGCTGCAAGATTCACGTCACGAATCATCGAGAAGATTTCGCAGCGACCCTATCGCAAGCCGTTCTTCTGTAAATGGGTGCCCGATTCTCATTTGTGTAACGTTCCCGAGCGGAAGCTGAACCTGCCGCCCGACGTGGGCCTCAACATTAACTATCCGGCGTTGGAGGCCGCCGACACGGCTGGCGTTATCTATACACAGATCAGCAAATGGACCCCCATCGATTTCACCATCCGGGCGTTCGATCCGAACAACCCGACTGCCGGCGGGGTTCCCATTTTCGATTTTAATCAACGGCCGCCCACTGAGCGTGAGCAAGCGGAAGATGCCTACCTGCTCGATCAAGGCTACGTAACCGTAACCGCCCTGGATCCGGACCTAAATGCCGGTCCTGCGAAAGATTATTTGGTGCGTAAAGCGCTTGGCGATCTCGAGCCTTGATCATGAGTCATAGCATTGCGCTGCAGTGCTGGCACCGCGCCTTTGGCGTCAGTCAGATACGAAAAACCCGGCACCAGGCCGGGTCTTCATTCTCAGTGCAGTCAGTTCAGGTAGTTCTGCTCTCGGCCTGCTGGGGTGGCTGAGACGCAGAACTACCTGAACGGAATTGCGGTGACAGAGACGCCCGGCCTTGTGCCGGGTTTTTCTTTGGCAGGTCCGGAAGTTGTTGAAATCTGCCAGTTGACCAGTGAGTCGCCCGCTGGTCGTCGGCATCGGCCATAGCCAATTACCTGGCCAGATTCATCGCGCCTGTCTGCATCGAACGAGTGCCTTTGAAGGATGTTCGTAGGTACGGCTCGCATCAACACGGATGACGGGCAACTCTGCTGAGGCGACAACGTCGCGCAGCGGGTCAACCGTCCGATTGCCGTGGCGGGCGCTGGTTCACTCGCACCGGCGGGCCGTGGTTCAGAATGTAGTGGGCAGCCTCGAACGGCAGGTAATACGTGATGCTGCCCTCCGCGCGCGTGTCCGTTGCGGAATGCCATACATCGAGCACTGCTCTGCCACGCCAATCCAATGTCCCTCGAAACGCCGGGTTGTAATCGGGCCACTGGTGGTTCTCCAGAACGATGATGCTGTCGCGATTGCCGGTGAAACGGCTATAGCCATACAAGGTGACGATATTCGTGCGCGCTTCGGCCGACACTGATGTGTATGGCAAGAGCATTAGCGCCGGCAGAATCAGATATATCGCAATGACCGCGGCGATGGCGAGCACGGCAACGGAGACAACGGTCACGGGTTGGCCAGGCGTGGTGCAGAATTGATCGAAGAAGGCTGGCCGCCGATATCCCCATAGGGTCAATCCGGCATAGATCACCGGTGAACCTGCTGCGATGGCAGCTGCTGGCAGAGCGGGCGCAAAGAGGATGATCAGCCTGCCGAAACTCTCCGTGTTGGCGTAATCCACGTAGAGCCACCCCAACGCGAGACCTGCGAGCACAGCCCCGCCGCAGAGCGCGACGCCCAGGCACCACCAGGCGTGACTTCTCGACACTCGCGCGCGTTTCAGGCAGAAACGACCCAGCAGCAGTGCGGCGAACACCTCGCCAGCGGGCAGCACGAACACATACAGGTACGACACAAAGTTAGCCATAAACCTGGCGTTGTTGCTGCGTTGCTGAAAGCGCCATAGACAACAGACCGTCGATTCGTTGCCGCACTCTAGCAGTCCACCATGCTCTGCAAAGCCGCGCACAGCGGTTTCATTCCGGTCCTGGCCTCCAGTCTTTCTTCCTGCCAACCCGGGCAAGCTGATGACTGGGTTGACTCAGATGGACGGTTAACAGCCCTGCATTGACCAGACCGCCAGCTGCCGCAAGGCCATGATTGGTTGCTGCTAACCAAAAGGGAAGGCGCCATGCCGCAGATTGTCACGATTATTACCTGCTGCCTGTTTATGGCTTCGTCGGCCCGGGTCGTCCGCGGTGCGAAAGCCGCCACGAAGCTGGGGGCTAAGCCGTGACGCGCCGTCTATTGGGCCTCATGCTGTGCCTGCTTGCCCCTGGAGTTAATGCAGACAGCTTGCTGCCTGCAGGCGATTTTCCGGGTAGCGCGGTCGGTTTGGGGTACTTGTCCAGCCAGGGCCCGATCAGCGTTGCGGCTTCTCCCTCTCCGGCTGTCAGCTTGATAGCAGGATCTTCTTACCCCGAGGCTTACCGCTGGACCGGCATCAGCGTCGCAGCGAAGCTCGGCAGACCAAATGGCCCAGCTAGCGGAGTTATCGTCGAGCGCAAAATCGTGGTGGGACTTGCCGATGCCCCTGACGCCCAGGACGATGAATTTCGCTGGACCAGGGGCGCCGGCATCATCGGGCTTGGCTTCGTCTGGCGATTCCGCTAGCCAATACGTGTCTTGCACCAATCCTGCAAGGTGCCTAAACTTTTAAACAGATGACGCACCGTGCCAGAGCACGGCTGCGTCTTTTTTTTGCTGTCCGTAACAAGGTCAGAAGGGTGTCTTCTGGATTGTCGATTCCTCGGCTGCAGTGGTCAGGAAGACCCAGCGCCCGAATCAAAGGATTTCTGGTAATGAATGATAGACGGCGCACTCACTTCTGCGCATCGATGGTGCTATGCCTCGCGCTGGCTTTGTCTTCGACCACCCAGGCAGCGGCCGTGGTGGCGAATGTCTTTTTCGACATCGGGACCGGGCTCGGCGATACGGATATTGATTTCACGCTCAGCCTGAACGGCGTCGGGATTCCGACACAGAACCAGGTCATAGAATTGAATCCGGGTGACACACTGAGCGCGGAAATCAGCGCGATTGCGAATAGCATCGGATCAAGCATCGGCGAGATTTTTGGTGATCTTGAGATCCAGTTTGCACTCGACGATCTGGCGGCTCGCGCCATCATTCACAGCGTGTTCGACGCGACGGTCGACACCGGTGGAGTTGATGCAATTGCCGACGGCAGCCGAAACTATGATTGTGCCTCGATATTCAAGTGTGCCGTGCTGGATAGCCCCGGACGCGCCGAGTCTGGCGTGACCGCCGTGAGCTCTGACACCGTCGTTGGCAATGTCAAGATTGTCAATGACGTTGCGATACCCACCGGTCAGACGGGTGGTACGGAGCGACTCGTCGCTGAGGACCGATTTGAACTCAACCGGATCTTTATGGGCCCACCCACAAGTGGGAACCCCGCGCTGTTTCTGAGTGCAGGCGTCGATGCAGAAACCTTCGAGGACGGGAATGCCAGCGCGTTCGTGACCTGGCAAGTTACCGTGGTCCCCGTGCCGGCTGCACTCTGGCTGTTCGGTTCCGCCGTTGGCCTGCTGGGCTGGCTGCGGCGCAGGCGTACTGCCTGACCGGTATACCCGTGAGATCGGGGCCGCGCCTGGAATTTACAGGCGGCTGGTTCTTATGGCCATGCCCAGGAGCATCATCAACGACCACCTGTAGAGTGCGCTGCTGCCACCACCGCCGCCACTCTGAATGGCGACCAGGGTCAGATTGCCCGGGTCGAAGTCGGTGATGGACTCCTCGCCGAAGTCCAGGGCATTCAGCGGGTTCGGGCTCGGGACGTTGTCGGAGTTCTGAATGCGGCCCGTGCCGTCGCTCAGCACGGCGTTCGGACTGATCTCAAAGCTCAGTGAGCTGCCCTGGCCGTAAAACTCCGTGCCACTGATGTCGCGTTCCAGGACGAATGTGGTGAACATCGTGGTTCCGTGGAGGTGAGGGTCCAGCGCGGTTGTTGGCTGACTGACATCATCGCTATTACTGCGGGATCCAGGACTGACAGGCAGAATACGGGCAGATGGCTGAATTGAACAACGCTACACAGGCGGCCGGATCTGCCGGCCAGATGAGCAATCTCCTGAAGGCGCTGGTGCTGCTGTACTGGCTCGTCGGTACCCTCGACGTGGCGGCGTCGTTGCTGATGGGCGATGCGCTGCCTGCAGGACTTCGCGCCTGGCTGGAGGTGCGTTCCCAGGCACCAGACCTCGCGGAGTGGCTGAAGCGAGGCTGGATGATCGCGCTGCTGGCGGCACTGATTGCTGGCAGCCTTGGCATTTTTCGCCTGCAGAACTGGGGCCGGTGGTGTTTTGCGGGTGCGAATGCCGCGATGTTTGCCTCCTATCCGCTTCTCGACGCGATGGTCTATACCTGGTTCGGCGGCTTGTTTGCCGATCTGTCGATGGTTGCGACCGGCGCAATCCTGCTGGCCTGCTTCACACCGGGCTTCGCCGGATTGTTTAGTCACCGGAAAAACGCCCCGTCTGCGAGCTAGCGCGCCCTTGCCGCATCTCGAGCACAACCGGCCGCCGCGTATCACCTACAATATCGCCTGGCCCGGGTGGCGAAACTGGTAGACGCAAGGGACTTGAAGATTGAGCACCCGGCCGGAAAGCGGCCGGCGTGAATGGAGTCAAATTCGGGGAAACCTCAGCGCGTAGAGGCGGTGGCAATCCCGAGCTAAGCCGCGGCAAGCCGCGGAAAGTGTAGAGACTTGACGGCTCCCGCCTAAGTGCCGGATCAAACCGGGATACGGTGAAGAGAAAGTCCAGACCCCGAATGCCTGTAGGCAGCGGTGAAAACCGTAGCGGGTAAGAAAATCCCTCGGGGGCAACCCCGTGCCGGTTCGAATCCGGCCCCGGGCACCACTTGGCCGCGTTGCGTGGCAGCACTGCAGCGTGCGACAACGCCTACTGAATGGATGCCAGATGACAACCTTGGGCGAACGCCTGGCCCGTGCCACTGTGCGCTGGCGCCTGGTGGACTCAAAGTTCCGCCACAACAAGCTGCAGTACGTGCTGCAGACACTCCTTGCTGTGATCACGATTATGGTGGTGCTGCTGGCGCTGGATTCGGTGCAGCAGACAGTGTTGATCGCATCACTGGGCGCAAGCACGTTCATCGCTTTCGCGATGCCGCGCAGCTACCCGTCGCGCCCGCGGTACATGATTGGTGGCTACTGCGTCGGCACGGTTGTCGGTTGCCTGCTGTCATTGCTGTCCATTGGCCTGGCCGACCAGGTGGGGCTGGATCGACGAACTACCCAGATTGTCTGCGGGGCAGTGGCTACCGGGCTGGCGTTCTTCCTGATGGTGCTCACCGACACGGAGCATCCTCCGGCCGCTGCGCTGGCGCTGGGCTATGTGCTCAACGAGTGGCAACTGGACACGGTGGTCGTGGTCCTCGGCGGCGTTACCGCATTAGCTGTGGTGACACAGCTGTTCCGCGCACGGCTGATGGATCTGGTTTGAGCCTGAACCCTGGTTGGCGCCACTGCGGGCCTGCGAACTCAGGACGCGACGGCTTGCGGTCCCAGCACGCCGGTGTCTGTGTGATCACGGGCGGCGTCGCTTGGTGGCCGTTGCGCGCCCAGGGGCTCGCAGTAGCGCAGCCGGAAATTGCCCACCTGGAGCACATCGCCGTCCGCCAATGCGTGGCGCTGCACCTGGTTGCCGTTCACGAACGTACCGTTGGTGCTGCGCAGGTCCACGACATAGATGGCATCTTCGCGGCTGACCAGCAGGCAGTGATGGCGACTTACGAAACGATTGTCCAGGGTCAGATCGTTTTGCGAGTGCCGGCCGATCATCAGGCGCGGCTGATCGAGGACGAGTCGGTCGACGAGCTGGCCCCGACGCGTAATTTCCAGAACCGGGCGCACGAGATTGCGGTCTTGGTCGCCTTCATCCAGCGTATAGCGCCACTGGGTCAGGTCATGTATATCGCGCAAGCCCGGCGAATCCAGAATTCGGTGCAGGGTCGCAGAGCCCGTCAGTACGAAGTGCAGCGGGCTTGGGCGATCTGGTATCTGCAGGATAATTTGCCGCACAGTCTCCAGCACATGGGGACCGAATTCGTGCGCATCTTCCAGCAAGACGACGGTGTGGCGGCCCTGGGCAGCTTCGTGCCGTGTAAACACGCACAGCAGTTGTTGCAGTTCTTCCGACGACGAGTCGAATGGTTCGAAGCCAAGTTGCTCCAGCACGCGCTCGAGGAAAGCATGGCAGTGGCGCGTTGCGGCAGTCAGGTGGGCTGAATGGCTGACAACCTCATCCTGCAGAAAGCGCCTCGCCAGCATTTCCTTGCCGCTGTCCGGGCCGCCAATCACAACGGCAAAGGGCAGTCCGCGAGCCAGTGCCTGTTGCAGGTAGTCTTGTGCGCCTAATATTTGGGCGGGCTGGGTCATTGCAGAACAATCGCTTGTAGTTGTTTATTGAGCGGGATTGTCATGAGTGGCCAGTCTAGATCGCAGCGAAGTTTATGTAAACTACCGATGCAGAATCTATATTAGTAATATGCAGCTACTATTTGTTTTTAATGCGTTATTTCTGGAAATAGCCCGATGTTGCTCGCAGACCGACTGACGCTCTGGCGCGGCGAACTCTGCCTGTTCGACGGCCTCAGCTTCGTGGTGGAACCCGGGCAGGCCTTGATGGTGCGCGGCCCGAACGGGGCCGGCAAGACCACGCTGCTCCGTGTGCTGTGCGGCCTGACGCGGCCCGAAGCGGGGCGCGTGGAGTGGTGCGGCGCGCCGGTGGACGCCGGCGGGACGACCTTCGGCCAGTCGCTGGCCTACTGCGGCCACCAGACCGGGCTGAAGGCCGACCTGAGCCTGGCGCGCAATCTTGCCTTTGCGGCCCGGCTGGCGGGGCTCGATGGTCAGCCATGGCGGGACATCATGGGCCAGCTTGGGCTTGAACGCTGCGCGGATCTGCTGGTCCGCCAGCTGTCTGCAGGGCAGCAGCGCCGCGGTGCGCTGGTTCGCGCCCTGATGCTGTCGACCCGGCTCTGGATATTTGATGAGCCCTTTACGAATCTGGACGCAGCCGGGCGTGACTGGCTGGAAGCCCGGCTCGACATGCATCTCGCCGGTGGGGGGCTGGCCGTCATTGCAGCCCATCACGAACTACGGCCGCGCCCGGGGCTGCGCAGGCTGGAATTGGCGGAGGCCCGGTGAACGCCATCGCCGTAATCACCGGGATTTTGCGGCGGGAGCTGGAACTGGGCTTCCGCCGCTGGGGTGATGTGGCCAGCCCGCTGATGTTTTTTGCCATCGTTACCGCGCTGTTTCCGCTGGCCCTGTCGCCAGCCCGCGATGTGCTCCAGGGACTGGGGCCCGGCGTGCTCTGGATCGCCGCATTGCTCGCCACGCTGTTATCTCTGAACGCCCTGTTCCGGCAGGACCTGGAAGACGGCAGCATGGAGCAACTCGTTATTGGACCTCACTCGCTGCCGCTGGTCATGCTGGCCAAGGCTTTCGCCCACTGACTCCTGAACGGCCTGCCCCTGGTCGTGCTGGCGCCAATTTTGGCGGTCACCTACCATCTGCCCGCCGACGGCATCCGTGCCCTTTGCGTGACTTTGCTCATAGGCACGCCGACGCTGAGTTTGCTAGGTTCGGTGGGCGCTGCACTGACGGCTGGCGTCCGGCAGTCTGGTGGGTTATTGGCGCTGTTGATTTTACCGTTGTGCCTGCCGGTGCTGATGTTCGGCAGCCGGGCCACCGCGCTGGCCGCGGAGGGCGAAGCAATCGCCGGGCCGCTGTACCTGCTCGGCGCATTGCTGGCCTTAGCGGTGTCGCTGGTGCCTGCCACCGCGAGTGCGGCCATTCGTATCAGCCTGGATTGAGTCGGAGAGTCGAAACACGATGAAACTGCCTGTCTGGTTCCACAAGTTCGGATCGCCGCCGCATTTTTATCGGCTGGCGGCAATCCTGACGCCCTGGTTCTACATTCCAGCCATCCTGCTGCTGCTGGCGGGCGCCTACGGTGGGCTCGTGGTGGCGCCGCCCGATTACCAGCAGGGCGATGGCTTCCGCATTATTTATGTGCACGTGCCGAGTGCGTACCTGTCAACAATGGTCTACGCCGTCATGGCCGCGGCGTCTGCCATCGGTCTGATCTGGCGCATGAAACTGGCCCATGCCGTGGCGGCGGCCGCGGCGCCCATCGGCGCCTGGTTCACCTTTCTCGCCCTGGTCACCGGCGCCATCTGGGGCAAGCCGATGTGGGGCACCTATTGGGTATGGGACCCGCGGTTGACCTCGGAGCTGATCCTGCTGTTCCTCTACATCGGCTACATCAGCCTGCGGGGTGCTTTCGACGACCGCGACAAAGGCGACCGGGCCAGCGCGCTGCTGGCGCTGGTGGGGGTGGTCAACCTGCCGATCATTCATTATTCGGTGATCTGGTGGAGCAGCATCCACCAGGGGCCAACCATCAAGAAACTCGACGCCCCATCCATCACCGGCGACATGCTGTGGCCCCTGCTGGTGATGATCCTGGCCTTCACGCTGATTTTCGCTGCCCTGTTGCTGCAGCGCGTCCGCGCCGAAGTGCTGGACCGGGAGCGGAATACTCGCTGGGTCTTGGATATCATGGGGACCCCGGTGCGCGGAAACCCTGCCGGTGGCTGAATTTCTCGCGATGGGTGGGTACGCCGAGTACGTGTGGAGCACGTTTGGGCTCACGGCGGTCGTCCTGGTGGTGAACATAATCGGTGCCCGGCGCCGGTTACAGAGTGCGCTGCGCGAAGCGGGCTTGCGTGCGGCGCGGCAAAGGAGACAGGAGTCATGAAACCCAGAAAGCAGCGGATGGCATTGGTCGTGTTGGTGCTCGCAGGTGTGGCGGTGGCAGTGGGGCTGACGCTGCAGGCTTTTGAAGAGGGCGTGAGTTTCTTTTACAGCCCCAGCGAGTTGCTGGCTGGTGATGCGCCGGCCGGCCGCATGGTTCGCATGGGTGGCCTGGTGACCGAAGGCAGCGTGGTTCGCGAGCCGGGTTCGATGCAAGTTGTATTCGACGTTACCGACCTCGAGAACTCGGTGCAGGTCAGTTACACGGGCGTGCTGCCGGACCTGTTCCGCGACGGGCAGGGCGTGGTGGCCCACGGCGTGATGCAGGCCAACGGCCAGTTCGTCGCTGAAAAGATTCTCGCCAAGCACGACGAGAACTACATGTCTCCGGAAGTCGCCGATATGCTGGCCGACAAAGGCCATCCCACAGACGCACCCGACATCGCCGCCAACTGAGACGCCAATGATTCCTGAACTCGGACAGCTTTGCCTGGCCCTGGCCTTGTGTCTCGCCACGATCCAGGGGGTGTTGCCGCTGGTCGGTGCAGGCAGTGAACGCTACCAGGCCTGGACCCGGGTAGCGGTGCCTGCCGCCGCGGGTCACTTCGTGTTCGTCGCGCTGGCCTTTGGCCTGCTGACGTGGTCGTTCCTGGTTGGTGACTTCTCCGTCTTGTACGTCGCCAGCAATTCCAACAGTGCGCTGCCGACTTTGTATCGCGTGGCCGCCGTGTGGGGTGGTCACGAAGGTTCGCTGTTGCTGTGGGTGCTGGTGCTCGCGCTGTGGACTGTGGCCGTGCTGGTCTCCAGCCGGTCACTGCCTGCCGCAATGGCGGCACGCATCATCGGCGTCATGGGCCTGATCAGCGCCGGTTTCCTGTTGTTCATCATGATCACGTCCAATCCCTTCCTGCGCCTGGACCCGATCCCGGTGGACGGTAACGACCTGAACCCGCTATTGCAGGATCCCGCCATGGCCATTCACCCGCCGATGCTTTACGCGGGCTACGTGGGTTTTTCCGTTGCCTTTGCGTTTGCGATTGCCGCACTGCTGGCCGGCAAGGTGGACCGTGAATGGGCGCAATGGGCGCGGCCGTGGACGACGGCGGCCTGGACCTTTCTGACCATCGGCATAATGCTCGGCAGCTGGTGGGCCTATTACGAGCTGGGCTGGGGCGGCTGGTGGTTCTGGGACCCGGTGGAGAACGCCTCCTTCATGCCGTGGCTCGTCGGCACCGCGTTGATTCATTCGCTGGCCGTGACGGAGAAACGCGGCCTGTTCAAGGGCTCGACTCTGTTGCTGGCCATTGCGGCCTTCGGCCTGAGCCTGCTCGGCACCTTTCTCGTGCGTTCGGGCATCCTCGTCTCGGTGCATTCATTCGCCAGCGATCCGGCACGCGGCCTGTTTATCCTGGTGTTTCTCGCCCTCGTCATCGGCGGTGCGCTGACGTTGTATGCGATGCGCGCGAGTTCCCTGGACCGCGAAGTCGGCTTTGCGCCGCTGTCGCGGGAAACCTTTATGCTGGTCAACAACATCCTGCTCAGCATTGCGGCCGGGTTAGTGCTGTTCGGCACGATCGCGCCGCTGATACTGGAGGGTTTCAATCTCGGCAAGATCTCCGTGGGCCCGCCGTACTTCGAAATTGCCTTCCTGTTTCCCACGATCCCCCTGGTGCTGGCTGTCGGAGTCGGGATGCATACCGCGTGGCGTTCGACGAACGGCAGCGCCCTGGCGCGGCGCTTGCGCTGGCTGGCACTGTTCGCGGTCATCGGCGGCATCGCCCTGCCGTGGCTGATCTACGGCAGCCAGGGCGTGCTGACTGCGGTCGGCGCCGCGGCGGGCCTGTGGCTCATTGGCAGCGCGCTGCTGGATCCGGTCGCGAAACTGTTCGGACGTGGCCCGAGACTGACACTGGGCATGCTCGGCATGCAGCTCGCCCATTTCGGGCTTGGCATGTTCGTGCTGGGCGTGACGGTCGTATCCACCTACACGGTGGAAACCGATCAGCGGCTCGCGCTGGGCGAAACCATCGAGGTGTCGGATTTCCAGGTCACGTTCCGTGACTTGAAAGCCGTCGAAGGCGCCAATTACCAGGCGATCCGGGCAGAGATGCACGTCAGGCGCGGTGAGCGCTCGGTTGCCGTGCTGTACCCGGAAAAACGCATCTATCGCGTGCAGAGTTCGCCGATGACCGAAGCCGCCATCGATGGTCGCTGGCATCGTGATGTGTTCATTGCTCTGGGAGATGATCTTGGCGCCGGGGCCTGGAGCGTCAGGATCCAGTACAAACCGCTGATCAGGTTTATCTGGGTCGGCTGCCTGCTGATGGCCTTTGGCGGATTGGTAGCGATTGCGGATCCGCGTTACCGGCGCGCGCGACAGGCGGCGGCTGCTGCCAGAGAAGGCGCGCAGGCCAGTACGGCCTGATATCGCCATGTTGCGTTACGCCGCGCCGATCGTCATTTTCGGCCTCATGGTCGTGGTCTTCTGGCTCGGCCTCGGGCGCGATCCCTCTGTCGTGCCGTCGCCGCTGGTGGGCAAGCCGGCGCCGGCCTTCAGCCTGCCGCGCCTCGAGGCGCCCGACCAGCAGCTCACCGCCAGCGAACGACTCGGCGAGGTCTGGTTGCTGAATGTCTGGGCCACCTGGTGCGGCGGTTGCCGGCAGGAACACGCCGCGCTGCTCGCCATTGCCGCCTCGGGCGAAGTCCCCATCTATGGCCTGAACTGGAAAGACGACACGCTGCAGGCGCGCGCGTGGCTGCAGCAGCTGGGCAATCCGTATGCGGCCACCGGCGTGGACGCCGACGGGCGGGTGGCCATCGACTGGGGTGTGTACGGGGCGCCGGAAACCTTCCTGATCGGGCCCGACGGCAAGGTCTTGCACAAGCACATCGCGCCCATCACCTGGGAAATCTTCGCCCGGGACTTTTTGCCGCTGATTGCGGCCGCCCGCGGGTCCGGTTCATGAAGTCGCCAGGCGTTTTGTTGCTGGTCTTCCTCGGCGTCTGCGGGCCGGTGCTGGCCATTGACGCGGAGTTGCCGATCGCCGATCCCGAGCAGCGTGAACTCTACGATCGGTTGACGAACGAGGTGCGCTGCCTCGTCTGCCAGAACCAGACGATTGCCGATTCGAATGCGGCCCTGGCCCTCGACCTCCGGCGGGAAATCCGCGAAATGGTGGAGGCCGGGCAATCGGAAGCCGACATCAAGGTCTTCCTGACCGATCGCTACGGTGAGTTCGTGCTGTACCGACCGCGGTGGTCCGGGGCGACGGCGGTCCTGTGGCTGGCCCCGATCATCCTGGTGCTGATGGGCGCCACGTGGCTGTGGCGCATCGTGCAGCGGCGCTCCGGAATGCCGGTCACTACCGAAGAGCAGGACGCCCAGGATGCCTGAAGGGTTACCGATATTCCTGGTGCTGGCCGTGATCGGCGCGTTGCTGGCGGCAGCGCTGGTGGCAGTGCCGCTATTACGCGGCGGTGGTGCGCCCATTACGGCCTTCGTACTGGCCCTCGGCGTGCCTGCCGGCACCGTGTTTCTGTACCTCGCCGGCAGCAACTACGGCTGGACGCCCGCCGCAACGCAGGCACCGGCAGCCCGCAGCGACATACCCGATCTGAATGCAGCGCTTGCCCAGCTGGAAGCGCGCCTGGAGACCCAGCCCGACGATCGTGACGGCTGGCTGTTGCTCGGCAACACCTACCTGCAGCTGCAGCGGCCCGCCGATGCGGAAACCGCCTTTGGGCAGGCGCTGCTGTTGAGCGATGGCCAGGACCCTGTGGCCAAGCTGGGCGTGGCTGAAGCACTCATCCTGCAGAATCGTGACTCGCTGGCGGGGGCGGCCGGTGTCATGGTCGAAGAAGTGCTGGCGATGCAGCCGGACAACGCGAAGGCCCTCTGGTACGGAGGCCTGGCCGCGCTGGCCCGGGGCGACCGGCCCGCCGTGCAGGCGCGCTGGGAGCTGATGCTCCAGCAGGATATTCCGGACCCGGTGCGACAG
>Ga0265306_10000701_pt1 | contig 16172 bp, 11 predicted proteins | sample Helome_3_FD_192493 | JGI IMG/M metagenome (GOLD analysis project Ga0265306, IMG submission 192493) | Marine sediment microbial communities from subtidal zone of North Sea - Hel_20160420 (Illumina Assembly) | ecosystem: Environmental > Aquatic > Marine > Subtidal zone > Sediment ...
CAGCCTCGGATCAAATAGACGCCGATGCGCTTGCCTGGGTTTACGATGCCTATCAGCCTATCTTCGAGCGTGACGCGCCCGCAGATGCCCTCAAGGTCTACGAAACCACACGCGTATTGTGTGCGACCAACCGTGGGCCCTGTGGCGTCGAGTCACTTAATCGCAGGATTTCAAGTGCGCTGTTAGCACGTAACCAGTTGCCTGAATCAGATAGTTACAGCGGCCTGCCGATAATGATAACCCGCAACCACCACGAACTGGGCCTGTATAACGGCGATACCGGCATCCTGTGGCAATACCCACAGGGTCTGCGAGCCTGCTTTCGCGATTCAACCGGAAATATTCGAGACCTGTCTGTCAACCGCCTGCCCGAATTCACCCCGGCCTGGGCCAGCAGCGTGCACAAGTCGCAGGGGTCGGAGTTCGACTCAGTATTATTGATTCTGCCACTTGAACCGGAATCAGGGGCGCTAGCACGTGAGCTCCTCTATACCGCGATCACGCGTGCCCGTCAGCAGTTTATTTTGCATGCCGCAAACAACGTTGTTATCAATGCCATCGAAAGGCTTACCCGGCGACATTCGGGGCTCGCGCACAGGCTCGGCTGGCCGGATTGAGCGTCGCGGCCAACCCGGGTCTCGGCTTGATTTCAGCGCCGTATGTACTAATAAGATAGTCATTATCAGATAAGGATAACCCGCGCTTTTCGGTAAGATGACCGTCCTGCTTTACCGACCTGCACTTCGTTATGAGTAACTCCAGCCTCGGCAAAGCGCTGATCGTTGACGACGAAAAAACCAATCGACTCATTTTAAAGTCGCTGCTCAGCAAGCAGGGTTATCAGACCATTGAAGCCGTCAACGGCCAGCAAGCGATCGACCTGTTCAACCAGGAAAACCCCAGCATCATATTCATGGATGTAATGATGCCCGTGCTCGATGGATACGAAGCGACGCGTCAAATCAAGGCCGCTTCTGCTAATCGCTTTGTGCCGGTCATTTTTCTGACCGCAATGAGCGACGAGGAGGCGCTCGCACAATGCATCGAGGCCGGTGGCGATGATTTTCTGATTAAACCCTACGATAAAATTATCCTGCAGAGCAAGATTCGTTCAATGCAGCGCATTGCCGCACTGAATCGCGAAGTACAGGGCATGTACAGCATGATTCACCGTGAACAGGAAATCGCCGAGTCTGTTTTCGTCAATGCAATACAAAGTTCCAATATCGTAAATCCCTACCTGCGACAGGTGGTACGCCCCGCCGGTATATTCAGTGGTGACATGGTGTTATCGGCTTATTCGCCATCGCGGGACCTGTATTTTCTGACCGGGGATTTTACCGGGCATGGTCTACTTGCAGCGCTCGGGGCAATGCCGGTATCCGAGGTATTTCGCGCCATGACCACCAAGGGATTCAGCCCGGAAGAAATACTGACCGGCATTAACAAGAAACTGAAATCGATGTTGCCGGTCGGAATGTTTTTTGGCGCCCAGCTGGTAGTCGTCAACCATGATCTCGAACATGTGCGCGTGTTCAACGCCGGCATGCCGGACGTGATCATCGTCGATGGAGAAACCAGTGAGATCAAGCACCGCCTCACATCCACCGGCTTGCCGCTTGGCGTCGAAGCGGTGATCGATCCCAAGGAAATGCTGCAATACGCCCCCATCGCCTACAACGACAAGATATTGATGCATAGCGATGGTTTGACCGAGGCGCGTAATGCAAAGGACCAGGAGTTCGGTAGTGATCGCCTGCTGGCATCGATTGCAAACGCGCCGAAGAACGGAATTTTTGACCAGGTTTTCGATGATCTCGACCGGTTTTGTGGCGATATCACGACCCAGGCCGATGATGTCACGCTGGTAGAGATTACCTGCGTCCACGATGTGTTGCCGGAAATAGAGGTGCATGACTATATCAGGCCGTCCAAGTACACACTGGGTGATCGCGGCGAATGGAAATTATCGATGCGATTTAACGGCGCCAGGCTGCGAGAGACGAATCCGGTCCCGATCCTGGTGAACTACCTGATGGAAATGGAAGAGCTCGAGGCCGAACGGCAGTCATTATTCACGGTGGTAACCGAATTGTATATAAACGCCCTGGACCACGGCGTGCTCGACCTCGATTCAAATCTGAAGGCGGATCCCGCGGGATTCGAGACCTACTTTCAAACGCGCGAGAGCCGGTTGGCCAATCTCGACAGCGGTTACGTCATTTTCAATTTGTCCGTCGAGCAGGAATCTACCCGGCGCAGCATCCTGCTGCGTATCGAGGACAGTGGCACGGGTTTCGATTTTGAAAACCACAACCCGCCGCTCGACGGGGCTGCCGCATTGAGCGGGCGCGGCATATTATTGATCCAGGATTTATGCGAATCGCTGGAATACCATGGCAAGGGGAATATCGCCATCGCCCGCTTCGGTTGGACGACGAACTAATCGATAAGTAAAGAATGCCCGGCTCCATGCCCAGCGGCAGTAGAGCGCCCGCCTGGCTACTGTGTCAGTTCCTTTGCAACGAGAAAATTAATGATCTCGATCATGCGCTCATTACTGCCAGCCAACGAAGCCGAAACCAGGTACTTGCCGTTGACAATTACCGCCGGTACGCCCTGGTGACCGTAACGTTTTTCCTTTTGTATATTCTTGCGAATCTGGGTTTCGACTGGGAACGAAAAATAATTTTCCCTGAACAGTTTTTCGTCGATACCCATGTCGGCGGCAAACTCGGCGATCGAATCCTGGCTGTTTAAGCGTTGACGTTTGAGATGAATTGCATCGAACATGGCTTTATGCGTCTGATCGAGAACACCCATCATCTTGAACGCATAGTAAGCCCGTGCATGTTCGGTCCAGCGCGGGTTGAGTGACGAGGGTACCTGTTCAAATACCACAGTCTCGGGTAACCCGGCCGACCAGCGTTCGACATATGGCTCGAAACGAAAACAATGGGGGCAGCCGTACCAGAAAATCTCTGTTACCACCACTTTATCGGGTTGCGACGTTTTAACCGCGGGCGTCACCAGTTGATAGTCGCTACCCTCCGTGAAGGCCATCTGTGCACCCGCGCCGCCTGAAATCAGCATCAACACGGCGAAACTCTGTAGCCAGCGCCTAATCATGGTTTTTCTCCCGGGAAACATTGTTTATTTAGAGACAGGCTTGTCAGCGATTAGTTTAATCGTAAAAATACATCACGCCAGTTTAATCGCCGCTGAATGCGGTCTTTGCCGGGATTTACTGGATTCCGGCTATGTAGGCTGCGACTGCCTTCATTTCCATATCAGACATACGGACCACGGCATTACGCATCATTTTGCCGCTGTCGTTAGCGCGCAACCCCTGCTTGAAGTTCTGCAGCTGGGTGACCAGGTACTCGGGATGTTGACCCTTGAGCGAGGGCCAACCAGCCGGGCCGTTACCCCTGCCGCCGGGTGCATGACAGCCCATACAGGCCGCAACGTGGGTTTCGGTAATGCCACCACGATAAATACTCTCACCGGCTTCAATCATATCCCCATCGAAAGCCATCGGTTTAGGTTGCTGGCTTTCATAAAAGGCGGCGAGATTTTTCATGTCATCGTCATTTAGCAGCGCGACCATGCCGGTCATCGAGGCGTTGACACGACGTCCGGCCTTGAAATCTGTCAGCTGCTTGTAAGTGTAGCTCGCGTGCTGGCCGGCGAGCGAGGGCCAGGCCGCGTTGCTACTGTTTCCGTCCGCTCCATGACAGGCGGCGCAGACGGCGCTCTTCGCTTTACCAGCTTCGATATCTCCAGCACTCACGGTGACAGACACCAGGCCGGACAAGGCCAGAATCATGGCTCCTATTTGGCTCGCTTTCATTATTTCTCCAGGGGGAAAACGCACAGAAATTTAGGGCGCAAATGTATATCATACCCGGACCCCTCGTTCAACACTAACCCGATCGCAATCATGAGTATTACCTTTAAACAGGCAAAATTTATCACCAGTGCATTCGAGCTTTCGCAACTGCTTCCCGACACGGGCGCGGAAGTGGCTTTCGCCGGTCGGTCCAACTCGGGTAAATCAAGCGCGATAAACTGCCTGACCCGGCAGAAGGGCCTTTGCAAAACCAGCAAGACCCCGGGGCGCACCCAGTTAATCAACTTTTTTGAACTGGCTCAGGATCGACGCCTGGTCGATTTACCGGGCTATGGTTTCGCCAGGGTATCAAAACAAATGCGCAATCACTGGGACCAGGTTCTGACGGCTTACCTGTTAGAACGCCAGGCCCTGATGGGCCTGGTTATCGTGGTTGATATTCGCCGCGGCATCGGCGATCTCGATCGTGGCCTGATCAACATGATAGCGGGCAGCTTGCCAGTGCATATCCTGCTTACCAAGTCAGATAAACTGTCACGCGCGGCCACACAAAAGGCCATGGCAACGGCCCGGGCCGAGCTGTCTGGAACTGATCAAAGCGTATCTACGCTGTCGATCCTGACCCGTCAAGGACTCGAATCCCTGGAGCAGAAATGCCTTGAATGGCTGGTTGAAGCCTGACCTTCGGCTTGCTTGACCTGGTCAGATTGGCGGCATAAAAAAGCCCTGGCAGATAACTGCCAGGGACAAACGTGTGACCCGGATGGGGTTTCCGGATCGTTGTCCGCTCATAGGAGGGAGAACGGACATAGCGCTGGGCTAAAGCGCTACTTTGGTAGACATCCAGTAGTGCCAATAGTTCCCGCTGGTTAACGGTACTTTCAGCTGTACTGAAGGCCTGTAATAATCCTTGATCTGGGGATTAATTCGATCATTTCAACCCCCCGGCAACAGGTCTTAAATAGGTTACGTATCTCGATTCGAGTTGGATCATCAAATTGAAAAATTATGTTCTGAATCCCGAGATCCGCAGACCCGCCAACAGCGACGGCAGGATACCCAGGAGCTTGAGTCGCTAGTGGGCCTGGTTCCAGTTGAGCCCGATCCCGGCATCGACTTCCAACTTCACGGAGAGATCGGCGGCCCCCGTCATTAGTGCGCCAATGGCTTCCTGGCAGGAGTCGACTTCACCGCCAGCGACCTCAAATACCAGTTCATCGTGTACCTGCATGATCATTTTACAATCCGGGTTATTGTCGACAAGCCAGGCCTGTACCTCGATCATCGCGCGCTTGATGATATCCGCCGCAGTGCCCTGCATTGGTGCATTGATAGCGGTGCGCTCCGCGTATTGCCGCACGTTTGCGTTGCGCGCATTGATATCCGGCAGATACAGCCTGCGCCCATACACGGTTTCCACGTAACCCTGGTCGCGCGCGCGTTGCTTGGTCTCCTCCATGTATCGTTTAACCCCGGGATAGCGTTCAAAATAGGTATCAACATATTGCTGGGCTTCATTTCGACCAATATTTAACTGCTTGCCGAGACCAAATGCCGACATACCGTAAATCAGGCCGAAGTTTATCGCCTTGGCCGCTCGGCGCTGATCGGGGGTAACCTTTTCGAGCGCCTCACCAAAGACCTCGGCCGCAGTGGAACGATGCACATCGAGGCTTCGCGCGAATGCATCGAGCAGGCTTTCGTCGGCGGACAGGTGCGCCATGATGCGAAGTTCGATCTGGGAATAGTCGAGCGCCAGGATCCGGTAACCCTCGGGGGCAACAAAGGCCTCGCGAATACGCCGCCCCTCCGCGGTACGGATTGGAATATTCTGCAAATTCGGGCTGGTCGATGACAGGCGCCCGGTGGACGCAACTGCCTGCTGGTAAGAAGTGTGCACGCGCCCGGTTTTCGCATCGATTTCCAGCGGCAGCTTGTCGATGTAGGTCGACATCAGCTTGTTCAAGCCACGATGTTCTATCAGTAACGCTGGAATTTCGTAGTCCGCAGCGAGTTCTTCGAGTACGTCCTCAGCCGTCGACGGCTGGCCTTTCGGCGTTTTACGCAATACCGGTAAATCCAGCTTTTCGAACAGGATCGCCTGGATTTGCTTGGGTGAGCTCAAGTTAAATACCTCGCCCGCCTGTTGGTAAATCGCCTGCTCGATCTGGCTTAACTTCTGATCAATCTCCTTGCCCTGTTTTTTAAGCAACTCAGGATCGATTAGTACACCGTTTTGTTCGACCTCCAGTAGTACATCAACCAGGGGCATTTCGATATCGGTGTAAACCTGTTTAAGTTTAGCGTCTTGCTGCAGTCTCTCGCTGAGTGTCTGGTGTAATTGCAAGGTTATATCTGCATCTTCAGCGGCATAATCACTGGCCTGTTCAAGCTCAATCAGATCAAAGGTCTTTTGCTTTGCTCCCTTGCCGGCGATATCTTCGTAACGAATGGTGTCATGCCCAAGATAAAACTTTGCCAGGGCATCCATGTTATGGCGGCTCGCGGTGGAGTTGAGCACGTAGGATTCCAGCATGGTGTCGTGGGCCATGGCACGCATTCGAATACCCTCGCCGATAAATATATGCGCATCGTACTTGATGTTCTGGCCGATTTTTTGGCTTGCCGGGTCTTCAAGAATCGGCCTTAGTGCGGCGAGTACTGTTGCCTTGTCGAGTTGCCGCGGTGCATTGTCATAGCGGTGTGATAGCGGTATGTAACAGGCTTCTCCCGGCACCACGCAAAGCGAGATACCCACCAGTTCGGCTTTCATGTAATCAACGCTAGTGGTCTCGGTGTCGACCGCAAACGAATCCGCCTGTCGCAATCTCTGCAGCCATTCATCGAGACGACCTTGCTCGAGTATAGTTTCGTAAACAGCATCGCTTTTTATCGTCGTCGGTTTTGCTTCCAGGCTGCCGCCGGTTTCTGCTTCATCGTACCAGCGCGTAAACCCAAACTCCCGGTAGTAGGCGGCCAGCGCGGCCTGGTCGGCTTTCTGCTGTTCCAGCTCATCAATGTCGATACCCGTATCGCAATCGAGCTTGATCGTCGCAAGCTCATAGGACATGGGCAGAAAATCGAGAGATTCGCGCAGGTTTTCTCCTATTTTACCTTTTATCTGGTCGGCATTATCGATTACGCCTTTTAATCCACCATATTCATCGATCCATTTAGCCGCTGTCTTTGGCCCTACTTTTGGCACGCCCGGAATATTGTCTGAACTGTCACCCATCAGTGCAAGGTAGTCGATAATCTGGTCGGCACGCACCTGGAACTTTTGCACCACTCCGGCTTCATCCAGAACCTGGTTATTCATGGTATTAATCAGGCGCACATTAGCATTAACCAGCTGAGCCATATCCTTGTCCCCGGTCGAAATGAGCACCTCGTATCCCTGTTCGACTGCCTGGCGACTCATGGTACCGATCACGTCGTCGGCCTCGACTCCCTCGATGCTTATCAAGGGCAGTCCTTGCGCCTTTATAATCTGGTGCAGGGGCTCGATTTGAACACGCAGCTCATCCGGCATTGGCGGCCGGTTGGCCTTGTAATCCGGGTAAATATCGTTGCGAAAAGTCTTTCCCTTGGCGTCGAAAACGACAGCAAGCTTGTCGGGTTGTTCGTCCCTGATCAGCTTGCGCACCATGTTAAGTACACCGTAAATCGCGCCGGTGGGGTGCCTCAATGGACTCTCCAGTTTCGGTAGCCCATGGTAGGCTCTGAAAAGGTAGGAACTGCCGTCAACGAGCACCAGTTTTTTTCGTTTCTCTTGCTTCATACAGATACGCTAGAATGCCCCTACCCGAACCCGGATCATATCACAGCCGCAATACTAACTTCGTTCGTTTGCGTCTTTAAGTGGCGACCCTCATGTCTGTTTACACCACCGTCGAAGCAGCACAACTTGAGCAGTTTCTAACCCGTTACAGCCTGGGGAAACTGAAGAAATTTGCCGCGATAGCGGCCGGCATTACCAATACCAACTACTACCTCGATACCGAGGTCGGGCGTTTCATACTCACCCTCTACGAACATCATAGCGACGACGAACTGAGCTACATGCTGGCATTACAGCAGCACCTGGTGAACCGATCGTTGCGCTGCTCCAGTCCCGTCGCAGACCGGCGCGGCAACCTGTTCTCGAATCTGAAGCAGCGCCCAGCGGCAATTATTCATCGGCTCGATGGCAAGGTACGGCGGCAGCCAGAATCCCTTCACTGCGCCATTATCGGCACCGAGTTGGCCCGCTTTCACCTGATGGGACAGGACTACCCTGGTGGCCGCACGAATCCGCGCGGTATCGACTGGATAATAGCCGTGACCGACATGCTCGATACCGCGCTTAACGACGCCGATCAAAAACTCATCAAGACAACCCAGCGGGCAGCCGGCAAGCTCGATCTTGGCAGCCTGCCCCGGGGTTCGATACACGCTGACCTGTTCCGCGACAATGCATTGTTCATCGATGATGAACTTGGTGGTATTCTCGACTTCGACTATGCCTGCCGCGGCAACTTCGTGTTTGATATTGCGGTGTTATTGAACGACTGGTGTATCGATAGCCGCGGTATGCTGGTTGCTGAAAGAATCGGGGCGACGCTCGAGGCATACCAGCAATATCGTCGTCTCGAGGCAATCGAAATCGACAGCCTGCCATTTATGTTACGCCTCACGGCACTGCGCTTCTGGCTGTCCAGACTTTACGACCGGGCTTTTCCGCTAAGCGGGGAGCTGGCCTTCACCAAAGACCCCGAAACTTTTCGAGAAATGCTGGTATTACGCAATTCGCATCAGCCCGAGATAAGGGCGCTGCTGGACTCGCTTCGCGTGTAATGCTTGCGCCTGTCGCATTACTATTTGCCGATACAGAAGGTCGAAAAAATCTTCCCCAGCAGGTCTTCACTGTTAAATTCACCGGTAATTTCATTTAAATATTGCTGTGCTTCGCGTAAATCCTCGGCTATGAGTTCTCCCGAGCGCGTTGTTTTAAGGGTTTGCTCAGCTCGCTGCAGGCAATGCTGCGCACGCAGCAAAGCGTCGACATGGCGCCGCCGCGCCATGAAAACCTGGCTATCCTGATTAAAATCGGCCGACTGACCGGCTATACGCGTTATCAGCAGCTCCATCCCGCTGCCATCAACGGTTGAGATATAAAGGGCATCCGGTTCACGCGGCAGGCCAGCACCCATAAGATCGACTTTACTATACACCAGTTGCAGATTATCACTCGTCAGATCATTGATAATCTTCTGGTCTGCAGGACTTAGTCCCTTGCTGGAATCGACGAGGTAAATGATCACGTCTGCCTGCGCGATGGTTTCCCAGGCGCGCCGCACGCCCTCGCGTTCTACCGGATGTTCGGATTCACGCAGGCCGGCTGTATCGGTAATCTTGAGCGGAATGCCCTTCAACGATATATGTTCACGCAGCACATCGCGCGTGGTGCCTTCGATTTCGGTGACAATCGCTGCCTCGTATCCGGCGAGATAATTTAACAGGCTCGATTTTCCCGCGTTCGGAAGCCCGGCCAGCGCGACGCTCAATCCTTCCTGCAGCCTTCTACCGTGCTCCGCCTGCTCGAGTAACCGCTGCAAATGCAGGCTGCATTGCTCGAGCCGGCGGCTGATTTCGCTATCGTTTAAAAAATCGATCTCTTCTTCGGCAAAGTCCAGCGCCCCTTCGATATAGGCCCGAAGATTAATGATTTCTTCAACCAGGCCGTGGACTTGCTCGGAAAACCTGCCTTCCAAGGAGCGCATCGCCGCGCGTGTCGCCGCTCGACTGCCCGACGTTATCAAATCGGCAATCGCCTCGGCCTGGGTTAAATCAAGTTTGCCATTGAGAAACGCGCGCTCGGAAAACTCACCCGCTCTGGCCAGACCGGCACCGAGCTCACAGAGCCTTTCGAGCAGCATATCGAGCACGATCGGCCCACCATGGGCCTGAATTTCGACACAGTCTTCACCACTAAAACTGTGCGGCGCCCTGAAATACAGGCAAAGTCCGTGATCAAGCACCCGTCCCTCGGCATCAAAAAATTGCCGAAACTGGATGACGCCGGGTTTTAGCTTGCTGTTGGTGATGGCCTCGCCGATGGCAAGCGCCTCTGTTCCGGATAGCCGCAAGATACCGATACCGCCCGTTCCCGGGGGTGTTGCAATTGCGGCGATGGTCTCATGCGATGGCATGGCGAGTATGAGGCGCTGCTTATCCCCGGCAGCCGGTTACGTGGCGCCCGCTTCGATGCGCCTGGTAATTACCCACTGTTGGGCAATCGACAGCACATTATTGACAACCCAGTAAAGCACAAGCCCCGACGGGAAAAAGGCAAAAAATATGGTGAATACAAATGGCAGTGCCATCATTATCTTGGCCTGGATCGGGTCCGGCGGTGGTGGATTTAAACGCTGCTGGATTACCATGCTGATGCCCATCACTATCGGTAACACATAAAACGGATCCATTACCGACAAATCCTTAATCCAGAAGATAAAAGGCGCCTGGCGCAGATCGACACTTTCCAGCAGCGCCCAGTAGAGTGCGATAAAAACCGGAATCTGCACCAGTATCGGCAGGCAGCCACCCATTGGGTTAATCTTCTCGGTTTTATACAGCTCCATCATCGCCTGGTTCATCTTCTGGCGATCGTCACCGTAACGCTCCTTGAGCGTCTTGAGGCGTGGGCTGACCTTGCGCATTTTTGCCATCGACCGGTAGCTGGTTTCCGATAGCTTGTAGAACAGGGCCTTGACCGTGAACGTTAACAGTATGATCGCAACACCCCAGTTACCAACAAACCCGTGGTACCAGGACAGCAACCAGTAAAGTGGTTTGGAGAGGAAGGTAAGAACACCGTAATCGACGGTGAGCTCAAGCCCGGGTGAAATCTCTTCGAGCCGATTCACGATCTTGGGCCCAACGAATAACTGGCTGACGAACTCCGTGTTGCCACCCGCCGGAACCAATCGGTTCGCGGAACGCATCCCGATCGTATAGGTCGACGGGTTTCGTTTCGTATTGGCAATCGTGTAAATCAGGTTATTCTCGTCCTGTGCCGGGATCCAGGCCGATAGAAAATAGTGATGTATCATGGCAATCCAGCCGCCCACGGCTTCCATCTTCAATTGACTGTCCTCCATGTCATCGAAGTCTACTTTTTCGTACTTGGTTTCTTCGGTGTAATACACCGATCCGGTATAGGTATAGAGCAGACGCGACGTTTCCAGCGGCCGCGAGCGCTGGATCTGGCGATATTCGCTGCCCAACCATTCCTGCGACGACCGATTCTCAACCCTGTGCCTCAGGTCGACCAGGTAATCACCACGCCTGAAATGGAAGCTCTTGATTACTTCGACATCGTCCTGGCTCCAACGCAATGACACGGCGAGTTCATCCTCGCCATCGGCCAGTTCGTAAGCGTATTGTTCAACCTGGTAAACACTGTAATGCGTGGGCGCTTTTTCTTCTTTGTTGCGCAGACCGCTTTGTACAATGTAAACCGAGTCCTTTGCGCTATGAGCCAGTTCCAGCCAATCGTCGGGGTGCTCGAGCGAGGTGGGATATTTTTTAAGCTTAAGCGAGCGCACCACGCCGCCGCGCGTATCGATCAGCGCTCTAATGACATCGGTATCGACGGTTACCAGCTGCTGTTCGGGACTCGCGGCAGGTAATGATTCTGTCGTGGGGGCTGTACCCGGGCTGATCGAGTCCGCGAGATCAGGCAGATCGTCGATGGGTGCGCCCTGCTCCGTGGCCGCGCCGTCTGCGGGCATCTGTGATTCGCTGCTGGCCTCCGGTTTGGGTCCATAATCAATCTGCCATTGTTGCCACATCAACATGCCTACGAAGACCAGGGCCGCGAACAGGAAAAGCCGCGAATTATCCATGTTTATGCTCACTGCAGGAGCCCGGAACCGGATCGTAACCGCCCTCGTGCCAGGGATGGCAGCTGGCAACACGCTTTATGGTCAGCCAAAAACCTTTGATGGCTCCGTGGGTTTCAATCGCTTCGAGCCCGTATAGGGAACAGGAGGGGGTATAGCGGCAGTGATTACCAACCAGTGGGCTCAACAGATATCGATAGGCGTGAATGAGTATTAGCAGGATCTTGCGCATTGTTTGATGATGCTATTCCAGTGTTGATCCAGTGTGGCTCGAAGATCAGCCGGCCTGGTTAATAATATCTCGCGTTTCACCATAACCACTATGTCCCGCGCCGGCAAGCGATGCCTGTTCTTGCGAAAACTCTCTCGAAACAAACGTTTCAAGGTATTTCGCTTCACCGCGCTCGGCACCTGTTTCCGTGCGATCGCAAATCCGATGCGCGGGCACACACCCGTATTTTTGCCTATCAGAAGCGTAACGCTGGCGTCGCTAATTCGAATATTGTTCTTAAAAACCTGCTGAAAATCGGTTGCGCGCGTTAATCTCAGCTGTCTTGGAAAAGACTCGCTGACACCGACATTCACTTTACGGTGTGAGGCGCGCTCTGCCTTTTGCTCGACGGGCTCGTATAACGTCACGCCCACCACGGGTTTGCATACGTGCACGAAAGCCGTGCGTCCTGGCGCGCTTAAGATTACTGGGTTGAAATGTACGTTTCATATCAAACGCCTCGGCTCTTTAGTTTGTCGATTTCAACAAGGCGCGACAATGTACTGTTAGTGCCGCGTTACGTCAATATTTAATTGAGCCTGGCGACGATTTTTCTCTCACTTTAACGGGCTCAACCCCGATCCTTGATGGAATACCAAAAAATCTTTACTCTTTTTTGTTCGCGCCTCTTGCTCGGGCTGTGGATAAGTATAATATTACGCTTTATCGGCTGAGCCTGGGGATTTACCTGAAAAACGGGTAATAAGGCCGAAAAATCTACTTTATTAGGGGCTTTTCACCGGCCTGTGCGTCACGTTAGCACTCGGTCAGGCAACTATTTCCGTCGATTTAGGCGCGTTAAAGCAAACACATGGGGAAGATTTGAACTCTATTTGGCAACAGTGTATTTCCTGCCTTGAAGGCGAAATCAGTGAGCAGCAATTCAATACCTGGATTTTGCCGCTGCAGGTAGAGCAGGAACTTAATACACTAAAATTGCTTGCCCCGAACCGTTTTGTCATGGACTGGGTGCGCAAACATTTTCTGGATCGTATCCGCGAACTGGTCACCAGTCTCGATGACAGCAAGTCTATCTCGGTCAGCCTGATGATTGGTTCCCATGCTCAGGCAGTGGAATCCGAAGCCGCTACACCTGCCCCGCCGCCTCGAACCTACCGCTCCTCGGGTCTTAACGAGTCACAAAAGTTCAAGAACTTCGTTGAAGGTAAATCCAATCAGCTCGCGCGCGCGGCATCGATTCAGATCAGTAGTAACCCGGGCTCGGAATATAACCCGCTTTACATTTACGGCGGAGTGGGACTCGGAAAGACACATTTAATGCATGCGATCGGTAACCAGATCCGCGAAAACAACCCGGATGCCAATATTTTATATGTGAACTGTGAACGTTTCGTTTCTGATATGGTGAAAGCCCTGCAACACAGCCGCATGGACGATTTTAAAAATTCATACCGCAGCCTCGATGCGCTACTCATCGATGATATCCAGTTTCTTGCAGACAAGAATCGATCACAGGAAGAGTTTTTCCACACCTTTAATTCACTGTACGAAGCGCATGCCCAGATGGTTATCACCTGTGACCGCTTCCCCAAGGAAATCGACGGATTAGAAGATCGGATCCAGTCCCGCCTGGGATGGGGTCTCGCGGTTGATATCAAACCCGCTGATCTCGAGACCCGCGTCGCAATCCTGATCAGCAAAGCCGAACAGGCCGCTGCAGATGTCCCTGATGATGTCGCTTTTTTCATTGCCGAAAGATTTAAATCGAATATTCGAGAACTCGAGGGGGCGTTGAAACGAGTGGTGGCACATGCTCGCTTTACCGGTGAACCAATCACGCAGGATTTTGCCCGCCAGGCGTTAAGGGAGCTACTGGCCGTACAGGATAAACCGATTACGATTGATAATATACAGAAGCTGGTGGCGGAGTATTTTAAGATCAGGGTAGCCGATTTATTATCGAGCCGGCGCAATCGTTCAATTACCCGTCCCCGCCAAATCGCGATGTCGCTGGCTAAATCGCTAACGCGTCACAGTTTGCCCGAAATCGGGAATGCTTTTGGCGGGCGCGATCATACGACAGTGCTGCATGCCTGCCGTAAAATAGAAGAATTGCGCGGTGAGGATCGACGAATTGATGAGGATGTTGAAATCCTGGCGCGAATGCTGAGCAATTAAGGTATAGGACAAATAGCGGACGGCCTGTGGATAAAGTGATGATAAAAAAAAGGCCTTTTTTTATCCCGCAGTTATGCACAGTTTAGTAATAGCTGACGGACAGGTTACAAGGAAGACTTTAACAGAGTAAACCCTTGAAATATAAAGGGAAAAAATAGTTATCCGAAAAAAGTGCAGTTCCTAATAGATACAGTAAACTAGATATATAAATGAAAACAACGATTAAAAGAGAAGACATATTGGCACCCCTGCAGCAGGTTATCGGTGCGGTAGAGCGACGACAGACCTTACCGATACTGGGTAATGTTCTGTTTAAGTCAACAGGTGGTGACTTGTCACTAACGGCAACGGATCTCGAGATCGAGATGGTTGCGCGGGTGCTCTCCGATAACAGCACGGAATTTCAAACCACGATCCCTGCGCGCAAATTACTTGATATTTGCAAGGCACTTCCCGATGGCGCTGTCATTGACTTTAGCATCGAAGATAACCGGGTATCACTCACCTCGGCTCGCAGCCGCTTTAGCCTGGCAACGCTACCAGCCACGGAATTTCCTGGCCTCGACGAAATCGAAACGCTGCAAATGTTCTCCATCCCGCAGAATGTTCTTAAAGCGTTGTTTGATAAAACATCTTTTGCCATGGCGCAGCAGGATGTGCGTTACTATTTGAACGGTATCTTGATGGAGATATCACCCAACACGATAAAACTGGTCGCGACTGATGGGCACCGCCTAGCGCTAAGCGAATCCTCCCTCGATACCGGTGTTGACGAGGACAAGCAAATTATTATTCCGCGTAAAGCGGTGCTCGAGCTTTCTCGCTTGCTCGATACAAGTGACAGCCCGGTTAAATGCCTGCTCAGTCAAAACCATTTGCGTGTCGAAACCGAGGCGTTGGTTTTTACCACCAAACTGATTGATGGGAAGTTTCCTGACTACCAGAGAGTCATCCCGGTAGACGGTAACAAAACGATGGAAGTTGATCGGGAAACGCTAAGAAGTTCATTGGGCAGAATTGCGATTTTATCGAACGAGAAATATCGCGGAATCAGATTGACATTGGCAGAGGGAAATTTGTCTATTCAGGCTAATAATCCGGACCAGGAAGAAGCCGAAGAAGAACTACAGGTTGACTACGAAGAGTCGCACGTGGAAATCGGATTTAATGTAACCTACCTGATCGATGTTTTGAACGTCCTGGATTCGAAGAAAGTTCAGATTAAATTGAAGGATTCAAACAGCAGCGCCATTATTAGCGACAGCGAGGATGATTCCAGTCTCTATGTCGTTATGCCGATGCGGTTGTAGGAATACCCGGGGCCTATATGGCAATCAGTCAGCTGAGCCTGACGGATTTCAGAAACCTGAAGAGCACAACGCTCGATTTTGATCCGCAACTTAACCTAATAAGCGGGCCCAACGGGTCCGGAAAGACCAGTTTACTGGAAGCTATTTACATATTGTGCCAGGCGCACTCTTTTCGAACCCACCAGTTAAAACAGTGCATCCAGCACGGCAAGAAGGGTTTTCTACTGTTCGGTCGTTTCAGCGACTACAAGGCGGGTCTCGCCAAGAGCGACAAAAAACTTGAAATCAGGGTTGACGGCGAAGCCGTTAAACGACGCTCTGAACTGGTCAGAAGATCACCCATTAATATAGTCAACGCGGACATCATTCAATTAATCGAAGGTAGCCCCCAGAAACGGCGTGCCTTTCTGGACTGGTGCTTGTTTCACGTGGAACCAGGTTACGCCGAACATTGGAGAAAGTTTCAACATGCATTAAAGCAGCGTAACCGGCTGTTAAAATCTCGCCGCGATCTCGAGCTGCTGAATTACTGGGATCAACACCTGCTGGAGCCCTCTTGCGAACTAAGCAAGATGCGTCGTCAATACTGTGAGGCGCTGGGAAAGATTCTGCAAACCGAGTTGGGAAAGATTTTGTCAGGTCTGTCGCTCGAACTCGATTATCACCAGGGATGGCCGCAACATCTGTGCCTTCCTGATGCCCTTGGCGAGTGT
>Ga0265306_10000706_pt1 | contig 16136 bp, 6 predicted proteins | sample Helome_3_FD_192493 | JGI IMG/M metagenome (GOLD analysis project Ga0265306, IMG submission 192493) | Marine sediment microbial communities from subtidal zone of North Sea - Hel_20160420 (Illumina Assembly) | ecosystem: Environmental > Aquatic > Marine > Subtidal zone > Sediment ...
AGCGGCCGCCATGCGGGCTATGGTGCAGGCGTTTACCGCAGTCGTGACGGCGGCCAGAACTGGGAGAACCTGGGTTTGAAGGACTCCGAGCGCATCGGCATGATCCGCATCGATCCCAGGGATTCCAACACGATCTTCGTCGCGGCCCAGGGACCGATGTGGTCGGGCGGCGGCGAGCGCGGCCTGTTCAAGTCCACGGACGCTGGCGAGAACTGGCGCAGAGTGCTGGGCGACGGGCTTGGCAATACGGACATCGATGACCGGTACACGGGCGTGTCCGAGGTGCACATGGACCCGCGCAATCCGGACGTCATGTATGCAGTGTCCTGGCAGCGTTTCCGCAACGTCGCCGTGTTGCTGGACGGCGGTCCCGGCACGGGCATTCACAAGTCGACGGACGGCGGTGAAACCTGGCGTGAGCTGACGGAGGGCTTGCCGGACGAGAACCGGGGCAAGACGGGGCTCGCGATCTCGCCGCAGAATCCCGATGTCATCTACGCGACCATCGAGCTGGCGAATCGTACGGGCGGTTTCTGGCGCTCGGAGGATGGCGGGGAGTCGTGGGAGAAGCGAAACGAGTATCTCTCCAGCGGCACTGGCCCGCATTACTACCAGGAACTGTTTGCCAGTCCGCACAAGTTCGATCGCGTTTACCAGATGGATGTGCAGATGCACATGACCGAGGACGGCGGCGAGACCTTCACCGACCTCCGCCACGAGACCAAGCACTCTGACCATCACGCGATGGCGTTCGATCCGAACGACGAGAACTACCTGATCGTCGGCGTCGATGGCGGCATCTACGAGTCCTACGACCTCGGCAAGACCTGGCGCTTCATCAACAACCTGCCGATCACGCAGTACTACAAGGTTGCCGTCGACTATGACGAACCTTTTTATAACGTGTACGGTGGCACCCAGGACAACAACAGCCACGGCGGCCCGTCGCGAACGCTCAATGCGCACGGCATCCAGAATACCGACTGGTTCGTGACGCTGTTCGGTGACGGTCACCAGTCCGCCGTCGACCCGAACAACCCGGACATCATTTATGCCCAGTGGCAGCAGGGCAACCTGGCGCGCTTCGATCGCAAGACGGGTGAACAGGTTTACATCAAGCCGCAGCCCGGCAAAGGCGAACCGCCCAATCGCTACAACTGGGATTCGCCGATCCTGATCAGCCCGCACAAATCGTCCACGCTCTACTTCGGCACGCAGCGCGTCTACAAGAGCGAAGACTACGGTGATACGTGGACCACGATCAGTGGTGACCTGACGCGCAACGAAAAGCGCACGCGGCAGCCGCTCATGGGCAGAACCTGGAGCTTCGACTCGCCATGGGATATGTACGCGATGTCCGAGTTCAACACGATCACGTCGCTGTCGGAATCACCGCTCGTCGAGGGCCTGATCTATGCGGGTACCGACGACGGTCTGATCCAGGTGACCGAGGACAATGGCCAGAACTGGCGGCGCATCGATCGCCTGCCCGGCGTACCGAACCGTTTCTTCGTCAATGACATCAAGGCGGATCTGCACAACCCGGACACCGTCTACGTGGTCGTCGACGATCACAAGAGCGGCGATTTCTCGCCTTACCTCCTGAAGAGCGAGAACCGCGGCCGTAGCTGGAAGAGCATCGTGGGCAATCTCCCTGAGCGCCACGTGTTGTGGCGCATCGTGCAGGATCATGAGAAGCCCGGCCTGATGTTCCTTGGCACCGAGTTCGGCGTGTTCTTCACCGTGAACGGCGGCAGCGAGTGGACCAAGCTCAAGGGCGGCAGCCCCAACATTCCGTTCCGCGACCTCGTGATACAGACGCGCGAGAACGATCTCGTGGGCGCAACCTTCGGGCGCAGTTTCTATATCTTCGATGACTACACGCCGCTGCGCGATGTCACGAGCGACATGTTGAAGAACGACACGGTCCTCTTCCCCGTGCGTAAGGCGCCGTGGTACGTACCGCGCAGGCCGCTGGGCTGTGGCGAGCCCGGCTGTCAGTCCAGCCAGGGTGACGGCTACTACGTCGCGAAAAACCCGGACTTCGGAGCCACGTTTACCTACTACCTGCCTGAGTCGATTCAGTCCAGCCAGGAAGCGCGGCGTGAGACAGAGAAGGAACTCGAGAGCAAGAACGAGGACGTCTCATTCGCCTCCTGGGACACGATTCTCAAGGAGCAGCGTGAAGACGAGCCTGCGATCGTGCTTATGGTCAAGAACCGCAACGGCAGCGTCGTACGGCAGATCGAAGGGCCAGTTGAAGCCGGATTCCACCGCGTGTCCTGGGACCTGCGACGCCCGCCACTCGAGGCCTGGGTACCGGAGGATGAGCGCTACAGTTGGCGTGGTGAGAACAAAGGCGTGCTCGTCGTGCCGGGTCCCTTCGAGGTATCGATGCACAAGCGCATCGACGGCGTCCTGACGGATCTCGGGCTGACCCGGAGCTTCGAAGTCGAATCAATCCGTGAGCCGACCTTGGCCGGAAGCACGCAGGAGCAGCGCGTCGTATTCGAGGTGCAGGTCGACGAACTGGGTCGTGCCGCCGACGGCACGGTCAACGCGATCGACGAGATCGTGGAGGAACTCGATGCCATCAAGGAAGTGCTGCAACGATCTACGGCCGACGGTTCGCTCTACGAAATCGCGAACTCGATTCAGCAACGCGCCGTCATGCAGCGTGAACGTCTTGCCGGAAACGAGACGCGCGACATGTTCCACGAGCTCGACGAAGTGCCATTGGGCGCTCGACTCTGGCATGCACGCTTCGACCCCGCTTCGAACGCCTACGGCCCGACGCCGGCGCAGCGCGAGTCGCTCGCCATCGGGCGTGAACTGTACGATACAGTGCGGCGAGAGCTCTCCGAGCTGATCGACGTCGAATACGCGGGCCTCAAGGTCGCGCTGGACGCAGCCGGCGTACCGTGGTCGCCGGGCAGGGGGATCTGACGGCCGCCGGAACGCATCAAAAAAAAGCCCGGACCGCTCGATACGGGCGGCCCGGGCCATCGGTTTCGATCAGAAGCCGGCTGTCAGCATCAGCCACGCCTTGGTCGTGTCGCTGTAAGCGGGATCGTCGCTGTCGAATGCTGCGAGCTTAAGCAGGAGCTTGTAGCGTTCGCCAAGGGAGCGCCCGGCGGACAGGTCGATTTCCGAGCCGAAGTCGCCACCGCCCGACTCGGCCGAGAAGTCATGATAGACGAGCGTAAAACCCCAGGGTTTGTACTTGTAGCCAACTTTCAGGTAGAGGTCTTCGAGGCCTGCGCCGGGTGTTGAGAGAAACTGGTCGGCCCAGCCGTTGAAGGCGTGCAGCGTTGCCAGCGGTGTACGGAAGCCCTGACCATTATCGCTGCCCAATGACTCGAAGCCTACGCCTAAGGTCAATGCGTTGAGCGACCAGTCGCCCTGTACCCTGAAATAGGTGGCATCGAAATCCGCCGGGTTGTTGGCGGCGTCCGATTGTGTTGCCACGTCGGCAATGATCGCGAGCGTGCCTTCGCCCAGCGCAACATTGCCATTGAGTCTCAACCCGAATGTGTCGGTTGAAAACGCCGGCGCATCGTCGTTGTCGATCAGGTAGGCATAGCCCACCACCTTCCAGGCGTCGCTCAGGCCGACGTTGACGTTCAAGAGGTGTGTGTCCTGCTCTTGATCTCCAGCCGGCACATCGGAACCGAAAATACGATTCACGTTGGCAACGTAACTGTAAAAGACCGTGGTGTCTGCAAAGCCCTTGTACTGCGCCGACAGAGCATCATAGGTTTGCTCGTTCTGCCGCCAACCGACACCGCCGACGTAACGCTGGTCATCAAGCAGGATGCGTTGCCGGCCGACGCGCGTGCGCCAGTCGTCGTTCGGTGCATACTGCAGATACAGCTGGTTCAGGTCGGAGCCGTTCGGGTCGGCGACGACCGGATATTGGCCGCGATCGCCAGTGCTAGTGCCCTGGCCGCTGTTGTAGTCATCGAGCAAAACTTCGAGCACCTGGTCGAACTCGAGAAAGCCCGACCAGTCGCGCCAGCTGCCTGTTGCGTAGTTCAGGCGCATCCGTAGCGTCGATGCGTTTGCATCCTCGCTGAAGGAGTCCTGGTCGACGTACTCGTAGCGATACCGCAGGTTCAGGCTGGCATCGCCCGACATAATCGCCGTCGCCAGATCATCATGGTTGTCTGCAAGAACCGGCGCTGCCAGCGACATCACTGATGCCGCGAGCAGGCCGAATGCGGACACACGTCTTGATACCGCGAGTTTCATGTCAGTAAACGTCCTCTACCGTGTTGTACACGTTGAACTTGCCTGTCGGTGTAACAATCTCGGGGCCTTTGATGACGTGCTTCAGTTTTCGCGTCTTGTCGTCGACCACGACGATGGCAGATTCTTCTTCCTGGCCACTCCATACGGAGAACCAGACCTCGTCGCCCGCCTTGTTATATTCGGGCTGCACGACACGTTTGGGTCCGGGGCCGAGGTCCGCCCATTTGGCGATCGGCAGCACTTCGAAGCCGGCGTCGAGCTTATTGACATCGAATACCGCAATGCTCTGGCTGAATGCCTCGTCCGGGTTGAGTGGTGCATCGACCCAGAGATTGCTCGACTTCGGGTGAGACTTGACGAACAGGGAGCCACCGCCCATGCCATCGAGAATGCGAACGACTTTCCACGCCTTGTCCGGATGACCTTCGGGGTCGGTGCCCAGGAACGTGATGTTGGCGTTGCCCAGTGCGCTCGTCACCCAGACCGGGCCGTGCTCGGGGTCTACGAGGTTTGCACCACGACCCGGATGCGGGATCTTCTCTACGTCGACGAGTGCAGCAAGGTTGCGTTCGCGCGAATCGACAACAGCAATCTTGTCGGACTGGTTTGCCGCCGTCAGGAAGTAGCGCTTGGTACGATCCCAGCCACCATCATGCAGGAAGCGGGCGGCGCCGATGTCGGTAACGGTCAGGTTGTCGATATCGCTGTAGTTGACCAGCAGTATGTGCCCGGTCTCCTTGACGTTGACGATGAACTCGGGGTGCTCGTGCGACGCCACGATGGCGGCGACGCGCGGTTCCGGGTGGTATTCCTGCGTGTCGACGGTCATGCCGCGAGTCGAAACGACTTTCAACGGCTCGAGCGTGTCGCCGTCCATGATGACGTATTGCGGCGGCCAGTAAGAGCCTGCGATCGCATACTTGTCTTCGTAGCCTTTGTACTTGGACGTTTCCACCGAGCGGGCTTCGAGGCCAACCTTGATCTCGGCAACGATTTCCGGCGGATTCATCCACAGGTCGATCATGTCGACCTTGGCGTCGCGACCAATTGTGAACACGTAACGGCCCGAAGCGGATGTCCGAGAGATGTGCACGGCGTAACCGGTCTTCAGGATGCTGACGATTTCCTTGGTGTCACCATCGATGATCGCTACCTGGCCGCTGTCGCGCAAGGTGACGGAGAAGAAGTTGTCGATGTTGCGCTTGTGCTGCGGTTTCTTGGGACGCTTGTTCGGCGGCACGAGCACCTTCCAGCTGGCCTTCATGTCTTCGAGGCCAAACTCCGGCGGCGCGGGCGGTTCCTGCTGCAGGAAACGCGCCATCATATCGATCTCGTATTCGTCGAGCTCGCCCGACGTGCCCCAGTTCGGCATGCCGGCAGGTGAGCCGTAGGTGATCAGCGCCTTGAGGTATTCGGTGCCTTTCGGTCGCGTAATATCTGGCGTCAGCGCTTTGCCCGTGGCGCCCTTGCGCAGCACGCCGTGGCAGCCTGCGCAGCGCTCGAAGTAGAGTCGCGTGGAGGTCTCATATTCCTGCGCGCTCAACGTCGGTCCTTCCGGACTTTGTACGGCGCGTGTTTCTTCGGGCGGGATCGGCGAGGGAGTGCCCTGGTAACGCATTTCGCCTTCGGTGGCGCCCGGATGACGCTCGCCGACTGCGCGGTCCACGAGGCCGGTTTCTTCGCGTACTTTGCTTACTTCGTCGACACTGAATGCCGATGCCTCATTGCCCCACGCGTTCGTGACGTAGGTGAGAACCGCGGCAATATCATCGTCACTAAGGTGGCCCATGCCCGGCATCACGGCGTTGTACTTGACCTTGTTGACCGTGATTTCACCCGATCGTCCCTCGATCACGGTCGCGATGGCGCGCGTGCGATCTTTCATCAGGTAGTCGGATTTCGCGAGCGGCGGGAATGCGCCGCCCAGGCCCTGTCCGTTAGGTTGGTGGCAGGCGCCGCAGTGCGTGCCGTAGAGCCCTTCTCCTGACGCCATTAGCGTGGTCATGTCACCGGCGGCGGTCTCTGCTTCGTGCACGGCAGCGTCCTGTGCGAACACCTGGCCCGAAAGTATGAGGCTTGCCGTCAGCGCGAGTACGCGCAAGCGCGGGCCAGTCGTGGTGATACCTAGCGTGGTCATTTCTCTATCTCCCATAAATGCATAAAAGGGACCGTTCACCAGCCCCACTGCAAGCCAATCGAATAATTTCTGCCAGCCTCGGCCAGCGTCGGTAACAGCGCGTCGTCGGGTGCGAGGCCACGAACCTCGGACCATCGCCAGTAGACGCGATCGGTGACGTTGCCGATTCCGCCCCTGACCGTAAGTCGTTCACCAATCGTGTGTGCAAAGAACAAATCGAGCACTGCGTACCCCGCAGGTTCGAACAGTTCGCCGGCGGATTCGTCGCGTCGCGACCAGTCGTCGCTGACTGTAAACAGAGCACGTATTTCGGTGCGGTCATTGACGGAACGCCAGGTCGCACCCAGTACCGCTTCGGCCGGACCTACCGAGTTCAAAGGCTGGCCATTGTCGCGGTTTTCGCCTTCTGCCCAGTACGCCGATGCATGCACGGTCAGCCCCGCGAATCGGCCGGCAAGCTCTCGGGCCCAGCGTGCTTCGATACCCTGGATATAGGCGTCGCCGATGTTGATTGACTGGAACAACAGCCGGCCACTCGCAGGATCGACACCGATACGCGTCTTGGTTTCTATGAAGTCGTCGTAGTCTGTGCGAAATACACCGAGCTGCAGCTGGGAGCGTTCACCCTGCCAGCGCATCCCGAGTTCCCATCCATCAGACGTTTCCGACTTCAGATCGGGATTGGGAATCGCCCGGATATTGAACAGCGGGATATCGAGGCCGATGTTGGCATCTTCGAACGGTGGGGCACGAAATCCCCGCGAGTACTGCAGGTAGATGTCGACATCGTCGCCGATGTGATAGATCGCGCCGAGTTTTGGTGATATGTCCGAATCCGACAAGTCGGCCACCGATGTCGAAGGGTTGTCTTCCGCATAGATCGCGTCGCTATCAGGGGTAAGCTCGTTATTGTCATAGCGCATCGCGGCGATCAGTGACAAGGATCCGCGTGATAGCTGGTCGGAAACGTAGGCGCCGAGTTCGCGAGTCTCCGTAATTGGAAAATCGCGTAGTGGAAAACTCTCGCCGAGGATATCGCTGGACACGGCACCGTCGACGAGGCTCGTGGATACCCCGTCACGCAATTCCTCAGTGCGCGTCTCGGTGTACTCGAACCCCACACCAAGACGGTGGGACCATCCAGCCAATTCAGCGTCGCGCCAAAGGTTGATTTCCGCGCCACGAATTCGCTGGTCGTAGAAGAAATCCCGCTCGATCAGTGCAGGTGAACGAGCGGCTGCTCGCTCGTCAACCGTGTGTTGGTCGAGGTCCGCATCCGCGTAGAAAGCCCGGACAAGTCCATCAGTGAACCAGCCTGTGCCAAAGCGGTATTCGGCACTGAGCATGTTCATGCTGTGGCTATCGTCGCCTTCGAGGCGTGTCGTTGACCTGAATCGACCATTGCCCAGCACCGAGGTGATCGTCGTCTTTACATCGTAGGTCTGGCGTATCGCGCTTACTTGCCACTCGTGGCCGAAGCGGTTCTCGCCAACGACTTTTACGAGCCCGGCATCACGTTCGAAATCCTGGTGGTCCATAGGGTCGTCGAGCGCGGCCGAGTCGCGTTCGGAGCCGTCGCGGTAGCTGCCGCCCAGCAACAGCGATGCCCACTCGCCGTTCAGCGCGACATTGGCTTGCAGGTTGCTGCTTTCATCGACGCCGCGATACAGGGCGCTGCCGCTGCCGCCGGTTCGACCATCTGATGCGAACTGCCGAGGATCGAGTGTTCGCATCGATACGACACCACCGAGCGCGGAGCTGCCATACATCGCCGAAGCGGGTCCGCGCAGAACCTCGATTTGACCTAGCAGGCCGGTATCGGCGAAGTCGCGTGTCGCATTGGAAAAATTGCCGATATCGAACTGTGTTGACAGCGGGATCCCGTCAAGCTCCATCGCGATACGATTGCCTCCGATGCCACGGATAGTGATTCCTTCTGTTCCGAAGCGGGACCCTGAAGATTCGTGCGTGACGCCTGGAACGAAACGAAAGGCATCTGCAAGCGATGTGCTCAATATTGCCTGCAGCTCGGCGCTGTCCAATACCGTGACGTCTGCTGCGACGTCCCGAATGTCGGTCTCGCGCTTTGTCGCAACGACAACGACTTCATCAAAGGGCAGTGCCTGGCGGGCAGTGGCGCCAGTAACAGTCTCGGCCTGACCGGGCAGCGCGAGACCTAGTAAGAAGGCAAAAGCGACTGACCTGTGCATAGCACCTGTTCCTGTTTTCGCGGGTCGATGCAGGTAAGGACGTCGCTCGCGGCTATACGAACTCTGAATATTGCCAGTGACGCTTCTACACAAACAATTGTGGCAAACACTCATACGTGTGATCTATCGGCACGGAAACCAACCTGGCCTGCCACAAAGACTTGCATTCATGAAGACACGGTAAGCGCGACGCCCATCTCGTGCCTTGACCTAGGTCAAGGCTGCCGAGGCGGTAATCCCTAGACTGGAGTGAGCTTTCCATGAGGCCAATCAATGCCCGGTTCCGCGACACTCAAAGAGGGAATGCTAGACTGCCAGCTCATGGACCCTGAATCCCCCTTATACGCGATCGTCAGGCAGCATTATCTGTTCGCTGGCCTTGAGCAAAAGGACTTCGATGCCCTGGCGGCCAACGTGACCTCGAAGCAAATCGAAAAGGGTGAGGTGCTATTTCATCGAGGCGATCCTGCGCCTTGTTTCTATTTTCTCGATACTGGCCTTGTAGAGCTCAACCTGGTTTCGGCGACAGGTGAGAAAAAAGTCCTCGAGGTCGTGGGGCCTGGCCGAACGTTCGCTGAGGCCGTGACCTTCATGCTGGATCGCAGGTACCCGGTTACGGCAGAAGCGCTGGCTGACTGTAACCTCTGTCAAATTCCAAACAGTACTTATTACGACCTCATCTACGGAAATCCGGATGCCTGCATGCGGCTGCTCAGTGACGTCTGCCGTCATCTGCATGCGCGCGTACGCGAGATCGAAAACCTGACCGTGCAAAATGCGCGTGGCCGGCTGGCGAGCTACCTGCTCGATCATGTCGTCGAGACGAAAGAAGATGAAGCGACCGTGCGCCTCGAGCTGCCGCGGCACGTGATCGCGTCACGTCTGTCAATCAAACCGGAAACCTTGTCGCGCTTGCTGCGCAATATGGTCGGCGAAGGTGTGCTGACCATCGAAGACCGTGTGATCTTTGTGCACAGCCTGGCTCGGTTGCGCCCCTACGATTGAGGCCAAGCGCGCTGCTTCAGGCGGCGAAGCGCTGCATTTCCCTGTCGAGCGCGGTGATTACGGCGGAGTGTTCGACGGCGGCACGTTCGCACAATGAAGCGGCATTCCCCAGGTCGTTGTCACGGACTCCCGTCAGAATCTGTTCGCAGAGCGCGGTCAGCAGCACTGCCCCCACCTGACCACTCGAGCCTTTGAGCGAATGCGCGAGCAGCTCGATCTGTTCGGCGTCGCCGTCGGCAACGGCCGATCGCAGTTGCAGCAGCAGCTTGGTCGAAAGTGCGCAATATGATACGACGATCTCACGCACCATGGTTTTTTCGGGCGAAGCGTCAAGCTGCAGGATCTCCTCGAGCGCATGCCGGTCTATCGAGGCCAGCGTCATCGTTTCGGACAGGGCGCTGAAGCCGTCGGAGTCGACGACGACCGGCCTGTCGGGATTGTCCGCGCCGGAGAGCCAGCGATTCAGGACGGCGCGCAACTGTTGCTCGGTGAACGGTTTGGTGACGTAGTCGTCCATGCCCGCACTCAGGCAGCGATGGCGATTGCTCTGCATCAGGTCGGCTGTCACGGCGATCACGGGAGTTGGGCTCTCTGCGGCCGACTCTTCTTCTCGGCGTCGAATTTCGCGAGTCGTGTCATACCCGTTGAGAACCGGCATGTGGCAATCCATGAGAACGAGGTCGAAGTTACGAGACTCCATGGCCTGCAATGCCTTTGCGCCATTTTCCGCAACCTGCGTGCCATAGCCGAGTTCTTCCACCATCGCCTTGTTCACCTGCTGGTTGATGGCGTTATCGTCGACGATAAGGACCTGCGGTCGCGAATCATCCTGCACGGCGTCGGGCTCTGCCTGCTTCATTACGCTGGCAACGGCCGCTCCAAGACCCTCGAGCGTGAACGGTTTGCTGACGTAGTCATCCATACCTGCCGCACGGCAGCGTTCCTTGTCACCATCGAGCGCGTTGGCGGTCACGGCGATAATCTTTGTCGGCTCCCTGCCTTCCTGCATCTCCCATTGCCGGATCAGTCGGGTCGCTTTGAAGCCGTCGAGAACCGGCATCTGGCAATCCATCAACACGAGATCAAAATCCTGTTTTTTGAACAGTTTGAAGGCCTCCTCGCCGTTAGTGGCGACGGTCGTGGTATGCCCGAGTTCGTCCAACATGCCCAGGGCGACCATCTGATTGACCGGGTTGTCCTCGGCCATGAGGATCCTGAGGTCGCTACTTCTGTTGTCGTTTGTTGCTGGTTCGGTCGCCACAGGTCGGTCGGCAGCTTTCCGTGGCCGGCGCGGACGAGAGAGGTGAGATGACAGCGCGTCGAACAGGCGCGCCTGGCGCACGGGCTTGGTTAACCAGGCGTCGATGTCGGCGGCGGCACGATCATTACCGGCATCGATCGCCGATACAGAGCTCAACATGATCAGTGGCATCGAGCTGAGGCTATCAAGCTGCCGAATCGCGCCGGCAAGCTGGATGCCATCCATTTCCGGCATGTTCATGTCGAGAAGGACCACGTCGAACGGTCGCTCGTTGCGCGCCCCCGAGCCGAGCAGTCCCAGCGCCTCAGGCCCGGAGCAGGCTGCTTCCACGCGCATGTCCCAGCCTTCGAGCTGATGCTGTAGCGTTTCCCGGTTGGTCGCATTGTCGTCGACAATGAGGACGCGTTTCCCTTCGAGGAGTTCGAGCTGCAGCTGCTCGTTTGTCTCCGAGTCACGCTTGAGCGATACGGTGAACCAGAAAGTACAGCCTCTCGAGCCATTGGGCTGCACCCCTACTTCACCATCCATGAGGTCGAGGAGCTGTTTGCAAATCGAGAGGCCGAGCCCGGTACCGCCGTAGCGACGCGTCGTAGTGCCGTCTTCCTGGGTGAATGGGTCGAAAATCTTCTCGGCGTTTTCGGCGCTAATGCCGACGCCAGTGTCCGTGACCTCGAATCGATAATGAATGTGGTCGGCGTCGCTGTTCTGCTCTTCGACGCGGACGATGATCTCGCCGTGCTCGGTGAACTTGACGGCATTGCTTAGCAGGTTAATCAGTATCTGGCGCAGTCGTAGTGCGTCTCCTTCGACGAAGGTATGCGTGTCGGCATCGATGGCGCCGATCAGTTCGAGGTCCTTGCGATGCGCGGAGTCCGCCAGCAGTTCGAGACACTCCTCGACCATGTGTCGAAGATTGAACGGCGCGATGTCGAGCTCGAGCTTGCCCGCCTCGATCTTCGAGATGTCGAGAATGTCGTTGATGATGTGCAGCAGGGACTCGGCGGAGCTGTAGATGGTCCTCGAAAAACGCTGCTGTTTCTCGTCGAGAGCCGTGTTCTGCAGCAGCTCCGTCATGCCGAGAACGCCGTTCATCGGCGTGCGAATCTCATGACTCATGCGGGCGAGGAACTCGCTCTTTGCTTTCGACATCGACAGCGCTTCGTCGCGCGCCGATTCGAGTTCCTCACGCGTGCGTCGCAGGCCGGTTGTGAGGTCCGCGAAGCTGCTGGCGAGTACGCCAACCTCATCGGATCGTGCATCACCTACATCGAATTCGAGATTACCCGTAGTGCGTATCTGGACGATTTTCTCCGTGAGCATGTGTACGGGCGAGACGATCATTCTCCTGATCAGGAGAAGCGCAGTCAGCAGGAAGATCAGGCTGCCAATGCCAAGGAAGGTCATCGCGGTACGGATTGTGTTGGCGCCGATGGCGGAGATTTCTCGTGGCTGGCGGATTTCAAGAACAGCTGCGGGATCACCATAGACATCGAACATCACTTCGAGGCCGTGCACATTGGATGCGTACGTCGCGATGGTCGTATCGATGTCGGAATCCGGCAGGTCACGAAAGGCCTTGACGACATGTGCCGGCAGACCGCTCTCGCCCATGACATGAAACGACATATTAGTCGTCGCGCGCATGGCCAGGTCTTCCTTCAGTGCGTCGCCGAGAAAGCGGCCCAGGACTAGCGAACCAAATATCGGTCCTTCGCCCTCAGTGTCAAGGATCGGGTACGAAGCGATATAAATGAGCCCTGACCCCGTCCTGATCAGGCCGGTCACGGTACTGGATTCCGTCTCATGACTCACGATGATGTCATCCGCGTTCAGGGGCTGGATCATCTGATCGTCGATATCGAGAAGCCTGTCGTCGGCAGGACCCATCATCCAGCCGTAAACCCGTCTCCCCTCAGCATCGAAAACGAGCATCATGTTGATATCGATGCTATGCCAGTAGCCCGGGGAAAAGTTGGTCTCCTCGAACGCGGGAAAGGGGTCCTTCATATAGCGAACAGTTTCGTCCCAGGCCGAATACTCGAGGTTGAGGATCTTGAGTGCCTCGATCTCGGACTGCAGCAGGCTCTGCACTCGCGACAGACTTTCCTTCGCGGCCCGTTGTTCGAACGCCTCGAAAGCCGGCAGGACCGATACCCGCAGCGCCAGGTAGCTGCCTGCACAGATGGCCAGGCCCAGCACGAGAAACAGGGCCAGCGTTTTCTTTCCCAGTGACATAGGCACTTTATCGGCCGGAAAGCCCTGATATTTAGCCATTTTTCGGCCTACGAAACGGATTAGGGGTATGCCGCAATAGTCAGCCCGGCGGCATTGGAGCAACATTCGTGGCCGTAGCCTTGGATAAAGTCCAAACGGGACCCGAAAAATGACTAACAGACACCTCTATTCCTTCGCCGAAGGCGACGGCCATAACAAGAAATTACTGGGCGGCAAAGGCGCCAATCTCTGTGAAATGACGCAAATCGGCATCAATGTGCCGCCGGGATTCGTTATCACGACCGAGGCCTGCCTCGACTACCTCGAGCGGGATGAGCTGCCGCCGCAACTCATGGACGAGGTCACCGCTGAGATCAAGAAACTCGAGAGTGCAACCGGCAAGACCTTCGGCCGTGGCCCGGACCCATTGCTCGTATCCGTCCGCTCAGGTTCGGCGCTGTCGATGCCCGGCATGATGGACACGATTCTCAACCTTGGCCTGAACGAGGAAACGCTTGCAGGCCTGATCGAACAGACCGGCGACGAGCGCTTTGCCTACGACGCCTACCGTCGTTTCATCCAGCTGTTCGGCAAGGTTGCCCTGGGTATCGATGACGAGCACTTCGACGAACACTTCGAAGCCATAAAGACCCGGGTCGGCGTCAAGGCCGACGTCGGGCTCGAAGCCGATCATCTCAGGGAAATAAGCGATAAGTTCCTGGGCGTCGTGCGCCGGGAATCCGGCCGGGACTTCCCGCACGACGTCATGACACAGCTCAAACTAGCCGTCGAAGCCGTATTCCGGTCATGGATGGGCAAGCGGGCGGTCGACTATCGTCGCGAGTTTCACATCACGCCGGATATGGCCAATGGTACGGCCGTCAACATCTGCACGATGGTGTTCGGCAACAAGGGTGATGACTGCGCGACGGGCGTGGGTTTCACACGCAATCCGGGCACGGGCGAGAACGAGATGTTCGGTGAATACCTGACCAATGCGCAGGGCGAAGACGTCGTCGCGGGTATCCGCACGCCGAAGCCGCTCAGCGAACTGAAGCAGGAGATGCCGAAGCAGTACGAGCAACTCGTGGCGCTGCGCAACCGTCTCGAATCGCATTACCTCGAAGTGCAGGATTACGAGTTCACAATCGAGAAGGGCACCCTCTACTGCCTGCAGACGCGCAACGGCAAGATGAACGCGGCGGCGACCGTCAAGACCTCGGTCGACATGTACAAGGAAGGCCTCATCAGCAAGGAACAGGCGCTCCTGAGGATCGACCCCGAGCTGCTGGAACAGCTGTTGCACCCGAGCCTCGATCCGGCCAGCACCGACGAACCCATTGCCACTGGATTGCCGGCGTCACCGGGCGCGGCATCCGGCAAGTGCGTATTCGATGCCGATCTGGCCGAGAAGCTTGGTAAGGTGGGTGACGACCTCATTCTCGTGCGCGAGGAAACGAGGCCGGAAGACATCCATGGGTTCTTTGCCGCGCAGGGCATCCTGACGAGCCGCGGCGGCAAGACCTCGCACGCGGCTGTAGTGGCGCGCGGGATGGGCAAGCCCTGCGTCGCCGGTGCCGAAGGCATCGTCGTGGACGTCGCGCTGCGACAGGCGCATGTCGGCGGCCACATCATCCACGAAGGCGACGTCATTACGCTGGATGGCGGGACGGGCATGGTATACCTGGGCGCAATACCGACCATTCAGGCCCACTTCTCTGACGACCTGCAGACGCTACTGGGCTGGGCTGACGAAGAGGCCGACCTGAAGGTCCTGGCCAATGCCGATACGCCGGAAGCCGCACAGCGAGCCCGCGAGTACGGTGCAATGGGCATCGGTCTTTGCCGGACCGAACGCATGTTCAACGCCAGCGACCGCCTGCCGATTGTCATCGACATGATCCTCGCGAACAACGAGCAGGATCGTAAAGCGGCTCTTGACCGCTTGTTGCCGATCCAGCGAGCGGACTTTATCGAGCTGTTTACGGTCATGTCGCCGAACCCGGTGACTGTGCGCCTGCTCGATCCGCCGATGCACGAGTTCCTGCCGACCGAGCAAGACCTGCTCGAGCAGATCGACACGCTGCGGCTGTATCGTGACGTTGTGCGGGGTCGCCAGGCCGCGCTCGACACGTTCTCGATGGATCACGATCTGCCGAAGCCGTTCGCCGAGCTCAGCGAAGAGCTGGTCAACGATGCGCTGATCAAGAAAGAGCGCATGCTGAAGAAGGTCCGTGAGCTGCACGAGGTCAACCCGATGCTCGGTCATCGCGGCGTAAGACTCGGCATTGCGTATCCTGAAATCTACGCGATGCAGATCAAGGCCATCCTCGAGGCGACCGTGGAATGCGCAAACCAAGGTCTGTCGGTGCGGCCCGAAATCATGGTCCCGCAGGTCATTACATCTCAGGAAGTCGCCTATGTCCGGAATACCGTTGACGAACTGACCAGGCAACTCGAGAAGGACTTCGGCAAGGAGCTGCGGTTCAAGTTCGGCACGATGATCGAGACGGTGCGTGCGTGCACGCGGGCCACCCAGCTTGCGTCGAGCGTGGAGTTTTTCTCCTTCGGTACCAACGACCTGACGCAGGCAACCTTCTCGTTCTCCCGGGAGGACGCCGAGAACAAGTTCCTGCCGATGTACAACGAATACGAAATCCTGCAGGACAACCCGTTCGAGGTGCTGGACATCCAGGGTCTTGGCCAGCTGATCGACATGGCAGTTTACCGAGGCCGCAAGGAACGGCCCGATCTCAAGATCGGTATCTGCGGCGAACAGGGCGGTCATCCGGCCTCAATCGAGTTCTGCCACAAAGTCGGGCTCGATTACGTGTCCTGCTCCGGGCCGCGCGTGCCGATTGCCCGATTGGCTGCTGCCGCCGCCAAGCTGCGTGCACAAAAGGCCGAGGCGAGCTGAAAGCATTTTTAACCCGTTTGAGTCACAGAGACTCGTGAATTATTGGAGCAATTCAACCATGAAAACTTCGTATCGCATTCTTATTGTGGCGATGGCCTTCCTGGCGCTGACATACAGCGCTTGCGCAAATGCTTATGAGAA
>Ga0265306_10000709_pt1 | contig 16095 bp, 17 predicted proteins | sample Helome_3_FD_192493 | JGI IMG/M metagenome (GOLD analysis project Ga0265306, IMG submission 192493) | Marine sediment microbial communities from subtidal zone of North Sea - Hel_20160420 (Illumina Assembly) | ecosystem: Environmental > Aquatic > Marine > Subtidal zone > Sediment ...
ACAGGAGCTTGTTGGCCCCGGTCGGCAGGATGATCTCCTTAAACATCAGCTTGACCGCATCCGCGATCGGCTGACCGAGCCCCCACAGCCGCTTGCCGAAGAAACCGACCCGGTTCGGACCCACGCGAACCTGCATGTAGCCGATGATCTTACGCTCGGCAAGGGTGTAATAGGCGACCAGCCCCATCAACGGCAACATGATCACCATGATCTTGATCACGATCTGGATCACGACAGGCAGGGCCATCCACAGTTCAATCAGTGTATCCATGGTTACGCCTTCTCCACCGAGACAGGCCCGAATCCAAGACCCAGCGCTTCAGAGCCGGGTACCGCAGTCGGCAGCCAGACACAGCCGTCAGGTACCGCGTCGTCGATGCAAACACCGAATTCGGCACTGCCGTCTCCCTGGGTGATGCGTACAGACTCAGACTCGCCGAGTCCAAGTTTCTGTGCAGCGCCGGCATTCAGGCGCAAAACCGCGCCCCATGCATCCGGCGTGAGCTGCAGCGCATGTGCGCGCCGCGACAGGGCATCGATCGAGTACATGGGCACACCACCAATCCGCTCCCAGGTGCCCGATGCGGTCTGCGCGCGCTGACCGTTCAGTTTGCCGACGGTATTGTCCGGCTTGAGACCGGCACATGCGGCCAGCACCTGGTCGCGAATCTCGTCGGAGCCAACAAAATCGAAGCCCTGGAGATCGACCAGATTGCCCAGAACGCGCAGAACCTTCCAACCTGGTCGCGCCTCGCCCTGCGGTGCAGCAACACCCTGGAAGCTCTGCGCAACGCCTTCGATGTTCACCAGGGTTCCGGAAGTCTCCGCATAGCCAGCTACCGGCAACAAAATGTCGGCATGTTGCTCAAGCCAGGGCGTGATGTAGCTGCTTAAGGCCACTACCTGGCCCGACGACTCGAGTGACGTCGCCATCAATGCAGGATCAGCCACGTCCATCTCAGGCTCGAAGCCCACCGTCAGATAGAGATCGCGCGGTTGTTCCAGCATCGCGCGCGCGTCCAGGCCTCCGGGCTCGGCGGGTGCGCCGCCGGCGACACGATGCGGTACCGCACCCGCCATCCAGGCACCGCAGTCGTTGCTGCCGCTGCCGACGAAACCGAGGCTGACGCCCGCTGCCGCCGCAATACCCGAGGCTAGAGAACGCAGGATCGAAAAATCAGGATGCATGATCGCTGCGGTTCCGAGCAGCACGCTGCCCTGCCCCGCACTCTTCAGTGCCTCTGCGATCGCGTGATGCGCCTTATCCGGCTCGATCTGGACACCCGCGGTATCCGCGCCCAGTGCCGCCGCCACGCCTGCCAGTTCGACCGTCATCGCAGAGGGCACACAGACGATGTCGACATCGAGTTCGTAGTTGAAATCGTAAGCAAGCGGATTGATCGCCATGACCTGTCCACCTTCGATACTCGACTGGCGCACGCGATGGTTGAGCAGAGGCTGATCCTTCCGGAGCCAGGAGCCGATCAGCAGCGTTGCCTGGTTGCCGGCAAGATCCGCCAACTTCTGGCCGAGCCAGGGCATTGCAGGATCTGCCGCATCCCCACGAAAATCGCTCTGGCGAAGACGATGGTCAATGTTCGAGCTTCCGAGCCCACGCAGAAGCTGTGCGGTGAGATAGTGCTCTTCCAGGGTCGCGCTGGGTGAGATCAGGGCGCCGATGCGCTCACCGGTGGTATTCTTGAGCGCCTTGGCTGCTGCCTGAAGCGCCTGCTGCCAGTCGACCTCGCGCAGCTTTCCGTTTTCACGCAGCATCGGCCGCAGCAGACGGTCGCTGCTGTACAGGCCCTGATAGCTGAAGCGATCCCGGTCCGAGATCCATGTCTGGTTGACTGATTCGTTCTCACACGGCACCACGCGCATGACCTCACTGCCGCGCACATGCATACGCAGATTGCTTCCGACAGAATCATGAGGCGCAACACCATCATGCTCGGTCAGTTCCCAGGCGCGCGCATTGAAACGCGCCGGTTTCGAGGTCAGCGCACCGACAGGACACAGATCGATCACGTTACCGGACAGCTCGGAGGCAACGCTGTTCTCGATGTAGACGCCGATACGCATGTGCTCGCCACGTCCGGTTGCACCGAGCTCGCGCAGGCCGGCAATCTCCCCGCCAAAACGTACGCATCGGGTGCAGTGGATACAGCGCGTCATATCGGTCGCGATCAAAGCGCCGATATCCTCATCACGCACAACGCGCTTGCGCTCGCTGTAGCGCGAGACGTCACCGCCGTAGCCCATGGCCACGTCCTGCAGCTCACACTCGCCGCCCTGATCACAGATCGGGCAGTCCAGCGGATGGTTGATCAGAAGGAACTCCATCGTGCCCTTCTGCGCCTCGCGCGCCAGAGGAGAACGTGTGTAAACCTTCATGCCATCCATGACCGGAGTGGCGCAGGCAGGCAGCGGCTTTGGCGCCTTTTCGACCTCGACCAGACACATACGGCAGTTCGCCGCCACCGACAGGTGCTTGTGATAACAGAAGCGCGGCACGTTGATGCCGGCTGCATCGGTCACTTCGATCAGCATCTGCCCGGGCTGTGCCTCGAGCTGCTGGCCATCCACTTCAATGCTGATGATTTTGTCGTCGGACATGCGGCTTACACCATGCACTTCTTGTTGTCGATGTGATACTGAAACTCGTCACGGAAATGCTTGATGAACCCGGCCACCGGCATGGCAGCGGCATCACCCAGCGCGCAGATTGTGCGCCCCATGATCTTCTTGGCGACATCATCCAGCAGGTCAAGATCTTCCGACCGGCCGTTGCCCGTTTCTATCCGGTGTACCACCCGATGCATCCACCCGGTGCCCTCGCGGCAAGGTGTGCACTGACCGCAAGACTCTTCAAAGTAGAAATACGAGATCCGGTCGAGCACCTTGACCATGCAGTTGGTATCGTCCATCACGATCACCGCACCCGAACCCAGCATGGATCCGGCCTTGGCGATACTGTCGTAGTCCATGTTGAGATCCATCATGACATCGCCCGGCAGCACCGGCGCCGATGAGCCTCCGGGGATAACAGCCTTGCATGCACGACCGTCGCGCATTCCTCCGGCCATCTCCAGGAGTTCGGCAAAGGGCATCCCCATTGGCACCTCATAGTTACCGGGACGGGCGACGTTTCCGGATACGGAAAAAAGCTTGGGGCCACCACTGTTCGCCACACCTATCTCTCGAAACCAGTCAGCGCCCTGCCGCATGATATCGGGTACGGAGGCCAGGGACTCGGTGTTGTTGATCACGGTCGGCCGGCCATAAAGGCCGAACATCGCCGGGAAAGGCGGCTTGAATCGCGGCTGTCCCTTCTTACCCTCGAGCGACTCGAGCAGCGCTGTCTCTTCACCACAGATATAGGCACCGGCGCCCAGGTGAGTATGGATATCGAAATCGAAACCCGAACCGAGAATGTTTTTTCCCAGCAGCCCCGCCTCGCGCGCTTCTGCAAGTGCCTCCTCGAAACGTTCGTACGGCTCCCAGAACTCGCCGCGGATGTAGTTGTAACCGGCGACGCCGCCGATCGCATAGCCACAGATGATCATTCCCTCGATCAGTGCATGCGGGTTGTAACGCAGGATGTCTCGATCCTTGAAGGTGCCCGGTTCGCCCTCGTCAGAATTACAGACGACATATTTATCGCCAGGTGCCGTGCGGTTGATGAAGCTCCACTTCAGGCCGGTCGGGAATCCTGCGCCGCCACGGCCACGCAACCCGGATTGCTTGACCTTGTCGATAATCTCTTCCTGTGCGGTCTTTTCACTGAGGATCTTTCTAAGCGCCTCGTAACCGCCTTCCGACTGATAGGTCTCCAGTCGCCAGGGACGGTCTTTGTGCAGTGTCCGAAAGCAAACTTCGTTTGTCATCGCCTTACTCCAGACCGTCCAGAATCTGATCGACCAGTTCCGGTGTCAGGTTCTCGTAGTAGGTGTGCCCGATCTGCATCATCGGTGCCCCGCCGCAAGCACCCAGACACTCGACCTCCTTGAGGCTGAACTTGCCGTCGCCGGTGACCTGGCCAAAGCCGATCCCGAGGCGGTTGCTGAGGTGCTCCAGGATGTTATCGGAGCCATTTATCATGCACGATACGTTGGTGCACAGGCAGATCTTGTGACGACCCACGGGCTTGTGTTCGTACATGGAGTAAAAGGTCGCGACCTCGTACACGGCGATAGCCGGCATGTCGAGGTAATCGGCCACCTGATCCATGAGTTCCTTGGTGAGATGTCCACCGTTCGTGTCCTGCAAGAACATCAGCGCCGCCATGCACGCAGACTGCTGCCAACCCTGCGGGTATTTGGCGACCCAGGTATCGATCTGCTCGCGGACCTCGGGCGTGAACAGGGATTCCTTACTCTCGCACTTGTTGGCGCGCATCATCGGTTCACTGCGCATGCTCATCGATCAACCTCTCCGAATACGATGTCCATGGTGCCGATAACCGCCACCACATCGGCCAGCATGTGGCCACGTGTCATCTCATCCATCGCTGACATGTGTGCGAAGCCCGGCGCCCGAATCTTCAACCGATATGGCTTGTTGGCGCCGTCCGACACGATGTAGCAACCGAACTCGCCCTTCGGCGCTTCTACCGGGGCATACACCTCACCCGGTGGCGGGCAGTAGCCCTCGGTGAACAGTTTGAAGTGATGAATCAAGGCCTCCATGTCATCCTTCATGTCGGCACGCTTCGGCGGTGCCACCTTGTGATCATCGAGCATCACCGGTCCGGAATTGGCCCGCAGCCACTCGATGCATTGCTTGATGATGCGTGCCGACTGACGGAATTCCTCGACACGGATCAGATAACGGTCGTAGCAATCGCCGTTGGTGCCGATAGGGATATCGAAATCGACCTTGTCGTAACACGCGTAAGGCTGCTTCTTGCGCAGATCCCAGGCTACCCCGGAGCCACGCAGCATCGGCCCTGTGAAGCCCATCTGCAGCGCACGCTCCGGCGTTACCACGCCGATACCGACGGTGCGCTGTTTCCAGATACGGTTGTCCGTGAGCAGCGTTTCGTACTCGTCGACCAGACCGGGGAATCGATCGATGAATTCCTCGATGAAGTCGAGCAGCGAACCCTCGCGCGCCGCATTACGCCGCTTGCCCTCGGCGGAACTGGCAAACTGCCCGGTATCATACTGCGGCATCTGGTCCGGCAGATCCCGGTACACACCACCCGGACGATAATAAGTGGCATGCATCCGCGCGCCGGATACCGCCTCGTAGCAATCCAGAAGGTCTTCACGCTCGCGGAAGCAGTAAAGGAACATGGTCATCGCGCCGACGTCCAGCGCGTGCGTACCCAACCACATCAGGTGATTGAGAATGCGCGTAATCTCATCGTACAGGGTGCGGATGTATTGAGCCCGCTCCGGCACCTCGATACCCAGTAGTTTCTCAATGGAGCGCACGTAGGCATGCTCGCTGCACATCATCGAGACGTAATCCAGGCGATCCATGTACCCGATCGACTGATTGTAGGGCTTGCTCTCGGCCAGTTTTTCGGTGGCGCGATGCAGCAGCCCGATATGCGGGTCCGCGCGCTCGATCACCTCGCCGTCCATTTCCAGTACCAGGCGCAGCACCCCGTGAGCAGCCGGGTGCTGAGGACCGAAGTTCAGTGTGTAGTTTCTTATTTCAGCCATGCGCTTATTCCGCCTCCTCGGTTGACGGCTCAGGCTTCCAGCCCGACTCGTAGCGACCGTCTTCGCGGATAACGCGCGGCACCAGGGTGCGCGGCTCGATACTGACCGGCTCGTAGATCACGCGGCCCTGCTCCGGGTCATAACGCATCTCGACCTGGCCGATGAGCGGGAAATCCTTACGGAAAGGATGACCGATGAAGCCATAGTCCGTGAGAATACGGCGCAGATCGGGGTGGCCCTTGAACATGATGCCGAACAGATCGAAGGCCTCGCGCTCGAACCAGTTCACACCCGACCAGATACCCACCACCGAATCGACTATCGGGCGATCCGCGTCCAGGAAAGTCTTGACCCTCAGTCGAACATTGTGGCTCACCGACAACAGGTGATAGACCACTGCGAAACGATTCTGCGGATCCAATTCCGGCAACTCGCGGCTCGCGCCGCGCCCGAAGCCCGAATTCGCCGCGTTGCTGGTGACCCATTCTGAGTCGCCATAGGTCGCGTAATCGACGCCACAAACGTCTATGCATTGTTCGAACGCCAGCGCGCGCTTTTCACGCAGCAACTTCATGATGGGAATAAGCTTATCGCGCGGGACAATCAGCGTCATTTCCGCGAGCGCGCGCTCCCAACGGCAGTCTTCGAAGTCCTCGAGGTGCTCTTCCAGAGCCTCCCCAAGTTCATCCAGGCGATCTTCTGGGCTCATCTAAATCGGTTCCAGAGGGATTAACGGGCTATTGTGTTCGTCTGTCTTATCTTGTTCTGCAGTTGCAGGATGCCCCACAACAAAGCCTCGGCGGTGGGCGGACATCCGGGGACATACACATCGACCGGGACGATACGGTCGCATCCACGTACCACCGAGTAAGAGTAGTGGTAGTAGCCACCACCATTGGCGCAGGAACCCATGGAAATAACCCAGCGGGGTTCGGCCATCTGGTCATAGACCTTGCGGAACGCCGGCGCCATCTTGTTCACCAGGGTGCCGGCAACGATCATCACATCCGACTGTCGCGGACTGGGACGGAAAACCATCCCAAAACGATCGATATCGTAACGCGAGGCCGCGGCATGCATCATCTCTACCGCACAACATGCAAGCCCGAAAGTCATCGGCCACATCGAACCGGTGCGTGCCCAGTTGATCACCCCGTCCAGCGAGGTGGTGAAAAAACCTTTCTCGAGAACGCCTTCTATTCCCATTCCAGGGCTCCCTTCTTCCACTCGTAGATGAAGCCGACAACGAGAACACCGAGAAAGATCATCATTGCCCAGAAGCCCGCCATGCCGATCTGGTCGAGTACGACCGCCCATGGAAACAGGAAGGCAATCTCGAGATCGAAGATGATGAAGAGGATCGCGACCAGGTAGTAGCGAACATCGAATTTCATACGCGAGTCTTCGAAGGCCTCGAAGCCGCATTCGTACGGAGAGTTCTTCTCGCTGTCAGGCCGGTTGGGCGCAAGCACGAATCCCAGAGCGATCATCGCCGCGCCAACCACAGCGCCGATGACGATAAAAATCAGGACAGGCAGGTAATTTTCCAGCATTCGATGCGTTCTCCCAGGCGGAAGCCCGTGCCTGGTCTTCTTCGGGACCGTTCTTCGGGTGGGCACAAAGCATAGCGATCGGAGCCTGCCAGTGTCAAATTAATCGGCTGAACTATGTATTTGTTTTTAAACGCTTATTATTGCGTGTGCCGGACATAAAAAAACGGTACCGCGAAAGCATTCACGATACCGTTTCGTATGGTGCCGAAGGCCGGACTCGAACCGGCACGGCTTGCGCCACTACCCCCTCAAGATAGCGTGTCTACCAATTCCACCACTTCGGCTGTAACTACAAATCAATCAGAAACTTACTCGGCCACCTGCGGCACTGCATCCGTCGCCGGTGCGGGCGGTGCGGCTTCAGGGATGGTTGGGAGATCGACCACTATCGGCACCTCCGGCTCGACCATCTCAACCGGGGCGGGCTGCGCACCCTGCATTACAGTTTCGGGCTCTTTGCTCTGCATCGCGAAGTAGGCCATTGTCAGACTGGTGGCGAAAAACAGCGCAGCCAGGATCCCGGTGGTCCGGCTGAGAAAATTCGAGGCGCCGCGCGCCCCGAATACGCTCGCCGAGGCGCCGGACCCAAACGCAGCACCCATGTCAGCACCCTTGCCATGCTGAATCAGAATCAGTGCCACCAGACCGATGGCCAGAAACAGATGCACGACAACCAAGATGGATTCCATCACAACACCTCAAATATCAGCGGTTTGCCGCCGAACAGACCGCCAGAAAATCTTCCGCCTTCAGCGAGGCTCCGCCGATCAATCCGCCGTCGATGTCGGGCTGGGCCACCAGTTCTGCAGCATTCTTCGGGTTCATGCTGCCGCCATAGAGAATGCGCATATCGCCAGCCACCGTCTGACTGCTGGCTGCAAGACGCCCGCGAATGAAGGCGTGCACGTCCTGAGCCTGTTCCTTGCTCGCCGTCTTGCCGGTGCCGATCGCCCAAACAGGCTCGTAGGCGATCACGCCCTCACCGACCATTTCGATACCACAATGGGCAACCACCGCGTCCAGCTGTCGGCCCACGACCTGCTCGGTAATACCCTGCTCGCGCTCTTCCAGCGTCTCGCCAACGCAAAGGATCGGCACCAGGCCGGATGCGCGCGCCGCAGCGAATTTTTGCGCCACCACCTCGTCCGTCTCGCCATGATAAGCGCGGCGCTCGGAGTGACCGATGATTGCGTAGCGGCAGCCAAAGTCTTTCAGCATCGAACCGGCGATCTCACCGGTGTAGGCCCCAGAGGCGTGTACCGAGACGTCCTGAGCGCCCCACATGATCGGGGTTCCGTCAAGCTGCGCCTGGGTATCCGGGAGGTAAATCGCAGGTGCACAAACCGCCACTTCCGCGGTCGTTACCCGGCCGATACCGGCCTTCAGGCCGCCAATAAGCTCAGAGATACTGGCCCGTGATCCATTCATTTTCCAGTTACCGGCCACCAACGGCTGTCGCATCACTCATTCCCCTTGAAATCAGGCGGCGTAGCTTAACGGTGGAAGGCCCCCAAATCAATGCCAGGGGACGCAGAGGGGTTAATGGGCGGAATCAGCCGGTGAGCTGGGCACGCACGGCGTCGGCGATCGAATTGGCATTGGCCGCCACGACATCGGCCTGGCGCCCCTCCACCATCACCCTGATGAGCGGTTCGGTACCCGACGGCCGAAGCAATACCCGGCCGTCGTCCCCCATATCCGACTCCACGGCCTGAACCACGGCGGTCACGGACTTACAGACCATGACATCGGTGGCATGCGCGGTACCGAGCGGGACATTGATCAGCTGCTGCGGAAATTTGCGCATGCCGCCGCGCAGCTCCCTGAGGCTCTTGCCACTCTTGTTCATCTCCGCCATCACCTGCAAAGCGGACACAATCCCGTCCCCGGTGGTTGTGCGGTCACGGCAGATAATGTGGCCGGAAGGCTCGCCGCCGAGCGTCCAGTCCCGTTCCGTAAGCCGTTCCAGGATGTAACGGTCACCAACGTCAACGCGTTCGAAACCAACGCCCAGCTCGCGCAACGCCACTTCCAGACCAAGGTTGCTCATATGAGTTCCTACGACATCACCATCCAGCCCGCCATTTCTCAGGCGCGACTGGGCGATTACGTAAAGAATCTCATCGCCGTCGACGATTTCACCGTCTGCATCGACCATGATCACGCGATCACCATCGCCATCGAGCGCGATCCCCAGGTCCGCCCCGTTGACGCGTACCGAACTGGCCAGAGCCCGCGGATCGGTCGCACCAAACCCGTCGTTGATATTCAAACCGTTTGGCTCGACCCCGATGGCGATGACATCGGCGCCGATCTCATCCAGCACATCGGGGGCGATGTGGTAGGTCGCACCATGCGCGCAATCCACGACGACCTTGAGCCCGCGAAAATCCAGTTTGGACGGGATGGTGCTCTTGCAGAATTCGATATAGCGCCCACGCGCATCCTCGAGACGTTTGGCCTTGCCAAGGCGGGAGGAATTGACCGTGGTCATTGGCTTGTCGAGCTCGCGCTCGATAAGTTCTTCCGTCGCATTCGGAAGCTTGTTGCCAACGGCCGAAAAAAACTTGATGCCATTGTCTTCATGCGGATTGTGTGAGGCACTGATGACGATTCCTGCATTCGCATGGAGTGTCCGAGTGAGATAGGCGATGCCCGGTGTCGGCATCGGCCCCAGCAGTCGAATGTCGACGCCCGCCGCCGCCAGTCCGGCCTCGAGTGCCGCCTCGAACATGTAGCCTGAAATTCGCGTGTCCTTGCCGATCAGTATCTTGCCGCCCTCGCCTCCCTCGTTGCCGAGGACACGACCGGCGGCCCAACCCAGCTTGAGCACAAATTCCGGATTGATGTGTCCTTCACCGACACGCCCCCTGATACCGTCAGTTCCGAAATATTTGCGTGCCATCTCCAAATCCTTCCTCAGTCTTCTGCGGCGTCGGTATCCATGACCGCCTGCCAAATCTTCAATGCATCGACGGTCTCGGCCACGTCATGCACACGCACGATACGGGCACCTCGTTCGACCGCCATCACCGCCGCCGCGATGCCTGCGGCCATGCGCCCGTCCACCGCCCTGCCGGTCACGGCACCCAACATGGATTTGCGGGATATCCCTACAAGAATAGGCAACCCAGCGCCTGGAACGCGCTCAGGCCACGCAGAAGTACGAGATTGTGATGCAGTGTCTTGCCGAATCCGAACCCCGGATCGAGCACCAGACGCCCGCGCGCAATGCCTCCATCTACGCACTCGGCCACGCGACGTTCCATATAGTGAATGATATCGGCAAGCACGTCGTCATATTGAGGTGCGGTCTGCATCGTGCGTGGCTCGCCGAGCATATGCATCAGGCATACGGGGACTTTCGCATCGGCAACCGCAGCCATGGCGCCCGGTGCGCTCAGCGCGGTCACATCATTGATCATGCCGGCACCGGCTGCAATCGCCTCGCGCATCAGCTCCGGCTTGCTGGTGTCGACCGAGATGGGAATACCGAGTTCGGCATGGAGACGTTCGACCAAAGGCAGCACCCTGGTCATCTCCTCGTCCAGAGATACCGCACCTGCCCCCGGACGCGTCGATTCACCACCGATATCAAGGATATCGGCACCCTCCGCCAGCATGCGTTCCGCCTGCCTCAGGGCGTCGTCGAGACTGGCAAAGCGTCCACCATCGGAGAACGAATCCGGTGTGACATTCAGAATCCCCATGACCCGGGGCTTGGAGAGATCGAAAGGGAGGGACATGACGGGTTGTTTTGAGTTTTGAGTTTTGAGTTTTGAGTTTTGAGTTTTGAGTTTTGAGTTTTGAGTTTTGAGTTTTGAGTTTTGAGTTTTGAGTTTTGAGTCAATCTAAACCCGTGCGCAGCACACCACAACTCATAACTCAAAAATTTACAACTCACCAAAAAAGAAGGCCGGGGAGACCCCGGCCCTCGCCTGCGGCAACTGCATCAGTCCGTCAGTGCTGCCCAGCCGGCCCACCAATCGGAGCGTCGCCGCCGGCATCCTTACCCTCGTCTGCAGTGGCGCCGCCACCGGCGTCCGAATCGGAGCTGTCATCCCACCCCGCCGGCGGACGCGGATCACGGCCCTCCATGATGTCCTTTATCTGATCGCTGTCGATTGTCTCAAACTTCATCAGCGCTTCCGCCATGGCGTGCAACTTGTCGATGTACTCGTTGAGGATTTTCGCCGCACGCTCGTAGTTGCGGTCGATGAACGCCCGCACCTCTTCGTCTATCGCATGCGCGGTATCGTCCGAGAGGGCCTTGTGCTGAGTCACCGAGCGGCCGAGGAAAACCTCGCCCTCGTCTTCACCGTAGGACAACGGCCCCATACGATCCGACAACCCCCACTTGGTCACCATACTGCGTGCGAGATCGGTTGCCCGCAGGATGTCGTTGGATGCACCTGTGGTCACCGACTCCGGTCCGAAGATCAGCTCCTCGGCGATTCGACCACCGAAAAGGCTGGAGATCTGGCTCTCGAGATGCTCCTTGCTGTGGCTGTACCGATCCTCTTCGGGCAGGAACATGGTGACACCCAGCGCCCGACCACGCGGAATGATCGACACCTTGTACACGGGATCGTGCGAAGGCACCTTGAGCCCCACGATCGCGTGCCCGGCCTCATGGTAGGCGGTGAGGCGCTTTTCCGATTCCTTCATCGCCATCGACTTGCGCTCGGCGCCCATCATGATCTTGTCTTTCGCCTCCTCCATGTCATCCATGTCGACCAGGCGCTTGTTGGCTCGCGCCGCAAACAGCGCGGCCTCGTTGACCAGGTTGGCCAGATCCGCGCCGGAGAAGCCCGGCGTGCCGCGCGCGATCACCGATGGCTTGACGTCTTCGGCCAGCGGCACCTTGCGCATGTGCACCTTGAGAATCTGCTCGCGACCGAGAATGTCCGGCAACCCGACCACCACCTGGCGGTCGAATCTCCCCGGACGCAACAGCGCCGGGTCGAGCACATCGGGACGGTTTGTCGCCGCGATGACGATCACGCCCTCGTTGCCTTCAAAGCCGTCCATCTCCACCAGCAACTGGTTGAGGGTCTGCTCACGCTCGTCGTGACCACCGCCCAGGCCGGCACCACGGTGCCGCCCGACCGCATCGATCTCGTCGATGAATATGATGCAGGGGGCATGCTTCTTGGCCTGTTCGAACATGTCGCGCACACGTGACGCACCCACACCGACGAACATCTCTACAAAGTCAGAACCCGAGATCGTGAAGAAAGGCACCTTGGCCTCACCGGCAATCGCACGGGCCAGCAACGTCTTACCGGTACCCGGAGGGCCGACCATAAGCACGCCACTGGGGATCTTGCCCCCGAGTTTCTGGAACTTTGACGGCTCCTTGAGGAAGTCGACCAGCTCCTTAACTTCGTCCTTTGCCTCTTCACAACCGGCCACATCGGCGAAGGTGACCTTGACCTGGTCTTCCGACAGCATGCGCGCCTTGCTCTTGCCGAAGGACATGGCACCGCGACCGGCGCCGCCGCCCTGCATCTGGCGCATGAAGAAGATCCAGAGTCCGATCAGGATGAACAGCGGGAACCAATTGATAAGGATCTGCCAGAGTATCGACGGCTGCTCCGGCGGTTTGGCCCGAATCTCCACGCCCGCTTTCAACAGGTCGCCCACCATGCCCGGATCGTTCGGCGACTCGGTCGCGAACCGGCTTCCGGATGTCATCACGCCGTCCACACGACCGTCCTTGTAGATGGTCACGCTGGCTACGTTCTTCCGGTCCACCTGCTCAAGGAATTTGGAATACGAAATCTGCGGTGCACCGGTCTTGGGCGCCGTAAAACTGTTGAACACAGTCATCAGCACTACGGCGATAATGACCCAGAGAACGATGTTTTTGGCCATGTCATTCACGGCAGTTTCCTCATGCCTTGTCGGCTTTGCTGCCCGGATTCTGTGACCGGACGCTGCTGTTTCACGCCCGAGGGGCGCCTAAGATTGCACAGTATTTTCGTAAACTACTACGAATGATAGTTCCCGGCTACCAGATAAACCTCGCGGCTATTGGCCCGTGAGGCCTTGGGTTTGCGCGTAACCGCGCGTCCAAAACGCGACTTGACCGCGCGCATCCAGATATCGAAGCCTTCACCGTGGAACACCTTGCAGACGAAACCACCGCCCGGCCGCAGATGACCCTCGCAAAAATCGAGTGCCAGTTCGCACAGATGCATGGCGCGCGGCTGATCTACCGCCGCCACCCCGCTAACATTGGGTGCCATGTCGGAAATCACAAGGTCGACCTGTCGTCCCTCCAGGAATTCGTCCAAGACGCGCAGTGCCTCGTCTTCGCGAAAATCGCCCTGGATGAAGGTAACTCCCGGCAATGGATCGACGGGCAGGATGTCGAATCCCACAACATCACCCCTCGGGCCGACCATATTTTTCGCAATCTGCGACCAGCCACCCGGGGCCGCACCAAGATCGACAACCACCTGACCGGGTTTCAACACGCCGTCTTTTTCCTGAATCTCCGACAACTTATAAGCCGCACGCGAACGATAACCCTCACGCTTCGACCGCTTGACGAATTCATCGTTCACATGCCGCTGCATCCAGCGGTGACTGCTTTTAGATCGCGCCATGCTCAGGTTAACCGCGCACATACCATTGATTCGGGAGCGAATTATGCCATTTCGCCGGATATGGCACCCGATCTGCGCCAAGTTCAGTGCACCTTGTCTCGCATATCGTTATAGTTGGCGCCCTTTTTTCGGGCCCTGTCGATGAAGCTTTCCGAGACGCAAAAACGCCACCTACGCTCACTTGGCCATCATCTCAAGCCAGTGGTCTGGGTTGGTCAGCATGGCCTCAAGGAGAGCGTCATGGCCGAGATCGGGCAGGCATTAGATTCGCACGAACTGATCAAGGTGAAGATCGTGGCCGACCGCGACACCCGTACCCGGATCGCATCAGACATCTGCGAGCAGACCCAGGCCGAACCGATTCATTCGATTGGCCAGATGCTGATTCTGTTCAGAAGAAACGAGAAAAAACCCAAGATCGCGTTACCATCCAGCTGATTACTGCAGCGTTCAGGCGCCTACCAAACGCTCGTACACAGGCTGGTAGCGCGCAACCGACGCCCGCCAGTTGCGTTCGTTCTCAACGAATTCCCTCCCTGCCCGCCGAAATCCGTCCCATTGGTCGCGCCTGGCGAACATATCGACCACCGCTGCGGCGAATGCCTCTTTGTCACCCGCCTTGAATAATCTGCCGGTCGATCCGTCCTCGATGAGTTCGCGATGCCCGCCGACATCCGATGCCACGAGAACACGATGCTGTGCCATCGCCTCCAGCGGCTTCAAGGGCGTGACAAGGTTCGTCAAACGCATGGCGTGGCGGGGGTAAACCAGAACATCAACAAGATCGTAGTATCTCTGAACCTGCTCGTGCGGCACCCGACCGGTAAAAATCACACTGTCAGCCAGCCCCAACCGTTCCGACTGAGCCTTGAGATTGGACTCCTGTGGACCGCCACCGACCAGCAGCAGAACCAGCTCAGGGATCTGAGCGCGCATGCGTGGCAGGGCCTCAATCGCCAGGTCAAGCCCTTCGTACGCATAGAAAGAACCGAGAAAACCGATGACCGGTTTCCCGGCCACACCAATTTCAGACGCGAGCTGTTGATCGTAGCCGTCAGACTCACCGAAACTCTCGATATCGACTGCGTTGGGTATCACTGTCACGCGATCTTGCGACACCCCGCGTGCAACGATATCCGCACGCAACCCCTCGCAGATGCAAGTGACCGCATCGGCATGCCTGAATACGTAGGTCTCCAGCGCGCGGGTGAGGCGGTAACGCAAACTCCCCGCGCTGGTCGTTCCATGATCGACGGCAGCGTCTTCCCAAAAGGCGCGACATTCGTAGACAACGGGCAGCCCATGCCTTTTTCCGGCGGCCAGCGCCGCCAGCCCATCGAGGGCGGGCGAATGTGCATGAAGTATGTCCGGTCGCTCTTGCTCAATAACGGCATCCAGCCGCCGCGAAAGGCCGCGTGCCACCTCCAGCTGGTTGAGCACGGGAATCCGCGCAGTCAGTGAGCTGCGCCCGCGCGTGCGGTGAAACATCAACCCGTCGACCGTTTCAGGATCAGGACCATCCAGCGGATGTTTACTGCCGGTGAGTTGTGCCGTCTGCCATCCACGGGCCAACTGCTGTTTCAGGATATTACGGGTGCGGAAAGTGTAGCCGGTGTGAACCGGCAGGGAATGATCGAGGACGTGCAGGATCTTCATTGAATTGCAGTCAACCCGCATGCTGCACAAAGGCGCAGGCAAGTAATCAATTTCGCGTTGTCGGCATGGGTGTTTGCTGCCGCTGAAATGTCGCCGTCATACGTACCGCACCTCGAGGATCTCGAACTCGTGGGTACCGCCCGGCGCATCCAGACCAACCTCGTCGCCTTCGATCTTGCCGATCAGAGCGCGTGCGACGGGTGACGTAACCGAGATCTTGCCGTGCTTCAGATCCGCCTCATCGATACCGACGATCTGGTAGGTCTTTTCCTCGTTTGTGTTGATGTCGAGCAGCACCACCGTGGCACCGAACACCACCTTGCCGCCGGCATTCAGGCTCGTTACATCGATCACCTGCGCATGCGACAGCTTGGCCTCGATGTCTTTTATCCGGCCTTCGATAAAGCCCTGCTGTTCGCGGGCAGCGTGATATTCGGCATTCTCTTTCAGATCACCGTGCGCACGTGCCTCCGATATCGCTGCAATCACGGCGGGGCGCTTCACGCCCTTGAGCTCGCTGAGCTCGGCGCGCAGCGCCTCTGCGCCACGCAACGTCATGGGGTGCTTTTCCATTATCCTGTCCTCGACCGGTTGCCTTCA
>Ga0265306_10000710_pt1 | contig 16090 bp, 14 predicted proteins | sample Helome_3_FD_192493 | JGI IMG/M metagenome (GOLD analysis project Ga0265306, IMG submission 192493) | Marine sediment microbial communities from subtidal zone of North Sea - Hel_20160420 (Illumina Assembly) | ecosystem: Environmental > Aquatic > Marine > Subtidal zone > Sediment ...
CCGAAACCGAAAGAATTCGAAACGACGACACGGAGTTCGGCATCACGAGCTTCGTTCGGCACGTAGTCGAGATCGCACTCGGGATCCTGGTTCTCCAGGTTTATTGTGGGGGGTACGACCTGGTGCCTGAGGGCCAGCGCACAGATAATCGCCTCCGCAACCCCGGCGGCACCAAGCAAATGCCCTGTCGTTGACTTGGTCGAACTGACGATGAGCTTGTTCGATGCATCGCCAAAAGCACGTTTTATGCCGACTGTCTCACCGATATCACCGGCCGGTGTCGATGTGCCATGGGCATTCAGGTAGTCCACATCCGACGGGTCGATACCGGCGTCACTCATCGCGGCGACCATGCATTTGCGGGCGCCCTCCCCGTCAGCGGGTGGCAAGGTGATGTGATAGGCATCGCCACTCATCCCGAAGCCGATCAACTCAGCGTAGATTTGCGCACCACGAGCCTTTGCATGTTCGAATTCTTCGAGAACGACGCACCCGGCACCGTTGCTCAGTACGAAACCGTCGCGATCGATATCGAACGGGCGACTGGCGCGCGTCGGTTCATCATTCCGGGTCGACATCGCCCGGGCTGCACAGAATCCGCCCATCGCCAACGGCGTGGCCGCAAATTCCGAGCCACCCGCAAGCATGACGTCAGCGTCACCGTGTTCGATGCTGCGGCCTGCAAGGCCGATACAGTGCGTCGATGTCGCGCAAGCGGTCACAATCGAAATGTTGGGGCCGGTAATGTGACGCAGGATACTGACCTGTCCGGAGGTCATATTGATAATGCTCCCCGGAATGAAAAACGGTGACACCTTGCGGGGGCCACCCTCAATCATCCTGTGAAGATTGTCTTCGATGAACTTTATGCCACCGATTCCGGAACCCATCGCGATACCGATCGTATGACCGTTTTCTTCCGTGATTTCCAGACCGGCATCGACGATAGCGTTCATCGCCGCGGCAACGCCATAGTGAATGAATGGATCGTTTTTGCGCTGGTCTTTTTTCGACAGGTAATCATCGACGTCGAAGTCTTTTACGAGGCCCGCGATACGGGTTGGATAGGCGCTGGCCTCGAAATCGTCTACCAGCGAAATACCGGAAACACCCTCGCTTACGTCGTGCCAGGCGTCATCCAGGCAGCTGCCGACCGGGGAAATAATACCCATACCGGTGATGACGACACGTCGTTTGCTCAAGAATCTGTCCGTGGTTGGAAAGGCAGGACTGCCGTTCGGAACTGAGGAGAAAAAGGCGCGGCGGCGGGCGCCGCGCCTGCAGACTAACCGTCGCTCTGGCGTGCGGTTACAAAGTCGATAGCTTGCTGGACCGTGGTAATCTTCTCGGCCTCTTCGTCGGGGATTTCGGTTTCGAATTCCTCTTCGAGGGCCATTACCAGTTCCACCGTGTCGAGGGAATCGGCACCCAGATCATCGACAAAGGAAGCATCGTTCGTCACCTCGTCTTCTTTGACTCCGAGTTGTTCGGCAACAATGCTCTTAACTTGTTCTTCAATACTGCTCATAGTGATTGCTTCTCCTGAGAAGACTCTCTTTTTCACTGCGGCGGGCCGTTACCGCGGTATTTCTCCGGCTGAATGGCCTGCAGTGGCCACGCAAACGGCGCTACATTTGGCCCGTTATCACGACCGATCTGGTGGTAAGTCCTTGATAATTCAAGGCCATATCCAGCCGTGGGTGGCTATTGTATGTGAATCATCCATGGCAATCTACTTGCCGGGGTCGATTATTCATGGCAATCGACGCGCGGTTGGAATCGCTGAACCGATGCCTAGTCCATGACCATGCCGCCGTTGACGTGAAGCGTCTCTCCCGTGACATACGCGCCACCGGCGGACGCCAGAAAAAGCACCGCGTTCGCGACATCGTCGCTTGCCCCCAAGTGGCCCAACGGCACCTGGGCCAGCATGGCTTCACGCTGTGCTTCCGGCAGCACCTTGGTCATGTCTGTGTCGATAAATCCGGGCGCAACGACATTCACCGTGATACCACGTGAACCAATTTCCCGGGCCAGCGACTTCGAGAAGCCGACCATGCCGGACTTGGTAGCCGCGTAGTTCGATTGCCCGGCATTGCCCATGACCGCGATGACGGACGCGATATTGATTATCCGTCCTTTCTTCGCTTTCATCATGCCGCGCAGGCATGCTTTACTCATTCGGTATAAGCCGGTGAGATTGGTAGCGATGACGTCGTCCCATTCGTCTTGTTTCATACGCATCAGCAGGTTGTCTCGCGTAATGCCCGCGTTATTAACGAGAATAGTTGGGCTGCCCTCGTTCCCCTGAACATCCTTGACGGCGGCCTGGACCGACTCGTCATCGGCAACATCGAGCACGATACCGCGTCCCCGACCTTCCAGTGCTTGTGAAATTCCGTCAGCGCCGCCCTGGCTCGTCGCCGTGCCGATGACAGTGGCGCCCGCGTCGGCCAGCGCGGCTGCGATGGAGGCCCCGATGCCGCGAGACGCGCCGGTTACCAACGCCACTTCGCCAGCCAAGGCATCTGATTGGAAAAGCTTGCTCATAAGGATTCCTCGCTTCGCAGTAAGGTCAGCTCTGCAACGCTTTTTGCAGGCTGTCGATGTTGTCGATAAATGTCACGGCAGTGCCTTTGTCAATGCGGCGAACCAGGCCTGCCAGGACCTTGCCGGGACCGCATTCGATAATCGATGTTGCGCCGCTTTCGATCATTGCCCGTATCGTTCGCACCCAAAGTACCGAAGTGTAGACTTGCACGGACAATCTGCTTCGAATGTCGTTTCCATCGGTATAAGGCTCGGCCGTTGCGGCGCTGATGACCGTGATGTCCGGCACTCTGAATTCTGTCGTCGCCAGAGTCTCTGCCAACGACTCGCCGGCACCGCGCATGAGGGATGAATGCGACGGCACGCTGACCGGCAGCAGGATGGCACGCCGCGCACCATGCTCCTTCGCGTATTCAACGGCCTGACCAACCGCGGTCGCATGACCGGCAATGACAACCTGGCCCGGTGAGTTGAAGTTGACCGGCTCGGCAATGCCGATGGTCGACGCCTCTTCACAGAGAGAGACAATCGTTTCGTCATCCAGACCGAGTACAGCAGCCATTGCACCAATCCCGACCGGCACCGCTTCCTGCATTAGTTCCGAGCGGCGTTTGACGACTTTCATCGCGTCACCGAAGTCAACCGCTCCGGCACACACGAGCGCCGTATATTCGCCGAGACTGTGTCCGGCCATCTGTTGCGGTTTTGTGCCACCGGCTTCCTGCCAAACCCGATAGGCGGCGGTGCCAGCGGTCAGCATAGCGGGCTGAGTAATCACCGTCTCGGAGAGCTTTTCAGTCGGGCCGTCCTGCACCAGCTGCCAAAGGTCGTAGCCGAGGATCTCGCTGGCTTCGGCATACGTGTCCCGCACGACCGCATACTCAGCGGCAAGGTCGGCCTGCATACCCATTGACTGAGACCCCTGCCCCGGAAAAACCATGCCAATACTCAAAATCGTCTCCCTGTGTGCTGCGCTTTCAGACGGCCCGGATTCCGCGATGCCGCGAGGTCCGGGCTCGCAAATTATATCGGTGCTGCCGGCCGCACCCTAATCCTAAGCAGTATGGCAGCCAATACGCCGCCTATTGCCCCGAACAGGTGTGAATCGACAATCACGCGTCCACCGGCCGTGCTCTCCGATCCGGGCAATGGTCCGCTGACCTGCTCCCACACCAGTTTACCGACCAGCAACGCGGCCAGCGCCACTGTCTCCCTGTCCGGATGCCGCAGCTTCGCCACGAGTCCCGCCGCCAGCATGCCATGAAGCAGGCCCGACAGGCCTACATACCAGGCGAGCCCCGGTTCAAATACCCACAGACCGATGTCCATCGTCACGATCGCGAGTATCGATACCAACAGCCATCCGCGCCGGTCGAAAGCACCGCCCACCAGGTACCAGACCAGCAGCAGACCCGCCGCATTGAGCGCGAAATGGGGCCAGCCGAGGTGCACCAGGTGGCCGGTCACAAGGCGCCAGACTTCACCGGAGCCGATTCTCTCCCGGTCGAATCGAAACCACTCCAGTGCGAATTCGCCGCCAAGTGATAGCAGGATGGCGGTCGCCAACAGGATCCCTGGCAGCAGCCAGAGCCCGCTTCCGGCCGCATCTTGTGCGCTGCGTTCGATATTGTGTAACCCCATGTTTGATATACTGACGTTTACCTCAATTACGAGTCAATTCAGCGGCGCCCTAGCCAGGCGGGTTGCTATGGAGTAATGCCAGTGAGTCAGTGTTCGAGGGTACAGCGTCGTTTGACACGGCAGAAGGGTTTTACCTTGATTGAGATCATGGTCGTCGTGATCATCATCGGTATTCTTGCCGCTATTGTTGCGCCCAATGTGATTGGTCGGGTTGATGATGCGCAGATCACCAAGGCGAAGGCGGAAATATCGAATATCGAGAACGCGCTGAAGTTCTATCGGCTGGACAACTTTGCCTACCCGACAACGGAACAGGGCATCGAGGCACTCGTCACCAAACCGACGGACCCGAATATCCGCAACTGGAAGCCCGGCGGCTACCTTGATCGTCTTCCGAAAGATCCGTGGGGGAACCCATACCAGTACCTGAACCCGGGCAATAACGGAGAAATCGATATCTACACCCTGGGTCGCGATGGCCGGCCCGGAGGCGAAGGTCTCGATTCGGACATCGGAAACTGGGATCCGGAGTAAGATAGTCGGCCTTCCCGGGGCCTCCTGCCCTTATGTCTACTTTGCGAAAAGAGCACGGTTTTACGCTGATCGAGATTCTCGTCGTGGTCGTCATCATTGCGACCATCGTTAGCATTGCGATGCTGTCGATGAACCTGATTGCAGATGATCGGGAACTCGGCACCGAGCGCAATCGCCTGGCAACATTGATCGAGGTCGCGCAGGACGAGGCGATGATGCAGGGCCGGGAACTGGGCCTGGAAGTGATGACCTCGACCTATCGTTTTGTCGAATTCGATCCGTTTACGTTTCGCTGGAGCGAGATTCTTGGCGATGACCTGTTTCGTTTGCGGGAATTGCCGGACGGAATGGAATTCGAGCTCTTCATCGAAGACAAGCGTATTCTGCTGGAAACCGACCCTATGGAATTTAGCGATCCGGATGAAGCGGCACAGTCTCGGGTCGGTGAAAGCTATGCCCCACACGTGTTCGTATTTTCAAGTGGCCAATCGACCGCTTATGAGATACGCCTCAAACGGCCGAGTAACGATCAACAACTTGTCATGCGCGGCAATATTCTGGGCGAGATTGAGTTCGTGGAAGACGAGAGCTGAGCTGTCATGACGCAACAGACAGAATTCGGATTCACGCTGGTCGAGGTCATGGTTGCGCTCGCGATCGTTGCGTTTTCCCTGACCGCCATTGCGGCCAGCATGAATCAGATGATCGACGCAGCAAACACAATGCGGGAACGTACCTACGCGAGCTGGATAGCACAAAACAAAATCACGGAGATACGCCTGGAGAATGTTATTCCCGAAGTCAGTTCGACCAGCGGCGAGGTCGAGTATGCGAATACGGAGTGGTCGTGGCGTGCGGTGATATCGGAAACGGGTATCGAGAATTTCTATCGAATCGATGTATCGATATCGCTCGCTGGCAGCGAGTACACCATACGCACCGTGACCGGATTCATCGGCGAACCGGTGCCCCCGGGCCGGGCCAATCAGATCTGGAACCGGGGCGTGCAAACCAGTGGAGCCACGAGTTGAATCGTCGTCTGCAAATCGGATTTACGTTGATCGAAGTGCTGGTCGCGCTCGCCGTTTTCGGTGTTATGTCGTTGCTCGCGTACATGTCTCTGGGTCAGACGTTGTCCAATTCCGATATGCTGAGCGAACGCATGGATCGACTGCAATCCGTTCAGAGGACCATCAGTTACCTCAGTAGCGAATTGCTGCAGACCGTGCCCCGATCCATTCGTGCCGATCTGGGCATCGAGCCGCTACCAGCGTTACAGTCCAGCCTGGGGTCGGAGTTCGCTCTGCAATTGACGCACGGTGGTTGGCCCAATTCTGCGGGCGTGCCGCGAAGTACAATGCAGCGTACAGCCTACCGGATAGAGGACGACGAGCTGATTCGCTACCACTGGAATGTCCTGGATCGAACCGTCAGCAATACACCGTTGGCCACCGTCATGCTGGACAACGTCGAAAGCCTGACGTTTCGTTTCCTGCGAGGCACCGACGAGTGGACGGATCAATGGCCACCGTTGTCGACCGCGCCCAGGGCAGTATCGTCGAATTTGCCACGCGCCGTTCAAATCGTCCTCGTTCTGCCCGACGAAGGTGAGATTACGCGCGTCGTCGAGGTGTCGCCATGATGCGTGCGCCAAGAGTCGGGGGCGTGGCACTGATCACCGCCATGCTGATCACGGCACTGGCCGGTACCGTCGCGGCGGGATTGTCCTGGGACAATGCGCTCGATGTCCGGCGCACGACAGTCATGCTGTACCGCGACCAGGCCATTCAGGTAGCAGTGGGTTCAGAGGGTTGGGTCAGCAGTATCCTCGTCGACGACCAGGCGAACAGCCCCTCCGATCATCTTGGCGAGATCTGGGCGACGGAAATCCCGGCGCTGCCCATTGACGCCGAGGCGGTTCAGGGTGAAATCTACGGCAAGCTCGAAGACCTGCAAGGGCGCTTCAACATCAACAACCTGCTTGACGGCAATGGCAAGATCGACCAGCCGTCTCTGGAACAGTTTGAACGCTTGTTGACGATTCTGGGTCTCGAGCTGCGGCTGGCAGGTACAACCGCGGACTGGGTGGATGCAGACCAGTCAGAGAGTATCCCGGACGGCGCCGAAGACCCCTTCTACACGGGGTTGATACCGGCGTACCGCACCGCGAATCAACGTATCTTCAATATTACGGAACTCGCGGCTCTGGATGGCATGGATCGGGAGAGTTTCGAGATATTGCTGCCACATGTCACCATGCTGCCGGAGCGGACGCCGATCAATGTCAATACAGCAACGCCGGCAGTGCTTCGATCGCTCGGGGCGAATATCAGCGAAAGTGACGCCGAGGGCCTTGTGTCGCAACGCGAGGCGGGCGGCTTCGTTGACTATGCGGCCGTCTTTGCACCGCTGGTGGACCCGTCCCTCCAGCAGTGGATTTCAGAAACAACGAGCTATTTTCAATTGAAGGCCGTCGTTCAGATTGATACGGTTCGGATTAGCTTGTTCACCGTGCTACACAGGGATGCAGGCCGTCCTGTCGTAACACCAATTAGCCGCAGCCTGGGAACTATCTAGCATGGCAGAGTATTTCGTCCTTCGACTCGGACGCACGGCCAGTGATGCCGTCGAGTGGATTGTCGCTGACGATAGCGGCACCCGCCGCGGCCGGGTCGTGACCGGCTCCCTGTCCGATGCGGCCCAGGAGGCTGGCGGTCGACCTGTCATCGTGCTGGTTCCGGCCACCGATGTTCTGACACCAACTGTCGACATACCGGTTCGGGGCGGAACACGGCTCAATGCGGCACTGCCGTTTGCGCTGGAGGAAAGCCTGGCCGAGGACGTCGAAAAGCTGCACTTTGCGGCGGGCCCTCGCCGCGAGAACGGTGTACGGCCGGTCTCAGTGGTTGCGCACGAAAAAATGGACGAGTGGTTACAGCTACTTCGTGAAGCCGGCATTAACGCGGAACAGCTTGTGGCCGAGAATTACGGAGTCGCGCGCATACCGGGCACATTGAGCATCCTGATTGCGGATGATTGCGTCATGTTCAACGATGGCGAGGACACCGAGTTCGTCATGCAGGGTGGGCTACCGAGCGACTCGCTGGTTGCTGCGGGCCTGTTGAGCGATCGCGATGATGACGGTCAGGATGACACCGAAAAACCTGGCCATCTCGTGGCCTATTGCGAGCCCGCGGATGAAGAGCGCTTCTCACATGACTGGATTGCGCTCCGCCAGGAGCTGCACAGCGTTGACATTAACCTGCTCCCGGACGGCGTGTTGCCGAGGCTGGCGGTCACCGTAGCCAGCGGTAGTGGTGTTAATCTACTGCAGGGGAAATACGGCACCAAAACGGACTATCGCTCGCAGTTCCGGCCCTGGCGAAACGCGGCCATGTTGCTTGTCGGTTTGTTGGTTGTCAGTCTGATTGCAAAAGGCGTGGACATCTACCGGCTGACACAGGAAGAAGCAACGTTGCAGGCGCAGTTTGCCGAGGAGTACCGGCAGATTCGGCCTGGCGACACTCGCGAGATATTGGATCCTGTCAATGCCGTCAGGTCGATCAAGCAGGGAATGGGAACAGCAACGGGTCCACAAGTGTTCCTGCCATCCCTGAGACAGCTCAGCGATGCCATGGCCCAGAACAAGGCAGCCAGGATCGAGACGATCAGTTACCGTGCCGGCGTCGTCGACGCGCGCATCACTTCTCCGGATGTTGCGACGCTCGACAACATTCAAAAGTCCGTCAGCGCGTCCGGACGATTTCAGGCTTCGATCCAATCGACCGACCAGGTGGCCGACAAGATCAGCAGTCGCCTGCAAATACGCGAGACCGGATCATGAGAGACTGGTTCGAATCGCTGGAAGCTCGTGAGCAACTGTTTGTGGGTGCCGGTGCGGTCATCGTCCTCATCGCACTGCTCTACGGATTTATCTGGGCACCATTGGACAGGAATCATGAAAGCAAGACGTTGAATGTCGGCGACTGGCAACGCTCACTGGCTGAACTGCGTCCACTCAAGGGTCTGGCGCAAAGTAGCGGCCCGTCCGCAACGGCTCGTGGCGGTGCGAATCAGCAAGCGCCGATCATTGTCGTCGACCAGACGCTCAGGAGTCGTGGTCTCGAGCGATATCGCCGCCGCAGTCAGCCTACGTCGAGTAACGGTATTCGGGTCGAGTTCGAGAACGTGGCCTTCGACGAACTGGTTCTGTGGCTCGGTGACCTGAGCGAACAACATGCCATGCACGTACAGGCGGCGTCTCTTTCCACGGGTTCTCAGTCCGAACCCGGGCGCATAACGGCGACCGTGACACTGGAGCGCGCTCTTTGATTCACTCGAAACGCGCTTTGCTGCTGCTGGCGGCATTGACCCTCGTGGTTGGCCTCGTCGTGTTGTTTCCGGCTCGTGTGGCGTATCAATGGGCGGCGCCATCTAATTTTGTCGCAAGTGGCATACACGGCACTGTCTGGGGAGGCAGCGCGGATGCCGCCGGAAGCAATGGTGTCTATCTTCGGGACGTCAGTTGGCGCATGAAGCCACTTGGGTTAATTAGCGGCAAAGCGCTCTACCGCGTAAAAGCGTCGCCGGCATCGGGTTTCGTTGAAGGTAATATCGGCTTGAGTTTTGGCGGGAGTTTCGTCGTATCCGACCTCGCCGCCTCGTTTCCCCTGACTATTCTCTCCGAGGCGTTGAATATCACCGGACTGCGTGGCGAAGCGAGCCTGGAAGTCGAGCGCTTGAAAGTGCGCGACGGATTTCCGGTGACTGCCGATGGCACGCTGCAGCTCAACAACCTGGTCGTTCCCCGAATTAGCCGAGATACCATCGGCGGCTACCGCGCCGAATTTTTCACACAGGATTCCGGTGTTACCGCCAGCGTCGAAGATACCAACGGCGTGGTCGACCTGGCCGGTAGCTTGCAGGTCAGCGACGACCGTAGCTACCAGTTTCTCGGACAGGTGGTCGCAACGTCCGAGACGCCGGCAAACCTCCAACAGCAGATGAAGGCGCTCGGGTCGGCAAACGACCGCGGACAGCGCGAGCTCCGCCTCGAAGGTACCCTCTAGCGGGCGTCCTCAGACATCGACCTCGCGAAAGGTCTGTAACAGCGGGAAATACAAGCCACATCGCACCGGAATGCCAGTAAATGATTCGTAGATTGCGGCGTACTTCCGGAGTTGCGGTGTGTAGCGCTCTTCTTCGGCGTCGAGAAAACCTCGTAGATTCCCGCCTTCATGAGAGCTCGTCTTGTAGTCGATGATCCAGTGGGCACCGTCCTCGTCAATGCGAATGCGGTCCAGGACAACGGATTCGATTTTGCCGTCATAAATCCCGGCCAGCGCCAATTCGGCATGACCGTCGCCAGCCAGGATCCAGCGGCCCGTCTCATCATTCAAAACACTTCGCAGCGCGGACTCCACGCGCTCACCTATAGCGTTGTTCATCGCGTCACCAACACCCATCTCTTGCAGCCAACGTGTCGTAATCGGTCGGTAACGCGTCAGCGCCTCGGGGTTGCGACTGGCGCGACCCTCGGCGAACGCGTGCAGCCAGCGATGAACGATGGTGCCGGCGATACGGGCTTCCGTTCCGACCCAGTAGAATTCGACTTCCGTGTCCGCTGCGCTTGCTTCCTTTGTGTGAGTTGCACCCGGCAACGAGACAACTGGAGGCAAGGTCCAGCGTGATTCGAATCGCCGCAGCACGGGTTGCACCCAGACATCGCCATCGGAGCCGGGTGGTTCCGCTACATGGTTGGAAAACGCGCTTGCGTATTGTGGCTCGAGGGCCGCCCACAGCAGACGCAGCAGGCTGTTCTTTGCCGGAGGTCTGTAGTCGCCGCCATCCGTTGCAATAGCCGTGTGGCCAACCAGGTGCAGAGTCTTGCGTGCCCGGGTACAGGCCACGTAGAGCAGCCGGGACTGCTCGTGACGGTCTTTCCTCGCCTCGCTCAACTCGATAAATCGGTGTACCGGATCTGTGCTGATCTCGGCACGAGGACCGATCGGGCTGATGATCTTTCTTTCGTCGCCATGCTCGACCGGGACATCGAACCAGGACAGGACGCTCCGTTCGCCGCTACCGGGAAGACGCCCGAGTCCGTACAGCAGTACATGCGCGAACTCCAGACCTTTCGCGCGGTGCATGGTCATCACCTGAAGTCGTGCGTTGACATTGCCGGAAACGCGCTCGAGATCAAGCAGTGACTCGAGCTCGGCAACGTCTGTCAACGAGCCGCAACGCTCATGTTTTTCGAGCACCTCGAAATAGCGATACACGTTCTCCACGGCATACTGGTCATTGAGAATCGCGGGCCCGCCGAGCGTTACCCAGGCCGCCTCGACGCGCTCCCTGAGGCCCTGTGACGGCCTTGGCGCCAACAATGAAGCCAATGCGGCGCGAGCGGCCTCTATCGCTTGTGTGCCCGTCTCAGACAGCGACGCCAGTCGATCATCCCGCTGCAGCAGTTCCCACACGGTGCTGTCCGTATCGTTGTAAACCAGGGAATGCAAATCCTTCCAGTCGAGCCCGATCCACGCAGCACGCAGGATGGCGAGCCACGCCAGCCGATCGCCCGGGTGTGCTGCCGCGCGCGTAAGCGCCAGAACTTCAATGACCTCGGGCAAATCGGTCAGGCGGTCGATTTCGATGGCGCGATAATCGATACCCGCCTTGCGAAGCTCAGCAAGCAGGCCGGGCAATTGCGTGCGGCCGCGAACGAGTACGGCCATCTCATCATCGGGAAACTGCTCGAGCGTATCGGCAATGACCTTGCAGCCGACCAGGGCCTCCTGCTCGGGGCTGGTGCCGAAGACAGGATAAACGTGACAACGCCCATCGCCGGCAAAGTGAGGCACGCTCAGCGCCTCCGAATACGCAACGGCGCCACTCAGCGGATCGTCCCGCGGCGCCATGATTTCCGGAAAAACCGTATTGAACCAGTCGACGAGAAATTCGCCGGAGCGAAAGTTCCTCCGCAACAGCAGCGGCGTCAGTACCACGCTACCGATGCCTGATTCCCTCGCGAGCAGGAACTGCCCGACCTCGGCATTTCGGAATCGGTAAATGGACTGCATCGGGTCGCCGACACAATACAGCGTGCGTCCGTCCCCCTGCTCCCAACCCCCGGTCAACGCTTCGAGCATGCGATATTGCGCGCTGGACGTATCCTGCATCTCGTCGACCAGCAGATGCCTTACCTGGTAATCGAGCAGCAATGCGATGTCGCCAGGTGCTTCCGCCGTGCCGAGCGCCGTTCCCGCAGTCAATGCAATCTCGACGTGGTCGGCAACGCCCTGCTCCGAGAACAGGCGCTTTAGCTCGCTGACCGCCAATGGCAGGAGTCGGAAGAGTGCCAGCAGCACGTTCCATTGTTCATCGCTGTACCGGATCGGTGGCAGTGTTCGCACACCGTGAAGTAGCTCAGCGACGTCCTGATGTTCGACCATCTCCTGCAGCAGCGTGTGCAACCGAGCCTTCTGTCCGGCATCGCCCGCGGGAAACCCCTGCCGTTTGTCGACTTTCTTGCGGAAGTCACCCGTTTTGGTCAACAGTAGCTCGGCCAGCCCCCTCCACTGCGCCACGTTGTCCGAACACGGTTCAGGCAGACCCGACAGGCCTTCCAATGCGCAGATGGGATCGCCCGCTAATTCGCTATCGGAGAGGTTGTGTGCCGCATACAACTGCAGTTCGACCAATGCCGCAGCAACGGTTGTCGGGAACGACTCCGTGGTGCGTCGCAGGTGATCCACGACGGCCGCCTCGAGGTTCTCTTCGAAATTATTTCGCAGCGCATCCGATTCTCGTGTCGTCAGGAGTCCGGTGCCGATGAACGGCAGCCACTGGTCCCTGGTTGCCAGCATTTGTGCCAGGTAGGACACGTAGATCCAGGTATTGTTGTCGACGTGGGAAAGCACCTCGCGTATCGGGGCGTGCGTCTCGCCGCTCTCGGGCAACCAGTCAAGCGTCGCGAGCGCCGCCGCGCGATAGATGGCCTTTAGGTCGGCATCGACGACGATTCTTACACCGCTTGCGCTTTCGGGTGAGCTGATCGGTCGCAATCGTGCGATCAGCGCGTTGAGCGAGTCGAGTGTCTGTATGCGCATACGCCTGGGGTTCTCGATCAGTTGCCAACCGAGTGCGTCATCGCGCGCCAGCACCGCAGCGGCAAGGCTAGCGGTCAGCTTCTGGTGTTCCTGGTTCGGCTCGGTTCCGGCATGCGCCATTCGTAGCGCGCTCAACACTCGAAATTGCATCTCCGCGGCCGCTTTGCGCGTGAAGGTGATCGCCAGGATCTCTTCCGGGTTGTCGACCCTCGACAATAACTTCAGGTACCGCTGAATGAGCAGTTCCGTCTTGCCGGAACCTGCGGGTGCCTGCACGATAAAGGACCGGGTTACATCCAGTGAATCTTCACGTGCCCGACGGTCATCTTCGAGAAGGCGCTGCTCAACCATCGCGACGCAACTCCGTGTAGCGGCTCAAAAGGTTAAACACGCGTGCGTCTTTTACGCCCTGTGCCACGTTGACGCGCGTATCGCCGTCGCTCATTTCCTTGCAGGCATTCTCGACCAGCCGCTTCCACCCGGCCAGTCTTTGCTGCCAGTCCGCCTCATCGGTGTCGGTCTGACCGGCCCCGACAAAACTCACGGCACGTGTATCGATATTGACCAGCGCAACCGCGGATACCGTACCTCCAAGTGCACAGGCATACGCAATCAACTGGATTTCCCGCGGTTGGCCGTCGCTCGTCAGGAACCTCCGTGGTGCTCCCGTCTTGTAGTCCAGGATCGCCAGGGTATCGTCGGGTAAGCGATCGATCCGATCGACTCGCAACTGCATGCTCACATCCGCTTCGGCAAAGTCCACCTCATGCTCGACAAACGCAATGTTGAAGTCCTCACGTTCTCTATCGACACTGACGAAGTTTCGCAGGAGACCCGTCATGCGGCCGCGCTCCAGTCTGAATAACTCTGCGAGGACAGCATCGGTATTGCGCTCGTGGCGGGCGAACGCGGAACTCAGTGATTGTTCGATACGCGCCGTCAGCGTCGCGTCAGCCCAAGCGAGAATGTCGATCCGGGATGGCGTATCGGCGTAAAGCCGGCAAAGTGCATCGTGGATGATGTTGCCGCGCAACGCCGGAGGTAACCCGATGGCCTGCGGTGGTAGGTGCTTCACACCGAGGCGACCCGCAACAAAAGCCGAAAACGGATCGGCCAGTTGGCGCTGAATCGTCCCGGCACCGCCTGCCACTCGTTCGCCCCGCAGGATTTTCGGAACAGCATCGTCGACCTCGACGGTGTCCCCGGTCTGTGACAATTTCGACGCATGCCAGCCGGGATCCGAGTGCGCCGGTTGCGCTTCGATACTCAGGCCGCCAAGCAGATCGCTGGGCGTTTGCTCTGCGTCATCCTCAGTCAGAGGATAGCTGCAAATCACTTCGCTCGCCGAGCTACCCAGGTGCAGCAACAGGTTCCTTGCGTAGGCGACGGTGTCGTCGGGGTCCGCATCGGGCATGTTGTGTTGTCGCTGCAGTCGACGAGATAACAACGGTGACGGGTTTCCGGCCGGCGGCCAGTGCGACGCATTGACTCCGGCGATCCAGATCGCATCGAATTCAGCGCCGGAGGCTTCAAGAGGACCCATCAGCTGCACCGCGTAGTCCTCCGACTCGGGCTGAAAAACCGTATCCGACGCCATGAGTTCGATGCGGCGAATGGCCGTTCTGAGCGTCATCGCGGAACTGACCAGGTCGAGCCTCGCAAGGTCATTCAATAACTCGCGCCAGCGATTGACGAGCTGAAAATCGACACTCGATAGTGTGCCGGCGCCGGGCCACTGCCAGGCTTTCAGGACCTCATCAATAGTGACGGCCCATTCGGCAGGTGACGCACTCGAGGGCAGCTCTCGCCGCCGCTTGGTGATGGATGCGACCACACTCAGCCATTGCAGTGAATCAGCGTCTTCGTCCCGCCCACGCAATGCGTTCGAGACCATTGCCGGTGACCAACTGCGGTCCGGTAGCTCTCGAAGACGCAATTCCAGGCGGCTGCGACCGGCAGTCGAAGTGGCTCCCAGCAGGGACGTCCGGAGCAAATGACTGACTTCTCCCGCAGACAGGTCGCGAACCAGCCACTGCAGCAACAGCGCCGCGACAGATACGGCCGGATAATCAGCCAGTCTGCGTCCGTACGACACGTTTACAGCGCGAGCAACGTCTGCCGGCGCATACTGCCAGCCCGGCACGAGTCCCTCGCGAAGCAGGCGTGCGTTGCGTTCGGCTACCTGCTCCAGGTTACCGACAATGATCGCAATCGTGCAGTCGGGATTCTCTGCAAGCTGCTCCCGTGCCCATGCACCGGCTGCGCGCATTTCTGCGTCTGCTGAATCGAAAGACTGTAAACCGACCGACGCCGCTATCGACCGCGACGGGGCTGATTCCACCACGCAACCCATCTCACCGAGAGCCTCGACAATCGAACTCACCACAGGACGCACCCGGTCAAAACCGACGAACGTGACACGCCCTTTCATCGTTGCGCGGCCGTCTCTGAGCATCTCGTCGATCAGTGAACCCAGTCCGGCATCGTCGACCCAGTGCTCACGCTGCAGGATACCCAGATAGCGTCCGGCGACGGTAGCGAACAGTTTCTGGTCTGTGGTCTGTGCCGATCTCGCGACCTCGCCGATGGAGACACGCCAATCGGCCAGTCGCTGCCAGGTGTCGCGAGAGAGACGCACCAGGGCCGCCAACCCGGACCTGGGTTCGTCGAATTCCTTGCGGAGGCAACGCTCCCACAATAACTGGCTCTGATGGGAGTTGATGCGCGTCGGTAACTTGTCTTGCTCCGTCGCCTCGAGCAGCCGCGCCTCGAGCCAGTCTTTCCACGAATAGATTGCAGGACTCGCCCAGGCTTCACGGCCTGCCTCTATCTGCCGTTGCGCGTATTCATCCTTTAAGACCCTTGCAAGTCGGCGGTTTGCCGTAATGACAGTTGCGGGGCCCTGCAACGCATCGGTTAGCCACTCGTACATCGCTTACGCGTGCTGCTGCAGGCACGACTCGATGCGATCGAAGACAATGTTGATCGTCTCTGTATCGGGCAATGTTGTGATTCGAAAGTGGTCCGTGTACGGCGTATTGAAGCTGCTGCCAGGCGCGACCAGAACGTGATGGTTTTCCAGAAGGTCGAGAGCGAAAGCTTGATCGTCCAGCCGGCCGTCGAAATGCGAACCCAAGCGTATGAAGGCGTACATAGCGCCCATGGGCGGCTGTACCGTCAGGAATTTGCTGGCCGCAACACGATCGATGATCGCCTGCCGCGACTGGAACAAGCGACCCCCCGGTACGACGAGATCC
>Ga0265306_10000711_pt1 | contig 16088 bp, 11 predicted proteins | sample Helome_3_FD_192493 | JGI IMG/M metagenome (GOLD analysis project Ga0265306, IMG submission 192493) | Marine sediment microbial communities from subtidal zone of North Sea - Hel_20160420 (Illumina Assembly) | ecosystem: Environmental > Aquatic > Marine > Subtidal zone > Sediment ...
CGCATTTCAGTTCATGGCGGAGACCTTCACACTCACCGAGCTGCAGGCCGTGTACGAAATAATCCTGGGTGAGACGATGGACAAGCGGAATTTCCGTAAATGGGTCCTGGCACTGGAACAAATCGAGGAAACCGGCGAGCTGCGGCGTGAAGGTCCGCACCGGCCCGCCATGTTGTACCGGGTCATACACCCTGACCAGGTCGACATTATCAAGTAATCATGCCTTCGGGCAGAGCCGCATCATCTGTCATTGATGCACAGGAAAAGCGAGGTGACTGACATGGCTGACATAAAACAATACCCCGTACTGACACACTTGCGCAGTGAGCCCAATGTGCATGTCATCCGTTACCGCAAGGGAAAACGGGTGGCTTCCGGCAAAGGGCTCGCCTTCTGGTTCACACGCCTTGGCAGCGGCATCGCGGAAATCCCGACCGATGACCGGGAACTGCAGTTCCTGTTCCATGGCCGGTCACGGGATTTCCAGAGCATCACCATCCAGGGCGAGCTGACCTACCGGGTCACCGATGCCGAGCGCCTGGCCGAGCGTATCGACTTCTCGATCGATTTAACGAATGGCCTGCATCGCAAGCAGCCGCTGGAGCAGCTGGCTACCCTGTTCACCGGTACCGCGCAGAAACATGCGACCAGTTACCTGGCCGCAAAGGACGTACGTGAACTGGTTGCCGTCAATCCCGACGAATTGCAGCAAGCCATCGAACGCGGCTTTCTGGGCGACCCGGTGTTTGAAGACATGGGCCTGCAAATGGTAAGCCTGCGCATCATGGACATCAAACCCTCCTCGGAACTGGAAAAGGCATTGCAGACACCGACCCGGGAACGCATCCAGCAGGATGCCGACGAAGCGACTTTCAAACGCCGCGCCATGGCCGTGGACAAGGAGAGCGAGATTGCCGAAAACGAGTTGCAGAACAGGATCGATCTGGCAACGCGTGAAGAGCAGCTCATAACCCAGGAAGGCTCGAACGAACGCCGGCGCGTGGAAGAAACCGCCACTGCCGAGGAACTTGCCGCCAGGGCCCGCCTCGCGCGCGAAATCATGGAAACCGAAACCATGGTCACGCAGGAGAACCTGCAGGCAGAATCCGACAGTCAGCAACGCGCCATCCGCGCCAGGGCTGACAGTGAAGCACTGCGCCTTGAAACTGACACCAATGCACAAAATCGGCGCGTGATGAGTGCCGCGGAAGCCGATGCCATTCGCGCAGAAGGCAGCGCGAACGCCGAACGCATCGAGGCACTGGGCCTGGCGGAAGCGGCCGGGGTCAAGGAACGCATGAGCGTCTACGAGACCCTGCCTGCCAGCGTGGTGCTGGCACTGGCCATCCAGGAGATCGCCGGCAAGTTGCACACCATCGAGCATCTCAACATCACACCGGATGTGTTGCAGACAAACCTGGCGGACCTGTTCCAGGCCGGCGCGAAGAAACTGGGCGATTCCAGTGGAGCGGCCTGATGACTGCCGTTGTCCCACGGGTGGTGTTGATCACACGCGAAACCGAGTACGAACGATTACTCGCGACTCACGCTACCCGTGGCCAGGCCGCCTTTTTCCTGTCATCCCGGGGCCAGTCAATCGACGAGCTCGAGGGGCGCCATCAACGCTTTATCGATGCGCTCGAGACCATCTCCAGGCATGTGCCGTCCAGTTGGCGCCGCAACCGCGTGGATCGCGCCGAACTGGTGCGTTTTTTATTTGAACCGGAAGACCTGGTCGTGGCGGTCGGACAGGATGGGCTCGTTGCCAATGTGGCCAAGTACCTGAGTGGCCAGCGTGTGCTTGGTATTAACCCGGACCAGGCCCTGTTTGATGGCATCCTGGTCCCGTTCAGTGCTCATGATGCACTGCAACAACTGGTCCCGGCAATGTACGGGGACGTTGAGTCACAATCACGTGTGATGGTCGAGGTCAGCCTCGATACCGGGCAACAATTACTGGCGCTGAATGAAATCTTTCTCGGCCACCGCTCCCACCAGTCGGCCCGTTACCGGGTGGATGTCACGACAGGGCAGGAGCACCAGTCATCCTCGGGCATGATAATTGCGACCGGCACCGGTGCGACCGGCTGGGCACGCTCCATTAACCGCAGCCGCAAGGACGCGCTGGAACTGCCAGCACCGGAAGATCGTAAACTGGCCTATTATGTGCGCGAGGCCTTTCCCAGCAATGCAACCGGCACCGCCATCAGCACCGGCCTGCTCACTGACCAGGCGCAACTGCGTGTGCGTTCCGAAATGAACGAGGGCGGCGTCATTTTCGGCGACGGGATTGAATCGGACTATCTGGAATTCAACTGGGGCGTGCAGGCAGAGGTTCGTGTTGCTCGGCAGACGCTTGAACTAGTAATGCCTGCGGGATGAAAACTCGATGCCAGACTTAAGCCTGCGACCATCAAATAAATAAAGGGGCTGTCCCCTTTATTTGCGGTCCCCTTTATTTGTATCCTTTATTTGATTTAGCGCCGCCCAAGGTGCTGCATATCGCCTGACACTATGTTTTGTCGAGTCTCCTGCAACTGCTTCTGACCGACGGGGCAGGCTGGTTCGGCCGAATAGCTCTGCGATGGATCGATGATCTGATCCCCCTCCATGAAACTACGCCCCACCAGCAGTTGGTAATCAAACCGGGAGCGGTCGATAAGGCTGACCTCCACTTCCTTGTAAACGTCGTTTACGCAGATGCCGAGGGTAATAACCCGCCGTTCCTGGGAGTTGCCCCGGTGGCGCTTGATTCGAGCAATTCGTTCCACCGGGCGCTCGAGGGTCGTGCTTTTCCCGTCTCTGTTGACTAGACTAACGCGGACCCATTCTCTTCCCTCGCGCCTGAAGGTCTCCATTTGAGATGCGTTTAGGGAGGAGTTCTTGGCTCCGGTGTCCATCTTGGCGTGCATGAGAAAGTCGCCAGGGTAGATGCGGGCCTTCTCCACCCAACCCACAACACTTCCGGCGCAGGAGAGGCCGGATGTCACCAGTAGAATTACTAAAAGCGATGGTCGAATCAGTTTATTCATCTTGCTTGTACCCGTTGATACTTCGAAAAAAGCCGGATAACTCCATACATGGATCTTTCAGAAACGAAATGCGATAAGTGCGATTTCCGGTTTGCTCCAATTTTCCTAGGCTTACAGCCGTCATAAAGGCAACGGTGCATCCGTGCACCCCAGGGTGCATTAGAAAATATCATCAGAATATATCATCGCGCCCTTAGTGGGAATTGCTATTGGAGCTGTTCCGCCAAAAATTTTAGAATCTTCATAATATTCATATAATTAAAATTCGACATCCGGATCATGCTCAGAGTTACACTTTTTCACTAGCGCTGAATCTCTCCGTAAGCCGGGAAAAAACCGAGCAACTCACCCATCGGGGTCCTACCTGCATACGCTGAAAATGAAGGTCGCTCATAGGCTGTCACTCTGAGACCGCGCAGTGCGAAGGCCCTGCAGGCTCTGCCTACAGTAAGCGAAAACATCACCCAGGCTTGGGTCACTGCGCAAAACTTTCCGGAGGACATCGATTTCAATCTGTCCATTCATTGCATGGCATGGCGGAAAACGTAGAGTCACCCGGAATAGACCGCAACGAAACCCCGGCGCTCGCGTTTGAGTCTTGATTTAAATGCTAGAGTAAAGGATGCGCCCGAAAGCACTAAGAAGGGCACGAAAGGCATGAAAAAGTCTCCGGTCAAGGTGCCCTCCCCCGCAGGAAGGCCCGGCGCGCACAGCGGCTAATGCAATGGTAGCAGGAAGCCGCTCCGAGGGAGATGAGATCTCGCCGTGCTCGGGTCACGGGTGCTCGCTCCATGGATGGAATACCGGTAACAACTATTGAACATATCCGTCAGAAGCCAAAAAAGCGGGCATCCTTTCATCCGCATGAAATCCCATTTTGGCCTCGCTATATCAGGCGGTATATCAATTTAAGTTCGTAGAAAAATGCCGGCGTGCAAACGCTACGCGATTATCGATCGATTTGAGCGACTGCTGATGCCGTTCGACGAGCTTTAGACGATTGTGCAGTCCGGCCTGGTTGGCGATCTGGATGTTCAGGCCTGGCCGCGCGTTGAGTTCAAGCATTAACGCGCCCTTGTCACGATCGAGGACAAAATCAACCCCCTGGTATCCCAATCCGCTCATCTCATAGCAGCGTGTCGATGTCCTTAGAATCGTGTCCCAGTGGGGTATCTGGATACCAGCAACAGGAAATCCGGTATCGGGTTGCTTACTGAGAATCTTGTTCTTCCAGACCGCATCAAGTGTCGTGCCTGTAACGATATCGATGCCGGCGCCAATAGCTCCTTGGTGCAAGTTTGCTTTGCCTTCGGATTGCCGGGTTGGCAATCTGACCATCGCCATGACCGGAACACCGAGAAAGACCACGATGCGGATGTCCGGAACGCCCCGGTAAATGACCGGCTGAAAAACCGGGTCAGAGTGTACATGGTATTCCAGCAGTGCCTGATCAGGTTGTCCTCCGAGACTGTACATACCGGTAAGGATATTCGATACATGATGCTGTAAATCGTGCCGGTTCAGCAGTTGCCCGTTGATTTTGCGATAGAGTTGTTTTGGGCGATCGGTGATCACAACAATTCCATTTCCGCCACTGCCTCGGGCCGGTTTGATGACAAAGTCCGGGTATGGTTCAAGCTGTTTATGGAGGTTTCGGATCTGGTGTTCATATTCGATGATGCCATACTGTTCCGGTACCGGGATGCCCATGGCCATGGCAAGTTGTTTGGTACGCACCTTGTTATCCACAACGGGGTATAGGCTCCGCGCATTATACTGGAGAATGTATTGTGCATTCCGCCGGTTGATTCCGAGTACATTTGCTGACTTCAACCGCCTGATAACATTCAGCATCAGGATGACCTTCGCAACAGGTCCCGGAACCGAATCAATTCAAGCAGTCGATAGCCGGAATACCGACCCAGCAACAAACAAAAGGCAAGCACTACAAGCAGAAGTTCCGGGAACACGACAACCAGATGACTTATCAACTGGTTGGTCATCACCATATAGGCTAACGCAGCAACGGCCAGACTGCCGAGGCCTTGCTGCATGGCTTCTTTCATGCCGCGTTCTTCCCAGACTATCGACATACGCTCAATAGTCATTGTCATGATGACCATAGGGAACAGTGCAATGGACAATCCACGCTCCAGTCCCAGATCGCTGCTGATAATAGTAATGGCTGTCATCAACAGGATGACCACAATGAGCACAGAAGCGAGGCGTGGCACCAACAGCAGTTTGAGCCGATCCAGATAGAAGCGCACCGTCAAACCAAAGGCAATCACGAGTGAGAAAAGTATCAAGCCCCAGAGCAACTGGGTTTCACGAAATGCCAGCGCGATCAGCACAGGCATGAAGGTACCAAAAGTTTTGATGCCAATGACATTGCGCAAGAACACGAGTAACAGGGCGCCGATCGGTATCAATAGTATGATGTGATAGGTTGCCTGTTTGTCCACTGGCAAACTGAACAGGGAGAATCTGTGTAAGGCGGGCGTAACACCCTTACTCTGCAAAGAAATGCCATACGGCACCGCCATTTTGTTAAGGACAACCGAAAGCGTGGCCTGCAATTGCTCGCCGCCACGCATCCGAATCAAGGACTTGCCACCGTGCCATATCAAATAATAGTCATCAGGCACCTCGGCCTTGCCTGTGACTGGGTCGTATGAACGCCAGAGATCCCCATGGAGCACCTGCAGCCAGTGAATCACGGGGAGATCCCTTTGAAATTCCGACAACTGTACACCGTGTGCAATCCGTGCGGGAACCCCAGCCAGTTGCAGAATATTTGCTGCAGCACGAGCCCGGGTCAGTGCCCCAGGAGCTTTACCAAGCAACAGATCAAGGTTCTCGCGCGGTTTCGGTGCATGGAGGCGCTTCATCAACTCTGATACAAGCGTCTCTGTATCCGCAGAGTGTGCCCGAATATCGGCCGCAACCGCTTGTGCTGCGGTCAGGTGGGCGCCCTTTAAGTCAGACTTGTCAGCCTGTGGCAGTTTCCCCAGTTCCTGTTCATCCCCTGATCGAAGTTTCTGCAAAGTGGCGCGGTAGTAGAGCGTCTGCTGGCCGCTGGCCTCGCGAATCGACCAAATAACCCGGCGGTTGCCCCCGACCTCCTTGATTCGCGCCCCGTAACCGCGCGATATCAGGTTCTCATCGAGAAGTGCATAGTTACCACTTGTGCGTGGAACATATAGTGAGACTTTGACCGGCTGACCTTCGGCCAGAAAGCTAACTCGCACCTCAATGTCCCAGATCTTAATCCGGCTGTCCGGGCTCAATGGAAATTGCAAAATTACGAGTTTATAGATGAAAAATGCCAGCCCCGCCAGGATCAGCAACGATGTGAGGATATAGAGGTGGCGGTTATTCACTTGTTAAGGGCATGAAACCGGGGTCAGAGTAGGCGTCTTGGGGTCAACGCGGAAACATGTGGGTAGATTTAAGTGAAGGGCGATTGAACATGCAGTTATCATATAGATATTTTGCCATTCAGCAAACTGAATCATCTTTCCATATGAAATGGAAAAAAGGGGCCGGATACATTTTATTGATATCGCAACAATAGGGGACAGACCACGGTATTAGACATGTCGATCAACAAGACAAGTGGTCTGTCCCCTTATTAATACGGTACCACTATGGAGGATTCAATGGTTACCTTGACAAAGGTTCGCCCAGATTCAGCATCACTCAACACACCAGCGAAACAGCCAGCGTACCGACCTGATGACCAGTCAGATCATGCACACCGGCAACTGATCGGGTATATAGGTCTTGTTCTTCCGCTACTCCTGATTATCATGGCAGTAGTCAGGGATGGTGTGGCGCAATGGAGAAGCCTGGAGTCTATCAGCGCGTACTACTACACCGGCGCAGTTGCTGCATTTGTAGGAATGCTGGTCGCTCTCGCACTTTTCCTGTTTACCTACCGCGGCTACAAGAACAAGTATTACTGGGCAGACCGGGCGGCTGCAATGACTGCCGCAGTTGCTGCGCTTGGCGTAGCATTCTTTCCCACAGCAGCGCCGGCAGGTGTGGACACTTTATCCTGGTGGTCTCCGGTTACAGGAGTTCTGCATCATGTGTTCGCTGTCATACTTTTCACAATGTTTGCGGTGTTCGCGCTCTGGCTATTTCGAATCACGCCGACTGAAGAGGAAGTCACGCCTGACAAGCGGGTGCGCAACAGAGTGTACCTCTTTTGCGGCCTGGTCATCGTCGGGAGCATTATCTGGGCGGGTTTCGCCGGTCTGAATGGAAGATCCATTTTCTGGCCCGAGTCGGTTGCCCTGATTGCATTTGCCGCGTCCTGGCTTATCAAGGGCTACGCACATACGACGATCGCCAACGGTGTACGTGCTTTGTTCCGGCGGTGAAGGCGCGCTGTAATTCACATGCGATCGACAGGATCAGACACCATTAAAACCAAAGGGGACAAACCAAAGGGGACAGATTTATTTGAAATTCCGACCAAATAAATCTGTCCCCTTTGATTCCTTTGATTTAGAGATCGAAGACACCGAGATTGGTCACCCCCCAGGTCCAGCCGGCGACCTGCTGACGGAACTCGAGCGTGTTTTCACCCGCCACCAGCAATGCCGGGTCCAGGCTAATTACATCGCCGGCGTTCAGGCCATTGTCCGGACCGGTGGAGAGGTAACCGATCTGCACGCCGTTGAGGTATACCGAGATCTCATCGACAAGATCGATGTCATAGCCGGTAACCTGTAGCTGGTAGGCCGTCACCCCGTCGCCCTGGAAGGTGGCGAACAGCTGCGTCTCGTGCTCGCTGGTGCCGTAATTATAGCCGTACTGGCCCGTGTCGAATACGCCGACAGTGAGCGCAACCACCGGCGGGGCCACCACCGCCAGGTTGGTGATGCCCCACTTCCAGCCGGCGACCCGCTGACGGAACTCGACCAGGTTTTTACCCGCCACCAGCAATGCCGGGTCCAGGCTAATTACATCGCCGGCGTTCAGGCCATTGTTCGGACCGGTGGAGAGGTAACCGATCTGCACGCCGTTGAGGTGTACCGAGATCTCATCGGCAAGATCGATGTCATAGCCGGTGACCTGCAGCTGGTAGGCCGTCACCCCGTCGCCCTGGAAGGTGGCGAACAGCTGCGTCTCGTGCTCGCTGCTGCCGTAATTATAGCCGTACTGGCCCGTGTCGAATACGCCGACGGTGAGCGCAACCACCGGCTGGACCACCACCGCCAGGCTGGTCACGCCCCACTTCCAGCCGGCGACCCGCTGACGGAACTCGAGCGAGTTTTTACCGGCCACCAGCAATGCCGGGTCCAGGCTAATCACATCGCCGGCGTTCAGGCCGTTGTCCGGACCGGTGGAGAGGTAACCGATCTGCACGCCGTTGAGGTGTACCGAGATTTCATCGACAAGATCGATGTCATAGCCGGTGACCTGCAGCTGGTAGGCCGTCACTCCGTCGCCCTGGAAGGTGGCGAACAGCCGTGCCTCGTGCTCGCTGGTACCGTAATTGTAACCGTACTGCCCGGCATCAACCGCGTCCACGGTCAGCGCAATCACCGGCGGCGGCGGGGGTGGAGTCAGTACTCCAATACTGGTCACGCCCCAGGTCCAGCCGGCGACCTGCTCGCGGAACTCGAGCGTGTTTTCACCCGCCACCAGCAATGCCGGGTCCAGGCTAATCACATCGCCGCCGTTCAGGCCATTGTCCGGACTCTCGGAGAGGTAACCGATCTGCGCGCCGTTGAGGTGTATCGAGGTCTCTTTGGGACCGTCAATGTCGTAGCCGGTGACCTGCAGCTGGTAGGCCGTCACCCCGTCGCCCTGGAAGGTGGCGAACAGCCGCGCCGCGTGCTCGCTGGTACCGTAATTGTAACCGTACTGCCCGGCATCAACCGCGTCCACGGTCAGCGCAATCACCGGCGGCGGCGGGGGTGGAGTCAGTACTCCAATACTGGTCACGCCCCAGGTGAAACCTGCCGTCCTCTGGCGAAACTCGAGCGTGTTCTGACCATTAAGTAGCAACGCAGTATCGAGCGTAAACACATCGCCCGCATTGAGACCGTTCTCCGGTCCCGCCGTCAGATCACCGATGGCCGTGCCGTTGAGATACACCGCCACCTCACCGGCACTGTCAATATCATAGCCGGTGACCTGCAGCTGGTAGGCCGTCACCCCGTCGCCCTGGAAGGTGGCGACCAGCCGCGTCCCGTGCTCGCTGGTGCCGTAATTGTAACCGTACTGCCCGGCATCAACCGCGTCCACGGTCAGCGCAATCACCGGGCTGGGCGGTGGCGGGGGCGGCGGCGGAGCAGGATCCGACAGGCTGGCGGGAATGTGCATGCGCAGTCGGCCGAAGCCGGAGAAGGCATCGTAACCCGGCAGGTTGTCGCCGACACCTTCGGGGTCGAGCAGGTCAATGGCATAGTTGCGCACGGCATCGCGGATCTCAGCGGGCGTTGCGTTGGGAAACTGTGACTTTAGCAGGCCGATGTAACCGGCCACCAGCGGCGCCGAGAAGGACGTCCCGTTGCTGTTGGCATAGGCATCGGTCCCCGGCTCCAGTGACGGATCACCCAGAAACTGGGCCTGCAGGGATTCAAATGCACTGTAAACATAACCACTCCAGATGTACTCGCCCGGAGCCACCACATCGAGTGCATCATCGACCCGTCCGTTACCATCATCATCGAAACCGTTATCGGGGACTTCACCAAAACCAGCGATTGTCGAGAACCCGGAGCGCTGGTCCAGCCAGTTGGAGGCGCCGACGGCGATGGTGTTGGCCATGGCTGCCGGGAACCGCAGTGCCGGGGCGCCGCTGTTGCCGGCCGAGGCCACCACGATCACGCCGTTGGCCACGGCATGGTTAATGGCGTCGGTGATCACGGCAACCTCGGCCATGCCTGCGGGATCGAGATTGTCCAGATCAAAGCCCCAGCTGAGATTGATGATGTCAGCGCCCATGTCGGTGGCATAGTAGATCGCTGCAGCGGCATCCGAGCCGTAGCCATTGCCCTCCGCGTTCACCATGCGCACCGGCATGATCTTGCAGTTCCAGCAGGCGCCGGCCATGCCCTCAGGCTGCCCTGTTGCCGGGTTGGTGTTGTCCGTCATGGCGGCCACAATGGCGGCCACGAAGGTGCCATGAAATACACCCAGATCAGCGAAGAAATCGAAGTTGTTATCGACGGCGTCGCCGACCGCGGGGTCACCGTCAAAGCGGATACCGTAGGGGTAGGCGAACGCATCGTTTACCCAGGTGCCACCCATGGGGATATCGGGGTTCGCATCCTGGGAGGCAACATTGTCAGTCAGCGGGTTACCCAGATTGTCACCGACAAAATCGGCACCGTGTACGTCATCGATAAAGCCATTGCCGTCATCATCGATGCCGTTTACTGGATCGGCGGGATTAGTCCAGACATTGTCGATGAGATCGTCGTGATCGAGGTCCATGCCACTGTCGATGACCGCAATCACGACGCCATTGCTGCCGGTAGTCACGTTCCACGCACCCTCAGCTTCGACCTTGAATAGTCCCCACTGATCGATCAGTTGTAATGGATCACAGTTCTCCGTGACCGGATCGCAGCTTTTTGTGGAGGGATCGTCGTCGTCAACATACAGCGGATCACCTGGCGGGATGACGTCCAGTGCAATGATAGGATCCGTTGTCGACATAACGACACCGGGCAGGTGGCGCGCGATAGCGCAGGTCGCGCGCGGATTGGCGTTGGCCGGTAGTGAGAGTGTGTACCAGTCGGATCCATAGACACGGTCGAGTTTGTCCAATCCGTGTGTGCGCGCCCTTGCCCGTAACCGGGGCAGATCGGCATTGGCATCGAGCTTGATCAGGATGTGTCGTGCAGCTTCACGATGAGGTGGCGTGTAGCGGGAGCGGGAGACAGCATCCACGGCATTATGGCTCGCATGGGAAGGCAATGCTGGTTCTGCAGCCTGTAGCACCGACGGGGTCAGCGCGAATACCATTGCGCCAAGGATGAATACACCGAATACATCCTGCAGCCGTGAATTCTTCGGCATAGCTCCATAACTCCAATTACCTGGCCAATTGATAACCGGCCACTTATTAGTCATTAAATCAGAAAAAAAACTAATACGTCAATAAATCAAGCCAAACAGGGGGTAGGCTCGGCGCCTTTATGACAAAAATGTGATGCCCGGCACAGTTTCCGGGATTACTTTCCACTGGATAATCCAACCTGGGAGCCTGCCCGGGTAATCGATCCAAAAAAATAAAGGCAAAAAAATAAAGGTGTCAGAGCACATTTTCTGCTTATATTAGAGATAAATATACTCTGACACCCTTTATTACTTTATTAATTCTAAAAAAGGGGCCGGATACATAATTTAGATAGTAACAAATAATTATCCGGCCCCTTTTTATTGCGATGTCTTCTAGAATCAAAGGTAGCCAGCCCCGGTTTCGCCAATATATTGAGGGGGAAAACGACTTGTACCCGCATTTATTCAGATTGGTCGGCACTTGTACGCTGGGTACATTGGTGAACCTGGCAGCCAGCGCAGTACCAGTGCTACCTGTTGATGCCCGGGCAAGCAACCCGGCAATCGCGGATAACATCCCCATTCGTGCTGTCAGCACCAAGGGTGAGGCGAGCACCAGAAATGCAGAACACATGGATGGTAGTGCAGCGACCCAAGCACCCGGCGGGTTGCAGCGACTGGAGGAACTCAACCTGTTGTCGGCGGCGCTGGTTGAAAAGGCGGGATTGGGGTCGACGCCTGCACACGAGTTCCGGATCGAGGCGCGCATGTATCGCGAGCTGTTACGGCAGACCATGCTCAACAACCGCGCGCAGTCCACCAGCGATCAGCTGCCGCAGCACCTTCTACTGGACATGGTGCGCATGTCAGCGCTGCTGCATTCAGCCGCTGACTGCAAGACAGGATTTGTCATCACCTGTCCCGCCGATCTCATGCTGCAGCTCAAGTCCCAGCAGTCCAGGGTTACGCAAGGCCTGAAAATGATCCAGATGATGCGCGAGTAGTGACCCACCGTGAGCGTAGCGTGGCAGCAATTCGCAACGACCGTATGGCAGATTGTCAGTGAGTCTGCCTTCTGGGTCATCGCCAGCCTCGTCGTCGGCGGTCTGGTGCACGAGTTCCTGCCATCGAGCCGCTTCCGTGAACTGCTGAACCGCAAGGGCCAGGGCGCCATGCTGGGCGCCATCCTGTTCGGCGCCATTCTGCCGATCTGCAGCTGCGGGGTTATTCCGCTCGCCATCAGCCTGTATCGGTCCGGTGTACGACTCGGGCCCGTGATGGCCTTCGCGGCCGCGACGCCCATCATCAACCCCGCCGCGGTGATCATGTCACTCGCCCTGCTCGGACCGCAGATCACGCTAGCCTATGTCACCCTGGGACTGGTGCTGCCCTACTGCCTGGGATTGATTGTCGAACGGTGGGGAACACCGCTCAGCGCGGAATCTGTCGCAGAGACGCCTGACTGCTGCAGCGGCACCCCGGTGTGTGAGTCGACCGTTACGCCAGCATCCAGTGCCGGACTGGTGTCGCGTATCGCCGCGGGGCTGCGCTGGGGCATCGCGGACCTCGGACCGACGATCGCCTTCTACATGACTCTGGGGGTACTGCTGGCAGGGCTGATCGCCGCCTTCCTGCCGCCGGCGTGGGTGGACAGCTACCTGCGTGAGAGCACCGGCACCGCACTGCTGGCCGCAGGGGTATTCGGCGCAAGTATCTATGTCTGCGCGGTCGCCCACATCCCGCTCGTGGCCAGCTTGCTCGCCACGGGGGCTGCGCCGGGAATCTCCATTGTTTTTCTGGTAACGGGCACGGCAACCAACCTGCCGGAGCTGGTTGCACTGTATAACACGATCGGCAGGCGCACTGTCGTCATGTACGCCGCCTCGCTGATCGTCGGCGCGATGCTGGCCGGGGTGATTGTCAACGCCTGGCTGTTGCCCGGGTTCGAGCCGGTGTTCGATCCCGTGCGCAGTCTCGACCTGGTGGACGCCGGCGAACGTCTGCAGCCGACAATAGGCAACGTCTTGAGTCTGGTGTCAACGGCCGGGCTGGTCGCCCTGGCGGGCTTCGGCACCTGGCGCTGGGTTGCGCTGCGCATCCGTCGCCGCAGCACCGCTGGCGGGTCCGATGACAGCTGTTGTTCCGGCTGATGCCCGCTCGATCAGCTCACGTTTCTTCTGCGCATCCAGCTCGTCCGGCAGCAGCTCCACCCAGTCGGGCAGGGCTTTCCTGAAGGCTTCACGCTCGGTCGCATCGACCTCATGGATGGTCATGCCGGCCTTCCTGAGTTCAACCAGCGCTGCCGCCTCGCGTTGTTGCGCATCGTTGCGCTGCCAGAGCGTGGTTTCGCGCAATACTGCACTGAGTTTCTGCCTGATCGCGTTATCGAGGCGCGCCCAGCGCTCCGCCGGTGCGACCACCACCCAACCCTCGTAACGGAGGTTCGTCAGCGACATCGCCAGGTGTACCCGGTAAAGCTCTTCCCGTGCGATCTCCTGCAGCGTCGCGGCCCGACTTGCGATCAGGCACTCTTGCAGCACGACCTGCCGGTTCTCCGGGTTTATTCGGCGAGCATCCGCCTTCCAGTACTGAAACTGTTTCTCCGCAACAGGGTCGGGCCGGGTAATCAGGAACTCCCTTGCCTTGAGATTGCGTACCCGGTCGTAGCGCTTCAGGCCCGAGAAAATATGCATACCCTCGTCCCAGTAAGCGACGATCTCCCAACCATACCTGCGTGCCTCATCGGCGAGGTATTCGCCCAACGCGCCATCCAGGCGGGCATGCACAGCCTCGAGGGTCGGGTAGAAGAAAGGCAGCTCAAGAACCTGCAGCGCGGGAACCTGCGTCGCCAGGCTGCGGACCGGCATGACGAACAGCTCGGGTTGCGGAGCCCCTGTGCCGGTCAGCGTTGCCGGCTCGATGGAGAGTTCGAGGCCCTGCTCCTTCGCCATTCGTTGCAGCTGTGTCGAGGCCGCCCACGCAAGATGGTCAGCCTCCGCGGGTGCGACGATGGCAAGCCGAATAGTTTCAGTCTGGGAACCAACAGCGGCGGTAGCTAACGCCACCGCCGCTATCAAACTCGTCAGCAAGCCCCGAGGGGAGGCAAAGTGCATGCCCGGACTAGCGGACGATCACACCCCGCGGGCCCGCTCCAACCGGAATGGACATCACCATGGACAGCGTCTCATTATCCACCACCACAACCTCGTCTCTGTTTTGACAGTTCACGAAGAAATACCGGCCGTCCTTGCTGAAATCACCCGTGCTCGCCCGGCAGTTCAGCGGTAGCTCGATCGTGTGGCGGATATCAAGGAAAGTTGGTGATGACTGGTCTACGTCAAGGACATCGAGGCGGCTCGCATCCGGAGAATTAACCGGCTCATCGGTAACGCCCCGCATGATCAGGTAGGCGTAGCGACCATCGGGCGTAAATTCGCTGGTCTGTGCGTCGACACCCAGCCCATCGGCCTGCGTGATCTTTTTCAGGTGAATTGGCTCGTCCGGCAGAACACTCACATCCCAGACATCATAGGTGTTGTCGAGTTCGAGATTCTCGACCAGTACAATCTTCCCGTTGGTCGTTGCCATGAACGGCAGTACCTTTTCACTACCGTCAGCCAACGGCGGCAGCACCTGATGGATAATCTGCTTCGTCATAATGTCGACGACCGTCAGAGATTCTCCCCCGAGGTCCGGTTCCATGAAGAAACGGCCGTCCGGCGTAATGGTAGCATCACAGGGGCGCGCCGCACCGTTCGAGCCGGTCGGCCCCGAACTGGGGTCGAAGTCGGGCACCAGAATGCGATGGGCGATAGTGCCGAAGTTGGGGTGGGCCGGGTCGGTAATAATCTCCTGAATCTCGTCAATCTCGCGGGCTGAGTTCCATGCTGTGCGCCCATCCGGGGAAATGCCAATGAAGTTTGAGCGCGAACCCGTTTTGACCGGGGCACCCGGTAGATCGTAGGTGTCCACAGTGGCGATGTGTTTCCCTTTTTTCAGTGGCTTCAGCGAGGCCTTGGCCTTGACGCCGATCACTTCACCGCTCAGGCCTGACCACCACCAGGCCGGATGCCCGTCATATTGATTGGCCGGCCAACTCGTGCCGAAGCCAACGTCCATGCGGTCCTTCTCCTCACACTTGATGGGATTCTTGCCGTTGGACGTCACGCAGCGAATGAGTGATAACGTCTTGTCACCCGTGTTGGAAACAAAGACATGCGAAACACCAGCGAAGGTCGGCAGCGACATCGTGAGCGCGACACCGCCAACAAGGAGCGCGAATATTCTCTTCATGATGAGATCCTCCTCCCGAATTCAAGCGGGACTGTTGTGTGCCCGAGCACACTCTTAAATATAGCAGTGCAGTGACGCACTGTCATGAATAGGGTCGGTGGCTACAGAACATTACCCTATATATCTATTACCATGTACTTAACTGTTGCCCCTGCGTTCAAGTCACACCTCGAAGCGGAAGTGCAGGATAACGGAAGATGGATGCAGATCGGTCACTCCCCGGGTGGTGGTGTATCATTCGGCTTCGTGGCAGGATAACCCCATCGCCATGCAACGCATGTGTCAAAATCACAGCGTTCGATACATCCCGACTATCCTGATAACCCGCCATACACCAGTGAAGGAGTGTTCCATGACTACCAAAGGCTACCAGGCGCTTGCCTCCGAACTCAGCGATTTCCTCAGCTTGCAGATCGCACCACTCGCAATCACCTTTTCGCAGGAAGCACCGGAAGGTATCCATGGTTATGACGCCTCGATGCCCGAACCCACTGCGGACGGGCGTACTGGGCGTGTACCGGCAGGCTGTGTCTTCTGGATCAAGGCGCAGGACCGAACCTTTACCACGACTGCTGACGACCATGGTAACTGCAGTGTAGGCAGCGTTACCCATGGCCTGAAGACGCTGGAAGAGGTCGCCAGCAAATCCGATGTCGCGTGTCTCGTCGAGGCCGGCTGGGTGACGCCGGAGATGTTCCCGCAGATCCCGGTGGTCAAGGGAACACCCAGGCACGT
>Ga0265306_10000712_pt1 | contig 16086 bp, 9 predicted proteins | sample Helome_3_FD_192493 | JGI IMG/M metagenome (GOLD analysis project Ga0265306, IMG submission 192493) | Marine sediment microbial communities from subtidal zone of North Sea - Hel_20160420 (Illumina Assembly) | ecosystem: Environmental > Aquatic > Marine > Subtidal zone > Sediment ...
CCACAACTTGTGAACTTTGCTGCAGGAATGAATCGAAATCGTAAAATGTAAGCGGCTGGTGTTCACAAGTTGTGGCGAGTGTTCCGTTTAAGATGTCGATGCCTTTTGTGCCACCTTCTTCCTCGTTGTACCGGCCAAGGTGAAACGTTTGGTCGTCCAGTACGCGAATGATGCGGTAGGGCTGGTATTCGCCGCTCCAAATGTCTCCTTGGTTCAAATATACAAATAGGTGAGGGCTTGCTGCATCGGCGACAACGATCATTTGGTCCTGCCTGGCAAAACGGAGTCCGTGTGGACAGTCCATTCCCACCAGGATAGCTACGGGGTCGGTTTTATTGTCGAGTTCGCGCGTATTGGCGTAAATAAACACGGTTCCGGGCGTATGATTGCTGACGGCTATCCACCTTCTGCTGGCGCTGACGCTTATGCCATCGGGAACATCCAGCCCTTTGTCCAGCAACACCCGGTTTTTGCCTGCACTCAGACGGTTTCGGGCAGTCAGGTGAGTGACAGTCACTGCATGAGCATAGTTATCGCAAATCAGCAGACGGTACTTGTCCTTGCTGATGGCGTAAACGTCAACAGAGCCGGGAGAGTCCAACTTGCGAAAACGCTTTTTCCGGATGATTCCGAGCGGTTTGATTGCAAATTCTTTCTCAATGCCCCCGAATGCCGGAATTCTGAAAATTGATACAAATTGCGAGCGGTTGGCAACTACCAGGGTCTCCTCATCGATGAATGCCACTCCGTGAGGATGCTCGATATCTGCAGATGAAAACCTGACGTAATCGGTGATGGAAATTTTTGTTCCGGCAGGTGAGGGTGCAATGTCAATTTTCAACAAAACGATTTTGCTGGAGTTGAAAGCCGCGATAGCCAGAGAATTTCCACCGGGAGAGAACCGGAGGTCTTCAGTGCGTCCCAGTTCAGCAATAACCCGATGTACTTCCGGTGTCGATTCATACTCAATCATGGCAAGATCGTAAGGGCCTGGAGGGGCAGTCGCAAGTCAGGGTTTCAGGCAGCGGATTTGACGTTTATTGGTGGTCTGTTGATTTACGTTAAAATCAGGTGGTTAGCTGATCAGGAGTTTTTTTTGAAACACTTTGCCTGGATTTTGTTGTTCTTTGGTTTAACCGTTCAGGCCGCAGGATCGGGTGGCATCAATGCGCCGGATCAGCGCGATAAACCGTACCTGGTTCTGGTTTCAATCGATGGCTTTCGCTGGGATTACCAGGATCTGTACAACACACCGGCACTGGATAGAATCGCTGCGAACGGAATCCGTGCTGATGCCATGATTCCCGTTTTTCCCACGCTTACTTTTCCCAATCACTACTCCATCGCCACAGGCCTGTATCCGGCAAACCATGGCCTGATCGGCAACAGGTTCCCCAGCCAGGACCGGAGCCGGTTCTACAGTCTTTATGACCGTGAATCGGTACAGGATGGAAGCTGGTATGGCGGTGAGCCGGTGTGGGTGGCCGCCGAGCGCAACGGCATGGTGAGTGCGGCCTACTATTTCGTTGGCACGGAAGCTGCGGTCAATGGTGTTCCCATGACTTGGTGGCATGCCTTCGATGCATCGGTTCCGGGACTGAGCCGCGTCGACCAGGCGCTTGCCTGGCTGGCCATGCCCACGGAACAGCGCCCGCATCTGATCACCCTTTACTTCGAAGACGTTGACAGCGCCACTCATCAATATGGGCCCGGTTCACCGCAAAGTATCGCGGCAATTGAGCGGGTGGACAGTTACCTGGATAAACTCATGGCAGGAATCAGCGAATTACCCGTTGCGCAGGATGTGTATCTGGTGGTTGTGTCCGACCATGGCCAGTCGGGAGTCAACCGGGATGCACAGCCACTCATTCTCGATCAACTGGCAAATCTTGATGGCCTGACGGTGGTCGATCATGGCACCGCTGCCTATCTATACTTTCCCGAACCGGATCGTCAGCGTGCCGAAGAAATTCATGACACGATCAACGCATCCTGGGGGCAGGGCAAGGCTATTCTGAGTTCCGATGCCCCGGATGAATGGCATCTAACGGAAACTGCTGGATTTGCTGACATCATCGTGCAGGCCGATCCGGGCTTCCTGGTTTTTTCTTCCAGGCAGGAGGCGGGTAAGGCGAGCCCCGGCGACCATGGCTGGGCCCCCGGTTTTCAGGACATGCACGGTATTTTTCTGGCCCGCGGACCAGGATTGCCCAAAGGCGTTCGCATTCCACCAATTGAAGTCGTCGATGTTTACCCGCTGTTGATGGAAGTTCTCGGGCTCCCCATAAGTACAGCCATCGACGGTGATCCGTCTTTGCTGCCCGGTTTACTCGTTGAGTATCCCAAAGTCCGGATTCTTGGCAAAAAAAAATAATCAGGGCTACAATAATATCAGGGTTTCTGGTTATGAAAGCGCAAGAGCAAAGACCTCAGCCATATCGCCGCGAACAATCGGTAGCCGAAGGTTCTGCCGGCGACCACGAAAATCCGGTCATCAGACGTGGAGAGTCATTTGTGCCGGGCGGCTCAAAGTCACCTGCCGCAGACCGCTATGTTGCGTCCAAAATACTGTCTAAACTGGGTAATCCCGAGATTCAAATTCGACTTTGGGATGGTACTGAACTGCAGGTAGCGGGCGATGCGTCAGCCCCTGTCCTCTGGTTCCGGGACCGCGGCGCCCTGTATGCTTCCCTGCAGAATCCTGACTTTCAAATTGGTGATCTCTACAGCGCGGGCCGCATCGAGGTTGAAGGCGATTTACTCACACTGCTCGAGCGGGTTTATAGCGGAATTCTGCGGCAAGCCGGTCCGGGGTGGTTTCGACGTACCGTAGACAGGATATCCAGGCGAATCAAGCACAACACCTTGCAGCGGTCGGCCGAAAATATCCATCACCATTACGATATAGGCAATGATTTTTACCGGCTTTGGCTGGATCGTGAGTACATGCAGTATACCTGTGCTTACTATACTGGCCCGGCCATGGGTCTCGAGCAAGCCCAGGCGGCCAAGCTGCATCATGTTTGCCGTAAATTGCAACTCAAGCCTGGAGATACCGTTGTCGAGGCAGGCTGCGGCTGGGGCGGCCTGGCGCGTTTCATGGCCACGCACTACGATGTGACAGTACGGGCCTATAACATCTCCCGCGAGCAAGTGGCGTTCGCCACCGACGTGGCACAGCGGCAAGGGCTGTCCGGCCAAGTCGAATATGTGCTCGATGACTATCGGAATATTTCCGGAAAATTCGACGTATTCGTGTCGGTGGGGATGCTCGAACACGTTGGCGTACAGCAGTATCCCATACTGGGCCGGACCATCCGCAACTGCCTGAAGCCCGAGGGCCGTGGTCTGATTCACAGTATCGGGCGTAACCGCCCCAAGCCTTTGAATGCGTGGATAGAACGGCGTATTTTCCCCGGCGCGTATCCGCCATCCCTGCATGAGGCGATGGAAATTTTCGAACCCAACGGCCTGTCTGTGCTCGACGTGGAAAATCTCAGGCTGCATTACGCACTGACCCTGGGGGCCTGGCTAAGGCGCTACCAGGCGCATGAGTCCCGGGTCACTGAAATGTTTGATGAGCATTTTGTGCGGACCTGGCGTCTCTACCTGGCAGGCTCCCAGGCCGCCTTCAGAGTGGGTGAACTACAGCTGTTCCAGTGGGTGTTCACTCATCGTTGCAATAATGACATCCCGTGGTCGAGGGCTCATCAGTATCCGGGTCATGAAGACACCGGTACCGTCGAATAAGTTGTCAACTGCATTCGCATTCGAAGTGCTTGTGGTCGGCGGTGGTCCGGCCGGGTCGACGCTGGCGCGGGCACTTACGCGATGCGGTCTGCATGTGGGCGTGCTGGACAAAGCGCAATTTCCGCGCCAGAAAGTATGCGCAGGCTGGGTAACGCCAGCGGTAATGGAAGAGCTGGAAATCGATCTTGAGGATTATGCACGCGACCGTGTTTTGCAGCCTGTCAGGGCATTCAAAACCGGGCAGATTGGGCAGACACTATTGCAATCCGATTTTCCGGGTGAACCGGTCAGCTACGGCATCCGCCGGATCGAATTTGACGACTACCTGCTGCGTCGCAGCGGCGCTGAATTGTTGCTTGGGCAGGCATTCAGATCCCTCTGCCGCGAACAGGACGGCTGGCGGATAAACGACAGCATCAGGGCAAAACTGGTGATCGGAGCAGGAGGTCATTTTTGCCCGGTGGCACGCACCATTGGCGCCCGGGATACCAGCGAGGTTGCAGTCGCGGCCCAGGAGATTGAGTTCGAAATGTCGCCGGAGCAGCAGACCGCCTGCCCGGTTTCTGAAGAGATCCCGGAGCTGTATTTTACAACCGACCTGAAAGGCTACGGCTGGGTGTTCCGCAAGGGTGATTACCTGAATATTGGTCTCGGCCGAGAAGATAAACAAAAGTTGTCGGGTCACGTGCGGCGTTTTTGTGATTATCTCAAGGCCGAGGGCAGGATTCCACAGTATCTGCCTGATAAATTCAAAGGGCACGCTTACTTGCTTTACCACCACGCCACACGATCCCTGGTCGAAGACGGGGTACTGTTGATCGGTGATTCGGCTGGGCTGGCTTATCCGCAAAGCGGAGAGGGCATTCGCCCGGCGGTGGAGTCTGCACTGCTGGCCACGCAGGTTATCCTGGACTGCCAGGGCGACTACCGCCGTGAAAACCTCCTGCCCTATGTCGACCGGCTTGAGGCCCATTTTGGCCAGCGTGAACCGGCGCCGGGATTAATGGAAAGACTGCCGGCTGGTTTCAGGCAAACCATCGCCAGGGCGCTGATGAAAAACCGCTGGTTTGCCCGCAACATTCTTACCTCCCGTTGGTTTTTGCACGCGTGGGATGAGCCGCTGCCGCCTGGCGTAAAACATTCCGCAAATTAGTGCAGATCAAAATTTGTGGAAGTTTCCGCTCCCGGCGCGACAGAATGGGCAGAGGCGCCAGAGCCGCCCATTCGCGTGCATGGAACGACCGGGGCATCAGCCGGCGCAGCATTTATCCTTACCGGGGGGTCGGAAATTCCCGGTTCTACCGGGCAGAACCGGGCGACCCAGGTCTATACGCCTGCCCCCGACCGTCTGTCCGGTCAAGTCAGCCGTTGAGCCGGAAGTGAATTAAAACCCCGAATCTTCGACTATGTTTAAGAATGCAGAGAAGTAATTTGCGCGATAAGCTTATGCAGGGGGCCGTCAGGTGAATATGTCAAGATTTATAGTCCAGGCAGGGATTCTGTTTGCCATTCTTTTCCTGAGCGTTGAGCTGCCAGCTCAAAGTGATGTTGCCCTGGCGACCCGCTCCGCCAAGCTAATAGAACTCTCCGAAAAACTCAAGAAACGCGACAAAGTGGGAAAATTGCAGGCACAAAAAGCGGCCAGCAAGATGGGCATAGCCAGCCGGCGTGAGTTACCCAATGGCAGGATTCTTGAGTTACAACGCATTGTTCCGGGAATCGGTCCCATTTTCTACATCACCAATAACGTTGATGCCGCTGACACGGTCTCAACCGATGAAGTGTGGCCCGGCGGTTCAGCCGGCCTGGACCTCGATGGCAGCGGAATGGTCATTGGGGAATGGGATGGCGGCGCTGTTTATTCTGACCATTGGGATTTTGATTCGCGACTGACCCAGGTGGATGGCGCCCCCATCGTCAGTGCACATTCCACGCACGTAGCCGGCACCCTGATAGGCTCAGGGTTGGGGCTGGACCCCAGATCGCGAGGCATGGCCTATGCCGCTCAACTGAATGCGTATGACTGGGAATCCGATACTGCGGAAATGGCGGCTGCAGCGGCGGCCGGCCTGTTAGTTTCAAATCACTCCTACGGCATTGCCGCCGGCTGGATCTACATGGGGTTTGTGCCGCCGCCGGATACCTGGTGGTGGATTGGCGGTTCAGGGCAGGAAGACCCGAATTTCGGCTATTACGACAACGAAAGCGCCTTGTGGGATCAAATTGCGGTGGATGCCCCGTATTACCTGATTGTCAGAGCAGCGGGCAATGACCGAACCGACGTTGGCCCCCCCCTGGGTGAACTTTACACTGTTGTTGATCAAAACGGTGATTTCGTCGAAATAGCGACTGCAAACGGTTCACATGATCCCGATTGCGCTCCCGCAGGCTACGATTGTATTGCCAGCGCAAGCACGGCAAAAAATATCCTGACGGTGGGTGCGGTTGATGATCTCTACGGCGGCTATTCCATTTTCTCCGGACCTTCTTCGGTGATCATGGCTGATTTCAGTGCCTGGGGCCCAACCGATGACGGCCGCATCAAGCCCGACGTCGTTGGTAACGGCATGTTCCTGATTTCGGCCTGGACTGGAAATCCTTTTGCATACGCTGCAGCGGCGGGGACTTCGATGGCGTCTCCCAATGTGAGCGGATCCCTGTTGTTGTTGCAGGAGCATTACGAGAATGAAAATGGCGGCGGCAACTACATGCGAGCGGCAACCTTAAAGGCCCTGGCCATTCATACGGCTGACGAGACGGGAAATTCGGACGGTCCGGATTACGAATTTGGTTGGGGTTTACTTAATACCAGGTCTGCTGCGAAAGTTATTTCGAATGATGGTGGCTCGCATCAAATTATCGAGGACAATCTTGCTGCAACCACTTTGAATACCGTTGAGGTCAATGTCACCGACGCCGATGCCCTGATAACAGCTACTCTGGTTTGGGCAGACCCACCCGGCGAACCAATAATTCCGCAGGTTCTCGACCAGGGCAATAGCATGCTGGTGAACGACCTGGATTTGCGCATCAGGAATGGACCCGCAACCCATGAGCCCTGGGTGCTGGATCCGGCATTTCCAACTCTGGCGGCAACCCGGAATGACAACTTTCGCGATAATGTGGAGCAGGTCGTTATAGATGGAGGCTCGGCGGGAACCTACTTTATTGAGGTGAGCCATAAGGGCGGTTCACTCGACGGCGGCAGCCAGGATTATTCACTGATTATCTCTTCGGTACCGAGGCCTTCAACCGAATCCAATATTCTCATTAACGAGGATTTTTCCGGGGGGAGCTTGCCCGCGGGTTGGTCGCTGGTCACGGATTCGGGTATCCCATGGAGCTTCAACGCATGGATACCGGGTGACGCGCGGTATGAAAACCAGACTTATGGAAGCGGTCACTACGCGATGGCAGACGTGGACTACAGCCACAATATGGACAGTAAACTGCGTTCGCCAACCTTTGACCTGGCCGGCGCCGATGCGGTGGTTCTCAAGTTCCAGAGCTTTTTCTGGGTGGATGAGGGTGAACTGCCAAATGTTGAAGTCAGCACCGATGACGGCGCTAACTGGACGGAAGTGTGGAGATACACCGGTTTTGGTATCAGCGCAGATTCAGTCAATAAGGACCTGACTGCTATAGCTGCCGGACAGTCCAGTTTCGCCTTTCAATTCCGGTTTAACAGCGGGGGGTCATTCTCCGGAAACCTGTGGCAGATTGATGACGTTGTGCTGCAAGTATTCGGGGGCGAGCCTCCGGCAGACCCGCCGGGACCGGCTTCGAGTCCGATCCCGCCTGACGGCGCTACGGAACAGGCGTTGTTCGCCAGTCTCTCCTGGACAGCAGGTGCGCTGGCAACATCTCATGATGTATATGTTGGCGGCAACCCCGTGCTGGACGCCAGTGATTTCCAGGGTAACTTCACAGGCGCTGTTTTCGATCCGGAAACACCTGGCAACGATACCACCTACTACTGGCGTATTGACGAAGTCAACGACTACGGCACCGCCGCCGGAGCAGTCTGGAGCTTTACCACGGAAGCGGCCGTGCCGGTTCCGCCGGGCCAGGCTTCCAATCCGGTTCCTGGCAATGGCACTTCAGGAAACGGCCTGGACACCGATCTCAGCTGGACGCCCGGATCGCTGGCTATCAGCCACGAAGTGTATTTTGGCACCAACGCGACTCCTGGCGCGGCTGAACTGCAGGGCAGCCAGGCGGGAACTGTTTTTGATCCGGGTACAATGGCCAACGAAACCACCTATTACTGGCGCATCGATGAGGCAAATAGCGACGGAACAACCGCAGGTCCGGTCTGGAGCTTTACGACTGAGCCGGCGCTTCAATCTACGGAAATGCACCTGAATGATCTGACACCTTCCTCGATTCCGGGATCGAAAGGACGGTGGACTGCATTGGTTCAAATCAAAGTCGTTGATAGCGTGGGGGAGGTCATGCAGGGTGTCCAGGTCAATGGAAGCTGGAGTATGGGCACCAGAGGCGATGCTTCGTGCGTGACAAATTCAGGCGGTGTTTGCTCAGTTCAAAAAAATTCTCTCAGATCAAGAGTTGAAAGCGTTTTGTTCACCGTTACGGATTTAATTGCGACAGGCTATGCCTATGTTGAAGGCGCTAATGAAGTGGCGCCTGCAATTACCGTTTTGAAGGACGCAGGGACCGGCAATCAATTACCCGTTGCCAATAACGACAGTTTCAACACCGCTGTGGATACGGCGCTCAGCGGCAACGTGCTGGGTAACGACGACCCGGGTGATGCGCCGGCAACGGTAAGCAATTTCGATGCCGTATCCTCAGCAGGTGGCTCAGTATCCATGAACCCAAACGGTGCATTTACATATACGCCATTCACCGGATACCTCGGTTCCGACAGCTTTGGCTACACCATTACGGATAGCAACGGCGATAGCGACTCCGCAACTGTGTCGATTATGATTGGCCAGGTGCCAACCGGCCTTACGCTGGCAGCCGTACCCCGCCAGTCAAACGGCAGATGGTATGCCGACCTTGACTGGTCGGGAGGGGCGGGTAGCGGTTTTGTAACGATCACGCGCAATGGGTCCGAAGTCAGAAAAACTCCGACTCAGAATGACGGTTCGTTTACCGACGTACTGGGCAAAAGAGTCAGAGGAGCATACGAGTTCGAGGTCTGCGAAATTGATAGTGGTGAATGCGGCAGCGATACAATCCAGTTCTAATTTCAATTTGGGGATTCAGAAGATGTCCACAGGGTAGTTTTCGCCTGTTGGAAGAGGCTACAATCCCAGCATGTCGCGACTGGCCAGCTACTTATCGGATCCGTTGTTAAAAAGTATGTACGACCTGGTTCGTGAGACCGGCCCTGTGCGTCCGGTATCCCTGGATATCACCAGCAAATGCAATCTTCGCTGCACCGGATGTTATTACTTTGAGGAAGGCATGGACAAGGTGCCAGCGCGCGCAGACGACGCAGCGTTCGATGTCTTGCTGGAGAAAGAAAAAGCCCGGGGCACCAATTTCGTAACGGTCGTGGGTGGTGAACCCGCGCTGGTCCCTGACCGTCTTCGCAAGATCTACAAGCACTTCAAAATGAACGTTGCTACCAACGGCGTGATACCCATTCCACACGAGGGCCTGGAGAACATGCCGCTGGGAATAGCAGTCTGGGGCGGTCACACCACTGATGCTCAATTACGCAACAATGGCAAAAGTGATCTTTTTGCCATTGCGCTTGAAAATTACCGGGATGACCCACGGGCATTTTTTTACTATACCGTGGCACCGGGCCATGCCCACGAGATCGAATCGGTGGTCGAGGAGTGCATAGAAAACGGCAACCGGGTGCTGTTCAACTATTACAGCGACGTTGCTGAACTGGGTGGCGAGCTTGATTATCGGCAAGGATTTGACGAAGTACGAACAGAAGTTGAACGGATGATCCAGCGGTATCCTGACATGCTTTTAACGACCCGCTACCTGAACCAGGTAGTAACAAGCGGGCGCCTTGCTGGCCAGGTCTGGGGTTACGACGTCTGCACCAACTTGACCGCGGACCACCCCGTTAATGCGGATCGGATCCAGAACGGTAATCCCTACAATCGGCACTTTCGAGCGATCAACGCGGATTTTCAGTCCACGCGGCGTTGCTGCACGGGCGTGAACCGTGATTGCCGGTCCTGTTTTGATACCTGGGAGCATTTTTCCTGGGTCATGATCAATATGCGCAAGCACCTGCATTCAAAGCAGGCATTTACCGACTGGTTATCGACCATGTTCGCCTTTTACGTTGTGAATCGGCTGGTGGATTATGAGAAGGGGCTGGAATACCTGCGCCGGGTGCAGGCTGCCTGAATCTCAACCGTATGACTTGCGAATCATTCGCCAGGCAATCCAGGCCGTAGGCACCACCACCATTGGGCCGGCCAGGACCAGCATTGATTCGCCGCTTAGCCAGTTTATCCCGCCGCCCGCCGCCAACGTACCGGTAGTCTCCTGGAAGGGCCTGATGTAAATATTGAGCAGGATCGTGCACATGGTGACGCTGTATACGGCCAGCACCAGCGGCGCAAATCGGGTGATCCTTAATTTAGCCGGGCTTATGTCTGTTTCAGGAACCTTGTGCAACTGCAACCGGTATTTTGTTTCCTCGCGGCTGACTTCACCGAAATAGGACAGTACCAACACGACCGTCAGGCTGACCAGGCCACCCAGCAGAATCGGGTCCAGCCAGAAAGGCAATGTGATCCACTCCAGGTATTCCAGTGCTTTGGGTATGGCATTGAATGTGAAACCACTGATGATTCCCCAGAATGCGGCGTCAGCCGTAATTCGATTGCTCCAGACGCTCATTAGCGCAACCGCACCCCAGGACGAAGCGTATAACGTTCCAACGAAATAGGTCAGCCAGAAAATGTCGATCGGGGAGAAAAATGCGATGATCAAAACTACAATTCCAACGGCCAGCATGGACAGCCGGCTAATCTTGAGCATGGATTTTTCGTCGACCGCATCATGCAGAAAAAGATCATTGCTGACACTGAATCCCACCAGCGACAGGAAGGTCGAGGCAGAGGACAAGCCTGCCGCCATGATTCCAGCCAGCAGCAAGGCGCCTATCAGTTCCGGCAACAGGTTCAATGCGGCATAAATCATCACCTCCTCTGACGGTTGAATATCGGAGTCGCTAAGATTGATTACTGCGCCCGCGAAATAAAGGACCAGTTCCATCAGGATCAGAAAGATGGCTGCGATGCAGGCTGCACGCATCACTACGTGTTCGTCGCGTGCGATCAGGGATCGGCTCGACTGCCACGGGCTAACGGCGTAAACGAGCCCCCACGCCAGTGCAAGCGTCAGGTTCCACAACGCGAAATCCAGTGCGGATGTGAAGGGTGTGTCATCACCAATTAATCCGTGCCAGGCCATCAGGTCCGGTTTTTCCGAAAGTGCGGTCAAGCCTTGAACAGACGCCACCCATCCCCCGGCACTCTGTACCAGGAAGACCAGGGCCACCATGGACACGGTTGTGAACAGCAGGAACATCAGTGTGTCGGTCAGGATTACACCACGCGAACCGGAATACATGGTGAAGGCAGTGTAGCTGACCCAGCAGATGATCAGTGCCTGGGCGAAGCTGAAATCGGTGATATGAGTGAGCAGGAAGGCCGCGCCCTGGGTCACAGCAAGCAGGTAGCCTCCCACCCCGAAAATAATGGTGATGCCGGCCGCCTGCTGGACCCGGTGCGAGTTGAAACGTTTGCCGAAATAGTCTGCCACTGTCAGGGCACGGCTGCGACGAAGGTAGCGCCCGAATAACAACGCGCCGAAGATATACCCCATTGCGCCAATCGGTGGCCACAGCAGGTACGGCCCTGCCTGGCCTTCGTACACGAAGCCGGTTTCGCCAAGGAAAATATTGGTGCTGAGTACGCTGGCTACCAGCGTGCCGACTATCAGCAAGGTCGGCGCACGCCGTCCAGCGACGAAATAATCATCGAGTTTCTTTACCCGGCGGCCAGCGTAGTTGCCGACAGCAATATAAACAATGAGGCTGATCAGGATCGCGCCGGAGTAGATGTCCATTATTGTCGCTTATTCTTGGTGTGAACTCGCGACCAGTATAGAAGAAACCAGGAAAAGGATTTTGCCAGCGGGGTCAGAATTCCCACAAAATCCCGATCGCGGGAATGATCGGCAGCCAGTGATCAACGGTACGATCGAGGAAAACATTACCCTCATCGTCATCATCGATGTCGTAGTCGATGCAACACTGATTTTTACGGTTGGTCGCGTTGGTGACTTCGAAAAAAGCCGACAAACGCCCGGTTTTTACCGGGTATTCACGGCTGATACGGAAATCGAATGAGGCGAACGTGCCGAGTTGTTCGGCGTTCCTGGGCCCGGGAATCGGGAAATACTCATATTCCTCATCGTCGTCTTCGCCTGGAATCATACCCAGGGCCAGTTCAGTGATCGGCCAGCCCGTATGGACACTGATCGCCAGTCCGGTTTCCCACGGACCCCGTCGCCAGGCCACGCCGGCCTGCAGCGCATGCCGCTGGTCCCAGCTGCGCCGCTCATTTACGCCGTTGATCTTGTCGGTTGCTTTTGCCCAGGAATAGGTGGCCCACCAGTTGAGCGCCTCACCGCCACGGTATTCGAGGGTCAGTTCCACACCCCTCGCACGGGCTGATTCAGGATCCAGCCGGACCCGGTCCGGTTGTAATTCAGGGACCAGGGCCAGCGAGTCAAACAAGTTTTCAAAGCGCGGTTTCAACCGGTCATAGTCCTTGAGGAATGCCTCGATGCGCAGACGATAGTGGTTTGGAAACAAAAACTGTGCACCTGCGATCCAGTGGTTTACCCGCTGTGGCGCAAAAAAATGATCCAGGCCATCTTCGACCTGCAATTGCTGGATTGCCTGGGACTGGTAGTAACGCCCCCAGGTCAGGCGGAGTTCGGTTGCGGAATTCACCGAATGCAGCAGGCTTGCTCGCGGACTCCACTGGTCATCAAAATTTGGATCAGTGTAGGTCTGCCGGTCCCAGCGCATACCCAGTTCAATGGCTGTGGCAGGTGTGACCCGCCAGCGATCAGACAGGTAGATGGCGTACGCATTCCCTTCGGGCGCGGCTTTGATATCTGACTCGGTCGGGTTTTCAATACCCGGGTAAAATTCGAAAAATTCGCGGTATTCGGCGCGTGAAGAATAAGCATACCTGGCTTTCTCATGGAGAATCTCAAAGCCTCCGCGCAGGCTATGGTTGTTGTGGGCATCATAAAGCCAGTCCTGGCGCAGGCCGTATACTTCCGCCTTTCTTTGGTCCGAGACGGCACCGAGCAGTTTTTCCGGATCATTTACTTCGGCCAACTGGCGGTTGTTGAGCGCGCTGTAGCTGACTACGGTGTTGCTGGAAAGCGAGGGCGTCCACTGGTTTTCCAACAGCAACCAGAAATGTTTATTCCAGGCGTTGCTTTTAGACCGCTCCAGCTCATCCGGGTCACTTTCGGTTATGACGATAACCTGGTCGTCTGCATACATGGCGTTGACGGAGAGTCGCGTATCATCGGAAATGTTGATCCCCAGTTGTCCAAATACATCAAAGTACTGTGGTTTTCCAAGGTCCCGGTTAAGGATCAGGTCCAGGTTGCTGCGCCGTGCTGAAACCAGCCAGTCGACCCTGGCTTCTTCTGTGTAGCCGCTGGACAGCAGGGAAGTGTTGTAAATACTCAGCCCCAGTTCCGTGCGCCGTGGCTTTTCCGGTTGTTGGGTATCCAGCAGCAGCACACCACTCATGTGGTCGCCATAATTGGCTGGAAAACCGCCGGTATAGGCCTCGACCCCGGATATGGCCCGAGCATCAATGGAACTGAACATGTTGTGATAGTTGCGTATGTGAAACGGGTCCATCAGTTTCAGCCCGTTCAGGAATATCGCGGTTTCATTGTGCTCGCCACCCCTGAAGTGCGATTGAGACGACAACCCGTTGGCCGCGGCCCCGGGCAGTCGCTGGACCGAACGGATCGGGTCTTCACCCAGGTCCGGGAGCGCCTGGATCGCCCTCTGATCGATGAAAAACTGCGAGTTGGAAAACAGGATGTAGCGGCTGGCCGTTACGCTGAGCTTTTCCAATTCCATCGGGCCCGGCTCCAGGTTCACTCGCAACACCTGGGTCTGGTAGGCCTTCAATTCAACAGACTGTTGCAGGGTCGTGTACCCAACTGCGGCTATCTGAACCAGGCAATTACCGGGTTCTATCCTGCTGAACTGGTACACGCCCGGACGCAGTAGTTCAGCGCCAGGCATTGCCGGGATGGTGTTGATCGTGATCATGTCCGGCGCTGGGATGGCGTCGATATTGGTGATGATGATTAATAACGAAGCCGTTTCGTTCGCATCAGGAGGATTTACCTGTCGAACCACCAGGTAGATGCCGTCGACTTCGTTCAGGGTCAGCCCGTATGGAGCGAGGATTTCGATCACCTGTTGAACAGGGTCCCGGCTGACAGGTGGCTTGACCACCAATAAGGTATCGCTCACCAGGCCCGTTGAGTAGACCAGGGGAAGACCACCCTGTTGCAACTCGTCCAGTATTTCGTGAACCGGCCGGCCCTGGTAGGAAGACTCTGCGGCGTTGGTGGTGGTTGAAATAATCACCAGGGCACAGGTACAGACAATCAGCGAAAAGATCGTTTGGCCCGATTTGCCAATGGAACTGACCCGACTCACGAAATGTCCTGCAGTTTCGCCATAACTGCCATAAAGTGTGCACTGCCTGACGATCTGAATCCAGCGGTACAGCGTATTGCGCAGCACAGGACAAGTGAGTTGCTGCGAGATCAGTTCTCCACCAGCAGCGCTACAACAATAGAGCCGGCGTCTATTTCTGACGTCAGATCACTGGTTTGCATTACCAGGGTCAATGCGCGCATCGGTTCCAGATCCACTTGTCCTCGCAGCTGTGTTTCGGCTGCCAGTTGTTCTGCCTGGGGCGATGAAAATTCGACCACGCGTCCGGTCTCATGAGCTACCCACGCCACGAAATCAGCTATCGTGCGTCCATTGGAAATAAAGGCCGGTGCGAGTTCTTCGGTCCACTGCCAGCGGGGGCCATAGGTCACAACGGGTTCCAGCTCGTAGCCACCCGCAACATTCACATTCAGTTGCTCTCCAGCGGATGCCTCGGCAGCCCATTTTGAATGCAATACCTGTACCCGACCTTCCCGGACACTTACCGAAGTACCACCAGCAGACACCTCAGTCATATAGCGCGTTCCCAGGTGCCGGATAGTGCCTGATGGGGTAGTAATCACAAGCTTTGAGCTGGTCTCGGCATCACTCGTGTCGAGGTATATTCTTCCGCTTACCAGTTCCATTGCACTGGCTGATGTGAGCCTGAGTTCCGTGTGCTCATCCACCCGGATGGATTCACCACTCATCCACCGTATGGCCAGGCCGGATTTTTCAGCGGATACAATCCTGTTCCCGGGTTCCAGTACCGCGGAGGACTCCAGGTTAATCCCGGTTGAGTCGCCGCTTGGCTGATTCAGCACTCGCCCTTCCAGTTTTTCGACTTGCGCGATTTCCATCACGGGCACATTGCTTACCGGGTTTTTACCCAGGTTCAAACCAACAACCACTGCCAGCGCCACTGAGGCAACCGCCGCCCAGGTCATAAAGGTCCTGCGTCGTTTGTTCTTCCGGGTCAGTTCTTTCCACTGTTCATGCAACGCCTGCCGGATCGCCTGCTCATCTTCATGGGGAGGCTTTTCCCTCACGGAAGCGTGGCGAAACAGCTCTTCCAGAGTGTTTTCTTTCGCCGGGTTATTGGGGTGTTCTGTGCCGTTCATGATGTTGCCTCTCTGAATACCGGTCTGGCCAGCGTGCTGTACATCTCCTTGAAAGCAATTTTTGCCCTTGCCAGAAGTGATTGAACAGCGGTCGGGCTCAGATCCATTTTTAAGGCAATTTCCTTGACCGAAAATCCTTCGATGTATTTCCATTCAAGGACATCGCCATACTTCGGGGGCAGTTTGTCCAGCGCCACCTGGATCAGCCGGGACGCCTGGTATTTTTGATAGTGCCGCCCGGGATCTTCTGACTCGGGTGCCAGGAACGAATCGACGGCCGCCTGGATTTCCGGGTAATCCTCCGTCAGTACAATGTGCTCCCTATAGCGGGCATTGCGCCTCATCCAGTCTGTGATTTCGTTGCGGCATATCGCGCATAGCCAGGTGAACAAGGCTGATTCGCCGCGGTAGGTATGTGCCTTGGTCAAGGCCCGGGATAGTGCTGCCTGGACAATCTCTTTGGCAATTTCCTGGTCATGAGAAGTCCTG
>Ga0265306_10000716_pt1 | contig 16004 bp, 16 predicted proteins | sample Helome_3_FD_192493 | JGI IMG/M metagenome (GOLD analysis project Ga0265306, IMG submission 192493) | Marine sediment microbial communities from subtidal zone of North Sea - Hel_20160420 (Illumina Assembly) | ecosystem: Environmental > Aquatic > Marine > Subtidal zone > Sediment ...
TCGCGCTGCAGGTTGTAAGGCGTGAGTTCGGCCGGGCGGAGTCGTTTGACGTTCCACAGGTGAAAGTACTCGTGGCTCACCAGACCGAGAAACTTCCTATAGCCGTCGGACACGCCGCTGTCTCCGAGTCGCGGCAGGTCGTGGCGGCTGCAGACCAGGGCCGATGAGTCGCGATGCTCCAGGCCGCCGTAACCTTTGTTCAGCACTGTGACCAGAAACCGGTAGGCCGACATCGGCAGCTGGCCGCCGAACATGTCGGCGTGGCTCGCGCAGATCGTCGCCGCGTCATCCGCGAGGCGCTCCAGGTCGACGTCCTGTTTACCGACCAGGGCAAAGGTGTGAGGCACACCGGCGACCTCGAAACTCGCCTGCGAGAGCGTCCCCATCAGCACCGGGCAGTCCACCAGTTCGTCGTAATTAGCGGCTGCGAAAGCACCGAAGCCGTCCTCCACACCGCTCAGCCGCTGCAACGACGTCGCCAGTTCCCACTGCTGATCGTCGGCCGGCGGCTCGAGATGCACCACGCAGCGCGCGTTCTCGTGTCCGGCCACGGCGGGAAATACGCACACGCCGTTCACAAAGGCATGTCCGGCATCCAGGAACGCGCCCCGCACGCTCAGGTCATTGGCGTAGATTTCTGCCGTCAGCACCAATGCGCTGTTCACTGGCTCAACTTGCCAGGTCGCCTTGTCGAGTTTGTGGACCGCCAGCGGCCCGGCCGGACCGCTGGCTTGCAACGACAAGACATGGCGGGCGTAGTTCCGCACCAGGTAACTGCCGGGAATCCAGGCCGGCAGATACACCTTCTGGCCCCCGGGATCCGGCGCATCGATCCGGCAGGTCAGCTGAAATATGTGCGCCGCAAGATCCAGCGGGCGCAGCCGGTAAACGATCGCGGCATCGTTAGACTGATCTTCCATAGGGTTGATTTTAGCCGCCCACGCGGTCGGCCCGGGGCAAAAATACTTCGGCGAGCATGCAACGCAAGCTGCCACCACCGGTTTCCACCGCCGGCAGCGGCATGGCCAGCAATCGACCATGCGCTTCCAGGCTCTGTCGCTGCGCGGGGCGGAAGGCGTTCAGCGCCGTCGTCGACATCGCGATCACCGGGCCACCATCAGCGTCCAGTTCCAGCAGATTGGCAGCGAAGTGCACCATCTGTTCGGCATCGATCCGGATGATGTCCCGCGCCGATGCGCTGAGTTGCGCCAGCAGCGCCTGGCGCGCGTCCGGATCGACGATGACTTCGTCACATACCACGGCGAACTGCCGCCCGAGGGCCAGCATGACGTTCGTGTGATAGACGGGGTGGCCACGATATTCCGTGGCAAAGGCCTGCAAGCGGTAGCCGGTGCGCCGTGCAAATTCAGCCAGGACCGGGACCTGCGTGCGGCTGGACAGCGCCGCAAAAGCCCGCCGCCGGGGCCGGTCCAGCACCAGGCTGCCCGTGCCCTCCAGGGCCCCACCGGTGGCTTCGAAGTGCGACAGATCAACGGTATCGTGCAGCGCATAGCCGCGTTTCGCCAGTGCTTCCAGCAATTCCGGACGCCGTTCCGCGCGGCGGTTCGGGGCCTGCATCGGGTACAACACCGCGCGACCGTCGGTATGGAACGACACCCAGTTGCTTGGAAAGACGGCGTCGGGTTTCGGGGGCGCAGCCGTATCGTCAAACACCAGCGGCGTAATGCCCTCGGCGGCGAGACGCGCCGCAACCGCGTCCACCTCCGCAACTGCGCGGGCCGCCAGGTCATCGTCTGCTGGTGCCCGGTGCTGGAAAACGTTCGACGGCGCCGTCTGTGGATTCACGCCGAAATGGCGCGGACGGATCATCAGCACGTGACGCGTGGTTTGCGGATTCGCGGCTACGTCAGGCACAGTGTCGACGCATCAGCCCGTGCGAGCAAAGGGCCCGGCCGATGGGTCAATGATTAGTGGCGCCGTGCTCCGCGGGCAAAAAGATCTCCTGGGCGAATTCGTCCAGCCGGGTATCGACCGTGTATTCCCCTTCGCTGACCATCAGGCCGATAAAAACGAGCAGTACGAGCGGCGGGCCCAGGATGGCCGTGATCAGTGCCAGGCGCTCCCAGGCCATGTGCATGAAGATCGCGATGATGAAGCCGGCCTTCAGGAACATGAACAGCAGAATCAGCCCCCAGCGCAGCAAGCCCTGCAGCTGAAAATAATCCACCGCATAGGAAAACCCGCTGAGCACAAACAGAAACCCCCATATCCAGAGGTAAATGCTGATCGGATGTTGTTGCCCTTCAGCCGTTGCCATACTCAAGACTCCCCGATTGCTCTCTAGTTGCCGTCAAAACCCCGAACAGATGGCTTACCAAAGATAGAAGAATGCAAAGATAAATACCCAGACCAGGTCCACGAAGTGCCAGTAAAGCCCGGCAACTTCCACCGTTTCATAGGTGCCCTTGCGATCGTAGAAGCCGCTCCAGACGCGCCAGGCGACTACAGACAAATAGATGACACCCCCACTCACGTGCAGGCCGTGAAACCCGGTAATCATGAAGAAGGTCGAACCGAACTGCGGGGCCCCCATCGGGTTGGCCCACGGCCGCACGCCTTCTTCGACAATCAACTTGGTCCACTCGAAGGCCTGCATCCCAACAAAGCTGGCGCCCAGGGCGGCCGTCGCCATCATTAGCAGCGCAGTCTTGGCGCGATCCCGGCGGTAGCCGAAATTCACCGCCATCGCCATCGTGCCGCTGCTCGTAATCAGGATAAATGTCATGATCGCAATCAGGATCAGCGGGATCGGCGCCCCGCCCAGGCTCAGGGCGAAGACTTCACTCGCGTTCGGCCAGGGCACCGGCGTCGAGATTCGCACCTTCATGTAACTGATCAGGAAGCAGCTGAAGATAAAGGTGTCGCTGAGCAGGAAGATCCACATCATCGCCTTGCCCCACGGCACGATGAAAGTCTGCTTGTCGGCGGACCAGTCGTCGACGACCCCGTCGAGGCCTTCTGGCAGGGCGACTTCCCCGGAACTCATCAGCGCAGCGTCTTGTGCCATCTTTTCCAGATCCTCAGGTCGATAACATCAGGCCGAACAAAACCAGCCAGACCAGCAGCAGAAAATGCCAGTAGATAGTGCAAAGCTCCACCCGCAGGCGCACCCGGCCCACCTCTTCGGCGTTCTCTTCGTCCAGCCCGGCCCAGACCCTGGTCGTGGTCTTGCTCCAGACCCAGAGCCCGCCCAGCAGGTGCAACGCGTGCGCGCCGGTCAGCAGGTAGAAAAATGCGTTGGCCGGATTCGTATACGCGAAGTAACCGGCGGCAATCATCTGCTGCCAGGCCAGGAACTGCAGCAGCAGGAAAGCCATGGTCAGCGCGCCACCCACGGTCAGGCCGTCGCGCACGGCTGTTAGCTTGCCCTGACGTGACGCCATCCAGGCCCACTGGAACGCGACACTCGTCAGGACCAGCACCCCGGTGTTGAGCCACAGCAGGGCCGGCGCATCCAGTTGCTGCCAGTCGGCGTACCCGGCGCGCATGTGATACGCGCTGGTGAACAGCCCGAACAGAGAGGCCACGACAGCCAGGAATACCCACAGGCCGATTCGCGCGGACGGCATCACGACCACGTCGCCACCCTGCAGGTTGTCGATCTGCCCGCTTTGCTGCCAGGGCTTGTTGGCCAGGATCTTGAAGATGCTCATAAACCGGACTCCGCGAAGTTCGCCACAGGCCCTAGGCAGCCTGGCCGGGCGGTGGCTCATTCTGCGGCGTAAAGTCCTCGGCGGCACCCGGGACGCTATAGTCGTAGGCCCAGCGGTAGACCTGCGGCAGTTCCGGGCCCCAGTTACCGTGATCCGGCGGGGTCTGCGGTGTCTGCCACTCCAGGGTGGTCGCACGCCACGGGTTCGGGTCCGCCTTCTTGCCGAAGCGCAGGCTCGTGATCAGGTTGACCACGAACAACAGCTGCGCAATACCTACGAACAGGGCCGCCGTCGTGATGGCGACATTCACGGAGCCGACCGACTCCGGAATGAACTCCGTCACGCCGTTGGAGTAATAGCGGCGCGGCAAGCCGAGAATGCCCAGGTAGTACATCGGGAAATAAATGACGTAGGTGCCAATGAACGTCAGCCAGAAATGCACCTGCCCGAGCGTGTCGTTCAGCATCCGGCCGGCCAACTTCGGATACCAGTGGTAAATCGCCCCGCAGACCACCAGCACCGGCGATACGCCCATCACCAGGTGAAAGTGGGCTACCACGAAATAAGTATCCGACAGCGGCAGGTCCACCACCACGTTGCCGAGGAACAGGCCGGTCAGCCCGCCATTGATGAAGGTAAAGATAAAACCGATCGCGAACAGCATCGGCACAGTCAAGTGGATGTCACCCTTCCACAGCGTCAGCACCCAGTTGTAGACCTTGATTGCTGTCGGCACCGCAATGATCAGTGTCGTAGTGGCAAAGAAGAATCCGAAATACGGATTCATTCCACTGACGTACATATGGTGCGCCCAGACGACGAAACTCAGGGCACCAATCGCCACGATGGCCCAGACCATCATCCGGTAGCCGAAAATATTCTTGCGCGCATGCACACTCAGCAGGTCCGATACGATGCCGAAGGCCGGCAACGCGACAATGTAGACTTCCGGGTGGCCGAAGAACCAGAACAGGTGCTGGAATAGCACGGGACTGCCGCCATCGGTCGCGAGCTGATCGCCGAGGGACAGGACTGCGGGCATGAAGAAGCTGGTGCCAAGCAGGCGGTCGAAGGTCATCATGATCGCGCTGACGAACAGGGCCGGGAAGGCCAGCAGGCCCAGGATCGTGGCCATGAAGATGCCCCACACAGACAGCGGCATGCGCATCAGGGTCATGCCCCGGGTCCGCGCCTGCAGAACTGTCGTCACGTAGTTCAGGCCGCCCATCGTGAACGCGACGATAAATATCGCCAGGGACAGGAGCATCAACAGGATGCCCCAGTCAGCGCCCGGTGTGCCGGGCAAGATCGATTGCGGTGGATACAGGGTCCAGCCGGCACCGGTTGGTCCGCCCGTTACGAAGAAACTGGCCAGCAACACGATTACGGACAGCAGGTAGACCCAGTAACTGAGCATGTTCAGGAACGGGAACACCATGTCCCGGGCACCCAGTTGCAGCGGGATGAGGTAGTTGCCGAAGCCCCCCAGGAACAGCGCGGTCAGCAAATAGATAACCATGATCATGCCGTGCATGGTCACGCTCTGGTAATAGCTGCTGGGGTCGATAAACGAGAAAGTGTCGGGGAAAGCCAGCTGCAGCCGCATCACGAAGGACAAGCCCAGCGCGACGAGACCCACCGCGATGGCGGTGATGGAGTACTGGATCGCAATGACCTTGTGATCCTGGCTCCAGATGTACTTGGTGACGAAGCTGTGCGGGTGACTGAGCTCCTGCCCTTGGTCCGCGATCGCAACGTAGGCCATCAGATTCTCCTGCTACCTGTTATTCCGCTAGTGCGGTGGGTTTCTGAGCCATGGGCAACTGGTTTCATTGCTCCAGATTCGCTAACTGCTGCGGTGAAGTGACCGGCAGCGTATTGATATAAGCCACCACGTCGTCGATGTTCTGATCGTTCAGCAGCATCATTGCCATGCTGGCCATCTGTTCGCCGAAGCCATCCTGGGGGTGGGCCCCACGGATACCCGCCTTGAAGTTGAGCAACTGCTGTTTCAGGTACCAGTCGCTCATGCCTGCCTGGCGTGGCGCGCCGACAGACCAGACGCCCATACCATCGCGGCCATGGCACGCAGAGCAGGTGAGATAAAGCGCTTTGCCGCGCGCCGCATCGCCAGTAATTGTTGCAGGCGCCGGCTCGTCGGGCAGGGTCTGAATATAGGCGACCACGCTGTTGATGGCGGCAACGTCCGGCAAGGTATTAACCATGGCTGCCATCTGCATGCCGTTGATATCTGCCGGATCTGCACCGCGGCGCCCCAGCTTGTAGTTGCGCAACTGCCGTTTCAAATACCAGTCTTCCTGGCCACTCAGCTTCGGTGCGTTCAGCACCGGGTTGCCTTCGCCCTGCATGCCGTGGCACGCGGCGCACGGTGCGTAGAACGCCTGACCGATGACGGCATCGCCCGCTGGCTCGGCCATGGTTTCTGCGAAGGTCGGATTTCCGTCCAGCCACGCCTCGAAATCGGCCTGCTCATCAACCACGACATTGCCGCGCATCGTGTGATGGGCCAGCCCGCACAGTTCTTCGCAGAGCAAATCGAAATTGCCGGTTCGCGTCGGAGTGAACCACTGATAGGTCACCAGGCCCGGCACCAGGTCCATCTTCACGCGGAACTGCGGCACGGCGAAGTCATGCAGCACGTCCTTGGAGCGCAGCAGGGCCTTGACCGGCCGGTTGACGGGCAGATGCACCTCGTTGTCAAAGATCAGCACATCGTCCTGAGCGTTCTCATCGTCCGGATCCAGGCCCAAGGGATTCCTGGTGGTCATGAAACGGACTGCGGACGTGCCCAGCACGCCGTCTTCTCCGGGGAAGCGGAAGGTCCAGTTCCACTGCTGGCCGACCGCTTCGAATTCGTCAGCCCCGTCGGGTACGGTGACAAAATCGGCCCAGACCACCAGCCCGGGGGCCAGCATGGCCACGACACCCACCGTCGTAATCCCGGTCAGCCACCACTCGAGCTTCTTGTTCTCCGGCTCGTAGTCCGCTTTCTGGCCCTTGCGGTGGCGATAACGAATCACGCAGTAGGCCATGAACAGGTTGACCAGGACGAAAACGATGCCCGTCACCCAGAAGGTGATGTCCACGGTGAGATCGATGGAGCTCCAGTTGGAGGCCAGTTCCGTGAAATACCAGGGGCTCCAGAAATGAAACAGCACTGATCCAATGGTCAGCAGGATCACTGCAATTGCAATCGCCACGCTATTACCCCCTTTGTTGGCTCAGGACCCGTCTTGTATCGGCTAAGAGTTCGCGGGTCTCCGCCTCACGATACCGAACGGGTTGAAAAACTGTCGGTCGGTCGCCACGTGCTCGGCCTCCGGATGCCGGTCACTCATCATTTGTTTGACCAGTTCCCCCTGGCCTTTCTGCGCGTAGATCAGGACCAGGTACTTGCCAGCCTCGATTGCATCACTGAAGCGGGCCAGCTTCCGGTTCTGGCTGGCCACGCCGAACAGCCCGCCCTCCCAGGCGCCAAAGCAGGTGGCAAAAGCAATAATAATCACGTAGACGATCGAGGCCATGTTTTCGCCGAATGGCTTGAAGTACATCGCGAGTCCCGCGGCCAGCACACCCACGATAAAGCCAATGTTGGCGCCGATGAAGCCGTTCCTCAGGAGATCCCGGGTCTCCAGCCAGTTGCTGGAGTGCAGGCGTTCTTTCTTTAACCCGGCCTCGTCCTGGCTGACGACATGGATGAACCAGTTGTGAACGCCAACCTCCTGCAGATCGTCGGACACTTTTTTGGTGCTGACCAGGTCAGGCGACAGGAAATACAGACACTTCATAGGCTACCCCTTATACGCTACGTGGCTTCCTGCCCAGGAAGTCATCGTGACGCAGCGCCGCAGAGTGGGTGCAACGAGACGTCATGCGAAACCGTGTCGTCAGACCCCCGTTCTGTCGCCTGCGGCCCCCTTGGCCTGGCGTGGCACTGTGAATTAAGACTACCGCATTCCGGCGGCCTGTGGTTTGCCGCTTCGCAACAATTTTCTCGCGGCCGGGACCACACGCAAGCGGTTGCGGGCCCGCCAACGCGTGGCCGGATTCGGGAGTGCGGGTCTGTCGGTTAGCGGCGAGACTGAGGTGGGTCAGCAACCGTCCGCATGGCTAGCTCGATTCTTCGACCATGAAATCGACGGCCGCGAGAATCTCGTCATCGGCGAGGTCGACTCGGCCGCCCTTGGGCGGCATGTAGCCCTGCTCGCCCTGGTAACCCTCGATGGCATGGCGTTTCAGCGTATCCAGGCCCTGCGCAAGGCGCGGACTCCAGGCATCCAGATCGCCCGTCATGGGCGCACCGCCGATGCCGGGTCCGTGGCAGGCCACGCAGGCGGCGTTGTAAACCTGCGGCCCCGACATCAGGGTGGCAACGGGAGTGGCGGCCTCTACCGACTCCGTGGCGTCGCTGTCATCAGGCGCATCGCCGGGCAAGCGGACCCGGCCAATGGGGCTGATGCGCTCCAGCAGCGCTGCCTGGTAGGCCTCATCCACCATCTGTGCCTCTCGCTGGCTGCTGGACCCGGCAAAGAGCGAGATGATGAAGATCACCACGGCGACGGCCACCAGGCCGCCGATCACCAGCGTGAAAGTGTCGAAGAACTGGGTGTCTTGTGTGCTCACGTGTTTTCAAACCTCGTTGACCCGCACCGACTGACACGGCATGGGCACGGTGATGTCCGCGGCGCCCGCCGCGGCCTTTCGTTAACTGGCAGGGGTTATTTCAGCAGGATGGCAGCAAACAGCAACAGTATTGCCAGCCCCTGCAGTCCTACCCTCGCCCACATCATCCTGTTGCTGAATTTCGGCGGCAGGCGGCTGTCCCCGGCGCCCATCGTGGCAATGCCGAGCATCATGGTAACGATGACGGCTATCAGCGCCAGAATAATGACAACAAGGAGCGGATCCATAGGGTATTTCCTCAAACCACTGCCGGACAAGCGGCCGGTATTATAGTCTGCTCCGCCGGTTCTTCATCTAGTGTGGCGGGCCGCGGCCGAGCGACCCACGCCGGAGCGGATCACGTGGCGGGTGCGAAGATCACGTTGTGTGGTATCGAGCTTGCCGCCTCGCCCCTGCCCAGTCGACGCTTCCCGCCTTTGCTGAAGTGACTTGACTGGCGCGCGTAGCCCCACTCCCCCAGCTGGTCTTCGATCTGCGCCCGCGTCCCGGGCTCCACCTCAACCTGCACTGACCGGGGCTGCGGCTCACTGGTCAACAGCGCCTGCATGCCGGCCAGGATGCGCGGCTCGAGGCCGTCCACGTCGATCTTGACCAGGTCGGGCCGGGGTATTGCGCCGGCCGCAATCAAGGCATCTACCGTGGTCACTGACTTCAACTCCGTCGCGGCCGCTTCAAACTCTTGCCCGCTGCTGTCTAGACTGCTGCCGAGCTGGCTGTTCGAAGTGCCGGCGCCCCAGTCGCGGTAGTTGAACGCATCGAAGCCCCCGGCATCTGCAAGGGCCGAGGTCAGCACGCTGACGCGACCACCGAGGCCATTCGCCCGAACGTTTTCCAGCAGCCTGGTCGCGTTCACCAGGTGCGGCTCCACCGCGACCACCGAGCCTGTCTCGCCGAGACGCAGCGCAGCGAAGATGGTGTAGACGCCCATGTTCGCGCCGACGTCGAGAAATACGTCGTCCGGACGCAGTTCGTGTCGCAGCCAGGCGATTGTGCCCTCCTCCTTATAAAAGAGCGTCGCGGCGCGCTTCAGCTCGCGCAGGCCGGTACACACGAAGCGGCAGGCCGGGCCATCGTCGCAAACCTCAACCGTAACGGGCAACGAGCCCGGCAAGCTGAAACGCAGGCGATACCACAACCTGGTCAGAGTCCCGAGTTCGTGGTGGCCATCGAGTTGCAGCATCGTGTTCAAATTCCCCGGATGCGAAAACAGGGAGTTTAGTCGCGGGTGCTCGTATCCGCTGCTATTGCCGCTACGGAATCCAGGGGTCGCCGGCGAGCGGTCTGCAGGCATCGTCCGTGGCCAACGGGGCCAACGGGTATTCGCCTGTTAGCGCGAGGCGGAAGCCAGGGCCTGGGGTTCGGCCGCATTCGCACGCTCGCGCGGGCCCACGCGCACCAGCCACGCGTTGGGGTAGTCCCCCAGCCAGTCGGCCAGCCGGGCCTGCGCCTTGGCCTCCGTCGCGAAGAAACCAAGCCGCAGGCGATACCAGGTCTCACCATCCAGTTCCGTTTCGGTGACGTAGAGCAACTGGGCGTCGTCGTCGAGGCCAAGCTCCGGCATGAACTCGATGGGTGCCGGGGCGGAGTGCAGGTTCAGTGCGTAGCGGCCTGGTTCTGGAACCGGGTCTTCCGGTGGGGTCGCCGCTGTTTCCACCGTCACTTTCATCGCCGCTTCCGTTGCAGCCGAATCGTCCGGAGCAACAGCAGCCGTTGCGACCTCCGGCGCCGCCGTTTCCTCTGCAACGACATCGCTGGCGATCGTAGCACCGGCATCATCCTCGCCAGTTGCCGCCGCTTCAGCCTCCGGCTCGGTCGCCGTCACCGCCTGGTTAACGACCGGCTCTGAAACGATGTCGGGTGAGCCCGCGGTATCCGTCTGCGGCTCAGAGTCAGGCGGATCCTGGTTCGACGGCGGCTGCGGGAGCGTTGACGGGACGACTGGCTGAGGCTGTTCAGGGCCAACCAGGGACGGGTCTGGCGACTCGACTGCCGCGAGTTCCGCCACCATCATCTCAGCTTCCCGATAGGCAATGGGTTCCGCCGGTGCCGTTTCTGCTCCCGCTTCCGTCTGCATCGGCCCGCCGGCCGGCGTCGCGGTCATGTCAGGGCGCGGCGGCGGCTTGCGGGTCGGCAATAGCGGGAACGCGTCTTCAATGTAGCCCTCGATGATGGCCGATTGATCCTCCACGTCGCGCTCTGTGGCGTCGATGTCGCGTATGGCCTGGTCGTTGATGGCCGCAAACTCGGCGTCCATCACGCGCGGTGTAATCACCACCACGGTTTCGGTGTTCTGGGTCGTTCGCGACCGGCTGCCGAAGGCCCAGCGCAGCCCGGGAATCTTGCCCAGCACCGGGATGCCGGCCTCGGACTCCGTAATAGCGCTGCGCATCAGGCCGCCGATGAAGATGGACTTGCCGCTGGGTACCAGCAGCTGCGTGGTCACTTCAGTGGTGGTCTGCGACGGGATACCGCGGTCATCCACGGTGCCGTTGCTGACCTCGGGATGGATGGTCATCAGAATCTGCCCGTTTTCATCGACGGTCGGTATTACCCGCAAAATCACGCCGGATTCCAGGAACTCGACGGTTTCCGACGTCACCTGGTTAATGGTGGTGGTGACCGGGTAACCCTGCCGGTCACCGATGATGACCTCGGCCTCTTTGTTGTCGAGCGTGACCACCTTGGGCGACGCCAGGTTGCGGACCCGACCGTCCCGCTCCAGGGCACGGATCATCACCTCATAATCCGAATCGAGAATGTCGAAGAAGAAGCCCGCGCTGCCGCTGGAGCCGGGAGCGCCGATCCCCTGCAGGCCGCCGGTGGCCTCGCCATTGCCGAGGCTGAAGAACGTGGCCCAGTCGATGCCGAAGGACTCTTCATCGTTCAGCCGGACTTCGAGAATCTTGGCCTCTATCAAGACTTGCTGCGGGCGCCGGTCCAGCTCCTCAAGGAGCTGCGCAATGCGATACACGTAGCCGGGCTGATCCTCAACCATCAGCAGTTTGCGGTCGGGCACAGCGGTGATATTGCCGAAATCAGACAGGTAGTCACCGAGTTTGCTCTCCAGGTCGGTGACATCGGTGTAGCGCACGGGCAAGGCCTTCACCACGGTGAAGCCACTGCCCGGTGTCTTTCCTGCCTGTGCCTCTGGCAGGATGAAGTAGGTCTGGCGGCGCTTTTCCACCATGTAACCGGCTGCGCTGGCAATGGAGCGGACCGCCTCGTCGAGATTCACATCGTAGAGATTGAAGGACACCTCTGCATCGACGTCATCGGCCAGCAGGATATTCACGCGATGCTGGCGCGCCAGCATTTCCATGACTTCGCTGATGGCCGCGTCGCGCATGCCCATGGTGAGGCGCGCCCCGGAATCACCCAGTGCTGGCGCTGCTGCCAGGCCCAGCCCGGATAGCGCGACGAGCACCACCAATGCCAGCCTGGCCCTGCGAATCGTATTGAAGCTTCTAGCCAGCATCTTTTTTGTCCGGGTCAAGTTTTAATGTGATGACGTCGTCACCGCGCTGAAACACTGCGTGAGCCTCGCCCACCTGCAGCAACTGGTAGCCGTTGGCAGACTCCCCGATACCGAGCAGCTTGCCGCCGAGATTGACCAGGGACTGGTCGCCGGCGACAAGAATGCCGCGGATTTGCGGCCGGACACCGGCCGCCAGCGGCGCCTGGCCGGGCTTGGCCGGCGCGGCCGTAAATTCCGCGGGAGGCTGGAATGGATCGCGGCTCAGCAGTTCCGCACTGACAGCCGTTGTGGCCAGCAGCAGGAGCAGCGCGCAAGGGATTTTCAGGTCGCGGCCGTTCATGCGTCCTGGTTCCGGTAGGCCGCCATGGTCAACTTCACCTTCAGCGGCAACTCTTCCCCCGGGCGACTGCGGTTCGATTCGGATATCTCGAACTGCTTGATGACCACGAAACCCAGTTCTGCGCCGATGTCCTGCAGCCAGTCGTAAAAATCGAAGTAGCTGCTTCTGAGCTCCACGTCGAAAATCAGTTCACGGAACTGGTTCAGCGGTGTGCCTTCGCGTGGCTCCACGCTCACCAGGATTACATCATTACGCCACGAGATGGTCTGCAGGCGACCAATCACGAAGCCTTCCATTTTCTTGGCCGGCAGGTTCGACGCGTCGCCGTTCAGCGTGCGCTCCAGGCCCTCCACCTCAGTGCGCAGCGTTGCGAGTTGCGAATCCAGTGTTGCACCCTCGTCGGCGCCCTGGCGCAACAGCTGCAGCGAAGTGCCCACGGATTGAAAGGCGCGCCACTGGGGCAGCACCATGTACATCAGCAGCACCGCGAGCAGCAGAGCCACGACGCCGGCGCCGGCCAGCTGCATCTGGCGCGGCTCCAGCGACTGCAGCTGCGTGGGCAATTTCATCGGCAGCTGCGTATTCATCCCCGGGCCTCGCTGTTCAGGACGACGGCCAGGTCAAACTTCACCACTTCGCGTGACGACAGCTGACTCAGTTCGGTGCGCTGCACGCTGACGTTCACCACCGCCGGCTGTGCGTACAGGCCGCTGACAAAGCGCGACAGGGCCTCGTGGTCGCGAGCCTGGCCGGTGATCGTCATGTGGGTTTCGACGAGCCAGCCCTGTTCGCCCTCCGGGGCCGCCAGTTCGGGAACCACGATGAAATAGCCCGTCTGCACGCCGGCCGCCTGGCTCTCCGGCACCATCACGCCGGCGCGGCGGAACTGCCAGTTCACGAACCAGACCTCCGCATCCGCAAGCGCTTCGTCGATGGCCAGGAATACGGATTGCGCGGGTGCGCCGCTGCGCAGGCTGCCCAGCAGCGAGAGTTGCTGGTCGAGGGACGTGCGTTGCCGGTTCAGCGCTTCGAGGTCTTCACGCTGCTGTGCGGTCACGGCCCGCTGTTGCTCGAGCAATGCAGCTTCTTCGCGCAGCTGGCTGACGCGCAGGCTCAACGCAGAGAAGACCAACAGGCATACCGCCGCCAGCGCCGCCGTCGATATCAGCATCTTTTTCGACCAGGCCCGGAACCAGCGCGCGCGCCGGTAGTCGGCGGGTATGAGATCGATGTCACGCATCGTCAATCAACCCCCTGAGTGCCAGCCCGGTCGCGGTCGCAAGATCCGGCCCAATGCCCGGATAATTCGCGATGCCGGATGCATCGTCGCCGTCGAAAATCGCCGTGAGCGGCAGCGTCGTAGCAACCGGCAGTCGCGCGATTTCGCTCAGCAGCTGGTCCGCGCCGGGCCAGCGTGCAATGGAGCCCACGGTGTAGACCTGTTCGACAACGTCGCCCTGGCTCTCCGACGCGGCGTACAGGCACGCACGGCGGACTTCTTCAGCCAGGGGCGCAAACACCGGGCGCACTATTTCCACCAGCGGGTTCAAATCGTCGGCGGTCAGCTGCACCGTCGCCCCGAAGGGTTTTTTGGCCTGCTGATTCAGGCCCTCGCGCACGGCCATTTCCTCTGCCATCGTCGGGCTCACATCGAGGCTGCGCGCAATCTGCTGAACCAGCATGTTGGCGCCGAAGTTGATCTCCTTGTCCATCAACAGGCGACGACCGGAAATCAGCGTGATGAATGTCTGTTCCGCGCCGTAATTGATGACCAGCACGTTACCGCGGCTGTTCTCGGGCCTGGGCAGCAGGCTGATCAGGCGATTGATAGCGGCCGGACCCACTTCCAGTTCCGCTACGTCGAGGCGCGCTTCGCGCAGGGCTTCCAGAAAATTCAGCACGTCGGTGCGGCGGCTCGTAGCCACGAGCGCCACACGATCGCGGGAATTGGCGTCGCCGCGCACCGGCAGAAAGTCGATCACGTAGTCGTTGATAGAGCCTTCTACGCGGCCCTCCATCAACCGGAGAATAGCCTCGCCATCAGAGTTCGTGTTCGCCACCTGGTAGTTCAGGGAAGTCATGCGCGACATGGCCGGCGGCAACGCGGTCACCGTCTCGCGGCCCTGAAAGCGGCCGCGGCTCAGCAGCTTCTCAAGCACTCGCTGCAGACGCGCGGAATTCTCCAGCGCGTCTTCGCGGGAATCGGGATAGCGTGCGGAAGCCCACGCTCGCAGGCAGTAAGCGCCCGACGCAAGGCGGCGCAACTGCACCGCGTGCACCTGCTCTTCGGCAAAGTGCAGACCGATGGGCCCGACACGACTCTTGCGGGGTGCCGGCACCAGGCTGCCTTTGAGCTTTTCCACCAGCGCGTTCACGGCGTCACTGCGGCTGCCACCGCGTTGCCGTCGCCAGTTCCGGCCTGACGGCTGCGCTTTGTCGAATAGAGCTGTTCGTCGGCCCGCCGGTACGTCGCCTCCAGGCTACTGGCGACCCCGTCAATGATCGAATGGGCAAAGCCGGCACTCACGGTAACAACCTTGCCATCCGTCGCGCGCAACACGGCTGGGTCTGTCTCCAGGTGCCGCAGACACTGCGTGACGCTCTCGCGGCACCGCTTGCCCGAGCACAGGATGGCGAACTCGTCGCCGCCCAGGCGAATCACGAAGGAATCCCCGGGCAGGTTTTTATTCAGGATACCGACCAACTGCTTGAGGACGATGTCGCCGCTGTGGTGGCCGTGTGTGTCGTTCAGCGATTTGAACTGATCGATGTCCAGCAGGGCCAAGCATAGCTGCTGCTCCCGGGAACTGGCGTTCTGCACCAGGACATCGTAATTCTGGTTCAGGAACCGGCGATTGAATGCGCCGGTCAGCGCGTCGGTTAGCGACAGATGCTCGTGGCGCTGGCCCGCTTCCTTCAGATCGAAACGCGTCTCGATATCATGCTTGCGCACTCGCACGTTGCGCGCCACCAGCACGAGCGCGATGAGCGAACTGGCGAAGAACAGGAACTGCATCGTCCACAGCGTCTGCGCATCGAAGCGCCCTGTGACGGACATGGTGGACCCCGTAAACAGGGTATAAATCAGCAGGCTAACGGCTGCAGCTTCCCGCAATCCCCACGGAATGAGCGGCACCGCGACAATCATCATGACGGCGCTGGCCATCAACACAATGTCAATGTGCCCGGCCCGGTGGGCGGCGAACACAATGGCCATCGAGTACATCACCAGGTAAGTAATCGCGAGGTAATGCAGGGTGGAGGTGTCCTTGATAAACCTGACCGACCAGAGCATGTGGATACTCAACAGGCTCAACAGCGCGAAAGTATGAAAATAGGCCGCACCACGACCCGCGTTGATTTCGAGGCCCCAGATACCCCCTTGCAGCGCCAGCAACAGTAACGACAGCCACACCAGCCCGGCCCGCGTTTCGGGCAGGATCAGTTCCCGGGCGTAGGCCGTAACCTCGTCCCGCGCAAACTCCGTTGCGGACAACAGTTGCTTCACCCCAAGCGACACTGTTCTGCGACTCCTTGTTCCAATCCCATCACGCGCCGCGACACCCCGCGGACGCGGTTCTCCAAGCGAAAGATTAAGGAAAATAGGGGTTTGGGACTGTGACGGAGTCGGAATTCGGCGGCGCTTATGACAAGGCTGCGGCAGGCGTCACAGGCATACACCAGGGTCAAATGTGAACCGCGTCACATTGGGGACATTCTGCTTTTTCCACCTGGTGGAAAAAGCAGAATGTCCCCAATCTCCCTCGGACGTAGGTCACATGTCGCGCGTGATGCGCACCGTATGGCCAAT
>Ga0265306_10000719_pt1 | contig 15975 bp, 13 predicted proteins | sample Helome_3_FD_192493 | JGI IMG/M metagenome (GOLD analysis project Ga0265306, IMG submission 192493) | Marine sediment microbial communities from subtidal zone of North Sea - Hel_20160420 (Illumina Assembly) | ecosystem: Environmental > Aquatic > Marine > Subtidal zone > Sediment ...
AGAATTTCCCAGGTCACGTCGTGTCGGCGACCAGGTCCAGCGCGAGCTGGCCGGGCTGATACGCGAAGAAATCAAGGACCCGCGGCTGGGCATGGTCAGTATTTCGGCAGTCAGCGTCTCGCGCGACCTGGGCCACGCCAAGGTGTACGTCTCGGTACTGGGCGATGAACTGCAGGCATCGGAATCCATCGAGGTACTGAAACATGCCGCTGGTTTCCTGCGCCACCGGCTGGGGAAGCTGTTGCACATCAGGACCGTCCCGGAGCTCAAATTTATGCTTGACCGGTCACTCGAGGAAGGCGCCCGCATTGGTGCCCTGATCAACCGCGCGGTTGCCAGCGACAAGGGTGACGATGAACAAGGCTAGATGAATAATCTCACCGGATGGTCGCAGAGATAAAACCAATCACCACAGAGCACACAGAGAACATAGAGAATCGTGGTAAGAAATTCTTCGTCATCCCCGCGCAGGCGGGGATCCAGTCTTGATCAAGGCAATGATGCCTGTAACGTGTGCCATGTGTAATTGTGCAAATGACCTTCAAGCTGTCAATCCCATGCCTGCGAGTCATTTCTTGGGACTGGATTCCCGCTTTCGCGGGAATGACAATCTCTCTAGATTTGATCTCTTTACGCATATTGCGTCTTTGCAATAAACAAAACGTTTTCAAGAGCATCTGGTAACTATGGGCAGACGTCACCGCAGCAGCAACCTGCGCCGGGTCAATGGCATCCTCCTGCTGGACAAGCCGGCGGGACTGACCTCCAATGCCGCGCTGCAGGCTGTCAAGAAACTCTACGCTGCCCGCAAGGCCGGCCATACCGGCAGCCTGGACCCGCTGGCCACCGGCCTGCTGCCGATCTGCTTCGGCGAGGCGACCAAGATATCCGGCTTCCTGCTGGATGCTGACAAGCACTACACTGTGACCTGCCGGTTCGGTATCCGGACAACCACCGCCGATGCCGAGGGGGAAATCATCGAGGAACGGCCGGTGGGCGATCTCGGCGAGCGGCGGGTGGCCGCTGCACTGGCCGGATTTGCCGGCGAGATCGAGCAGGTCCCGCCGATGTACTCGGCACTCAAGCACAAGGGCGAGCGGCTCTACAAGCTGGCCCGGGAAGGTGTCGAGGTGGAGCGCGAGCCGCGCCGGGTGACGATCCACGCCATCGAGCTGCTGTCCTGCTCGTCGCCGGTCGCCGAGATCCGGGTCCACTGCTCGAAAGGCACCTATGTGCGTACCCTGGTTGAAGATATCGGTGAACAGCTGGGTTGCGGTGCACATGTTACCGCCCTGCGCCGGACCGGCGTGGGCCCGTTCGGCGAGGAGGGCATGCAGACCCTTACCGGGCTGGAAGCGACGGCGGCGGCCGGCGGGCACCACGCGCTCGACCAGTTGCTGCTGCCGATCGAAAGCGGGCTGGCGCAATGGCCGGGCGTGACGCTCAGCGGCGATGCCGCCTTCTACCTGCGCCAGGGGCAGCCGGTGCTGGTGCCGCAGGCGCCGACCGAGGGCTGGGTGAGGCTGTACGAGGGCGGGTCGCGCTTTATCGGCATGGGCGAGATCCTGGATGACGGCCGGGTGGCGCCGCGCCGCCTGATGAGCCTCCCCTGATATCCACTACGAGATAGCTTGTGGCAGGCGGAAACGGCAGTTAAAATACCGAGCTCACTAAATTATGATGGAAATACGCAATTCGCGGGAGTAATTCATGGCTTTGAATGCCGAGCAAAAAGATCAGATCGTCAAGACGCACCAGCGCGGTGAGTCCGATACCGGTTCGCCCGAGGTCCAGGTTGCCCTGTTGACCGCGAACATTACGGGTCTGACAGACCACTTTGCCAAACACAAGGGCGATCACCACTCCCGTCAGGGTCTGCTGCGTATGATCAACAAGCGCCGCAAGCTGCTTGATTACCTGAAAGGCAAGGACAGCAAGCGCTACCAGGATCTCATCACCCATCTCGGCCTGCGTCGGTAGTACCAGGCCTTCACCGAACACCGCAGTTCAACTATCACCCTTCTCAACGAGGAATACAGCCCGTGAGTGCAATCAAGAAATCCTTTCAGTTCGGTGACCAGATGGTCACGATGGAAACGGGCGAAATCGCCCGCCAATGCAGTGCCGTCATCGTCAGTATGGGTGACACGCAGGTGCTTGCCACTGTGGTCGGGGACAAGCACCCCATGGAAGGACGTGACTTCTTCCCGATGACGGTCGACTACCAGGAGAAGGGTTACGCGGCCGGCCAGATTCCCGGCAACTTCTTCCGCCGCGAAGGTCGTCCGAGCGAGGCGGAAACGCTGATGTGCCGGCTGGTCGACCGACCACTGCGCCCGCTGTTCCCGAAGGGTTTCACCCACGAGGTCCAGGTTATCCTCACGGTCATTTCCTACGATCCACAGGTTCCGCCGGACATCCCTGCCATGATCGGCGCATCCGCGGCCATGTCGATTTCCGGTCTGCCGTTTGCCGGCCCCATCGGCGCCGCCCGCGTCGGTTATATCGATGGCAATTACGTGCTGAATCCGACCACGGAACAGATGGAAGTCTCGCAGCTGGACCTGATTGTCTCCGGCACCGAGAGTGCCGTGCTGATGGTCGAGTCGGAAGCGAAGGAACTCCCGGAAGACGTCATGCTGGGTTCCGTTGTCTACGGGCATGATCAGCAGCAGGCCGTCATCAAGACGATCAAGGAACTGGCTGCAGAGATCAACACACCGCCACTGGAATGGACGCCGCCGCAAGAAAATACCGCGCTGGCCGCTGCCGTGGCCGCTGCCGGCACCGACCGGATTACCGGGGCCTACAAGATTGCCGACAAACTCGAGCGCTATGGTGCACTGTCTGCACTGCGCAAGCAGCTGGTCGGGGAGGTCGCCGATGACGAGGCCGCAGGCGGCTTCGGCAGTGCCGAGGTTTCCGCTGCCATCGGCAAGCTGGAAAAGAACATCGTGCGCAGTCGTGTACTCGCCGGTGAAGCACGTATCGACGGTCGCGACACGAAGACGGTGCGCCCGATCACTGTTCGCACCGGTGTGCTGCCGCGTGCCCATGGATCCGCACTGTTTACCCGTGGCGAAACCCAGGCGCTGGTTGTGACCACGCTGGGAACCGAGCGCGATGCCGCGCTCATAGACGCGCTGTCCGGGACTACCAAGGAACAGTTCCTGCTGCATTACAATTTCCCGCCATACTGTGTCGGCGAGACCGGGCGTGTCGGCGGGACCAAGCGCCGCGAGGTGGGCCACGGCAAGCTGGCCAAGCGCGGCGTCATGGCGGTCATGCCATCGAAGGAGAGCTTCCCCTATACCATCCGCGTGGTCTCCGAGATCACGGAGTCGAACGGCTCCAGTTCCATGGCCAGTGTCTGCGGCAGCAGCCTGTCGATGATGGACGCCGGTGTGCCGATCAGTGCCCCGGTGGCCGGTGTCGCCATGGGCCTGATCAAGGAAGACAACGGCTACGCGGTACTAACCGATATCCTCGGCGACGAGGACCACCTCGGCGACATGGATTTCAAGGTTGCCGGTACCGAAAAGGGTGTGAACGCCCTGCAAATGGATATCAAGATCCAGGGCATTACGCAGGAAATCATGGAGCAGGCGCTGGCACAGGCCAAAGACGGCCGCATGCACATCCTTGGCGAAATGAACAAGGTGATCCAGGCACCGCGTGCAGAGGTGTCCGAGTTTGCGCCGCGCTACATCACCATGAAGATCAACCCGGACAAGATCCGCGATGTCATCGGCAAGGGCGGGGCTACCATTCGCGCGATTACTGACGAGACCGGCGCCAGCATCGATATTGATGATAACGGTAACATCAAGATCGCATCGGTTGACCTGGAGGCCGGTAACGAGGCACGCCGCCGCGTCGAACAGATTACCGCCGATGTCGAAGTCGGTACCATCTATGACGGCAAGGTCGCCAAGCTGATGGACTTCGGTGCGTTCGTGACCATCCTGCCGGGCAAGGACGGTCTGGTGCACATCTCGCAGATTTGCGAGGAGCGCGTGCAGAATGTCAGCGACAAGCTGTCCGAGGGCGACGTGGTCAAGGTCAAGGTGCTGGAAGTCGACAAGCAGGGCCGTATTCGGCTGAGCATGAAGGCGGTCGGGCAGGACTAGTCGCAGCACCATCTGCTGCAGGGAAAAGGGGCCGGCAGGCCCCTTTTTTATTGCCGATATCAAGGCGTCTGATCGCTATTCTACTGATTTTAAGAACAATTATTTCATCACACCCCGGTCCTGCCCGATGCCGCAGCAAAACCCGGATTGATGTCTGTTAATATTGTTGCAAGTATATGGGTGTATGTTTTTAATATTACGGCTGGAACGATTCCGGGAGGGATATTCAGATACCCTGGTCCGATGGTCGCATATTTATAATAACGTGCGGGTCTGTCGACCGGTAAAACATTCTAATTAAATGAGGAGTACCAAGATGCGATGTAAAACGATAACAAGCAGTGCAGTGATATTGATGACAGGGTTGCTGCTGGCGGGTACCGCCCATGCCTTCGACATGGGCAATATGATGAATCCCTCCAAGTGGATGGGCGGTAAAGACAAAGATGATGATCGTTACTCTGATGATTACTATGGCGATCCTGGCTACGGTGGTTATGGCGGTGGACCCGGTTACGATGGTGGACCCGGTTATGGCGGTGGACCCGGTTATGGCGGTGGACCCGGTTACGGCGGTGGACCCGGTTATGGCGGTGCGCCTGGTTACGGCGGTGCGCCCGGCTATGGTGGTGCGCCCGGTTATGGCGGTGCGCCTGGTTACGGCGGTGCGCCCGGCTATGGTGGTGCGCCCGGCTATGGTGGTGCGCCCGGTTACGGCGGTGCGCCCGGTTATGGTGGTGCACCCGGTTATGGCGGTGCACCCGGTTATGGCGGTGCACCCGGTTACGGCGGTGCGCCGGGTGCCGGTGTTGCGCCGGGATATGGCGGCGCTCCGGCGGCAGGCGCGGGCAGTGACGCCGAGATCAAGCGTCTGAAAGAGCGGATCAAGAAGCTCGAGGAGGCCAACCAGCCGGCTGCGCAGCAGCCCTGGACCATGCCGCCGGGCGGTTACCAGTAGCAGCCCGGGACGGCAACAGAAAAGGGGCCGTCAGGCCCCTTTTTTTATGCTCCCGATCAGTTCTAGGCCACCGCGTCCAGCGGTGTTTGTTGGGCGCTAACGGCATCGAGGGTTTCGGTGGCCAGTCTGGTGGCCGGGTCCTCTTGCTTCGTGTCTTGCAGTTCACTGACAGACAGCAACATGGAGCGGAATACCTGCAGCTTGAGTGTGATGCTGTCGGCTGACGCAACGCCGCCCTGTGCATCATCGTTGCCACCAAAGGCATCCATCAGGCTGTTCAGGAACACACCGATAGACTGCAATGCATTGGCCATGATCGACGTGCGACCGGTATCGTCACCGGTGACATCGGTTGCGGTCTCATCCGTAACCGGCACGGCCGCAGCCGCTTCGCCGTCACCGTTCCCGGTCCCTGCAGATACTTCACCTGCGGGCGCTGCCGGGGCATCGGTATTATCGACGGACTCGTCGGTGACAGGCGCCGGGCTGCTGTCGTCGGCCGCTTCCGCTGCAGATGCCTGTGGCCCGTCTAGCCGGGTGGGAAGCATACCGGACACCGGATAGGTCAGTTGTTCGCTGCTCTTCATACGGATACGCACGTTGGCGAGCTGTGCAGCATCGATCTCCAGCGCACTGGCCGTGGCAAAGGCACCCTCGGCGTCGCCGGTGAAGAAGTTTTCGGCCATGGCGCCGGCCTGCTCGATGACGGACTGGATGGCCGCCATTTCCTCCCCGTTCAGATCGCCTTTGACCTTGAACGAGATACGGGTACGGCTGCGCGCCTGCAGATCGAGCTGGGAGATGGTCTCGCCGTCGTCGTCGTCCACCTGTCCGGCTGCAACGCTCAGCGATTCACTGGCCTTGATCTTGAGGCGCACCATGTCGCCTTCCTGTGTCCTGATATGCAGGGCGGTGCGTTCGGAGCGGCGATAGGAGAGGGCGTCGCTCTCCCCGGCAGATTCCTTCGAATGCCTGCGGTCGTCATCCCTGTCACCGACTTCTCGCCGGTGCTCGACACCCTGCGCCTGTTCATGGCGGTGTGCATGGCCGACACGGCGGCCGGGATGGTGCCCGTCGAGGGGGTGATGTTTGCGCGAAGACTGTTCCGTGTTTTGTTCGGAACGATCAGATGAATAGCGGTAAAGCAGCTGGCTGCTGATGGCATCCATGTCCATATCCACGTCCTGTGTATTAATGGTACTGACTGTGTATCGTGCAGGAGCGGCAAAGCTTTACCGCTGCGGCCAACAGGGCGGCAGGATACTGCCGTGGTGTTACAGTTTATCGGGTATTGCCGATGATGCGGCTACCGGGGTTGGCAGGGTTGCCGCTGTGTCGCCAGATGCCGCCTGGTATGGAGATCTCAGTTGTCGGTGCCGGCGACCACAGTAGTCGGGCTGGTGAGCAGGATCGCATGCGCCTTGTTTTTCGTGCAGGACACCGACCCCTTGTTTTTCATCCTGCATTTGAGTGTGTGCGGGTTGCTCCAGCCGGTTTTTACCTTGTAGGTGTCTGACGTACCTTCATCAACGCCGCCCGGTTCATCATCGTCCTCGTCTGTCCGGACGGCCGCCGCCTGTGATGAGCTGATAACGAGATTTCTGTAGGTCACCTTGAAGGAGCCATTGCCGTAAAAGTTGCTGATGATGGCCTTGGTCTTGAACTTGATGATGTTATCGCCCGCGTTACGTATCTGGTCGTCGCTGAAACAGGTGACCTTGTTGCCCTCGGTGCGACAGGTCGTGATCTCGGAGGGCATCCAGGCAACGGGACTGCCGTCACGGTTCCAGCCGGCAAGCACCACGTCTTCGATGGAAAAGCGTTTGGCTTTTGACTTCTTTTTCGGCGCGGCTGCCTTTTTTACCGGTGATTTCTTATTTGCCGAAGATTCCGTTTTCACGTTCTCCGCCTTCAGGCTTTCCGACACGTTGATCAGTTCGCCGCGCGCCTGGTCGAATCCTCCGTCAACGGCCTTGCCCAGCCAGATGAGGGCTTCGCCCCGGTTCTTCCCGACGCCGGTACCCTCGGCATACATTTTGCCCAGGTAGTACTGGGCCGCGGGATAATCGGCCTGGGCGGCCTGCCGGAACCATTTGAATGCGAGCTCGCTGTTGGCTTTGACGCCGCTGCCCTCGTTGTAGATCAGTCCAAGCTTGTAGGCCGATTTCATATGTCCCTGGCTGGCGGACTGTTCGAACGCAGTGATGGCCTTGCCGTAGTCGATGTTGGTGCCGACCCCTTCCATGTACATCTTGCCGAGGTCATACAGGCTGTCCCTGTCACCCTTGCCGGCCTCGCTGGCCGTTTTTCCGAAACGGGTTGCATTGGCCTGCATCAGTTTCAGACGGGAAACGGATTTTGCATCGCCCTGTGCCGCGGCCTTCTTGAACCATTCGATGGCCTTGTTGCGATCAGCCTTTACGCCACGACCGTTCTGGTACATGGTGCCGACATCGAACTGGGCCTCGCTGATACCGTTCTTTGCTTCCTGCATTTTTTCCCTGAAGAGCGACGTCCATATATCGCCCATAGCGCTGGCTGCTAACAGATACAGTGCTAACCCGACAATTAACCTGTTCATAATCATGATTTTGTATGTTCTATGCAGTGTGCGTGGAAGCCATGAACAGGGTATCGGCATGCACTGCATCGCCTTGAGCGGCTGTACGACGGGAAGATTCTCAGCAGAACAGGCGGTTAAGTGATTTATAAGGGCCTGATTCAGACGCTGGCAGACGCGCTGCCAACGTTGTCACCCAGCAGCTCGAGGATGCGCTGCTCCAGCCAGTAGCGCGGCGAGAGGGGGTGGTTGCCGGCAATGAAGCCGACATGGCCGCCGTGGGGCGAGAGTTCCAGTATCACATCCGGGCCCAGCTCATGCGCCTGCGGCAGGGCAGACGCCGGCAGGAACGGATCATCCGCTGACTGCAGTATCACGGTCGGTATCCGAATAGACTTGAGATACTGCCGGCTGCTGGCGCGGGCATAGTAGTCGTCGACATCGCTGAATCCGTGCAGCGGCGCGGTAATGGCATCATCGAAGGCACGGAAGCTGCGCAGTTCATCGAGCCGCTCGAGCGGCCAGGGTGGCGGGTGGAATGCGGCCTTGCGCCGCACGGCTGCACGCATCTTGCCGAGCAGGTGATTGCGGTAGATCCGGGAGATACCCTGGTCGAGCCGCCGGGCCGCGGCATCGAGATCGAAGGGGACCGATATCGCGATTGCCTGCTGTATACCTGCACGGGTGTCTGATTCGCCCAGCCATTTGAGCAGCACATTGCCGCCGAGCGAGAAGCCGATGACAGCCAGTGGCTGCTGCGGGAACTGTTCCTGCAGGTATCGTGCGACGTAGTCGAGGTCGCCGGTGTCGCCGGAATGGTAGCTGCGCGGCAGGCGGTTCGGTGTGCCGCTGCGCCCGCGAAAATACAGCAGGCCTGCATTGTAGCCGGCAGCGGACAGTTGACCGAGCAGTCCGCCTGCATAATGCGACTCGATGGATCCCTCAAGACCATGCAGGATGAGTATGCGCGCACCCTGTGTCGCTGCCGTCCAGTCCAGGTCGAGGAAGTCGCCGTCCGGCAGTTCCAGGCGTTCACGCTGCAGGGGGGGCGGACGACGCTGCCTGAACAGCGACGGGTACAGCGTTTGCAGGTGCCGGCCCGGCAACCACCAGGCCGGCCGGAATGCGCTGCGGGCTATCAGGTGCCCATCCTGTTGGCGACCAGGTCGTCGACCACGGCCGGGTCGGCAAGCGTCGAGGTGTCGCCCAGTGAATCCATTTCATTGGCAGCGATCTTGCGCAGGATACGGCGCATGATCTTGCCGGAACGTGTCTTGGGCAGGCCGGGCGCCCACTGGATGATGTCCGGCGTAGCGATGGGACCGATTTCTTTGCGCACATGCTGGATAAGTTCGGCGCGCAGCTCATCCGAGGGTTCCACGCCGTTGACCAGCGTGACATAGGCGTAGATACCCTGGCCCTTGATGTCATGCGGGTATCCCACAATGGCCGCTTCCGCCACGGCCGGATGCAGCACCAGTGCACTTTCCAGTTCGGCGGTGCCGAGGTTGTGGCCCGACACGATCAGCACGTCATCCACGCGGCCGGTGATCCAGTAGTAGCCGTCCTCGTCGCGACGCGCGCCGTCACCGGTGAAATACATGCCGGGAAACGCCGAGAAATAGGTGTCGATGAGCCGCTGGTGGTTGCCGTATACGGTACGGATCTGTCCCGGCCACGGATGAGTGATGACAAGGCTGCCTTCTGCGGCCCCTTCCAGCACCTTGCCTTCATTGTCGACGATGGCGGGTCGCACACCGAAAAAGGGATGTGTTGCAGAGCCGGGTTTCATCGGTGTTGCGCCGGGTACCGGGGTAATCATGTGGCCGCCGGTTTCGGTCTGCCACCAGGTGTCCACGATCGGACAGCGCGCGTCGCCGACAGTATGGTAATACCACTCCCAGGCTTCCGGGTTGATCGGCTCGCCAACGGTGCCCAGCAGGCGCAGGCTCGCGCGCGAGGTCTTTTTCACCGGTTCATCACCCAGGCGCATCAGTGCGCGTAATGCCGTCGGCGCAGTATAGAACGTGTTGACACTGTGCTTGTCGCACACCTGCCAGAAGCGCGAGGCGTCCGGGTAGGTGGGTACGCCCTCGAATACGAGGGAGGTCGCGGCGTTGGCCAGCGGTCCGTAGACGATATAGCTATGGCCGGTAATCCAGCCGACATCCGCCGTGCACCAGTAGATATCGCCGTCATGGTAATCGAACACGTACTTGTGGGTGATAGCGGCAAACAGCAGGTAGCCGCCGGTGGTGTGCAGGACGCCCTTGGGCTTGCCGGTCGATCCCGAGGTATACAGGATAAACAGCGGGTCTTCGGCATCCATCCATTCGACCGGGCAATCCACGGATGCCTCGGCAACGGCGTCGTGATACCAGACGTCACGTCCCTCGGTCCAGTCGATGCTGCCGGCCGTGCGCCGGATGGTGAACACCGTATGGACGTTCGGGCAGGACTGCAGCGCCTGGTCGACATTGCCTTTCAGCGGAATGGTCTTGCCACCGCGTACGCCCTCGTCGGCAGTGATGACGGTCTGGCAGTCCGAGTCCAGGATGCGGTCCTTGATCGATTCGGGCGAGAAGCCGCCGAATACCACCGAGTGAATGGCGCCGATACGCGCACAGGCCAGCATCGCATACACGGCCTCCGGCACCATCGGCATGTAAATGCACACCCGGTCGCCCTTGCCGACGTTACGTGCCTTCAGGGCGTTGGCGAAACGGCAGACATGCTCGTACAGTTCGCCGTAGCTGATCTGCGCATCATCCGCGGGATCGTCGCCTTCCCAGATCAGCGCCGTTTGTTCGCTGCGGCGTTCCAGGTGCCGGTCGATGCAGTTGTAACAGGCATTCAGCTTGCCGCCCTCGAACCAGCGAACCCTGCCGGTCTCGAAATCCCAGTCGAGTACCTTGTCCCAGGGTTGTTCCCAGGACAGGAATTTCTCCGCCTGTTCCGCCCAGAAGCCTTCCGGGTCCTCCACAGACTGCCGGTACATTGACTGGAACTGCTCTGCATCGAGGTGTGCGGTCTCTGTAAAGGCTTGCGGGACCTGGTAAATCTTGTTATCGGACATAGCGCTCTCCGTTGGCATCTGCGTACCGGGATGGATGTGACGTCCGATTATAGCCGCGCGGCCGGCCATGCCAACTATCAGGCGGACGGAATTTCCGGTGCCGGCTGCAGCCGTTTGCGGGGCAGGGCATCGACATCCCAGTGCTCGATAGCCCACTGCAGCAGCTCGGCCTGGCCGGCCATGGCCGCGTCATCCGGCAGTGCCTGTTGCAGGAAGGTCAGTGCGGCAATCAGTGTCCGGTTGCCTGCATCGGGTTGTACCGCGGGTGCATGCGTCTGCTTGCCGAGTTTTTCGCGGCTGGCGTTGACGACAACCGGCAGGTGCAGGTAGCGGGGCGCCGGCAGCCCCAGCTGCTGCTGCAGGTAGTATTGCCGCGGCGTTGAATCGAGCAGATCGGCGCCGCGCACGACGTCAGTAATGCCCTGCCGGGCATCGTCGACGACCACGGCCAGCTGGTAGGCGACCAGCTGGTCTGCGCGTCGCAGCACGAAGTCGCCGACCTCGTGTGCGAGGCGCTGTTCCACAATTCCCTGCAGCCGGTCTGTTATCCGGATGCAGGTATCGTCCACGCGCACGCGTACAGAACGTGCCGTCCGGCCGGCCGGCAGGCCGTTGCGACAGGTGCCGGGGTAGATATTGCCCTGTCCCTTGATGCTGCTGTCTGCGATTTCCTTGCGCGTACAGGCGCATCCGTAGAGTTTTCCGTTGCGTGCAAGCTGCTCGAGTGCGGTATCGTACAGTTCGTTGCGCATGCTCTGGTAGACGACCGGTCCGTCCCATTCGAAACCAAACGCCTCCAGGGTGTGCAAAATGCTGTCGGTCGCCCCGGCGACCTCGCGGGGCGGGTCAAGATCCTCGACCCGCACCAGCCACTCCCCGCGGTTGTGCCGGGCGTCCAGGTAGCTGCCGAGTGCCGCGACCAGTGAACCGAAATGCAACGGCCCGGTCGGTGACGGGGCGAAGCGGCCACGGTACAGCGTTGTATCAGTTGTAGTGTGCACGTGGAAGGAAGACTGCTGCCTGAACGGGTGTCCTGTTTAACACATCGCTATCGGCTGTTACTACGGGCACAGCCCGGGGCAGCCTCTCGATCGGTTCCCGATCTCACCTTCTCCATGCCTTCCGGCGACGATGGACAGGATGTCCGGGTGCCGTGGAGCACAGGGACAAGGTGAGGCCGGAGGTCGAGAAGGTGGCCCGGGCTGTGCCCGTAGTAACAGCCGGGAGCGATGTACCTGCATGGCCCAGGCCAGCCTCTCGACTGCTGCGCAGTCTCACCTTCTCCCTGTAGGCAAAAAAAGCCGGCATGCGCCGGCTTTGTTCTCTGCTCTGCAAGCATACAGCAGCATCAACCCATCTGTTTTTCCCGGATTTCGTCGAGAATCTTGCAGTCGATGCACAGCGTGGCGGTCGGTCGTGCCTCGAGCCGCTTTACTCCGATTTCGACGCCGCATGCCTCGCAGTAACCGAATTCACTGTTTTCGAGATGGTTGATGGATTCATCGATCTTCTTGATCAGTTTGCGTTCGCGGTCGCGGGCGCGCAGTTCCATGCTGAATTCGGATTCCTGCGTGGCACGGTCGTTGGGGTCCGGGAAATTGGCAGCGTCATCCTGCATGTGATGCACGGTGCGGTCGACTTCCTCCATGAGACTTTTCTTCCAGGACTGCAGGATATTCCTGAAGTGCGCGACCTGCGCATCGTTCATGTATTCCTCGCCCTTCTTTTCCTTGTAGGGCGCGATACCCGGCACCGGGCCGACCTGGGATGCACCGGCGCGCGCTGGTCTCCTGGCAGGCAGTTTGCGTACCGTTGCCTTTTTCGGGGCGGCCTTGCGCGGCGCGGTTTTTTTCGCAGCGGCGGTCTTTTTCTTCGGCGCTGCTTTTTTCACTGCGGCCTTTTTCTTCGCGACGGTTTTTCTGGCCGGTTTCTTTTTCGGCGCTGCCTTTTTCGCGGCGGCCTTCTTTTTCACCGCGGCCTTTTTAACCGGTTTCTTTTTCGGCGCCGCCTTTTTCCTTGCCGTCGTCCTAGACTTCACTGCCTTCTTCTTTGCAGCCATGTAAAATGCCCCGAGCGCTGTCGAATTTAACTCACTGTTTATACTTGAAATTCGGTTCAGAATCTTGCGGGTGAGGGTATAATGAACAGCCCGAAAAATCCGTAGGGGCGTTATTTATACGCCACTTTCTGTATTAGTCAAGGATGCCCGGGGACAAAAAAACAGGCAATTTATCCGCCACCGTAACGGCTGGCGGGGGAAGCGGGAGAACACATTATGCAACATGAATTACAGGCCCTGCTGCTGGATGTCGACGGTACGCTTGCAGATACCGAAGACATTCACCGGCTGGCATTCAATGCGGCGTTCGCACAGGCCGGGCTCGACTGGGATTGGGACCAGGCTCTTTATAGCGAACTCCTCGCGGTGACCGGTGGCAAGGAGCGCATTCGCTATTTCCTCGACCGCGAACGACCGGATTTCAACCTGCCCGATGATGCCAATGCATTCATCGCCGAACTGCATGCCAGCAAGACACGCTTCTATGTCGATGCGCTGGCCAGCGGCTCGGTGCCGCTGCGACCCGGCGTCGAACGCCTGTTGAACGAGGCGCGTGCGGCAGGACTCCGACTGGCAATCGCCACGACCACCACACCGGCCAATGTGATCGCGCTGCTGGAGCATTCCTTCAGCGTGCCGGTGACCGACTGGTTCGAGGTCATCGCCGACGCCGGTGTGGCGCCGGTTAAAAAACCCGCACCCGATGTCTACGAGCACGCCCTCGACAAAATGCAGCTGTCGCCTGCGGCGTGTATCGCCATCGAGGATTCGCACAATGGTCTGCTTTCGGCCAAAGCGGCGGGCGTGGACACATTGATTACGGTTAATTCCTATACCGAACGGCAGGACTTCGACGGTGCCCTCGCTGTGCTCGATCATCTCGGTGAACCGGACATGCCCTGTACGCTGCTGGCAGGCAGGCGTGCGCCCGACAGGATGGTCGATGTGGAATACCTGCTGCAGCTCCATCGGCAAACGGTCCCTGCCTGAAGATCTTCGTCCATGCAGATCGCCGACCGTATGCATTCGATCCAGCCCTTCCATGTCATGGCGTTGCTGGCGCGCGCGCGGGAACTGGAGGCGACCGGCCGCTCTATCGTCCACATGGAAATCGGCGAGCCGGATTTTGTCACACCCCGACCGGTTATCGATGCCGGTATGGCGGCCCTGGCGGCCGGTCATACCCATTACACGCCGGCCACCGGTCTGCCGGCGCTGCGTGAACGCATCGCCGGTTACTACCGGGAGCGTTACGCGGTCGATGTCGAGCCGTCACGGGTCGTGGTGACACCGGGGGCCTCCGCCGCATTGCAGCTGGTCATGGCCATGCTGGTGAATCCGGACGACCGGGTACTGATGGCCGATCCGGGTTACCCGTGTAACCGGAACTTCGTTTACCTGCTGAACGGGCGACCGGTCGGGATCCCGGTCGGCCCGGAGACGGCCTACCAGCCGGCACCCGCACAGGTGGAAGCGTACTGGGATGCGGACACCAGGGCCCTGCTGGTGGCCTCGCCGTCCAATCCGACCGGTACCGTGCTGGATGCGGAAACCCTGCGCGCATACTACGACATTGCGGCGTCGCACGGCGGTGCGCTGGTCGTCGACGAGATTTATCACGGTCTGACCTACGGCGGGCAGGCCGACACCGCGCTGTCCGTGTCCAGTGATGCGATCGTGGTCAACAGTTTCTCGAAGTATTTCGGTATGACCGGCTGGCGCCTGGGCTGGCTGGTGGTGCCGGAGAACTGTGTTGCGGAGATCGACAAGCTGGCCCAGAACCTGTTCCTGGCCGCGCCGACGGTGGCGCAGCATGCCGCCCTCGAGGCATTCAGCGAGGAGAATATCGCGATCCTGGAGACGCGCCGCGAGGCATTCCGGCTACGCCGTGATTTCCTGCTGCCGGCCCTGCGTGAACTGGGCTTCGCAATCCCGGTGACGCCGCAGGGTGCCTTCTACCTGTATGCCGACTGCAGTCGCTTCACCGCTGACAGCTACCGCTTTTCGGTCGACCTGCTGGAGCAGGCCGGCGTGGCGATAACGCCGGGTATCGACTTCGGTATCTACCGCCCGGCACAACACGTACGGTTTGCCTATACCACCTCGCAGGAAAACCTCGAGGCGGGTGTCAGCCGGCTGGCGGAATATCTGCGCGGGATTTGAACTCGCCCAGCCACATGGCAGTGGCGCCGGCGACGGCCACCGGCATGGCGAGGAAGTTCAGCAGCGGTACCATGGTCATCAGCAGGGTGCCGCCGCCGAATCCCCACGACAGCATGCGCCGCTCGCGCAGCAATTTGCGCTGTGCCGGGAACAGCAGGCGGTGGTTGGCCATGGGGTAATCGGCATATTCGATCGCCAGCATCCAGGCGCTGAACAGTACCCAGATCACCGGTGCGGCCAGGTTGATACCGGGTATCAGGAACAGGAGTCCCAGCGGGATGGCGCGCAGTATGAAGTAAAGCAGCTTGCGCAGTTCCGACCACAGGCTGGGCAATACATCCTTCAGCAGGGCCTGCCAGCCGCCGGTGTCGATCGGCTGTCCGGTGAGGTGCTGTTCCACCGCTTCCGCCAGCATGCCATTGAACGGTGCGGCGACCAGGTTGGTGAGTATCGAGAAGCTGTAGAACACGATCAGCACACCGGCCAGTGCGAACAGGGGCCAGACCAGGTAGCGCAACCAGTCCAGCCAGTCCGGCATTTTCGTTAGCAGGGAATCGATCAGGATATCCAGCCAGTAGGCCAGTCCGAACAGTGCGCCGCCGAAGACCAGCGTACTGACCAGCAGCGGGACCGCGACATAGCGGCGCAGCCCGGGCTGGCGGATGAGGCGGAAGCCTTCGAATAAATAGTGAAAGCCGGAGTGTTGATTTGGCATATGAAAGAAACATTACGCTGCAGCGGTGGATTCTGTCCACTGATCATATCTCGCGCAAAGCCGCAAAGCCGCGAAGAAAACATTAAATAACTCCACAGAGTTCACAGATGACACAGAGAATAAAAAAAGCACGTCATTCCCGCCCCCGCCTCCGCGGAGACAGGCTCCGGCGGGAATCCGGCTCATGCATGGGAAAGTGATTCGGGAAATAGCAGGAACCAGGAGAGGAAAAAACGTGGTCTGTCCCCTATTTCTTCTTGAAGAAAAGGTGCCTTTGCGTGGGCTGGATCCCCGCCTGCGCGGGGATGACCAGG
>Ga0265306_10000721_pt1 | contig 15959 bp, 18 predicted proteins | sample Helome_3_FD_192493 | JGI IMG/M metagenome (GOLD analysis project Ga0265306, IMG submission 192493) | Marine sediment microbial communities from subtidal zone of North Sea - Hel_20160420 (Illumina Assembly) | ecosystem: Environmental > Aquatic > Marine > Subtidal zone > Sediment ...
TGCACCTGTCAGGGGATCATCTTTTCTGGTCCGCCATGACGTTTCTGGGTCTGGGATCCCTGTGCGAATTGATGGATAAGAATAAGTATTATGCGACGGTGGCCGTCTCCGCGTTTCTGATCCCGGCGGCCATCTGGTGGGGAATGCCGGACCTGATGATTTACGGGGGACTGTCAGGGATTGACTGCGCCCTCTATGCGCTGCTGATGGTGCTGCTTATCAAGCGTGAGATTCGATCCCGCAACCCGGTGTGGGCGGCTATCTTTTCTTTGCTGCTGGCGGGATTGATCGCCAAGATCACCTACGAAACCGTCACCGGTTTGACCATTTTTGTCAGCAATGCCCATTCAATTATGGTCCCGGTGCCCCTTGCCCATCTGGTAGGAGGCATTGTCGGATCCACAATCGGGTTAATTAAGGAAACCGCCCTTGCCGGGAAAACCAATAAACAGGGGCCCAAACGACCCGTCCCCTTTACCAGCGATCTGACGACTTCACTATAATTTTCAGGACGCTTGGCGGCAGCAAAAATTTGTTACTTGACGAATTCTACTTGGGACCTCATTTTAACTATAAGTGGTTTTAAAAATCACAACCATCAACCAATCATTTATAAGTATCCACGGAAAGTTCTTAAACGATCCCCAGGCACAGGAGGAATTGCTATGAAACTCTATGAGCACAAATACATGAACTTTGTTTTAGAAGATGATCGCATCGATTTTATATGGAAGGCGGCTACCGAGGAAATGGATGATCACGGATTTAAATGGTCTATTTTAAGATATGCCTCATTTGCCATGGAATATAGAGTTACGAAAGTATTAATTGATCTAACCGATTTCAAGTATACGCCCAGCGAGGAAGCCGGGCAATTCCACTCCGACTATGTTACCAAGATATATAATATGATCAACGTTATCAGAAAAGTTTTTGTGGCCCCATTCATGGACAACAAGATTATCGGCCAAGAACCCGGAGCCGATTATGACAGTGCTTTTATGAAATCCTATAATGAAGCCGTTGGTTGGCTAAACGGACGCTCCTGATGATAATTTACGATGGCAACCAAGCCTTCTTTAGTCACCTGCTTTCCTTTCGGCGTCAGTAAGCCAATCCAACAGCAATAGAATTGTACCTCCGCGAAAAAGATAAAAAGTTGACCCCTTAGCTGATTTTAGCTATCATCCGGCCATCTCTTCCAGGTTTGTATATTATCCTCCAATCTCGGTTACAGAAGCTGACTATCACCGCTAGTATAGGTCTGTTAATACGCATATTTGCGAAACTGGTTCATAGGGCAGATTCAGGATCTTCCGCTTGCAGCGAGCAGGAGATGTGCAGATATGAAAAAACCAATGCCCGCCATTTTTATATACTATCGCACTCCAAGAAAAAGGATGAGACTGTCACCTTTCCGGTGGAAGGATTCGATGGTGGATCGGTCTCGATGCTGGCAGTAAGAATTGGATGAACTGAGGCACAAAGGAGGATAGATATGATAATACTTCGACACATCGGTTCGCTGGCTTTTGTGGGAGGACTCTTTACGGCAATATTCGCCGGGATACCCTGGTACGTTATTGTCTCCGATGACCCGGTTTTACCCTGGTGGCTTAAAACGGCATTGTTCTGCCTTTTCGGTGGTATCCTTTTGGTTTTGTTGACAGTGGCTCTCGAACAAAGAAAAAAAAGGAAATCTGCCGAAGAGCTGTTCGCAACTGAGTCTGATCACTCTGAAATGTTATTGACCTCAGCCGCATTAGCAGATCGAGAGATTTCTAAAACGCTCGGTCTTGTCCAGGGCCACACGGTTTATGCTATCTGGCTGGGCAAAGATCTATCCGCCATCATCAGGCTGATTTTGGGAGGCGAATTGACCGAATATACTGAGATGATGGGAAGAGCCCGGGATGCAGCCACCACTAGAATGAGGGCCCAGGCTTTTGCGATGGGAGCAGACGCTATCATCAATGTTCGCTACATGACGACGAGTGTGGTGGGGAGTGCCGCTGAACTGCTGGTATATGGAACAGCGGTAAAATTAAGATAAGATTCTTAAGGTTTGCTTTTGGGCTTTTGCAGCGGAAGGGTCAATGTGGCCCGCACACCTTTTTTCGTGCGGTTTTCCAGCTTGATGGTGCCGTTATGCAGTTTGGCCACTTCGGCCACGAAATTTAACCCCAGCCCGGTACTTTTTTCCCTGCTGTTCGGTCTCTGTAAAGAGAAGAACTTATCAAAAACCTTTTTTGTAGCATATTCGGGTATTCCCGCACCATGATCTTTAACGATTATTTTCAGCAGGTAGCCTTGAATTTGGCTATCTATGATAATTTCACTTGAAGCAGGACTAAAATCGATCGCATTTTGAATTAAATTGGAAAGCGCCTGACTTAGCAAAAGCTTGTCGCCCTTTACCCGGGCCTTTTCAGGAAGTTGGGTGGTCAGTTTCAGCTGCCTTTTTTCAAGTATCGCCCGTTTGCTCTCAACTGCAACATGAAAAAGCGAAGCAACCGAAATTCGTTTCACTTTGCGAAGAATTTTCTGATTTTCCAGGGCTGATAGTTCCAGCATTCTGTCCACCAAAGCCTGAATGCGATTGGCTTCATTGCGGATATTATTTAAAAACAGAGTCCGCTGCTCGGAGGGCATTTCTTCTTCCAGCAGTTCGGCCGCCCCGCGGATGGCCGACAGGGGGCTTTTGACCTCATGGGTAAGTTTTTGAACATACTGCTCGACGTATTCTTTGCCTTCCAGGGTTTGCTGCATCTTGGCAAAAGCTTTTCCCATATCTCCTATCTCACTGCGATCCAGCCTGGGAAAATCAACCCGTTTGCCCAGCCGGACATCATTGGCATAGCGGGTCAGTCGTTTTATGGGGCGGGTAATCCAGATCGAAACAAAATAGCTCAGGACAATGGCCGCCACCATGGCCAGCAGGCCGACTTTGAATATTTGCGGCTTTGCATTCTTTAAAAAGGTATTGATACTGGTCGTCGGCTTGCCCACCGTCAAAACACCTGTCAGGCTGCCATCAACCAGGATCGGTGCTGCAACGTACAACACTTTAGAAGCAGGGTCTTCCATATCATCCGGTGTTGTGCGGGCGCCATATTGGCCTTTTAGTGTCAGATACACATCGCGCCAGTAGGTGTAGTCTGAACCGAGATCTTTGTTATTCAACGAATCAAATAGGAGTTTACCCTTATCATCGGTAATATAGATTCGCATATCCACATCGGTTTTCACCAGGTTGTATATCCGGGCGGATAAGGGGCGGGAAGAGGCCCTTTCGAAAACCCGGTGCCATTTCGTGGGATCAAACCGGTTGGCTTCCATCTCACTGCTCACCATGGCCGCCAGAATATTGGCCTGATCCACCAGCGGTTCTTCAACGCCTTCGAGATAACGGGTACGCAGATTGTCTAAGATCCAGTTGATGGGGTAGGAAAAACAAAGAACAAAAATGATGAGATAAGAAAAGAAAATGCGGGTTCCAAGTTTCATAAATCCTCTTTTAAGGCATATCCTACCCCCCGGTGAGTGACGATAGGATCCATATCAGGTGCTATGTTTTTCAGTTTGGCCCGAATATTTTTGATATGGGCATCCACCGTGCGATCCATACTGGCTTCTGGTTCGTCCCAGGCCATTTCCATGAGCTGCTCGCGGGAAAAAACATGCCCGGGTCGATGGATAAATAAGGTGAGTAGATTGTATTCATAGCGCGAAAGATCTAATCGTTGGCCCTGATAGGAAATCTGTCTTTTGGATTCGTTGGCCTGAAACGTCTGCATGGTCAGCCGATCGGAAGCAGGCCGCTGGGTGCGCCTCAAAATGGCTTTCACCCGCGCACACAACTCACGCGGGCTGAACGGCTTGACCACGTAGTCATCAGCCCCGATTTCAAGGCCGACGACACGGTCAATTTCAGCAGCGCGGGCTGTCAAAAAAATAATGGGAAGGCTGTAGCACTGGCGGATTTCTTTGCATAATTCAAGTCCGTTGATATCGGGCAGGCCAATATCCAGAATAATCAGATCAATGGCTTCGCGGTTCAGCAGCGGCAAGACCTGCATGCCGGATAAAAGACAGCGCGTTTCAAATCCCTCCGTTTCAAGGGCGTACTGAATATTGTCGGCAATCGCCTGCTCGTCTTCAACGATCAGGATCTTTGGATTCATGTTCTTTTCCATCCTGTTATGGTGGTTGTCAAATAAACGGTCCGGTTTTCGGTCGGTTAATCTACAACCACTTATACCACCCTTCCGTATTCCAGAATTTATTTTTTAAAAACGGTACAAAATTCGATGAATAACAATCCGCACCAGCAAAACAACCCCCAACACCGCACTGCTGGCAGCCAACACCATGATGCCGTGTTCGGCAAAGCGACTTGCATCCTGCCGCAGGACGCCGTTGATCAGGGGTACCAACAGGGTAATAAGGCCATACCAGGAATAAGGAATTAAGCCGGCGCATATCCAACCAACATAATTTGTTCGGGTGGCAAGATGCCGCCCAGTTGCAGGTTTTTTCCCCGCGGTCCCACCCCGGAACCGGTAAATTGCTTTATTTATTATCATATAAAACAAACTTAAAAAAAAGAAATAAATGACAACGCCCTCTATCCGGTGAATCCTGGAAGGTGTTAACCAACCCAGCTGGATATCAGCCGTGTAGGTATTTATGGAAACAATGATCCGAAATGCGTTGACGACAATGGTCAGCACGTATGCGCTTAATAAAGCGGTGCCAAGCCAGAACAGATTGGTGCGGTGACGCCCGAAGGTGTGCAAACCGGAAAAGGCTGCCATACAAAAGGCAATAATTAAAAAATTCATGCCCGCGCAAGCCGGGGCAATGACAAACCGGTTTCCCTGACTGACAAAACCGGTGTGGGCTTCACTTTCAAATTGAATCCCGCTAATGAGTTCAACCAGGCCTGCAGTGGGAGCCAATACCCATACAAGCTCCTCACTGCCGGCCCGGCTATAGTGATACTTTAGTCCCCACGCCGTGAATAGTATCAGAAAATAATAAATACTGTGATACTGCAGATGATGTATTAGTTCTTTTATCTTCATAGTTTTAGTACTCTTTTATCTTTGAATGTTTGTAGCCCCATACTTTTTAAAAGCCATACCAAGAGCCAGCAGCATCGCGGCGATAATCAGCAGCAGTAACATCTCCGGTTCGGGCACGTTGGCGACCGAACCGCCCACCGCCAGATTGGAAACGTGTTTGGGCAGCGGCAGCGGCTGGACAACATCGTCACCCGGACCTTCCGTGTTGCGAACGATTTCATGGACGGCGACAAAAGATGTGTAAGCAGTCAGCAGATTATATGTCAGCCCCAGGGTCGTAATCTCTTCTTTGTTTTCCGGATTGCTCAGTTGGGCATTAAAATCGGATAGCCGGGCGATCCGGCTGCGGGCCCACAGGTACCGCAGGGCCCTGTTGGCTTCCATGGGCCTGGAATCAGCAACTTGCACGATCTGCGCAAAATCTTCCTGCCCGCCGGCTCCGGTCAGCTCAATGGTGCCCCCGGGCCGGCCGCGCCATTTGCCGAATACAATGACGGGCCGATTAGCAAAAAGATCGGGAAGTGCCGGTGGTTCAATATCGTAGGTTTCAAAATTATTAAATTCGAGCTCGATATGGGTTAAGACCGGCGCCTGAACATATCGGCGGAATCTTTCAGCGACCGCATCCGCCTGCTGGGGCTTTGTCACCACAAAGGGCTCTCCCTGGCCGGCTTTGGCCATTCCTTCAATCAAATAGCGATTGACACTGGATCCAATGCCGAAAGCAAAAACATTGGTGCGGTTCAGATTTTTCTGAATCTCTTCAAACACCTCACTTTCAGCCCCGATATATCCGTCGGTGACGATAATCATCGTGCGGGAGAAGGCTTCGTCCCGGGGTAATGTCAGCCCCTTGCGCAAAGCGGCTAAAAGCTCTGTACCGCCGCCGCCGCGCTGTTTGTCAATCAGACGAGTGGCTTTGCGAATATTGCCGGGAGAAGCCGGCACCGAAGATGCAGCCATCAAATGTGAACCGCCGGCAAAAAGGATGACATTAAATTTATCGATTGCCTTGAGGTTGCCAATCAAATTTTTCAGCAGTTTTTTGGCGGTGTTAAGCGGAAATCCATTCATCGACCCGGAAACATCCACCACAAAAATGTATTCCCGCGGGGGTATGTCTTCCGGCAGCACACGCTCCGGCGGCTGGACCATCAGCAGGAAAAAATTTTCATCTTCGCCTTCAAGCAGCATCAGGCCCGATTGTATTTCTTCGCCCGACAGACGGTAGTTTAAAATGAAATCCCGATCCCCACCAAAATCCGTGGTATCTGCTAGGACAATTTCGGCCACAGAATCACTTTGCCAAAAAGTTTCAATTTCATGGGATGGACAAACTAGTTCCTGAAGGGCAATACCGGTAGAAACCGTCGTATGGATGGAAAATTTGGTTCTGGGTTCACTGCCCTGTTGAAGATAGGGATTTTTGATCCATTTATCGGTGGGTCGGGCCTCGGTTTCTAATCGATTTGAATAGCGCGGTCCCACCACCGTGGGATAGACAAACTCATAAACACCCTCGGTAGGAACGAGCAGTTCGGTATAATGCAATTCGATATCGATGATATCACCCGGCATGATATTGGCAATGTTCATGCTGAAAACATTGGGGCGTTGCTGCTTCAGCAGGGAGGCGCTTTTGCCTTGCTGCTTGGCTTTCTCGAATTTTTTTTGAGCAGATTGTCGTTCCTCGATCTCAGCATTAATCACCTCTTTTCCAATAGTCATTTTCATCCCGTGGACGGATGCCCGGGTGGATGCCGGAAAGATATAGCGCGCATTAATGGGACGGGCACCGTTATTGGCATATTTTTGAGTAATCACCACATCGGCAATAACGCCGTTGATACTGACCGCTACATCGGTTTCTTTTAACGGGAATTGATCCACGGCCGGATCGCCATCTTCGATAAAAAAATACGGCGAAAGGGTCCTGTCATCCGCTGACTCCGCAAAACTGTCCAGCGCCGGTATAAAAACAACCCCCATTAAAAAAATACAAATAAAAAAACTCCTTACCTTTCCCATAATGACCTCCTGTTAGATGTGTTTTTGCTGCTATCCACAGCTATTTTCAATCATACGAGCGGTAAGTGAACAGATTATGAATTGAATTTGAAAAATCGATGAAAAATAATACCCAGCCAATCCCGAGTTAATCGATTGGTTGCAAAAAAGTTTGTTTTTGCATATGAGATTTAAACTGCTGCGGAATCCATTGCCCGTCAGGTTACCCCGGCCGCAGATTTCTGATGAAGGGATACTTGAATATGACTGAAATTAATAGGCAATCCCTGGAGCAACCCGTCATTTTAATAGTTGATGACAATACCATCAATCTACAAAGGACCAAGATACGTTAGATGAACAGCGCCACCGATAAATTTACCAACTATTATAAACTACTCGGAATAGACCCCGGGGCTGACCGGCAAACCGTCAAGCAGGCCTATTTGACGAAAATCAAAGAATGGCATCCGGATAAAAACCCGGATCGTACTGAAGAAGCCGAGGAAAAAACCAAAGTCCTGAACCAGGCCTACCATATACTGAAGGATCCCGAACAGCGAAAAAATTATGACCGCATGCTTCGCTATACCAAAGGGAAAGATTTCAACGAGTATATCAATGATGAGGCCATCAGGGATAAAATCGATAAAGCCTATCCGGCCTTAAAGTCGGCTTTAAAAAATGTGCGGGTGCTATATGCGCTTTTTAAAGACTCCATAAATGGGAAATACAAGCTGCCACCGGCCAGTGTGGCCATGATCGGCGGCGGACTACTTTATTTCATCCTGCCGGCAGATCTGATTCCGGATTTCATACCGCTTATCGGCTATTTAGATGATCTGGCCGTCTTAACAACCATAATGAGCTCCCTTAATAAGGAAATAAGGGAATATCGCATTTGGAAAGAAAAATGAAAGCCGCTACATTGCCCCCTCTCGATCAAAACCGCATCAATATGACCCACATCCACCAATATCGTAAAATGGGCGAATATTCTGAGAAAAATCAGAATTTGGGCAAATATCTCTTGATTTTTTTAAATGTATCATGTAATAATTTGGGCCAGCTTTAATCGTTCATGTAGATTGTAGTTGATGAATTTTATTCATCAGCTCTATTACTATCAATTTTTGCAGGAGGCAGGAAATGATCAGATTTAAAACAACCTTGAATTTTGTGATCGTCTTCTCGGCGCTTTTGGGACTGGCATTGGTCATAGGATGCGGAAGCTCGGCAGAAAAGCAGGCTATGACTGATTTATTGCAACAGTACAGCCAAACTGTCGATGCATACTCTTCAGTAGGTCAAAGCGAAAAAGCAGAAATGGAAGAGAAATTAAATTCTTATAAATCCAAATGGTCGGATATGAAAATGGAAATGGATGGTCACATCACTCCCCAGGCTTTAGACCAGCTGGATAACGAATACCAACAAATTACGAAAAAATATGCCTCAATGGCTGGTAAATCATAGAATTTAATGCTTTCCGTCACCGGCCTGTGGATGGCAGCATCCTCCGATGCCGCCGCAGACTCCCTAATATTTGATAATGAGGCACTGGCTAAAGACATCTGCGAAATGATGCTCAAAAAAACTGGCTATTGACTTAGAACGTCCATTAGAGCATATTATTGAAGAGGCCTCAGGAATTTATTTAAAACTGCCAGAAGATAACCAAAGGAACAACCAATGACCGACCTGCTTAAAAAGTTCTCCGCCGCCGCCGAAACCGTAAAATCCAACAATAACACGTTTCGGGTCTGTGTCTATGGCGCCTATCGTGAGCATCTGAGCGACATCAACCCGGATGATTTGCCTGAAAATATACAGATCATCTATGAATCCGTCAAAGACCGGTTAACATCGGTAAGGCCTAAAGGAGATATCGGCGAAGATGAGGCCGGCTATCTTGCCAAAGATATTTTGCATATGGCCGATGTTGTAAAAACAAATTTCAATAGGTCTTAATACACGTATAAAAACGACACATAACCCTCTATAATTAATTATTCAAGCTTGGCCCCCCTGTTTTTTGAATTAATCCCACAAGATGTCTATCAAATATACATTTAAAGCAGTAGCGTCGGCAGAGAAAGGTCTCCGTGTCCTTGGAGAGGAACAGTTTGACATTATCATCAGCGATTTGCAGCTTCCGGGCTTAGATTCGGAGTAAAACCCGTAATGCCAACAATCGTCGGGTTTTAATCACTTTAAAGTTGGAAATCCTAAATAAATGAAGTCAAAAAACTGGCTATTGACTTAGATTGCCCGTTTAATGATATTGTAGATTTTTAAATTTCAAAGGAGGAATGAGTGATGAAACCCACTATTCTTATTCCCGGAATTACTGGAACAAAACTTGCCGATACCAACAGGCTCGATTTTGATATAGTTTGGTCGGGTATCCAAAGTAAGTATGAAAGTATTTACGATCTGAAGCTCGATATCAAGGCACAATTCGAACAATCGCCTAATGTGAGTATTGAACGCGCCGATGTAGAAGATCTGGCCTATAAAGAAGCTTACTACATCATCAAACGCAAGCTCAACGGCGAAATCTTCATTTTTGGTTATGACTGGAGAAGATCGTGTGTTGAAAACGGCAAAAGACTCAAAGCGTTTGTTGATAATCTTGCCACCAAACTTGGGGAGACCAGTTTTAATTTTTTAACCCACAGCATGGGTGGTATCGTTTTTACCTGTTTTCTTAAAACATTGCGCGGAGATTACGCTTGTATCGAAAAGGCCATTCTTACGGTATGTCCTTTCAAAGGGGCAGTAAATACGCTCGTAGGATTAATTAAGGGGGAAGGGGGTATTAAGTTCCCTTTTTTAAACTCCAACGACGAATTCCGAAAAATTGCGCGCACCTTCCCTGCGGTCTATGAGCTGAGTCCTACCTATAAAGCCGCCGTAACGTTTGATCCCCAGCATCCTTTAGCCGGTCAAAAATTTGATGTGACCGATCCCAAGCAATGGCAGCTGAATGTGTCGAATACGCAAATGTTTCAAAAACGCCTGGAGGGTTTAAAGGCCTTTTTAAGCGGCAATCCCGGTCCGGTTAACCTGGCAAGATTGAATAAAAAGATCCGCAAAAAGCTTTTAATTGTTGTTGGCCGGGGTGAAAAGACAAAAACGTCCGTCATTATAAAAAAAGAAGATCCGAATCATCGGGTCAAAAACTTTTTCGATTTTGATCAAGATGAAAAGGATGGCGATGGTACGGTTCCATTTGAAAGTGCGTCGTATTATAAAAATGCGGTGTTAACTTTGGCGGTCAAGAGCAAGTGGTATGATAAGGCCACCCATGGTTTTTTCCTCAATGACGGACGCGTTCAGTCTATCATTCGGAGATTTTTCGCCAATGATACGGCTAACCCTAAATGGTACTCAGACATTGGTGACACGGTGAAGATTGTTTAAGAAATTGACATCCTGATCCGCGTCGGTAGGGGTTGCATGGCCCACATGACCTATTCAAGATGGAACGGATCCGAGGCATCGGCCATGATAACGATAATCTTTGGAGGACATCCAGGGTATATGGACATTTGAAACTCTATGACTTGCTAATAAACGGCTAAAAATGATAGTAACTTTAACAAAAATTTGAAAATTGTGAACGCATCTTGGATGTTCCTAAATTTTTACTGGAGCCCTTCACCTGATCATGGAGAAAAAACGATATCTAACCGCCCAGGAGTTGTTGAATGATTCATTTGAGCTCGGTCTGCGTATTTTTAAAAGCGGATTCAAGCCCAGTTTTATAATCGCCGTCTGGCGAGGCGGTACACCGGTAGGCATTGCGGTTCAGGAAATGCTGGACCATCTGGGTGTTCAAACAGATCATATTGCCATCCGGACCTCGTCTTATTTTGGAATCAAAAAAAGGGAAAAAAAGGTCCGCGTTCATGGGTTGGAATATGTCATCAAAGAGGCCAACTGGGAAGACGGCCTGCTCATTGTGGATGATGTCTTTGACACGGGCTCCAGTATTAAGGCAATTATCGAGGCCCTCAATGCCAAAATGCGTCGCAACCTTCCCAAAGATATCCGGGTTGCCACGCCCTGGTTCAAACCGAAGTATAACGTCACCGACATTACCCCGGATTATTACATCCATGAAACCGACCAGTGGCTGGTTTTCCCCCATGAACTGGATGGCCTCACACGGGAGGAAATATTGGCCAACAAACCGGAAATAAGAAAGATATTCGAAGATGGTGAAAGTGAGAATTAATAGTGCCGTCATTTTTTAGATTGCGCATGCTAATGCTGTAACTCTAAAGTATATTGCCTCATGGAACCCAATAATGCCGTCAAAAAAATAATCGATGCCCATGGCGGCGAAGATTTCTGGAATGGAATAGAGGCCCTCGAAGCTGAGATCTCGACTTCGGGCCTGTTGTTCACGTTTAAGCGACGACCGATTTTGAAGCATGTTATGGTCACTGCCTATGCCCACGAACCCCGCTTTGTGTTTCATGATTTTCCTTCATCTGGTATGAGCGGCGAGCTTGTGGGGAATAATGAAGTTCGGGTCCTTTCAGGGGATGGAGATATTGTTCAAAAAAGGGAAAATCCCCGGTCGGCCTTCAAAGGCCTGAGTCGTTTGCTCTCCTGGGACGATCTGGATTTCATCTATTTCGGCGGTTATGCCACCTGGAACTATCTGACTGCCCCGTTCATCTTCCTGCGGCCGGGGTTTCATTTTGAAGTGCTCGATCCCGTAACAGTTTCTTCATCCTCCTGGTTTAGATTAAAGGTCACCATGCCGGATGATTTGCCGACCCATTGCCGCAGCCAAATTTTTTATTTTGATGAAAACTGGCACCTGCAGCGACTCGATTACGTCGCAGAAGTTGTAGGCGGCTGGGCCCGCGCGGCTCATTTATGCGAAAACTATCAGGACTTCGGTGGATTGAAAGCCCCGACCCGCAAGCGCGTTCGGCCCATTCTGTTCGGGGATTATCCCATGCCGGGGCCGATACTGGTCGCCCTCGATGTTCATCATATTCTACCGGTAAACAGCGCGACAAGATAAGCCATTTGAAAATTTCTCCGTAAAACGTTGACATTACCGCCTGAATATTTTAGGGATTGAATTGACCTGATGTTTCAAACTGTAAAGGGCCGCAAAGGAGGGCCAAATGAAAAATCTGCGGGCTAATTACGATGAGTTGATTAAAATTTCCAGATCTCTCTCGAAATTAAAAGATCCGGATAAAATTATCCGCATGACGGTGGAAAGTTTGAAAAAAGCGCTGGATATCAAAGGGTGTTCATTGTTTTTGATTAATAACCAGTCAAAAGAACTGGAAGTAGCGGCATCAACAGGGCTTAGCGAGGAGTATTTGAAAAAAGGGCCGATCAGCGCTTTGCACTCAATTGCCGACTCCCTGCAAGATGGGCCGATCGCCGTTTATGATGTCAGTGATGATCCCCGCATCCAATATCCCGAAGACGCTAAAAAAGAAGGAATTGCCTCCATCCTCAGCGTACCGGTTATGGTCGGCGATGAAGCCATCGGTGCCATCCGGGCCTACACCGCAGAAAAGTGGGAATTTACCTTGGATGACGTGAATTTCGTCCAGGCACTAGCCCAGATTGCCGGCATTCTTATTGAAATGACCCGGTTGTATCAGGGTCAAAGCGATCATATCGAGGCTTTGACCACCATGTGCGAGTCCCCGGCGCTATAAATATCGTATTCAGATGGGGCCGGGCGCCAGCAGGGCGGCGTGGCTGAAGCGGATAACCGGTTTCCCAATGCATTGTAGCCCGCTGGATTGAGCTATATCTAAGGTCCTTTTTAAATCCTCTGCAGTAACATGCATTTTGGGTTCAGCGATTAAAATCCTGCCTTCAGATACCAGTAACGTTTTTAGATGTTTGAAAAATTTTTCCGGATCGGGTACTTCGTGGACCATCCAGAAAGCTAAAATAAAATCGGCCGATTCTTCAATACCGAGGTCATCAGCCAGGCAAAGATGGGGAACAATTCGGCCGGCCAGGCCGGCCCGCCGTGAGCGTTTACGCATGATATCCAACATTTTTTGCTGTAGATCAACAGCAATGACTTTTCCTGTGCTGCCGACCAATCCGGCCATTCCAATCGAAAAGTGCCCCATTCCGCACCCCAGATCCATTACCGTCATGCCTTCTTTTACGTAAGCTCCCAAAACTTTTTGCGGTTTATGAATAAACCTGCGAAGCGGATTATCAAATGTATAAGCGCACCACCAAGGACAGACACGGTGATCCACGGCGGAAGACAGAGAATGGGATGTCATATTGCAAAACCTCCTTCGAGCGTTTACGGTAGATAATCGTTTGAGGGGCCGAGGCCGATGACTAGCCCGCTGTTTAAAAAAGAACTAACGAATTTCTCGGTTGCACTTGCGTCCATTTCCAGCAAGCTTGAATGGCGGCTATGCTGGCAGTCCTGATTTAACAGGTTATCTCTGGTATTGCAACGCTCACGGAAATAACCAGAAATCCATTTGCCAAGGTTAATTGCTGGTTCTTTCATTGAGAACCTCCTGTGAGAAAACATAGATTTTAAAACCAATCCTAATCAAACTATGGTTGAAACTATAGATGATTCGGAATTCAAATGCTTTTCTGTAATGTAAAAATGTGTAACAAATTGTATCGGTGGATCTCATGGTCCCGAGTGCGGCCGGTGTGCGGAAATTGGTCTGGAAGAGGCCATCGAGCCGGCCCAGGAACCATACGGTTGCCTGGAAAGGACTGCAAAGACAAACCGGGACTGACAGAACAACCGTCAGCCCCGGTTATTTTATGTTATGGCTATCTGTTATAGCGGTTGTCAAAAAAACGTTCCGTTATTCGAAGGTTTTTTTCTACAACCACTTATACCACCCTTCCGTATTTCGGAACTTATTTTTGAAAAGCGGTATAACCAGTTATCTGGCCGGATCAATCATTTCGCAAAATTGGAAAGACGATCGGTCCATCTCGCTGATTACAGCAATGCCAGATTAATTTTGCATATGAATAGATTGAATGACGCTTTTCTTGTCGTATTCAATCGTTACTTCATCTCCTTTTTGTACGGTTTTTAGATCATAATCAGGGCTGGCATTCAACATGACGGTTTTGCCGGCATCATCTATGACGGCCACCTTACCCGAGTTTGGGTCAACTGAAACAATCGTTCCCTTAACGACCATGACGGAATCGTCGGCCTGGGATATAGTTGCAGTTGCCAGAAAAAGTGCAAACAGGATAACTGCCAGAAGTGAGAATTGTTTTTTTAACCTTAGGGCTTTCATTTTTTTCTCCTTTTTATGGTAGTTTAGGTCTGTTGTTACAATCGGTAGATGTAGGTCCTATCAATTTGGTTGGTAGTCAGAAACTTCTCACCTCCTTTCTGTTTATATTTACGACCCTGGGGTTCGCTACCCTATTCTCCGGATTAATGCTGGCGGAAAGCTGGCTGGCTTTTTGTGCAGGTGCCTGCCACCGGGTAGAGTTTGGTTGCGACCCTGTTCTACCAAAGAGCAAAGAATGTGCCATTCTGACTGAATTGCTGTATAATATCGAATTTATACAGTTTTTTTTTCTTAAAAAAATTTTAACTGCTCACAGGTGAATGATTTTATCGACATATCCAGTTTGTTTCAAATCGTTGTCTTTCCTAATATGCCGGAATTCCATATAATTATGGCGTATCCAATTTCATACCCCTGTCTATGATAGTGATTGTTATAAAAAGTTCCAGTATTCAACCGTTTTTTTCAACAACCACTTATACCGCTATTCCTTATTTCGGGACCTAATTATGGAAAGCGGGAAAAAAAAAGCTGAACTTATTGAAGGGCTGATTTAAAAGGAATGGTATACAGAATGAGTTGCTATCACTTACAGCTGAAAGCGTAAGTAAAATCTTCCAAGTTGGTTCCCATGTCTACTTTGAAAAACTTATAGCGCTTTCCCTCGAACCACTGTGGAAGATCGCCGGTCCAGACCTTTTTCTTGCCGGATGGCGTTTCGCCATAGAGGTAGATATAGCGATTGTGGGTGTCGACGATGTGTTTCCTTTTTCCCGGGTCCACGCTGAACCAACCGCGAGTTTGCCAGGTGGTTGGGCCTTTTTTCCCATCCAGGTAATACACGATCACATCGATGGTACGGTGACAATCATTTTTAATGGATACTTTGGGGAAATTATTTTTTGGCAGGGGTTTACGGTTCATTTCGACCTCAATCTGGGATAAAATTTGAGCGGCTGTGGCCTTGTCTTTGAACACGTGATCTTCAACCGCATCCACCTCGACCTTGGTTGTGACGGAAGTGATCGGCTCTATCATAATCGTGATATCAAGTTCAGTGGTCGATGCCTCAATTTCAGTTTCATAACCATCGGTTTTCATCGAATGAAAATGAACATCCATTTTTTTTAATGCACTTTTAATGGCTGCTTTGACCTGGCCGACATCGCCCATTAAGGTCTTTTTGACAACATTGGATGTGCTGTAACGATAGGCTTCACTCGCCCCGGTAATTGTCCCGGGCACTACCACCTCGGCGCAGCCGGCCAACAGCCAGAAAAAGCCGAGCCAGCCTATTCCTGCTATCGCTTGCTTGATGGAATCCATTAAGAAATATTTAGCAGTAATTATCCTGGTAATCAATTGTTATTGATACGATATATTTTAAACATCCGTGGTTAATCTGTGGTAGAGTTAGACGGCAGGAGGCTGAGTCCTATGCCGCAGGCAAAAATAAGCGAGGCTCCGATGATCAGTCGCCAGCCAAGGGGCTCATCCAGATAAAGCACCCCAAAGCAGGCGACCAGCGGTACTTCGGCCGTCATCATGACGCTGACAATGGTGG
>Ga0265306_10000728_pt1 | contig 15891 bp, 28 predicted proteins | sample Helome_3_FD_192493 | JGI IMG/M metagenome (GOLD analysis project Ga0265306, IMG submission 192493) | Marine sediment microbial communities from subtidal zone of North Sea - Hel_20160420 (Illumina Assembly) | ecosystem: Environmental > Aquatic > Marine > Subtidal zone > Sediment ...
GACAAGACGGTTGATGCGCTGATGAAACTCGAGCTGCCGGCTGGCGTCGACGTGCAGATCAAGCTCAACTGACCGCCTCGGGCGGCACATTCCTCATCAAAATGGCTCGCTGCGCTGCGCTTGATTCTCGATGAGGATTATCCTGCCCAAAGCGAACCAGCTAAGTCTTTGATTTATATGGGTTCGCAGGGCCACAAAAAGACGGCGAAAATTGGCTGGAAACCGCTTGTAATAGGAGCTTCGAGTCGTATAATAGCGGGCTCGCTGCATTTGGCCGGACCGGGAGTCGGCCAAGAGCAGTAAAGAAACTTATCTGTCGCCAGGAAATCGTGGGTGACACGGCAAATCCCGGAACCGCCGGACCGATCGATGGATCGGGTCGGAGCTTAGGGTCAGCCCCAGAGCAAAGAGAGTAGCGCTCTCTGCGATGGCTGGCCCTTTCGCATGTCTGAAATAAGGGGACATTCTGGTTTTTCTCTCTTTCCGGGCACGATTGGTACGGGGGAAAAGCAGAATGTCCCCGAATTGGGCGCAGCCAGAGTAGTTGCGCCGGTGAAACAGGTTTTATTTGAGAATGGCGCTGACCAATCGAAGTCAGTGTGAGGTTTTGAAGATGACGATGGGTCTTGTTGGCCGCAAATGCGGCATGACACGTGTCTTTACGGACGACGGAGTCTCGATTCCGGTGACCGTGGTGGAGGCACAGCCAAACCGAATCGCACAGGTGAAGACCGTGGAGACGGACGGCTATCGCGCGCTACAGCTTGTAGCTGGAAGTCGCAAAGCGTCCCGGGTCGTGAAACCTGCAGCCGGCCACTTTGCAGCGGCCAAGGTCGAAGCCGGCGACCTACTTACTGAATTCCGCGTTGCAGACGGCGATGAGACGGAATATCAAATCGGCAACGAATTGAGTGTCGAGTTGTTTGATGAAGGCCAGAAAGTCGACGTGATTGGTACCACGATCGGCAAGGGTTTTGCGGGCACGGTTAAGCGCCACAATTTCTCGATGCAAGATGCTACGCATGGTAATTCTCTGGCCCATAGAGCCCCGGGTTCAATTGGCCAGAACCAGACGCCTGGCCGAGTGTTCAAGGGTAAGAAAATGTCCGGTCAGATGGGCAACGTGCGCCGCACGATCCAGAATCTCGAGGTCGTGCGTATTGATAGCGAGCGTAACCTGTTGTTGATTAAGGGCGCTGTCCCGGGGCATAGGGGTGGCCGCGTCATCGTACGTCCCGCCGTGAAGGCCAGGACATAAGGGGCGCATTGATGAAACTGAAATTGCAGGACAAGGGTTCCGTCGACGTTCTGGATTCGGCATTCGGTGTCGACTACAACGAAGCGCTCGTACACCAGGTCGTTACGGCGTACCTGGCAGGCTCACGTGCGGGAACCAAAGCGCAGAAGAACCGCGCTTCCGCGCGTGGTGGCGGCGCGAAGCCCTGGCGGCAGAAAGGCACGGGTCGGGCGCGTGCCGGCACTATCCGCAGCCCCATCTGGGTCGGCGGTGGTCGGACGTTTGCCGCGAAGCCGCGTGACTACGAGCAGAAAGTGAACAAGAAGATGTATCGGGCGGCATTGCGCTCGATGTTGTCTGAACTGATCCGCAATGAACGTCTTGTCGTTGTCAATGAGCTGACGCTGGAAGCGCCGAAGACCAGGCTGCTGGCGACCAAGCTCAAGGAACTTGAGCTGGACAACGTTTTGATCCTCAACGAGGCGTTTGACGAGACCTTGTTCCTGGCGGCTCGCAACCTGCCGAATGTTGGCATCTGCGATGTGGCTTCCATGGATCCGGTTGTGTTGATTCGGTTCGACAAGGTGCTGGTAACCCTGCCGGCGCTCAAACTCATCGAGGAGCGCCTGTCATGAGCCAAGCTGCACACCAGGAAAGACTGATGACGGTCATTCGCGGACCGCACATGTCGGAGAAAGCGCACATCGCCGCGGAGAAGAACCAGGTGGTACTTAAGGTTCGCACCGATGCAACCAAGAAAGAGATTCAACAGGCTGTTGAATTGCTGTTCGAAGTCACGGTCGATGCTGTTCAGGTCGTCAATGTAAAGGGCAAGGCCAAGCGCTTCCAGAGGGCCAAAGGCCGTCGCTCGGACTGGAAAAAAGCATACGTCAAGCTGGCCGAAGGGAGCTCTGTCGAAGAGTTCTTCGGCGCGGAATAAAGGTCAACAGAAATGTCACTGCACAAAGCCAAACCAACCTCCGCGGGGCGCCGATTCGTCGTCGCCGTCAAGACGGCAGAGCTGCATAAAGGCAAGCCCTACGAAGCTCTGCTCGATAAGAAACACTCGAAAGGTGGTCGCAATAACAATGGCCGTATCACCGTACGTCACCAGGGCGGCGGCCACAAACAGCGTTACCGGATCGTGGATTTCTGCCGCAATAAGGATGGAATCCCGGGTGTTGTCGAGCGACTCGAGTACGACCCGAATCGCAGCGCACACCTGGCCCTGGTGAAGTATGCGGACGGTGAACGTCGATACATACTGGCGCCCAAGAATGTTCGTGCGGGAACACCGGTCATCAGTGGTGAAGACGCGCCGATCAAGGCCGGCAACGCTCTGCCGATCCGCGCGATTCCCGTCGGCACGACGATTCACAACATCGAGATGAAGCCGGGAAAGGGCGGTCAGCTGGTTCGTTCGGCGGGTGGTTCTGCGCAGCTGGCGGCACGTGAGGGCGCGTATGCGACAGTCCGGCTGCGTTCGGGCGAGACGCGAAAAATTCACGTCAACTGCCGCGCGACGGTCGGCGAAGTCGGCCATGGCGAACACAACCTGCGCAAGCTCGGCAAGGCCGGTGCCAGCCGCTGGAGAGGAGTTCGTCCGACGGTACGCGGCGTAGCCATGAATCCGGTTGATCACCCGCATGGTGGCGGTGAGGGTCGAACCTCGGGTGGCCGTCATCCAGTGAGCCCTTGGGGCACGCCGACAAAGGGCGCGAAGACGCGCTCGAACAAGCGTACGGACAGCATGATCGTTCGACGCCGCAAGCGAAAGTAAAGGATTTCGATAATGCCGCGTAGTGTAAGAAAAGGCCCATTCGTCGATAACCACCTGGCGAGGAAGGTTGCAGAAGCCGCCAAGAAGAACGATCGGCGTCCGATCAAGACCTGGTCGCGTCGTTCGATGATATTGCCCGACATGGTCGGATTGACCATTGCTGTTCACAACGGACGCCAGCACGTACCCGTTCTGATTTCAGAGAACATGGTCGGTCACAAACTCGGTGAGTTTGCGATGACACGTACGTTCCGTGGTCACTCCGGTGATCGCAAGACCAAGTAAGGGAGCCGGTTCATGCAAGTTGCAGCAACACTCAGATACGCGCGTGTCTCGCCGCAGAAGTGTCGCCTGATGGCAGATGCCATCCGTGGCCAGTCTGTTGACGATGCCCTGAGGACACTCACTTTTTCGCCGAAGAAGAGCGCGCGCATCGTGAAAAAGATTTTGGAATCGGCCGTGGCCAACGCTGAACACAATCACGGTGCGGATATCGATGAATTGAAAGTTTCGACCATCGAAGTTAACGAGGCGCCGACGTTTCGTCGATATCGCGCTCGTGCCAAGGGTCGTGGCGCACGGATTATCAAGCGGAACAGTCACATCACGATCCGCGTAGCGGACGAGTAAGAATTATGGGCCAAAAAGTACATCCGACAGGTATACGTCTTGGCATCGTCAAGGATTGGGCATCGAAGTGGTATGCCGATTCGAAGACGTTCCCCGAGTACATACGTGCCGATCACGTGATTCGCGTTTTCATCAAGAAGAAGCTGAAGGACGCGTCGGTCAGTCAGATAGCAATCGAGCGTCCTGCGAACAAGGTAAACATCACGATCTTTACTGCGCGTCCGGGCATTGTGATTGGCAAGAAGGGTGAGGACATCGAAAAGCTGCGCGCCGAATTGTCGAGAATGATAGGCATGCAGATTCAGGATGTTCGGATAAACATCAGCGAAGTCCGCAAACCGGAACTCGATGCGCAACTCGTCGCGGAAGGTATTGCGCAGCAGCTCGAGCGTCGCGTTATGTTCCGCCGGGCGATGAAACGTGCGGTGACGAACACGATGCGCGTTGGTGCGGAAGGTATCAAGGTCAAGGTTGGCGGTCGTCTGAACGGTGCAGAAATTGCACGTTCCGAGTGGTACCGCGAGGGACGTGTCCCGCTCCATACGTTGCGAGCGGACATCGATTATGGCACGGCAGAGGCACACACAACCTATGGTGTGATTGGCGTGAAGGTCTGGATTTTCAAGGGCGAGGTCTTTGACAAGCCCGAAGCGGTTCCGGCGGAGCCTGCAGAAGCAGCCGCTGGCGCGCGTACTTAAGAATAGAAAATAGAGGTGTCGTAGGAGCGGCTCTTAGCCGCGACAAATGACCGACGGAAGAAGCAAATGTTACAGCCTAAGAGAACAAAGTTTCGCAAGCAGATGAAGGGGCGCAACCGTGGCCTTGCGCTGCGGGGCAGCAATATTTCGTTCGGTGAGTACGGGCTCAAGGCGATCGGTCGCGGCCGACTGACAGCGCGTCAGATCGAAGCGGCTCGTCGTGCCATGACGCGTCACATCAAGCGTGGCGGGAAGATATGGATTCGGGTTTTCCCGGACAAGCCGATTTCGAAGAAGCCGCTCGAGGTGCGTCAGGGTAAGGGTAAGGGCAACGTCGAGTACTGGGTTTGTCAAGTCCAGCCGGGCCGCGTCCTCTACGAGATGGAAGGCGTATCGGAAGAGATCGCACGTGAAGCGTTTCGCCTGGCGGCCGCCAAGCTTCCTTTTGAGACCGCGTTTGTAACTCGGCAGGTGATGTAATGAAAGCAGCAGATCTCCGCGCCAAGTCGGTCGATGAGCTCAACGAAGAACTCGTTGAGCTTCGTCGTGAGCAATTCAACCTACGGATGCAGCATGCAACCGGCGAGCTGACGCACAACCATGAACACGGCCGCGTCAGAAAAGATATCGCGCGCGTTAAGACAATTCTTAACGAACTGAAGCGCGCAGCGGGTGAAAGCAAATGAGCAAAGAGAATAAGGGGCAGCGCACGCTCGTCGGTCGCGTTGTCAGCGACAAGATGGACAAGACTGTATCGGTCGCCGTCGAGCGCCTGATCAAACACCCGGTCTATGGCAAGTACATTCGCCGTACGACCAAGGTGCTTGCTCACGACGCATCGAACGAGTGCAAGTCTGGTGATCGTGTTGCGATCTCAGAATGCCGTCCGATTTCAAAAAGCAAATCCTGGTCGGTCGTCAACGTTGTTGAACGTTCGGCGGACAAGCAATAACACTTAGGATGCAGTCATGATTCAGATGCAGACAGTTTTGGATGCCGCCGACAACTCAGGTGCTCGTCGCGTTCAGTGCATCAAGGTTCTCGGCGGTTCGAAGCGCCGTTATGCCGGTGTGGGCGACGTGATCAAGGTCAGTGTCAAGGACGCCATTCCGCGCGGCAAAGTAAAAAAGGGCGAGATATACAACGCTGTCGTCGTCCGTACGCGAAAGGGCGTGCGTCGCAAAGACGGTTCCCTGATTCGCTTTGATGGCAACGCCGCAGTGCTGCTCAATGCCCGTCTCGAGCCTATTGGTACACGTATTTTTGGTCCGGTAACACGTGAACTGCGCACCAGCCAGTTCATGAAGATTATTTCGCTGGCTCCCGAAGTTCTGTAGGAACTTCGGCTTTTTTGGATAAATTAAGTGAAGAAGATTAGAAAAGGCGATGAAGTCATCGTAACGACCGGTAAGGACAAAGGCCGTCGCGGCACCGTTTTACAGGTCTTCGATGATGCACGCATATTGGTAGAGGGCGTGAATCTTGCCAAAAAGCATATCAAGCCGAACCCGAACATTGGTGAGATGGGTGGCATCCGTGATACAGCGATGCCTATGGATGTTTCGAACGCACTCGTATTTAACCCGAAAACGAAGAAGGGCGAACGAGTCGGTTTTGAGGTTCGGGATGACGGAACAAAGGTTCGCGTTTTCAAGAATGGAGATGCGGTCGACATTTGACTGTAGGAGCGGCTCTCAGCAGCGATTGCGCGCAGGGCGCGCTCCCACAGGCACAAGTAGATACAGAGATAAATAGATGTCACGTTTACAGGAAAAATATCAGAACGAGCTTGCTGGAGAGATCCAGCAGAAGCTCGGCCTGGGAAATCCGATGGAAGTGCCCCGCATCACCAAGATAACGCTCAATATGGGTGTCGGTGAAGCGGTTGCTGACAAGAAGATCATCGCGAACGCCCGCGCGGACATGGAAAGAATTTCGGGTCAGAGGCCGGTAACGACGATTGCTCGCAAGTCGGTCGCTGGTTTCAAGATTCGTGATGGCATGCCCATAGGTTGCAAGGTCACGTTGCGCCGGGAACGTATGTACGAGTTCCTCGATCGTCTCGTTAACATCGCAATCCCGCGTATTCGCGATTTCCGTGGTCTGAATCCGAAGTCCTTCGACAAGCAGGGCAATTACAGCATCGGAGTTCAGGAACAGATTATTTTCCCGGAAATCAATTACGACGAAATCGATGCGATTCGTGGGCTGGACATAATTATTACTACGTCGGCTGGCACTCCCGAGCAAGGAAGGGCGCTTCTCGAAGCGTTCAACTTCCCGTTCAAGAAGTGAATAGCCACGTATTTTTTTGCACCGCTAGAGATTTAACACGGCATAGGATGAGAACTACCTAAGATGGCCAAGAAAGCAATGATCATGCGCGAACTGAAGCGTGCCAAGCTCGTTTCCCGGCAGGCTGAAAAGCGCAAGGCACTGAAAGCGATTGTTCGCAGTATTCACAGCTCGGACGAAGAGCGAGCAGCTGCGCAGGCGAAGCTGAACAAGCTACCACGTGATGGCAGCCCGACGCGCCAACGGAATCGCTGTGCCATTACGGGCCGTCCGCACGGGGTCTATCGCAAGTTCGGCCTGGGCCGTAACAAGCTGCGTGAAGCCGCCATGAACGGTGAAGTTCCCGGCCTCACTAAAGCCAGCTGGTAGGCGGAGAAAGAACATGACTATGACAGACCCAATCGCAGACATGCTTACCCGCATCCGTAACGGCCAGAAGGCGCGCAAAGTGGCGGTGTCTATGCCTGCTTCAAAGGCAAAAGAGGCCGTCGCGAAGGTGCTGGAAGACGAAGGCTACATCACAGGGTTTGCGACCGACGGCGAAGGGGCTTCGCAGCAGCTTACGATTGAGCTGAAGTATTTCGAAGGCGTTCCCGTTATTGAGAAGATCCAGCGCGCCAGTCGTCCGGGGCTGAGGATTTATCGCGGCAAGGAAGACCTGCCCAAGGTTCTTGGTGGCCTGGGCGTGGCGATCGTCTCGACCTCGGCTGGCGTCATGAGTGACCGTCAGGCGCGGGAAAAAGGCGTCGGAGGTGAGGTTCTCTGCATCGTTTCCTGATGCGTGACCCAAGGTTAAGAGACTTAGACTATGTCAAGAATTGCAAAAGAACCGATTGAACTGCCGAAAGGTGTCGAGTTCAAGCGAGACGGCGACGTTGTCTCGTTGAAAGGCGCGAAGGGCGAGCTGTCGTTGCAGTTGAATTCGGAGGTTGAACTCAAGCAGGACGAGAATGTCTTGAGCATCATGCCGCGTTCCGGCTCGCGATTTGCGACTGCGATCGCCGGCACGATGCGTTCGATCATCGCCAACATGGCAATAGGCGTGACCGAGGGTTTCGAGCGCAAGCTGGAGTTGGTTGGCGTCGGCTATCGGGCACAAGCGCAGGGCAAGAAAATCAATCTTACGCTCGGTTTTTCGCATCCGGTCGAGTACACGGTGCCGGATGGAATCACGGTCGAAACACCGAGCCAGACAGAAATCGTCATCAGAGGCGCTGACAAACAGCAGGTCGGTCAGGTCTCAGCAGAGATTCGCCGCTTCCGGCCGCCGGAGCCATATAAAGGCAAGGGTGTGCGATACGCGGACGAGCGTGTCGTTTTGAAGGAAGCGAAGAAGAAGTAACAAGGTAAAACCTCATGAAGCTGAACAAGAAACAAAATCGTTTGCGCCGCGCTCGTCGAGGACGCGCCAAGATTCGCGAACTTGAGGCCACTCGCCTCAGTATTCACCGTACGCCGCGGCATATATACGCGCAGGTAATCGGTGCAGAGAATAACCAGGTACTGGTGTCGGCATCGACGCTGGAAGCCGAGGTACGTAAAGGCATCAAGAACGGCGGCAACGTCGAGGCAGCCGCCATTGTGGGCGCGCGCATTGCCGAGAAGGCGAAAGCAGCCGGCATCGACACGATTGCATTCGACCGCTCCGGATTCCGCTACCACGGCCGCGTTAAAGCGCTGGCCGATGCGGCCCGCGAAGCGGGATTGAAATTTTAATCAAGTAAAGGACGTTTGAAGGCCCAGGGCCGTCAATACCAAGTTATGGCTAGAAACGAACAAAATCAATCGAACGACGATCTCATCGAGAAACTGGTTACCGTTAACCGCGTCGCCAAGGTTGTTAAAGGTGGTCGTCAATTCGGCTTTACCGCGCTGACTGTGGTTGGTGACGGGCAAGGCAAGGTTGGTTTCGGCTATGGCAAGGCTCGTGAGGTGCCGATCGCGATTCAGAAGGCGATGCAGAACGCCCGCAACAACATGATTAACGTCACCTTGAATAACGACACGCTGCAATATGCCAAGAAAGGCCGTCATGGGGCCACACTGGTTTACATGCAGCCCGCATCCGAAGGTACCGGCGTAATCGCAGGCGGCGCGATGCGCGCCGTATTCGAGGCGGCGGGTGTTCGTAATGTACTGGCGAAGAGCTACGGCTCACGCAACCCGATCAACGTTGTTCGCGCCACGATCAGGGGGCTGTCGGAGATTCATTCACCGCAGGCCATCGCGGCGAAGCGCGGCAAGAAAGTTAAGGAAATCCTCGCCTAGGTCGGCACGGCCTGGTGAGGGATATTAGCAAAGAGTTATCAGAGACAAGATCATGGCGACGCCAAAAGAACTGAAGGTCACGTTGATTAAGAGCAAATACGGGCGGCTGAAGAGCCATAAAGCCTGTGTTGCCGGCCTGGGCCTTCGAAAGATGCACCAGACCGTCAAGGTCATCGATACGCCTGAGAACCGCGGCATGATCAATCGAGTCTCGTACCTCCTGTCGGTAGAGGAAGTCTGACATGCGTCTGAACGATATTTCGCCGAGTAAGGGTGCGAAGAAAGTAGCCAAGCGTCTGGGTCGAGGACATTCCGCGGGCCAGGGCAAGACGAGCGGTCGCGGCCAAAAGGGTCAGCACGCCCGCTCTGGCGGATACCACAAGGTCGGTTTCGAAGGCGGCCAGATGCCGTTGCAGCGCCGCCTGCCGAAAGTCGGTTTCCGTTCACGCATGGCACGTCTTACGGCAGAGCTGCGACTGCATGAACTCGAGATACCGAACGCTGACATCATCGATATTGACGTGCTGAAAAAGGCGAATCTGGTTCCGGCATTTGTGACCAAGGTCAAGGTCATCAAGTCGGGCGAGATCAAGAAAGCGGTCAAGCTGAAGGGAATCGCGGTCACCAAAGGTGCCCGTGTAGACATCGAAAAAGCTGGCGGCAGCATCGAGGACTAGGTGTCTTCGGTATTTTTGGATTGAGAAACAGGAACTAACGTGGCGAAGAAGCCCCAACAGAGTCCGGCAGATCTTGCGAAAACGGCGAGCAAACTGGGTGAACTGAGAGTTCGCCTGTTGTTCCTGATTGGCGCGTTGATCGTCTACCGCGTTGGCACCTTTATCCCGGTGCCTGGCGTGGACCCGGTTGCGTTGGCCGATTTCTTTGAGCAGCAGTCGGGCAACCTGCTTGGCATGTTCAATATGTTCTCCGGCGGTGCGCTGTCACGCTTCGGAATCTTTGCGCTGGGTATCGTTCCGTACATTTCGTCATCGATTATCATGCAGATGGCCAGCCATATCGTTCCGAGCCTGCAGCAGCTGCGCAAGGAAGGCGAGTCTGGCCGGCGACAAATCGTGAAGTACACGCGCTACGGCACGGTTGCTCTGGCGAGCTTCCAGTCCATCGCTGCGGCATCCTGGTTGTCGAACCAGGCCGGTCTCGTGGTCAACCCCGGCACCGCCTTTCTTATTACGGCCTGCATCACGCTCGTTACAGGCACGGTATTCCTGATGTGGCTGGGCGAGCAGATTACCGAGCGTGGCATCGGCAACGGTATCTCGATGATTATTCTCGCCAGCATCGTTTCCGGGCTGCCTGCAGCAATCGCTGGAACCGCCGAGCTGGTGCGTAACGGCGAAATGAGCGCCGTTACCGCAATAATGATGCTGCTTGGTGGCATTGCCGCGATCATCTTTGTCGTTTACATGGAGCGCGCACAGCGTCGCATTACAGTGAACTACGCGCGACGTCAGCAAGGCCGGAAGATGTTCCAGGCGCAGAGCACGCACCTGCCATTCAAGATAAATATGTCGGGCGTCATCCCGCCGATCTTCGCTTCGAGCATTTTGATGTTCCCGGCTACGATCGCGCAGTTTTTTGGCCAGGCCGCCGAGCCCAACGCCGTGCAGCGTGCGTTGCAGACTGTGGGTGCGAACCTCGGTCCCGGGCAGCCTGTTTACGTATTGCTATATGCGGCGATGATCATCTTCTTCTGCTTCTTCTACACGGCGCTCATGTACAACTCGAAAGACACCGCTGACAACCTGAAGAAAGCGGGCGCATTCCTGCCGGGCATCCGGCCGGGCGCCCACACCGCAGAGTACATCGACAGAGTCCTTACGCGACTGACGTTCTGGGGTGCGATTTACATCGCCGGCGTTTGCCTCCTGCCCGAGTTGGTTCGCATGTTCTACCCGAGCATGCCATTCAGCTTTGGCGGTACTTCGCTGCTGATCCTGGTCGTCGTAACGATGGACTTCATGTCACAAATGCAGGCGCATGCCATGAGTCACCAGTACGAAGGCATGATGCAGAAGGCCAACCTTCGCAACTACGGCAAGGGTGGACAAGTGCGCTGACGTGGTCAGCGCTTAGGAGAGAGCTCATGAAAGTAAGAGCATCAGTCAAAAAGATTTGCAGAAATTGCAAAATCATTCGCCGCAACGGTGTCGTGCGAGTCATTTGCAAAGACGCACGGCATAAGCAGCGCCAGGGTTAGTCCTGAGCTATTTGATGAGGAAATGTTAAGTGGCACGTATAGCAGGCATAAATATTCCGTTGAACAAGCACGTCGTGATTGCATTGACGTCGATCTTCGGTATCGGAAATTCGCGCGCGAAGCAGATCTGCGAAGCGGCCGGCGTTGCACCCAACTTGCAGGTCAAGGACCTGGCCGAGCCGGAAGTGGCGAAGCTCAGAACGGCTGTTGCAGCGTTTTCGGTTGAGGGTGATCTACGGCGTGAGACGTCCATGAATATCAAGCGTCTGATGGATCTCGGTTCGTACCGGGGCATCCGTCACAGGCGTGGCTTGCCGCTGCGCGGCCAACGGACGCGTACAAACGCGCGTACCCGTAAGGGTCCGCGTCGTCCGATCAAACGCTAGCGATTTGAAATCATAGGAGCGCGCCTTGCGCGCGATCGCGGCCAAGGGTCGCTCCAACAGGTAAAGAGAATGGCAGAACCGAAAAAGAAGAAGGTCAAAAAGCACGTTGTCGATGCGATTGCGCACATACATGCTTCCTTCAACAACACAATCATCACGATCACTGATCGTCAGGGCAATGCTCTGTCGTGGGCCACTGCCGGCGGTTGCGGCTTTCGTGGCTCTCGTAAATCCACCCCGTTTGCAGCTCAGGTGGCATCGGACAAAGCGGGCCGTGTGGCTCTCGAGTTCGGCGTCAAGAATGTGGATGTGCGGGTTCGTGGGCCGGGTCCCGGCCGCGAGTCTGCTGTGCGCGCCCTGAATGCCCTGGGATTCCGTATACAAAGCATTGAGGACGTAACACCGATTCCTCACAACGGCTGTCGCCCGCCCAAAAAGCGCCGCGTGTAGAGGCTGAATAAATGGCAAGATATTTAGGACCAAAGTGCAAACTGTCCCGCCGCGAAGGCACGGACCTGTTCTTGAAGAGTGGCGTCAGGCCGCTGGAATCGAAGTGCAAGCTCGAAGTGCCGCCTGGTGGACCGACTCAACGCCGTCCCCGTATGTCGGACTACGGACTGCAGCTTCGTGAGAAGCAGAAGCTCCGGCGCATGTACGGCGTGCTGGAACGACAGTTCCGCAATTACTATAAACGTGCTGCGCAGTTGAAGGGCTCAACGGGTGAGAACCTGCTGCGTCTTCTCGAGGGCCGTCTCGATAACACTGTTTATCGTATGGGTTTTGCCTCGACGCGCGCGGAAGCTCGCCAGCTCGTGAGCCACAAGAGCGTGGAGGTGAATGGCAAAGTCGTGAACATCCCGTCAGCACAGCTGAAGGCGGGTGATGCGATCAATATTCGCGAGAAATCGAAGAAGCAACTTCGCATTCAAAGCGCACTTGAAATTGCGAGCCAGGTCGGCCTGCCTGATTGGGTTGATGTCGACCCCAAGAAGATGGCGGGTGTCTTAAAGTCGTTACCGGATCGGGAAGACATACTCCCCGATATCAACGAGAACCTTGTTGTCGAGCTGTACTCGAAGTAGTCAGGAGGGTATATACCCATGCAGGAATCAGTACACGAATTTCTGAAGCCGCGCGTAGTAAAAGTATCGCCGGTGAACGATCTCCAAGCCAAAGTAACCATCGAGCCGTTCGAACGCGGATTCGGCCACACGCTTGGCAATGCGTTGCGGCGCATTCTTTTGTCGTCCATGCCCGGCGCCGCAATTACCGAAGCGGAGATAGAGGGGGTGCTCCACGAGTACACCAGCATCGAGGGCGTACAGGAAGATGTAGTCGATATTCTTCTGAGCCTCAAGCAGGTCGCTGTGACAATGAACACGCGTGACACGGCTGAACTGCGTCTGTCGAAGAAAGGACCGGGCCCGGTTACGGCTGGCGACATTCAACTCGATCACGACGTCGAAATCATGAATCCGGAACTGGTCATCGCAAACCTGACCAAGGCCGGGGAATTGAATATGTTGCTCAAGGTTGAGCGTGGCCGAGGGTACCGGCCGGCGACACAGCGTCCGTCGTTCGAAGAGCATACCGGCCCTATCGGTCGTTTGATGCTCGACGCATCGTTCAGTCCGGTTAATCGCGTGACCTACAATGTCGAAGCGGCCCGTGTTGAACAACGCACGGATCTCGATAAGCTGCTAATCGACATCGAAACGAATGGCACGATCGATCCCGAGGAAGCGATCCGCCGCGCCGGCAGCATTCTCAAAGATCAGTTGTCCGTCTTTGTAGACCTGCAGGGTCAGGAAGAAGGTGTCGGAGCACAGGCTGAAAGCCAGGTTGATCCGATTCTGTTGCGTCCGGTTGATGAGCTTGAGCTGACAGTTCGTTCTGCCAATTGCCTCAAGGCAGAGAACATCATGTACATCGGCGATCTGGTGCAGCGCACCGAGGTCGAGCTGTTGAGAACGCCAAACCTTGGCAAGAAATCTCTGACAGAAATTAAGGAAGTACTGGAAGGCCACGGCCTGGGTCTCGGAATGCACCTGGAAAACTGGCCGCCGGCGAGCCTGCGTCCCGAGCATGAACTCGTGATGTAAGACAACGTGAGCAATTGCTCACGTTGTTATCGAACAGATACTTAGGAAAGACAAATGCGTCATAGAAAATCCGGTCGTCGACTGGGTCGTAACAGCTCTCACCGCAATGCCATGTTTCGTAACATGGCGACGTCGATGTTGAAGCATGAGACGATCAAGACGACACTGCCCAAAGCCAAAGAACTGCGTCGCGTCGTTGAGCCGCTCATAACGCTGGCGAAGACCGACAGCGTTGCGAATCGTCGTCTGGCGTTTAATCGGCTGCGTGACAAGGAGGTCGTCGGCAAGTTGTTCACGGAGATTGGCCCGCGCTTCAAAGAACGTCCCGGCGGCTACCTGCGTATCCTGAAGACCGGTCCGCGTCCGGGTGACGCCGCGCCCATGGCAATTGTCATGATGACGGAGCAGGCTGCCGAGGTAGTGGCCGAAGAGTAGAAACACTCGCGGACTATGTGTTTTACAAAAAAAGCCGGGCTCTGCCCGGCTTTTTTGTTGGGCTTGAAGTGAACCGGATCACTGGTAGTCCGCCTCGCAAACGATATTCGTTCATCGTAAGTCTCTGATAAATAAAGTAAAAAAACTTCCGTAACTTGTGAGTCGCCTCACAGAGATTCTGGACGGAACATCCTAGAATAGAGTTCTATTTGCCCGTGGGAACAGAGCCATGAGCAGCGCCAAGTCCTATGATGATTGCGTGATCCTGTCGAAGGAGGCTTTCGATCCGGAAGCCGTCTTTCTCGACGATATCGTTGACGACGAGGTCCTGCCGAACCCGACCCTGGCCGTCGATGGTCTGACCACCGCCAGGGAAGGCAAAAAGGGTGGTCTTGAAATACGCCCTGCAGACGCAGCGGCGAACGATCCCATTCAACCTGACACGACGATGCCAGTGGCCGCGCTTGGCCCGGATCAGCTCGACGTCTACGGGTGGGAGCAAAGCCTGTGGAAGAAAATAAAGAGCTACTTTGGATTTTGATGTCCCAGGGCGCCGATCGCAGGAATTTCTCAGTCGCTCGAACAGCGCTTCGCGAACTCGCTTTGTGAGATAATCCCTGCGCTCGTCATCAAGACGCTCAACTATTTACCTTTAGTTCCAATCCGCTGTTATTCAATTAATGAGTGGTAAGATTTCAGTATGATTTTTAAAGACAAAACCGTGATTATCACGGGTGGGTCCGAGGGCATAGGTGCTGCCACCGCAAGAATGTTTGCCGAAGCCGGTGCGAACCTGATGCTCGTTGCACGCAACAAGAAAAACCTCGAGGCAGTCGCCGAGGAGTTGCGCGACAAGACCAAGGTTGAAATATTTGCGATGGACGTATCCGATGCAGATGCCTGCATCGATGTATTCAAGAAGGCAAAGTTCGAATTCGGGCGCGTTGACATTCTTGTCAACAACGCCGGCTACAACGCACGCGGCCTCGTCGAGGAAGTCGGCGCAACGGAGCTGGCGAAGGTCGTTGACGTGAATCTCCGGGCGCCGATCGTGCTGAGCCGGATTGCGTTGCCATACCTGCGCGAATCTGCCGAAGGCGCGATCATCAACGTCGGGTCGCTTGCGGGTCGGGTAATCTATCCAGGTGCTGCCGTGTACTCGGCGAGCAAAGCGGGCCTGCGTTCGTTCTCACTGGCGCTGAGCGAGGAGCTGCGCGGCACCGGGATCAAGATCGGCCTGATATCGCCGGGGCCCGTCAGCACGGCGTTCATCATGGACGACATGGATAAAGTGTCCGACATCACTTTTTCCCAGCCGATGAGCAGTGCCGAAGAAATTGCACAGATTGTTCTCGATCTTTGTGGCAACAACATCCGCGAAGAGGCCGTGCCAAAAAGGAGCGGCGTGCTTACGACAGTGATAGGTCTGGTGCCATGGCTGGGCCGTCTGTTGAGGCCGAGGCTCGAGCGCAAAGGGCAGCGAATGAAGAAGCAGCTCAAGGCCGAGGCACGCGCGGCGGCAGCGGGCGACTAAGAAAAGAAGGCCCGGAACGGGGGAAGTTCCAGGCCTCCTTGTTGGTCGCCATCCTTTGACTTGGATGGGTGGAGCGACCCTTGTGCTACTTCTGGTCCTTCCGGAAGTTCTCGCGTTCAGCGGCCACGCAAAAAACTCGCATTGCGCGCAGCGATATGTTGCGATTTGCGGTGCCCATATTGCCTCAGGCTGCAGTATTTGTGCCAATCGAACATGGTCTGCGGCATGCCCTGCAAACCAGTAATGGCGGGGTCCCTGAGTCTAATGGGGAAAGGTTACAGGGAGTTGACGCCCCAATTCAGGGCATC
>Ga0265306_10000730_pt1 | contig 15870 bp, 15 predicted proteins | sample Helome_3_FD_192493 | JGI IMG/M metagenome (GOLD analysis project Ga0265306, IMG submission 192493) | Marine sediment microbial communities from subtidal zone of North Sea - Hel_20160420 (Illumina Assembly) | ecosystem: Environmental > Aquatic > Marine > Subtidal zone > Sediment ...
GCAACAATTCGACGTTATCGTATCAAACATCCCGGCCAAGGTTGGCAAGGAGATGCTCTACATCTACCTGTTCGATGCGCTCAAGTACCTGAAACCCGGCGGGTCGTTTTATATCGTCACGATCACCGGCCTGCGCCAGTTTTTCAAACGCGGATTCAGTGAGGTATTCGGACATTACGAGAAAATAAAGCAGGGTAAAACCTACACCGTCGCGCGCGGGATCAAACAGTAACGGTCAGGTAAGCAAGTTGCGAACCTTATCGAGCAGCGCCTTCGCGTCATCCAGGGTTGCACCGAGACAATTGATATGCCCCATCTTGCGCCCCGGCCTGGCCTCGGTTTTACCGTAAAGATGCAGCTTCGCCAGTTCGCACTCTAAAATCGCAGCCCAATCAGGCTCAGCGTCCTCGGGCCAGATATCGCCAAGCAGGTTCCACATCGCTACCGGTGTATGCAGGTCACTGGACCCCGCAGGCAACCCACAAACCATGCGGACCTGCTGTTCGAACTGCGAGGTGGCACAGGCATCAAGCGTGTAATGCCCGGAGTTATGCGGACGCGGTGCCATTTCATTGACCAGCACACGATCATCGGTCGAGATAAAAAATTCGACTGCCAGCACCCCGCAATAATCCAGCCCGTTAGCGATTCGGGTCGCCGCATCAATGGCCTGGTCCGCGAGAGCGGTTGAAATCGATGCCGGCACCAGCGTCACATCGAGAATCCCGTTGGCGTGACTGTTTTCAGCGATCGGAAAGCAGGTCACCTCACCCGAGGTTGAACGTCCCAACACAACCGAGACCTCGCAAGCGAGATCGATGCGTTGCTCGAGTACGCAGTGTTTTTTACCGATCTGTTCATACTCCGCTTTCAAGTCACTAAAGCGCTCACAAACGACCTGCCCCTTGCCGTCATAACCGAGCATCGAGGTTTTGAGGATCGCCGGGAAGGTGAAGTCGCGCGCGGACTCCAGGTCGGACTCGCTCTCGAGGGCGATGAAATCAGCGGTATCCAGACCCTGGTCACGAAAGAACTGCTTCTCCAGTTTCCGATGTTGCGCAATATGTAAAACGTTGGCGGAAGGATGAACCGCTACTTTTTTTGCCAGGTAAGCCAGCGTCAATGCGGGAATGTTTTCGAACTCGGTGGTCACGACCGCACAGTGCTGCGCCAGGTAATCGAGTGCATTGGTGTCGTCATAGACCCTGGATAAATGCTCGCTGGCGACCCCTCCGGCAGGGCTGTTCGGGTCCGGATCGAGCACGATCACATCGTAACCCATGGTTCGAGCCGCGATCACAAACATGCGCCCCAGTTGCCCGCCTCCGAGCATGCCGAGCGTACTGCGCGGAACGATTGCCATTTTATTCAGTGGGTGGCAGCGACATTGCGTGCACCGAATCACGTTGCCGGGTGCGAAAATCTTCCAGCTTCTGCGCCAGCGTCGAATCGTTAATCGCCAGCATGGAAACCGCGAACAAGGCAGCGTTAATCGCCCCCGGCTTGCCAATCGCAAAAGTGGCCACCGGCACACCCTTGGGCATTTGCACAATCGAATACAGCGAGTCCTGACCCTGTAGATGCTCGGTCGGCACCGGTACACCGAGTACCGGCACCGTGGTATTCGCGGCAAGCATGCCCGGCAAGTGCGCGGCACCGCCGGCACCGGCAATAATGCAGTTAATGCCATTAGCACCGGCGGTCTTCGCAAACTCGGCGAGCAGATCGGGAGTGCGATGCGCGGATACGACCTGGGCCTGGCACTCGACGCCGAATTTTTCGAGGTATTCGGTTGCGTGCTGCATGACAGGCCAATCGCTGGTGCTGCCCATAACGACCGCCACAATAGGATTCGACATGGCTTGCTCCGGGTTATCCCAAAAAAGCGAGCGATTATAACGCGAAACCGCTCAAAAACTTAGCCCTGATTTGACTATTCCCACGGGGGCCCGTGATATGATGCGCGGCGGGTAAATCCCGGGAACGGCAATGACCAGTAACGCAATTTTTGAAACCAGCATCGACAACCTGGAACTGCTCGCACGCGGCAAGGTGCGCGATATTTACGCCATCGACAATGCGCATATGCTAATCGTGACGACCGATCGCCTTTCCGCGTTCGATGTCGTGTTTGCCGAGCCGATACCACACAAGGGCGAATTGCTGACCGAGATATCGAATTTCTGGTTTGCCAAAACCACAGGCCTGGTCAGGAATCATCTAAGTGATCTCGATTTACGTGATTATGTCAGCGATGAGGACTACCTGCGCTTAAAAGACCGCTCGATCCTGGTTAAACGCCTCGAAACCCTGCCGGTTGAAGCAATCGTGCGTGGGTATGTCATTGGTTCCGGCTGGAAGGATTACCAGGCAAGTGGTGAAATCTGCGGAATCAAGCTGCCGGCGGGCCTGCAACAGGCGGCAAAACTGCCCGAACCCATTTTCACGCCCTCGACCAAGGCCGAGGTCGGGGATCACGATATTAACGTCAGTTTCGACGATGTAATCGCCAGGATTGGCGTCGACAAGGCCAACCAGATCAGAGAAAAAAGTATCCAGCTCTACCAGCTGGCCGCGGACTATGCACTGGAGCGCGGTATTATAATCGCCGATACCAAGTTTGAATTCGGTGTCGATGCCGATGACGAGTTGGTGTTGATCGATGAAATACTGACCCCGGATTCATCACGCTACTGGCCCGCCGATGAGTATCGCGTCGGTATCAGCCCGCCGAGTTTCGACAAGCAATTTCTGCGCGATTACCTCGAAACCCTCGATTGGGACAAGACCCCACCCGCGCCGACAATTCCGGCCGAGTTGATCGCGAAGACCCAGCAAAAATATCAGCAGGTGCGCGATATTCTGCTGGGCTAGCGAACCCGGGCAGGATCCTGATACGTCGAACCGCCGCGTAAGCGGGAATCTTAAAAAAACTGGTAGAATCACGACTATCAGCATCGGGGAGTTCGGATCATGTTCAAATCAATCGGTACAACCTTAATAACAGGCATCATTACCGTACTTCCGATCGTGCTTACGATCTACCTGCTGTACTGGTTGGTGGTTTCCTCGGAACAGGTTATGGGCGCCGCGTTGCGCTGGGCATTACCCGAAGTTTTCTATTTCCCGGGTCTCGGCACCATTGCTGGCCTGGTACTGGTGTTTATCGTCGGCCTGCTGATGAAAGCCGTGCTGATACGCCAACTGTTTGCCTTTGGTGAAGAAATTCTTTACCACCTGCCGATCATCAAAACTGTTTATCGCGCGATCCGCGACCTGTTCGATTTCTTTTCCCCAAAACAGGAAAACTTTGGCCGGGTGGTTATTGTCAATTTCAACAACATGGAAATAATCGGATTTGTAACCCAGGAAGATCAGCAACGACTACCCGAATCATTTCGTAATCAAGACAGTGTGCTGGTTTACATTCCGATGAGTTACATGATCGGCGGGTTCACGTTGCTGATACCCAGGACAGACGTCAGACCCTGCCAGTTGAACATGGAAGAGGCCATGCGCTTTGCGTTGACCGCGGGGATCACCGGTAAAAGTGACGACACCAAACCCAGGAAAAAAAGTGTATGAAGGCGATGATTCTCGAACAGCCGGGTACACTATTAAAACCCGCACAGCTCCCCGACCCCGAGCCGGGTCCGGGCCAGGTGCAGGTAGCAATATCAGCCTGTGGTGTATGCCGCACCGATCTGCACGTGATCGATGGTGATTTGACTGAACCCAAACTGCCGATCATCCCCGGGCATGAAATCGTCGGGACGATAGCTGCGCTCGGTGCAGGTGTCGATGATTTCAAGATTGGCGAGCGCATCGGAATTCCGTGGCTGGGCCACAGCTGCGGTTGCTGCAGCTACTGCAAATCCGGGGCCGAAAACCTGTGCGACGAACCCGGATTCACCGGTTACCAGATCGATGGAGGCTATGCCGAGATGACCGTTGCCGATGCGCGTTATTGCTTTCCATTGCAGGGTGAGTTTAGTGACGCCGAGGCTGCCCCGCTACTCTGCGCAGGCCTGATCGGTTATCGCTCCCTGGTCATGGCGGGTAACGATTCGAAGCGGCTCGGTATCTACGGTTTTGGCGCGGCTGCACATATTGTCGCGCAGGTTGCCCGCTACCAGAATCGAGAAATTTACGCCTTTACCAGTCCTGGAGACGACGCGGCTCAATCCTTTGCCCGCGACATGGGCGCTGCCTGGGCGGGTGATTCAAACTCCGCGGCACCCTGTGAGCTCGACGCGGCGATCATATTCGCCCCGGTTGGTGCGCTGGTGCCGACCGCGCTACGCGCGGTACGTAAGGGCGGCATCGTCGTCTGTGGTGGTATTCACATGTCGGATATTCCAAGCTTCCCCTACGGCATCTTATGGGGTGAACGCGTGCTGCGCTCGGTCGCCAATTTGACGCGCCAGGATGCTATTGATTTTCTCGCACTGGCACCGAAGATACCGGTGCAGACGCATATTGAAGAGTATCCGCTTGAACAGGCCAACGAAGCCCTGGATGCGCTGCGCAGCGGTAAATTAACCGGTGCTGCCGTGCTCCGACCTTAAGACCCGGGCCCGATCCGACCTGCAAGCCCTGGTCACAACTTCTCCAGTTGATATCCACGCAGGTAAATCGCGAAATCCTCAAGCACCTGTATGCCGCTTTGTTCCGAGGCAGCGCACCAGGCACGAAGCCGCTCAACGCGACCCGATTTGTCCTTCGAGTTTCCGGCCCAGACTTCCTTCAACTGCTGCTTGAAACGATATATCGTCGCCAGGGTTTCGTCCTGCAGCAACGCGAGGTCGATGGTTTGCACCGCGTGCTGGTTGACTGGAATTCCCTCACGTGTCATGAGCCTGCGTGCCCGCCTGATGAGTCGGCGTCCCATCCGGTCCGTATTTCGTTTCGCCTCCTGCAAGGCTGGACGTATCACCATTTGACTGTAACGTTTGAGAACAAGGAAACGGTGGCTGACAACCGCGCGCGCAGTATCACGGTCAACCAGGCGCATTCCAATACCTCTGATCCTGCGTGGCGCCAGGCGTTTCACTTTTGCCAACCTGCACCTGGCAAGTAAGCGAATATAAGCCCAACCGATGTCGACTTCCCACCATTTATTCGACATCCTCGCCGATGCCATGTAGGCGTGGTGGTTATTGTGCAGCTCTTCACCACCGATCAGGATCCCCCAGGGCAGGATATTCCTGGATGCGTCCGGGGTTTCAAAGTTGCGATAACCCAGGTAGTGACCCAGGCCGTTGATAACACCGGCGGCCCAGAATGGAATCCACAGCATCTGCACGGCAAAGATTACCAATCCGGGTAATCCAAACAGGACAATTTCGATGAGCGCTATCGAAACAATACCCAGCCAGGGACGCCTGGCATAGAGATGGCGTTCCAACCAGTCGTCCGGCGTGCCCTGGCCAAATTTTGAAATCGTTTCCTGGTTACGGGATTCGCATCGATACAGTCCGTATCCGCCAAACAGAACAGTCATAATCCCCTTGAAGCGAGGGCTGTGCGGGTCCTCTGCGGTCTCGCAGCAAGCGTGATGCTTGCGATGTATCGCAACCCATTCACGCGTCACTATTCCTGTTGTGAGCCACAACCAGAACCGGAAAAAGTGACTCACGACCGGATTCAGATCCAGGGCATGGTGGGCCTGGTGCCGGTGCAGAAAGATCGTGACGCTGGCAATGGTTATGTGGGTTAGCGCTAACGCGATCACCACGTAAATCCAGGTGGGTAAAACCAGTAAACCTTCAAATGACATCTGCTGCCTCTCCGCAACGCGGATTAAATTGCATATTCAGCGAGGGCGGACAAAGGAGAACACCGGAAGGAACTCAAAAATGACAGGAAAGCTGAATAATAAAGCCGCTCTTCGGCGGATATAACTATTATTAGTCTAACTCAAAAACCGTACTTTGTATCAGGTTTTTGGGAAACAGATTCAATTTCCGTCCACTAGCGTTTATCCTGACCGCCAGCGTTACCTGCAATCGGGTGACAATTTGTCTCAGAAAACAGTCCATGCTCCGGGAGCAATAACCATGTCATCGACCAGTGAAGATCAAAATCTCGCAATTTTTTGCGACTTCGAAAATGTTGCCCTGGGCGTCAGGGATGCCAGAATCAAGAAGTTTAATATCAACCTGGTGCTGGAGCGTCTGCTGGTAAAAGGCAGCGTTGTCGTCAAAAAGGCCTACTGTGATTGGGAGCGATACAAGGAATATAAAGCGGTCATGCATGACGCCGCTTTCGAACTGATCGAGATTCCGCACACACGCCAGTCGGGAAAAAATTCCGCGGATATTCGCATGGTAGTCGACGCGCTCGACCTCTGCTATACCAAGGAGCACCTCGATACCTTTGTTATCGTCAGCGGCGACTCTGATTTCTCACCGCTGGTGAGTAAACTCAGGGAAAACAACAAGACGGTAATCGGCGTCGGTATCAAGAGCTCGACCTCGGATTTGTTGATGAGTAATTGTGATGAATTCATTCTTTATGACGACCTGGCCAGGGACGAAGAGTCCAGTCGACAACGTAAACGCAAGGCTCCGGTAAAGAAGAAATCAGCTACTAAAAAAGCCAGCAGCACTCAACCTGGCACGGCCAAGTCGGAGGATGAAAAAATCGATGACGCTATCAGCCTGGTCATGGAAACCGCGGAGGCGCTTTATGCAGAGCGCGATGACCGTGACAAGTTATGGGGCTCGATGGTTAAACAGGCACTCAAGCGGCGGCGGCCGGGTTTCAACGAACGCTACTATGGTGTGCGATCGTTCAGCGACCTGCTTGAAGAAGCCGAAAGACGCGGGCTGATTGGTTTATCGCTGGATGAACGTTCAGGCGGTTACCTGATTCAGAAACTGGACCAGGATTAGTCGCGGTAACTTCCTCAACTCCCCGCGGTCAGGCCGGAGTTACAGAGTTCCGGAATCGCCTTCAACCCTGATGAGGTTTGACGATGTGATCGATGGCACCAAAGATCGACGCGCCGGTCGAGTCTCGCATCTCAATGCGGACACGGTCGCCAAAGTTCAGGAACGAGGTTTTCGAGGTGCCTGATTCAATCGCCTCGATAGTGCGAACCTCGGCGATGCACGAGTAGCCCACGCCCCCATCGGAAATCGGCTTGCCAGGTCCACCGTCCAGCTTGTTCGAGACAGTGCCCGAGCCAATGATCGAGCCGGCCGTGAGCGGCCGCGACTTTGCCGCGTGCGCGATCAACTGTCCAAAGTCAAACGTCATGTCGACGCCGGCATCGGGTTTACCAAACAGTTCGCCGTTAAGGGACGACAACAACGGCAAATGTACCCTGTTGTCCTGCCACGCATCGCCCAGTTCATCGATCGTAACCGCAACCGGTGCGAAGGCACTCGACGGTTTCGATTGGTAAAACCCGAACCCCTTGGCCAGTTCTCGCGGGATCAGGTTACGCAATGAAACATCGTTCACGATCATTACCAGGCGGATGTACTGCGCAGCATCCTCCGCGCCGGTGCCCATTGGTACGTCACCCGTCACCACCGCGACTTCGGCTTCGAAATCAATACCCCAATCCTCACTGGCAGCAAGAATCGCATCGCGAGGCCCGATAAACGAATCCGAGCCACCCTGGTAAATAAGCGGATCGGTCCAGAAACTTTCAGGCATTTCCACGCCGCGTGCCTTGCGCACCAACTCGACATGATTGACGTAGGCAGAACCGTCGGTCCACTGGTACGCACGTGGCAATGGCGACGCACAAGCTTCCTGATCGAAATTGTCGCCACCCCGCTCGACCTTTGCGGCCATCTTTTTAAGCGCAGGGACAACGTCATCCCAATTGTCGAGTGCATGCTGCAGCGTTGGTGCAATTTTGCCAGCGGCGCGACAGGCTTTCAGGTCACGTGAAACAACAACGAGTTTCCCGTCCCGACCGCTTTTCAATGAGGCTAACTTCAAGGCAGGTTATCCGTGAATTCGAGTTCGTGTAACCAGGCCGCGTGTCGGGGCGCTTTTTTTGTCTGGCTCCATTCTTCGAGCATTGCCGGGGCAACTCGCTTCAGTTCCTCGATCTGCTCCTGCGTCTGCGTGTTGGCGACGAGTTCGAGACGATGGCCGTTCGGGTCAAAGAAGTAGATCGACTGAAAGATTCCGTGGTTGGTCGGTCCGATGACATCGATACCCTGCGACTCAATCTGTTGCCTGGCCGCTAGCAGCGCGTCGTAATCTTCGACCTCGAACGCGATGTGCTGAACCCACTCCGGCGTATTGCGGTCGCGGTCCATCGGTTGCTTCGTCGGCAGCTCGAAGAAGGCGAGCACATTACCCATCCCGGCATCGAGAAACACGTGCATGTAGGGATCCGGCTCCCTGGTCGAGGGCACACTGTCTTCGGCAAATGCGATCTGGAAATCCATGTTAAGGACACGCTGGTAAAACTCGACGGTTTCCCTCGCGTCATTACAGCGGTAGGCCACATGGTGAATACGCTTCAATTCCACTGGTTTATCCTCGCTATTCGTTAGTCTTTATCGATCACGCCGCGCGCAATCTGATCGCGCTCAATTGATTCAAACAGGGCTGTAAAATTGCCTTCGCCGAAGCCTTCATCTTTTTTGCGTTCAATAAACTCAAAGAACGTCGGTCCGATCATGTTGTTCGAAAAAATTTGCAGCAGTAAGCGCGGATCACCGTTACTGGTTGAGCCATCGAGCAGGATACCGCGGGTCTTGAGTTCATCGACAGGTTCACCGTGTCCGGGCAACCTTTGTTCGAGCATTTCATAGTAAGAATCGGGCGGTGCTGTCATGAATTCCATGCCACGGGCCTGTAGTCGGTCCCAGCATTCGTAGAGGTTGTTACAGGACAGCGCAATATGCTGTATACCTTCGCCGTTGAAAGCCATCAGGTACTCCTCTATCTGGCCCGTGCCTTTTGATGATTCCTCGTTGAGCGGGATACGAATACGACCGTCTGGTGCCGTCATTGCCCTGGAAAACAGTCCTGTATATTCACCCTTGATATCGAAATAGCGACTCTCGTGGAAGTTGAACAGGTGCTCATAGTAATGGGCCCAGTATTCCATGCGGCCGCGATAGACGTTATGCGTGAGATGATCGATCTCGCTGAAGCCGCAGCCTTCAGGATGTCGCTCGACGCCGTCAAAAAACTCGAAGTCGATATCGTAGATCGTGTTGCCTTCGCTGTAACGGTCAATCAGGTACAACGGTATGGCTCCTATACCCTTGATCGCCGGGAGACGCAATTCCATCGGTCCTGTTGGAATATCGATAGGCTGGGCGCCGAGTTCAAGCGCGCGATCATACGAATGGTGTGCGTTGTCGACGCGAAAGGCCATGCCACAGGCGGCAGGCCCGTGTTCCTGCACGAAGTACGTGGCGTGACTTCTGGGCTCGTTATTGAGAATGAAATTGATATCGCCCTGGCGGTAGAGCGTAACGTCCTTAGAGCGATGTCGAGCAACGGCTTCGAAACCAAGTAAGTGAAAGACAGTCTCGAGCTGCTTTGGATCGGGCGCGGCGAATTCGACGAACTCGAATCCGTCGAGTCCCATCGGGTTGTCAAAGGATCCAGACACGGTTTGCCCACATAGCAAAATAGTTTCAACATTATGTTCGTTATATGCGAACTATGTGCCCATTATTTGGCAATTTTTCAAAATTTATGAAACTATATATTCATAATTTTGATATATTAGGGGTTTTTGACCATGAAACTATCAATCAGTGATCGTCGCCTGTTGCAAGCGCTGCAAAATGATGTCACCCAGAGCCAGTCAGACCTGGCAGAGGAAACCGGCCTCTCGCGCACATCCTGTTGGCGACGTATTCGGGATTTCGAGAAAGCCGGACTGATCCGTCAGAAGGTCGCGTTGCTCGATCCTAAGATTGCGGGTTTCGGAATCGAAGTACTTTTGCTGGTCTCGATGACCGAGCATACCGATGAAAACCGTCGCGATTTCGAGGATCACGTGCGTGGTCTGCCCGAGGTACTCGAATGTTTTTCAGTATCGGGTGAACGCGATTACATGCTGCAGGTCATTGCAGCGGACATGGACTCCTACACCGACTTTCTCAACACCGAAATACTGAAACACCCCGCCGTGCGTTCCGCCAGTTCAACATTCGTACTAAAACGCGTGAAGTACTCGACGGCGTTACCGCTAGCCGGCTAATTGCCCAGGTATACTTACTCGTAAACCCATGTTTACATGATTAGCACCAGCATTGATATCGAAGGCTCCGATAAACCTGATGTCGCTGTCCAGTTTGACAGGTACTATTGCGCTACTTTGGACAGGCCGCAAACAACGGCAAAAAAATTTATGTGGTTTTGCCGAGAAGCCAGACCAGGCAAAGCAGTGCCACGCTGTAAAAACCCATTGCGAACCAGTAGGAACGTGGCTCATCATCGCGGCTGCGTTTGTGTGCCCATTCGCGAAAGCTGACCATCCCTCGGCGATTGCCCTTGACCCAGACTGAACGCGTTAATAATCCATTCGCAACCAGGTAGCAAAGCACCAGAATAACCAGGACTATGAAGATGGATTGTAACGTTTGCATAACTCAGACTATAGATTAAAAATCGTCATCCCCCTGGGACCAGGAGAATACAAATTCCACTCCTGAATGTCTCTGTCCCCAATATTCAAACCTGAGCTAGGCCCGTTGACCGAAGGAATGGTTAGCCCTTGGCAAAAGTAGCACCGCAGCAAAGATCATTAATGCTGCAAAGGCAAGCACGCTGAACAACCTGGCAAAGCCCCAGTTCGCATGGACCCAACCGATAAACGGCACCGCGGAAGCCATTACCGAAAAAGTTACCACGTAGCGTAACGCGTAGGCACGGCTGCGCCATTCGCTGCGCGCCATTCTTCCAACAAGCACATCGTTTATCGGGATCTGGCCAAATACCACGAACATGAAAGCGATCGATACCAGCAGCGCGCTGATTCCATCGAGGTGCGTCATCAGGTAAAAGAAGATCGCCTGCAGCAGCGCCACCGTTGCAAATACGGTGCGCACTGAATGATGATCGACGAGGTACCCGATCAGCAACTGCGCAAGCGCGGCAAGCGAAAAAACCAGGAATGCATACCAGCCTACCAGGGTCGCACTGCCGGCTATTTCGGTCAGACGCTCGGCAAATATTTTGGGTAATGCAAATGTTGTACTCTGAAAGATCAGTCCACCAATCGCCGTGGTGAAAAAGATAATCGCAAAGACTTTCAACAGGACCTGGCGCCTTATTGCCCGGGTCTCGGGCTTGATTCCCGGGCTGTCGGATTCGTCCGTGCCCGTAGTGACCCGCTTTTCACCACTAACAAAAGCCCAGTAAGACAGGCCAAGCAGAATTGAAATAACACCGGGTACAAAAAAAGCGCTGCGCCACCCTGCACTGTCGATCAGGAAACCCGTCAACAACGCCGCACTGGCAACACCCAGGTTGCCAAAGACACCGTTAACGGCCAATGGCATCCCGGTCCTGACGCGACCCTGTACCACCATGGCAAGACCTACCGGGTGATAGATGGCCGCGAATATTCCAATCAGGGTTAAACCGAACGCGATTTGAATTGGCGTATTGGCCAGGCCGGCAAGTATCGAGCTGATGCCGATACCGACAAAGAATATTACGATCATCCCTTCCCGGCTCCACTTGTCCGCGATCCAGCCGGCCAGCACAGCGCAAACACCAAAGGCGATAAATCCCGGGGTTGCATAGGGGATCAGCGCCGCGTAACTCATACCCCATTCACTGGTTAGACGCAACGCAGCTACCGACGCAAAAACCAGCATGAACAGGTGGTCCAGGAAATGGCCCAGGTTGAGAAACAGGAATTTAACCTGACTACGTTGCATCAATGATCCAGTGTATTTGACGGGCCAATCATTGTGTTAAAAAATGCCTCCTTTTACAAAGCCTATTGTGTCGGGTCTATGTCGTTAGCACCAAAACTCAGACGTATCGCGCTCAACCAACAGGGCCTGTTGAGAGCTGATGCATTCGGCCGCGGCAAGCGGGCGACGTTGCGCGCTATCGAGCAACTGGGTTACGTACAAATCGATACCATTTCTGTGGTCGAACGCGCCCACCACCATGTACTGTGGTCGCGGGTCGCGAATTACAGACCCGGGTTTCTCGATCAACTGGTAGCCGAGCGCAAGATCTTCGAGTACTGGTTTCATGCAGCCGCCTGGCTGCCGATGGCGGATTATCGTTTTGCCTTGCCGCGCATGGCACTGATGCATGGCGAGCGTGGCTGGTTTAAGAACAGCGATCAAAAACTGATGCGCGAAATCCTGGCACGCATCGCTTCCGAAGGCCCGTTGCGCGCCCGGGATTTCGAAGATTCCAATCGGGGAAACACGGGGTGGTGGGACTGGAAGCCCGCCAAGCAGGCGCTTGAACAACTGTTTATGCAGGGTGAACTCATGGTCAGTGCGCGCGAGGGTTTTCAGAAAGTTTATGACCTGCCCCAACGCGTACTGCCTGACTGGGTCGATACGCGCGTGCCGGACATGGATGAATATGCCAGCTACCTGATCGAGACCACGCTGCGGGCACACGGATTCGCGAGTTCGACATCAATGACCTATTTGCGCAAGGGGCAAAAATTACGGGACGCGGTCAGACAACAGTTACAACAGCGCATCGAGACCGGCTTGTTGACCACGGTGGACACTGGCAACAACAATATCGTTTATATCAGCCCGGAACTGCTGGAATCCCGCGCCCCGCGCAGTGTCGCCCAGGTGCGCATCCTGTCACCGTTCGATAATTCCGTTATTCAACGCCAACGCGGCCGCGATATTTTTTCCTTCGATTACCAGATCGAATGTTATGTACCGAAGCCGCTGCGACAATTCGGTTATTTTTGTTTACCGATCATGTACCGCGATCGAATGGTGGGCCGCATCGACTGCAAGGCGCATCGCGCCGATAACTCGCTCGAGATAAAATCGTTACACATTGAACAAAAAGTCGATGAGCAATTTATCGACCTGCTTTGCCAGTCACTGCATTCGTTTACGAAATTTAATCGCTGTGATCGAATTCTGATTCAGGACGCTGATTCAGTTGATTTCTTTCCGCGCTTAAAAGCCCACCTGTAGCGTCCGAATCAGCCATGAAAATTACGCTTGGGACGACTCGGGCCAAGCGCAATTAAAATTTAGTAGACCATTCCCGAAAGCCGACACTCAATTTTTCAGCTCCAGAGGCAGAGAACGGCCAGTAACGGACATCCGGCTAGATAATACGCCCTATCCATAATCGGATGATCTGGGTCATAAATCGTTTATGTGGAAGGTATATTATTAAAAATATATGTATTGTTATTTGATGGGTTTGTTACTTCAACATCGTTCAGATAAAGCGTGAGTTAGCTTGCGCAGATTTCCTGTACCTAAAACAAAATACACAGCCAAACTTCAATGGGTAACGCTCTGCCTTGCCACAGTATTGATTTCAAACTGCATGGCTACTAGACCAGAGTACCCAGGAGTTTTTCTTCAAGATACATCGAAGGCAATGGTAACCATTTATCGGCCATTCCCACCGATCACGGTTCCCAGGGAATATATCGAATGGCCGCCTAGTATCTTTCATGGAGAGAAAAAATTGATTGAACTGAATCCCAATACATATGCCCACATAGAAGTTGAGCCAGGCCTGACTACATTCATCGCAAGAAATAAAGTCAGTGGCGAGATACAGGGTACTGTAAGTATTAATACGGAATCGGGACTGTACTATTACCTTCGCTATGTACCCTTCAGATATAAGGGATTATTCCCAGCGGATTCTTACGAGTTCAAGATTGTACCGGCTGAGTTCGCGAAAGAGGAATTAAGAGGCGCTCGGTATCAACCACTGCTCAAATGAAATGAGTTTGAGCGCCTGTTTTCTCCAAAGGAGACCCTCAAATAGCTGGGCTAGGAGTCAATCTACGGCCAAAAGCGGACAACGATCAAAAAGTTAAGAACAACCGATACTAAAGTTTTAGTACAGCAAATATTTTCGACATGTTTCCGCATCATCTAACTATTACGCCTCTTGATGTGATGCGTACCATTCGAGCAGCTGGTGTCGATTTGTAAGAGCTAAAAATTCCTCCCACATATACATCATTACTGCCATCACTTGCCAGGGCAGCGCTGCTTGGGCTGGAGCTAAACCCCCCGCGAGCGAAATCCACGTCACGGGAACCATCTTCGTTCAAGCGAACGATATCGCCACGAACATTACTGTCGGTATAAATATCACCGCTACCATCGGTTGCTGGAGTGATGAATGCACCCCGGCCGACAAACCCGGATTCAGTAATAAATCCCGTATCCATCGATCCATTGCTGTTCAAGCGAGCAATGCCATTGGTACTCATACCGTTGTACTCGGTAAAAGATCCTGCCACGTAAATATCACCACTACCATCGATTGCCACGGTGATAGACCTGACGTCGTGGTTAAACCCGGAAGTACCGGCGTCGAATCCAGTATCGATCGATCCATCGTCATTCAAGCGGGCAATACGAGGAGCGGTAACGCTCGTGACATAGACGTCACCACTGCCATCGTTTGCTAGGGCAACACTATCTTCGCCCCAACCAGAACCTACGTTGAATCCGGCGTCTAGCGAGCCATCGGCGTTTAAACGAATCAAACCACTACTGACGGCTGTGCTGTTGTAACTGGTAAATGCCCCCCCAACATAAACATCCCCGCTGCCGTCGGTCGCCGGTGCAATGATGCTGACGCTGCTGTCGAAACCTATACCGCTATCGAAAGCCGCGTCGAGTGTCCCATCGAGGTTCAGGCGGGCAATATAGTTGACGGCAGAACCGTTGTAGTCCGTAAAACGACCACCAACATAAACATCCCCGCTGCCATCGGTCGCGGGGGCAACAGAGTTGACAACTCCAACTCCGCTAAATCCCGGGCCAGTAATAAATCCCATGTCAAGAGAGCCGTCATTGTTTAATCGAGCAATTCCACGTGTAAACGAATTCTTGTAGATAAAAAATTCCCCGCCAACATAGACGTCATCGCTTCCGTCTAATGCCGGGGAGATGGAATTTACCCTGCCGTTAAATCCTATGGCATCGCCCTGGAAGGGTGGTGGTGGAGCTGGGGGATCAACACAATCATCTAAAAAACCATCGAGTGCACAATCGAGGTCACCACCGCCACCGCCGCCGCTGCCTACGATACCGAGAACGCCTAATATATAAATGCTGGCCAATAATACTTGCCGAAACCATTTGATGTGAAGGATTTTCATCGCCATGCCCCGTTCGAAAATATGTCAGCAGGGATAAGCCTGTTAGCCCTCCCGTGACAGCAGCATGTTGTGTTGTCCAGTCTTATGAAGGCACTATTTATTGAGGGTTTCATTATTTTAGCCTCAAGTCGTTTTTAGTTATATTCGTCGGTTAACTGCCAAGTAATAGAAACCGAGCTTGCCTCGAGGAACTCAATTTAGCAACTTAGTAACGGATTGGTTCGATAATTGCGCCTAGAAGTATTGCTATTCAGTACTATTTATTGATCTTAATGCAGCATCAGGTCACCATGAAGTAGAAAATCACAGTCGTATCAGGTTGGGCGAGGTGCCAAAATTTACCGAATTTATTAATTAATGCAGTGTCCACGAGGGTCTGAGTTGGGTCGTAAATCGCCGCTGAATGATACAGTTTGAGTGTCAGCTATCTCGATAGCGGACACTCATAAGTCCCTGGTAGGAGGCAATCTTCGGCCAGTTCCTGTCATTCCGGCGAAAGCCGGAATCCAGTTCAATATTTCTGGATCCCGCGGTCAAGCCGCTGGATGACAGGTTCTCGAACTAAT
>Ga0265306_10000731_pt1 | contig 15864 bp, 10 predicted proteins | sample Helome_3_FD_192493 | JGI IMG/M metagenome (GOLD analysis project Ga0265306, IMG submission 192493) | Marine sediment microbial communities from subtidal zone of North Sea - Hel_20160420 (Illumina Assembly) | ecosystem: Environmental > Aquatic > Marine > Subtidal zone > Sediment ...
CCCCGTCGCCATCGCTGACGCCGCCAGAAACTCCGCCAGTCAATCCAACCTCGACACCGTCAGAAATTCCATCATTGTCGGAGTCGCTGTTCAGAGGATCGGTCTCATCACCATTGTTCGGCGAGCCATCCAATCCAACGATCTCCACACCGTCCGACAGGCCATCATCGTCGCTGTCGGAATCGAGCGGATCGGTGTCTCCCGCATCAAGCGTGCCATCGTTGCCGACTTCGGTGCCGTCATCGATGCCGTCATTGTCCGAATCCGGATCATTCGGATCCGTACCAAGAATTGCTTCCTGGGCATTGCTCAGTCCGTCATTGTCAGGATCGGCAGCGGCATCGTCAGTGTTATTACCAAACACAGGGTTCGTACCATCAGACAGCAGCTCGGTACCGTCCTGCGTACCGCCATCATCCGTGTCCGCGTCCAGCGGATCCGTGGCGCCCACGCCTGCGAGTGGGCCGGTGCCATTGACTTCATCGCCATCGCTCAAACCGTCGCTGTCAGTATCGGGTAGATTCGGGTCGGTTTCGCCAGTACCTGAAGACGTGCTATCGCCGATCGTATTGACCGTTTGCCCGTCGGCATTCAGGTCTTCCGCACCATCGGGCAGGCCGTCGTTGTCCGAATCCGTATCGGTCGGATCCGTCGTTGTGTCGGGATCAGCGTCGCCGACAAAACCAGGCGGCGTGCCCGCGAATGGGATGCCCGCCACGGCGGTTGTGCCGCCGTCCACGCCATCGGTAGAGACGCCAGCCTCGATACCATCATTGATGCCATCGCCGTCTGTGTCTGCGTCAAGCGGATCGGTTGGTCCATAGGGCGCCAGCAGGCCACTGCCATTGACCTCGTCGCCGTCCGAGAGACCATCGTCATCGCTATCCCCATCGAGCGGGTTGGTCTCGCCCGGGTCCAGCACACCGTTTCCACCAACCTCCTGGCCGTCGGTCAGGCCGTCGTTGTCGGAGTCCGGGTCATTCGGGTCGGTGCCAAGCACACCCTCGACCGGGTCGGTGATGCCGTCGCCATCAGAATCGATAGCATCGTCGAGGCCATTGCCAGCGGTGGGATCGGTGCCATCGACGAGAACTTCGGCGCCATCCTGCGCACCACCATCATCGGTATCCGTATCCAGTGGGTCAGTAGCGCCAATCGTAGCGAGCGGTCCGGTTCCGTTGACTTCATCGCCATCGCTCAGACCATCGTTATCGGTGTCCGCAGTGCCCGGGTCGGTTTCGCCACTTCCCGGTGCACCACCTGTGCCACTAATCGTATTGAGGGTCTGTCCGTCACCGTTCGCGTCCTCGATGCCGTCATCCAGGCCATCGCCGTCGGTATCCGCATTCAGCGGATCCGTTGTAGACGCCGGATCGGCATCACCCGTGAATGACGGATCGGTTCCGCCAAGAGGGCCCGCACCGTCAGGATCCGGAACACCCGCTACTACACCGCTCTCAATGCCATCGTCGATGCCGTCGCCATCGGTGTCTGCATTACCCGGGTCCGTTTCGTTGGACTGCACTACGCCGTCTTGATTCGCGTCTTCGACACCGTCGGCCAGGCCATCATCGTCAGTATCGCGATCAAGTGGATTTGTATCACCAGGATCGATCGACGTGTCGCCGCCTGTCTCGATACCGTCGTAGATACCATCGCCATCTGTGTCGGGATTATCTGGGTCAGTGCCAAGCGTCACTTCGTCCGTATCAGTCAGGCCATCGCCATCACTGTCGACAGTGCATCCCGGTCCGGTTGCCGACGGGACGCAGGGGTCGGTGTTACCCGGGTCGGCCTGGTCGTTAACGCCGTCACCGTCGGTGTCAACGTTGTCCGGTTCCTGGTAATCCGGGACGCCATCGCCGTCGCTATCGGTGGTCTCACCTTCGACGCTGTCAGGCGTGCCATCACTGTCCGTGTCGGTGGTGCAACCCGCACCGAACTGCGATGGGATGCAGGGGTCAACGACACCGACATTCACCGACGCGGTGGCAGGCATGCTGTCATTTGTGTCAGTCGTAGTGTCAATTTGCGTCAACGCTACATGACCGACAGCACTGTTGTCGTATGTGCCATCGGCGGTACCCGAATAAGTGACATCGTAGGTGAATACGGTCGATCCACCAGCGGGTACCGTGACGGGTCCAAGCCACGTGAGCTGCTGGTTGTCGATGGTTAGTTGTGTGTCCGGGTACGAAACAGTGTCAAGCATTGCTGACGCGGCTGCATAGATAATCGTTCCGGCCGTAGGCGTCGGCAGTGTATCGACGATGTCACGAAGCTCGGCGTCAATCATGCCGGCATTGTTAAACGTCAGTGTATATGTTGTCGTGCCACCGCCGGATGACAGTGTCGCAGGAGCCGCGGATTTCGTAACCGTCAGGTAGTTTTCAATCGGTTCGATTGGCGGAAACGATGTGGTTGTAATATTACCAGTGTGCTTGATCTGCGCGCCGCTGCTGATGTAGTTGATTGGCACAACCGAAGTCTGCGCAGCCGTCCCACCGGTGACGACGAATGTATACGCGGCGGTGTAGTCCGTGTTGCCACTCGCGAGCCCGGAAAGAAAGAGTGTATCTGTCACGCTTAGCGTGTTGCCGCCGGTCATGTCGATGCTGGTGCTGACAAGTTGCAGGCTGTCTGCGGGCCAGTCGGCCAGGACCGATGGCGCCCCTGCAAAGATACTGCCCGCCGCGCCACCGATCGTACCGGTGCTTCCGGTTATCGTGATGGTCATCACGCCGCCCAGCTCGGGCGGGTTGGGGCCGACAACCGTTGTATCGACTTTGTTGGCGTTCGCCGATATCGCGTCGTCTGCGTCGAGTGAGAACTGTACGGCCAGACCATTTTGCACGCCACTACCGTCGCCATTGCCGCCCGGGAGCGTGGGCGCGGCGGCGAGTTGCACGCCGGTGCCGCCAAGGACGGGAGGAAGGCCCTCAAAGACGGTCACGTCATGCGTCTCGGCCGTCGTGATTGCGGAGGCTTTAAGGTACGGGAACGCGTAGGCTGTCTGACCAACGGCTAGCGGTCCGAGCGAGACAAAACCGTCCTCGTTGTCGCCCGTCGAAATCGACGGCCCGGAAAAGTTCTCAGTGCCGACCCAGAGGTCCGCGATGTCTGCGCCGCTGTTGTTGACGACTTCGTAACCTGCGTGCATACCAACGAAGCCGTCGCCGGCGTTGATATAGATGACCGGCGAGGACACGCGATCAATATCGACCGCCGCATACGCAAGGGGTCCACCCAGAATCGGGATCAGTAGCGCAAAGGCAAATCGAATAATTCGGATCTTCATCATAACGGCTCAACCAGTTCTGTATCGTGAGTTGCCCCGGCGCGATCCATTCGCACAAGACGCAGTGGTTGGGTTATGACGTCACCGAAAACGAATCAAAGCACCCACAAACTGCGGCTGGCCAGGCAATTCTTCCGCTCGCACAATCGCAGTGCGCAGCGGAATTGCTGTACCGTCGGATTCATTTCCAGACAGGAGAAACTTTATGTCAAAACAGCCCAACGCCGCTGTGATCCCTGTCACAGCCAACCCAAGCTTACCGGCGAAGTTCGATTTGAAACGTGAACAATTGTTACCGCTGGATAAAATGCTGGACGCGACCAGTCCAGTCTCGCCCCGATAGCGTTGTCGCGCCGCATTCTCTTACAGCGCGACCGTGCCCTGTGCGTTACCGTGATTGAACATCGGTACACCCTTATCGATAGCTGCGCCGATTGCGCGGGCGGAGTCGGCGCGTGACATCTGCGCTGGCGGCAGTATTACCCGGTCTATAACGTGGATAGCGCCATTCGAAACGTCGATGTCAGTCTTTACGATTCTTGCGTTCTCTATGTTGAAACCAGATTCAGTCTCGCTGATGACAGCATCGATCCCGGCCAGCGTTTCAAGGCGAGCGCCATCAGCCAGTGCCGATGATCCCAGATCGCCGGCAACAACGTGATACTCGAGAATGGTCGCAAGCTGATCCTTGTTCTCAGGCATCAGCAGCGTCTTGATCGTGCCAGCCGGTAGAGCGCCAAAGGCGTCGACGAGCCCTGCCGCCTTCGCAGCGGCGATCAGGGTTTCAAAAGTACCAGCCGCCGCAGCTGTGTCGACGACATCCATCTTCTTGCCATGGTGGCCGGCGAATGCCGGTGTAGTAAGTGTCAGGACCAAAAGTGTGGCCCAGGCGTTTTTCAGTATTTTCATTAGAAGGCTCCAGGTAATTGTCAGGTCCGCATTCAGGCGGGCTTGCGTATGTATTCGGGGCGACTAATGTTTGGACGCACTTTAGCGACGATCATTCGTAACAGGATATTTCTGAAAGTGAGGTATTCTACGAACTGCTGCGACACATCGGAACGTACATGGCTAAAAAACTCAAACACGAAAAAGAGCTGCTCAAGCTGGGTCTCGAAATGGTCCTCGAAGATGCTGTCAAGCGGGGCGTCGTGGAACTCGAGGCGACCGATTCGCAGGACCTCAAAATCCAGTATGCATACAAGCTATTGGTGCACGACAAAGCGATCGCCGCCCTGCCAAAAGGCCAGGAGACGCTACCGAAGATTCGGCACCGCCTCGCTATGTGGGCAACGCATCAACTTCCCGACGACCACGAGCTATTGCGCTAACGTCGTTTCAATGTACTTATCCACGATGCGCTCCAGAATATCGAGCGGTACGGCACCATTCTTCAAGACGACATCGTGAAAGTCGCGAATATCGAACCGGTCGCCCAGGCTATCCATGGCTCGTTGCCTGAGCTCCAGGATCTTCATCATGCCCACTTTGTAGGCGGTCGCCTGTCCGGGCAGAACGATGTACCGCTCGATCTCGGAGACAACATCGCTTTCTGCCATGCCCGTGTTGGTCGCCATGTAATCTATCGCTTCCTCACGGGTCCAGCGCTGGTGATGGATGCCGGTATCGACCACGAGGCGCACGGCCCGGAAGAGCTCTGCAGTCAGGCGGCCGATGTTGTCGGCTGCGGTAGGCAGCAAACCCTGTTCCCACGCGACTTGCTCAGCGTATAGGGCCCATCCTTCAACGTACGCCACGAAAGGGCCGAAACGCCGGATAAACGGCATTCCCTCGAGCTCCATGGCGATCGCTATCTGGAAATGGTGTCCGGGTATGCCCTCATGAACTGCCAGTGTGCGCATGCCGAACTTGGGCGTTGCCTTGATGTCGTAGAGGTTCGCGTAAAAACGTCCCGGGCGCGTACCATCCAGCGACGGCTGCTCGTAGTAGGCACCGGGTGCAGTCTTCTCCTTGAACTCGGGAATGCGTACCACTTCCATGCCGGCTTTCGGACGAATATTGAACGCACTATCAAGGCTCGCATCGAACTCATCGAGTATCGCCTGGTAGTCCTCGAGGATCTGCGCCCGGCCAGCGTCGCTGTCCTCGTAGTAGAACTCGGGCCAGGATGAGTACTCTTCCATCGCGAGCGTATAGCCTTGAGATACATCGACGCCTTCTGCGGCGAATATTTCCATCATCTCCGCCTGTATTCGTGCAACCTCAGCCAGCCCCGTTGCGTGAATCTCCTCGGCCGTGTAGTCCGTGGTGGTGAACAAACGCAGCGCAAGTTTGTAGGCGGCCTCACCATTCGGCAGGTGCCAGTAACCGTGGTCTTCGCCCGCTTTCGACTCCAGTTCGCCAAAGTAGTAGATGAAGGAGTCATAAGCTGGGTATACGTTCTCGTCTATCGATGCCTCAACCAGTGCTAGAAGCTCCGCAGCCTCAGTTTCATCGATGTCTTCAGCTTCTTCGAGTTTCCTGGCCAGCGACGTATAGAGGATGTTCTCCTTTGCCGGCGTCGCGACAAAGTCACGCATCTGTTCGAGGACCCGATCGATTACGAATCGTGGCGGGATAATTCCCTCGCTCTCCCGGATTCTCAGGCCGAGAAGGTATTGCTCGTGCTTGCGGGGCAACTCCGACATGCGCGACAGGTAGTTTTCAGCATCTTCGACCGAACTCACCTGGTGGCTCGAATCCATGAAGCTCGGGAATGCGCTCTGGATACCCGACATCTGGTTGGCAGGATACGTGTGGTAGCGAAACGGCTCGGCATCGGCAACAAGGTTGGTCAGGTACAGGACGATTTCCTTGGTGAGCAGCTGATCCGCATCAAGATCTTCGTCATCGTACTGATGCAGTCCGTCACCGAAAGCCTTGAATTCGGCGAGGAACTCGTCGGTCCTGTCCGGGTGTACATCATCGAGATGGGCGTTGTGACCATTGATGCCCATTGACTCGAGAAAACCGAGCGATGTCAGTGTTTCCGGGTCCTCGAACGCCACCTTGATGAGCATGCGATCCAGGTAAGAGCGGAACATGAACGGCTTGTCGGCATACCACTCGTGGGCGGCGAACGAGCCGCCAAGCAGCACGATAGCCAGCACGAGTATGCCGGCCCACTTGAAAAATTTACGGACCATGATGATTACCCTGCGATCAGCTCTAGAACCGGGCGTCGATAGTAACAAAGAGCTTGTCTCACCAACACAGTACAGCTCCAGGCGAAGGAACAACGCCAACCACACTAAAGTTTCCTGCTTTCAAGCCGACTAAGCGTGTTGTATTAGTGACGTCGACTTCCGCTTTCGATACGCTGACAGAGCGCGCACTGCGTTAGCCTGGTGGAGAACGAGTTGAGCAAGAAAACGCACCTGAAGTTATTGCTGGCAGACGATGAAAATCTGATAACGAATATGTACGAATTGGGTTTGCCCAGGTGCTTTGGAGACACAGGCAGTGAAAGTACCTCGGTTTCTGTAACGGTTTGCTCCCAGGGTCAGGACGCCGTCGAATTGTTTGAAGAGGCCCGACGTAGCGGTGAGCCGTTCGACGTCATTATTCTCGACGTCCGCATGCCACCCGGCATCGGCGGCGTGGAGGCTGCCAAGGAGATTCGTTCTTCCGATAAGGAGGTTCCTATAATTTTCTTGTCCGGGTACTCCGATGTATCCATTCCCAATCTCGAAGAACGTGTGCCGCCAGCGAGCAGGATGTGTTACGTGGAAAAGCCCATTCAATTATCTGAGCTCGCGGATCTTATCCTGGAGATGGCGAGCGTCTAACCCACTGCTTCAAACCAATCTCGCACCGGCGGCATCAAAAAGAAAAAGCCGGCGCCGATGCTATTTAACACACCCATCTTTTTTGTCTTCTTTGTCGTCTTCCTGGGCATCTACGGGCTGATCCTCGTCCAGAAGCGCCCGCGACTTTATTTCATCCTTGTCGCGAGCCTGGTTTTCTACGGGGCCTGGAATTATCGCTTTATACCGCTGCTTGTCGGCAGCTCGGTCATCGACTACTACCTCGCGTTAGCGATAGGCGCGGCCACTACGCAGGCACGCAAGAAGTGGTTGCTGACCGCATCGGTCGCTATGAACCTTGGTATCCTGGGGCTGTTCAAGTACGCCGATTTTGCCCTGACCTCCGTTGCCGATTTCCTGCAGGTATTCGGTGTAGAGGCTTCGTTGCCAACGCTATCCTGGGTACTGCCAGTCGGCATTTCGTTCTATACATTCCAGAGCCTGAGCTACACGATTGACGTTTATCGCGGTGACATGCAGCCGCGCAAAGGCCTCGTACATTTCACAACGGCGCTGGCGTTTTTTCCGCAATTGGTTGCCGGCCCGATTCTCCGGGCACGAGAAATCCTGCCCCAGTTTCATTCGCTTCCGGTTCCAACATGGGAAGGCGCTCGTCACGGCTTTCTGCTGGTTACATCCGGACTCATCAAGAAGACGGCCGCTGACCTGCTCGCCATTCCGGCAGCGGTACTGTTCGACGCGGACGGCCCCGTCAGTCTGCTCGAAACCTGGACCGGCGTTCTGGCCTTCGCCGGGCAAATCTATGGTGACTTTGCCGGCTATACGGACATGGCTATTGGCCTTGCGCTTATTGTCGGGTTCAAAATTCCTCCAAACTTTCGCTTGCCCTACTTCGCGATTTCGCCTGTCGATTTCTGGCGGCGCTGGCACATCTCACTGTCAAGCTGGTTGCGCGACTACCTGTATATTTCGATGGGGGGACGAAACCAGCGCTATCGCAATGTCATGATCACGATGTTGCTCGGTGGCCTGTGGCACGGTGCGGCCTGGACCTTTGTCGTATGGGGCGCTTTTCACGGTGTCATCATCACGGCGACCCATTACCTCAGTAGCCTCGGGCCATTTGCCGGATTCGTGGACTCGAAATCCCGACTACTCACGGTATTGAAATGGGCGATTACGTTCTATCTCGTACTGGTTGGCTGGGTCTTGTTCAGGGCCACCTCGATCAACTCTGCACTGGATATCATCGCCAATATGCACACCTTCGGCGGGCTGCCTGCATCGGGCCCGGTCGCCATGAAGATCGCCATCGCGACCTTGGTAACCGTTGCACTGATGCATCTGCAGGACTGGTTCGTCATCACCAGGGGCGAAGCGTTCGAGAACAAGAAGTGGGTGTTTTGGCCCGTACTGATCCTGTTGCAGGGCCTTTGTCTCATGATTGGAGAACCGAGCAGTGAGTTCATCTACTTCCAGTTCTGACAACATGGCCGGCTCACGCCGTATCTGGCTCAGGATCTTTCTGACCATTGTGGTGGGAATGAGTATCGCGATCGGGGCGGTTGGCCTGTTTGTGTCCTCGATGGGAGCTGGTTCTCAGTCCCTTCTCGGTCGAGTCTTGCAGGCGCAGGACGCCATTCCGCAGATCGCTGCCGAAGAAAGCGACCTCGTCATGGTCTTTGGTTCGTCGATGGTCGAGGCCGCTTTTTCACCACGCGAATTCGACCGCAGTATTGCGGACGCCGGAGGCGACGTTAAGTCGTTTAACTTCGGGTTCGGCGGGTTGAATCCCTTGTTCCAGGACTATGTCGCACGTCGTATCGCGGAAAACCTCAAGGCAAGCGATCGCCGGCTTGAACTTGTACTGATCGAGTTCAATCCTTTCCAAACCACAAAAACGCGGCGCAGTCGCGCAGTCGCTCTTGAAGAGGCATACATTGCATTGCTAGCAAGCCCGGCCGAGCTTTGGCAGATCCTGCTTGACGATCCGGAGCGCGGCTTACGGATGCTCGAGATTCGCTATCTTCGCGATGGCATCTCCGCCGAGGCATCCACAACGTTCTTCTGGGCAGAACCGTTCCGGGCGCCACGCGGCGCACTTGATTCAGCGATTCAGGAAGAAGAAGGGGTCGAGGAAAAACTGAACGAAGTACTGGAACAACTGGGACCGAAGTTCGAGGAGGAATACCCGGACTACGATGGCTCAGACTGGTACTACCCCTGGCAGGGTGGCGGCACTATCAAAGCGGAACGTGCTGAGGACACTCTCGCCCTGTTCGACCAGTATTACGCACTCACGCAAACGGACTACCAGATGACGATCGACCGTTTGAGTCGCATCGAAACGGCCGACATAGAAGAGCTCGATTTCGACCCTGAACTGCTCGAGGCATTCGTTCGCGTTGTTGAGAACTTCAAACAAGTTGCCGACCATGTCGAGATTATCATGCTTCCCAAGAATACCGACTGGATAAAGAACTCGCCCGCGGCGCTTGCGCGCCAGGCGGAGGCCATCCAGCGCATGGAAGATGCAACCGGTGTGCCTGTTCGTAATTTTCAGCAGATCGATGCCATTACCATCGACATGTTCGGCGACACAACGCACCTTAATCGCTACTACGGCGCCGCCGCGTTCACCGCATTCCTGGCCAATGAGTACGCCGCCCTGTTGCAGTAGGCATCAGTCCTGCGGAGCCGGGTCGCGGCGGGCCCTTATCAGGTACGTCAGTACCGCGGTGCCAATAACCAACACGGCAAGTGTCAATATGCTTCCTTCCGGACCGTCCGTGCCACCCGTCAACCAGATGGCCGCATCAGGATTCGGCATGTAGTCGGCGGCCAGAGGAGCAAGCCCCAGTTCAATACCCGTTGTCGGCAGCCCGAACCAGGTAATGAACATCCAGTTCCACGCCGCATGCCACGCCGCGGCACCCCAGACCGTACGCTCGCGAATAACGAGCAGGCTCAGGAATATCGAAAAGAGCAAAGTCGCCGACGTGAAGATTGCTATGCCTGATACTCCCAGCGCCGACAGGCTCTCAATGTCGACATGCATGAGCGTAAACAGCACCGAGTTGCCGATTACGCCGACCCAGAGGCCGTAGCGCTCGGCGAGCCTTCCCATCATCCAGCCACGGAAGACCATTTCCTCGGTACCCGACTGCAGGATGAATGCGAACAGCAGTATCCCGATGGGTGCAAGGTCTGCCAGCGCCAGCTGTGTTTCTGCCTCGACACTGTACCCGCCGAACAGCCGCACAATATAGACGACGGCCGCAGCCATCAACAAGCCAAACACGAATCCACGGACGTAGCGGCGTAACGCATTTCCGTCCAGCGCGAGGCCAACACTTCGTAGGTCCCGCCGTTCGAACAGCCGTATCCACAACACAAATATGATTGCCGATACAGCGAACGCGCCGATAATCAGGTGGAGAACATGGGGGTAGGTCTCCACGTTCTCGCGCGTAATCCAGCCCAGCAGCTTGGCGGGCAGCAGGAACATGATCTGTCCGCCGAGAAAGAACACGGGTACCAGTAGAAACGTGGACCATGCCCACGTACGGCGATAGCTGCCGTCGACAGCGCCAAACAGAAACGTTGAGTTGGCCAAAACACCCTCCCGGGGAAACAAACTACGCAGCCATTGTATGAGCCCTAGATGCCCGTCGGAGTGGAAACGGATGCGATCGATCGTTCCTCAAACAAAACGGCGAGACAATCCGTTCGATTGCCTCGCCGCGTTTTCGAGCTACGACCTGTTGGTTACAGGCTGATTCTTAAGTCCACGTAGTAGTAACGGCCCCAGTCGCGGTGCGCGTCCTGGAAGAAGCCATAGGACGCGTCTGCGATCGGCGCACGTTCATCCGTCACATTGTTGAGTCCAAGGCGGACACGCATGTCCGTATCGCCAACATCGAAGCGGTAGTCGAACTTGGCGTTGAATGTCGTCATGGCCGGAATGTGGAACAGATCGCCATTTGCCAACTCCTGAGCGAAGCTGCTGATCCCGAACCCCTGGATCGAGGCCGACAAATTTTCCTTCCGCCATGCAACACTCGCGGAATGACGGTCCGTCTGGTTGCCATCGATGCCGAGCAGGTCGCCCAGCCCCCGCAACGGATAGGTAATGGTCGGATCAGCTTCTTTCGCCTCCAGTACCGTCGTGGACAGCACTCCGCTGGCTGTTTGTTCGAACCCCAGGTACTTGCTGTGGTTGAAGCGCAAGTCAAACATGCCGAGTGCGGTTTCGAAATTGTAATAGAAGCCGATATCAAGCCCTTCGAGACTCCGCGTATCAAGGTTCGTATAAACGTCCGTAACACGATCGACCTCACCAAACGGGCAGAGGCCGGCCGCCAGGTACCCATCAACGAGTGCAGTATCCGTCGGGTCGTGTGCTTCGCGCACAACGTCAGGGCTGCCCTGAACGCTGCCGCAGTTTGACGTGCCCGCCTCCAACCTGAGCACCAGGTCGTACAATATGTGGTTTTCTTCACCGAACAGACCGATCGTACCGTCCTTCTCGATGGTCCAGTAGTCAGCCGTTATGCTTAAGCCTTCGAGCGGCTCGAATACAAGCCCGATCGATGTGTTGGTCGACTCTTCCGGAACCAGTGCCGTACTACCGGTCGCGTTACGCTGGATGGCATAACGGCAGTCATCTTCATCGATAGTTCCGTTGTCTGCTCCGTAAAAACAAGCATAATCGTTCAACGTATTGGAACGCGCGACAAATGCCTCGTTAATCGTAATGAGGTTAGGCGCACGAAACGCTTCGGACCAGGAGCCGCGGAATAGCAAGCCTTCAGCCGGGCGCCAACCAAAGGCGACCTTCCCTACGGTTGTGTTGCCGATATCATCGAAATCCTCAAATCGTGCGGCTAGCTGGACGTCCAGCGTCTCATGCAACGGTACCTGGAGTTCGGCAAACAGGGAGTTGGTCTTGCGGCCGCCGGCGCCATCGGGTGTCGGACTCGAGTTAACGACATCTGACGTGAACGGGTAGGTGTCGCCCTCAAAATCGGTAAACGTGATGGTTCCATCCAGTCGCGGATCACGATCGTCCTTGTAGGTCTCCTCGCGAAATTCATAGCCGGCGACAAAACCAACCGCACCGGCCGGCATTTCGAACAGCCCGACGTTCGAGATTTTCAAATCCCACGACGTGAGGTCCGTCTCACCTTTACGATACACATCGATTTGCGCTCGTTCGAGGTTGGAATCTACGCCGCCACTAAACGGATTGTAGGCCGCAGGTGTCGGATCGAATAACGCCTCTGTGAGCAGGGTATTTGAAAGTCGGTTGTGCGTAATATCCTCCCGGGTAGCCTTGGAGTAAAGAAAGGCCGATTCCCAGTCCCAGTCGCCCGCAGAGCCACGCAAGCCTGTCAACACGCGATATGCGTCACCGTCGTTGTCGACGATGCGGGGATACTCAGCAAAGCGATAGAAGTCCATCCGCAACTCGTAACCACCTGCCGGAACATCAGTGCCAATAATGGAATCCGGCAGACGATTCGGTGAGCCGACTGGCCCGAGTGGATTGTAGTAGTTCTCCGCTCCGACCCTCAGGGTCACCGAGCCCAGGTCGATCGAAGGCGTGTTAAGGCGGTTCGTCTTGGAGTCGTAGAAGTAGAAATCACTGAAAAACTCTACACCGGACTCAAACTCATGGTTGAGGTAACCATAGACCGTCGTGCGCTCAAGCTCCGACAGGAGGTCGCGGTTGTCGTTCAGGTTGTACCGGACGGTGCCCTGGCCGTCTTCATGGAGGCAGGTACCGTAGCCAAGGTCATATACCGGCGCAGTCGCATCCGGATCGGTATTGGTGCAGCGGTCATCGCCGATCGGGTAGACCTCAAATTCGCCTGAACCGTCGACGACTTCGTTCTGGCGCAGGCTGTGGCTGCTGCCCACGCTCGATACGATATCGAACTGACCCCAGAGCGAGTTCGCGCTGTCGTTCCTGAACCTTGTGCTCGTTGCGAACGGTGAGCTCGGATCGAAGCGATAGCGAAAATCGGAATTGGCCCAGCGCGCGTCATCCTGTGAGTTGACACGATCACGCGTGTAGTGCCGGGCGAAAATGCCAACATGCGTGGCGCCGCCATTGAAATGTTTACCCCACTCCATCGACAGCGCGTTGTCGTTACGCGGCAGATTGTCATAGTCGGTGTATCGGGCTCGAATGGTAAAGCCTTCGAAATCGTTTTTCAGAACCGTGTTGAGGACACCTGCAACAGCGTCTGCACCATAGATAGCAGACGCACCGTCTCGCAGAACCTCAACGCGATCGACGCCGTAGACCGGAATGTGATTCGAGTTAACGGAGTTGACTGGAACAAAGCTGCCACCAACTTCCTCGGTCTGGTACGTCGCCATGTTGACCATGCGCCGTCCATTCATCAGCACGAGCGTGTTACCCGTGCCGAGGTTACGCATGTTGATCGCGCCAACGTCACCACGTGCGGCATTCACACCGCCCGCCGTATCCGTCTCGCTGAAGAAGTTCTGGCCCAGTTCGGGAATCATGTCGATGAGTTCATCGCCCGATTCGATGCCCAGAATCTCAATGTCCTCGGCACTGATCACTGACACGGCCAGCGCGTCCGAAATCCTGGCGCCCTTGATCTGGGTACCGGTCACCGTGATTTCATCGACGACCTCTTCTTCCTCTTCCTGCGCGACTGCGACACCGGTGCCGAGCAGCAAAGCCATCGTCATAGCGGTGGCGGCCCTGCAGAGCCCTCCACCAATGCGGAATTGAGTGTTCATGATGCGCTATCCCCCTATCCTAATTATTCTCCGCACTACGCGGCTTTTTCCCAAAACTAGCAATCTCCGGATGGGTAGGCAAATAGTATCGCTGCCGGGCCCCATAACCCGCGTCTATGCCACTGTATTGCTTGATTCCTTTCCCCATAGCCTGCGGCTATACTTGTGCGAAAGGAAGAGCTCATGCGATTGCGGCAAATCGAGGTGTTTCACGCCGTTTATACCAACGGTTCGATGACCAATGCGGCGGCCAAGCTCAATGTGTCGCAACCCTCAGTGTCCAAGGTGTTGGCACACGCGGAACAACAACTGGGCTATCGCCTGTTCGATCGCGTTAAGGGAAAACTCATTCCAACCCCGGAAGCACACCAGCTGTTCAGTCATGTGCGCACGGTTTTTGAGGATGTGGACCGGTTGCGGCATGTTGCCGTCAACCTGAAGGCCTCCAGCGCGGGGCGTATTCGCGTCGCCAGTACCCCGGCGTTCGGACTCGAGATCCTGCCACGGGCCGTTACGACATTTCGCGAAAAACACAGCGATGCGATCTTCGACATTGAAACCCTGCACCTGGACGAGATCCATCATGCTTTGCAGGAATCGCGCATAGACATTGGACTGGCATTCGATCCGTCCGCGCGTCCGGGCATCGAACGTAAGCGTCTCGCAAAAGCCCGGTTCTTTGTGCTCGCGCACTCGACAAGTGAGTTCGGCAACAAAACAACACTCACATTTGACGATCTGAAGGGCCGGCCATTTATCGGGCTGAACAGTCGCAGCCCGCTTGGCCAGGCATTGTCGAAATATCTCGATGCCAGCGAACTTGCTCCGAACGTTGTCGCATGGACCGAGACCTATCACATCGCCAAGGCACTCGTCGCTTCGGGTGCGGGCATTACGATCACCGATGAGATCACGGCGCGCTCATCAATTGGCGGCGACGTCGGCATGTGGCCGCTCGAACCGGTCATCAACTTCGACATCGCGCTGCTGCAACTGTCGGACTCCCCGCTGTCTCTGGCTACGAAACGATTCAAGCAGCACCTCGGCAAGACCGTCAGGGACATGTTGAAATCCTGACGAAGGCGACCTATAGCCCGAAGTTATAGGGACCAGAACAATGATCATTTGAGGCTCCGATGAAGCGGTCAGTAGTATCGACAACAGCTTCAGAAGGGAAAACCCAATGCGCGTCATTGTTCTCGGTGCGGGGGTCGTAGGCGTAACGACTGCCTACTACCTGTCACAACTTGGCTGTGAAGTAACCGTGATCGACCGTGCGGAGCAGGCAGGCGACGGCGCGAGCTTTGCCAATGCCGGGCAACTCTCTTACAGCTTCACGGACGCCCTCGCCAAGCCGTCGTTTCTCGCTCAAATTCCCGCCATGGTGCTGGGGCGTGACCAGGGTGTACGGGTCCGGCTCTCTCCCAAATTGATTGCCTGGGGCACTCGATTTTTGGGTCAATGCACAACTCGCCATGCGCGCGAGAACACGGTTGCCGTGCTGAAAACGGCCATGCGTTCTGCGGAACTGATGCGTAAACTGCGCGAAGAATTGCCGTTCAATTTCTGGCATCGCACAGCTGGCAAACTCGTCGTGCTGAGTAGCCAGGCCGAACTCGACGGCGCGACCAGCAACATGAAGCTCAAGCAGTCGTACGGCTGCGAGACCGAGATTCTCTCACGCTCAGAGGCAGTCGCGATCGAGCCTGCGCTTGAGCAGGTTCGCGGCGACATTGTCGGCGCCGTCTATTCAAAGAGCGACGAAGTCGCTGACTCGCAGAAGTTTGTTGCGGGTCTGCAGAACCTTCTCGAGGCGCAAGGCAAGGTCAGGTTCCAGCTGTCGTCCCGGGTACGCGAACTGCTGGTCACCAACGGTCGGGTACACGCGGTCGACGTCGACGGTGACGCGGTCGAGGCCGACGCCTTTGTCGTTTGCATGGGCGCCTGGAGTCACGAGTTGCTGCAAACTGCGGGCGTCAATCCACACGTCTACCCGGTGCGCGGCTACAGCCTTACGTT
>Ga0265306_10000732_pt1 | contig 15861 bp, 15 predicted proteins | sample Helome_3_FD_192493 | JGI IMG/M metagenome (GOLD analysis project Ga0265306, IMG submission 192493) | Marine sediment microbial communities from subtidal zone of North Sea - Hel_20160420 (Illumina Assembly) | ecosystem: Environmental > Aquatic > Marine > Subtidal zone > Sediment ...
TGGCGCGCTCGGGAACGAATGGTAACTGTCCATAAACGGGAAGCATCACGCCGGATTCCCGGCGTCGCGCGTCGGCCACAACGGCTTGCCCATGCCGTTCGGGCATCAGGTCCACCCCGGCGCTGGCGCGGTCAACCCCGTTGTCTCGGGGAGATTCCACAAGCGATTCATCCACTGCATCGCGCCGCCGGCAGCGCCTTTGACCAGATTGTCGATGGCACTCATGACGACAAGCGACTCGCCGTCCGTTGCGACACTGATGTGGCACATGTTGCTGGCGACCACATTCTTGAGCCGCGGTGTCGCCGGTACGATCTCTATGAACGGGGAATTCTCATACGCCGTGGCGAAGACGGAACGCAGTTGTGCTTCCGTTACAGGTGCTTTTGCTTTGGCTTGCACCGTGACGTGAATACCGCGTGCAAACGGTCCCGAGTGCGGCACGAAATGGACCCTGGTCTCGCGGCCGCTGGCCGCTTCCGTGAGACCGGACATTTCCGGCGCGTGACGATGTGCCAGCGGCTTGTAGGCGTACAGGTTGCTATTGCGTTCCGGGTGGTGTGTGCCTGCCTGCGGGCTGCGGCCGGAGCCGGTGCTGCCGGTTATTCCGGTGACGTAGAGATCGGTCTGCGCCAGTCCCGACCGCATGAGCGGGACGGCGGCGAGCAAAGTCGCCGTGGCGAAGCAGCCAGGATGACCGGCGTGTGCCTCGTTCACGGTGCCGATGTGTTCGGGTACGGCGCAGACGAAGCGCTCGAGGAGACGCGGTGCGCCGTGTTCGGTCTTGTACACGGCTTCGTAGTCGCTCTGCTTTGCGTAGCGAAAGTCTGCCGATGAGTCGACGACATGGACATTGATTCCTTTCTTGTCCGAAACGTCGAGCGCGTTCGCGATGACCGCGGCTGATGCTCCGTGCGGAGCGGCCGAGAACAATGCGAGATCACTGCCGGACTCGACCTGATCGGGCCAGTCCTCGTGACTGAAAAACGCCTGTCCGGAAAGCGCCCGGGAAAGATGCCCAAAGGTCCCGCCGACAGGCGAGCCGGCGCGACTATCGGAAACGGCGGCGGCCAGTGCGAAGTGCGGATGTGCAGCGATCAGCCTTAGCAACTCTCCGCCAACGTAACCGCTGGCACCGAGTACGACCGCTGGAATGCGGCCGTTCATGCGGTTTCCTTTGATAGCAGTGTTGCCATCATGTCGCCAAGCGCGACGCCGTTGGAGAGCGCGTTGATTGCAGGCAGAGACAGTCGATCGTCAATTTGCTGGATTCCGACATCGTTGTCAGTCGCGGGACCGGTTACGACGGCGGGTTCGATCCCGAAATCGTTGCGCAGGATCTTGGTGCCGCCCCATGCCGATACCGGATCATTGGCACAGAGCACGACAGCCGTCAGCGATTCGCGTATTGCTGCGTCCGACAGGATGGCTTCAACGCCGTAGGCGCCCAGCAGACCGTCGCCGAGTTCGAGGACGATGACGTCGGGTTTCTTTTTCGCCAGGCGCGTCAGCAACGCGCGGGTTAATGCCGGGCCGTTGTCGGCCGTCGTGGTGACGATGCCGAAATCGGAAAAAATCATCGTGTCGGAAGCGCCGGCGTCTTCCATGGCGAGTACGTCACGACGCAGCGAAACGCCGGTCGCCTTGCACGCCGAGACGTTCATTCCAAGGTGGCGCAGGCGCCCAACGATGGCACACGCCGCCGCCGTCTTGCCCGAATCCATGCAGGTACCGGCCAGCGCAATGACAGGCACGTTATTCGTATCGAGCGCTTCGTCGCTACTGAGCGTATCGGCTCCGGCGCGCGCCGGTATGCCAATGCGTTCACCGAGATACGGGAAACTCAATACCGTGCCCAGCACCTGGCAGTCGAAGGGCGGTCCAACGTCGGGGTTCGCGGAGTCACAGACTCCCAGCACTCCGCCAATATTCAGAATCTGGATCGTGTCGCCGGGTTTCAGATCCGCCGGCAGGCGGCCCGAGTAACCGCGCAGGGCTTTACGATGCCCGAGTGCACCCACGACGACGTCGCCCTGGTTGACCGTTGCCATCCTTCCCGAGGTCAGCTCCAGTTGGTTGTAACGCGACTTGTTGTTGAGTACGCGCGCAGCCACCAGCACACCTTCCTCGCAAGGGATGTCCGGGGAAAGCCGTAGTTCTGCGCTGAGGTCGTTATGCTGCGCCACGGATGCGATCTTGTCGACGACGGCACTTTTCATGAGAGATTACCGCCAGCACGCGTCTGTAATGAACCTGTCAGGGACAAAATGCGCGCATAGCCCAGCGCATCGCTCGCGGTCCATTCCCCGGCGGATTCGCCGTACACACCCTTCGTCGCAGCGAGCAGCGAATGTGGTGATGTAACGCCTTCGACAAACAAGGCGCCGGGACGCAGCGTAAACCTGACGGTGCCCGTAACCCGTTTTTGCGAGGACGCCAACAGGGCTTCGATGTCGTCACAAACGAGATCGAGTTGCTTGCCTTCGTGGACGAGGTCGCCATAGACGGCGGCAACGCTGTCCTTGATTCGTGCTTGCTGCCCACTCAGCACCAGTTTTTCGAGTTCCCGATGGGCCGTGATCAGTGTGATCGCGGCCGGTGCTTCAAACGCGACGCGCCCCTTGGTGCCGAGCACCGTATCACCCAGGTGAATGCCGCGTCCGATGCCGTAGCTTCCGGCAAGCGTTTCGAGCGCCTCGATGAGCTTGACCGGTGACAGCGTCTCGCCGTCCAGTGCAACCGGTATGCCGGCCTGAAACTCCAACGTGTGCCGGGAGGGCTCTTCGGGTTCGCTGAACGCGTTCGCTGAAAGCACCCATGCAGATTCGGGAATCGAGTTGTCCGACGTCAATGTTTCCCGGCCGCCAATTGTGATTCCCCACAATCCACGATTGATGGAATAAGCAGATCCCTGTGCGGGCAATGGCAGCTTGTTTTCCTCGAGATAGTTGAGTTGATCATCGCGCACCCAGTTGTTGTCTCGCACGGGTGCCAGCGCGTTGATGTCAGGATTGAGTGTGCGCAGTGCCACTTCGAAGCGGACCTGATCATTACCTGCGGCCGTGCAGCCGTGTGCAACTGTCGTCGCGCCACGTTCCGCTGCAATCTTCGCGAGTCGTTCGGCTTGCAGGCCACGCTCGGCGCCGACGCAGAGAGGATAGGCCTGGCCGCGCAAAACATTGCCGGCAATCAGGTAACGTATGACCGTGTCGAAGAAGTCCTGTTTTGCGTCGATGAGAATGTGCTCGATGGCCCCCAGCGCGAGCGCTTTCTCTTCCAGTGCGATCGCTGCATCGGCATCGATGCCACCCGTATCGACACAGGCGGTTATGACGTCACGACCGTAGTTCTGCCTGAGCCAGGGCACGCAGAACGACGTGTCCAGTCCGCCTGAGAACGCGAGAATGATGGGGGATTGGTCTTCAACCACGGGAGTCTCCAGAAAAAGTCAGATGCGAGCCGAGCGCTCGATGCGCGCAATCAGGTTTTTTTGTGCCAATGCGGACTCGGTCGCAACAAACACGGTGTCGTCCCCGCCAATGTTGCCGACCATCTCCGGCCAGTCGGTACGATCGAGGGCGAGTGCCACACGTTGCGCGGCGCCGATCGCGGTACGAATGACCAAAAGGTTAGGACCGGCAGGGCTCATTTTGCGCAGCAGCCCGGCGACATCGGCAATTTGCCCGTCGGCCGATTCCGTATCACCCGGCAACTCGTAGCCCCTTGGCGTCTTGATCGCACCAAGTTCCCGCAGATCACGGCTGACGCTGGACTGGGTGGCGATCAGGCCCGCGTCAAGCAACGCATCGACAAGGGACTGCTGCGTCTGGGCGGGACCCAGCTGCAGCAGCTGCCGGATGGCGTCGCGCCTCTGCGCTTGTTCTGTGGTGGAATTTGGCATAATTATGCGCATATTTATATCCTCATGCGCATAATAGGTCAAGCCCCAGGCGTCGCTTTTTCGACCCCTTTTTTGCGTTACACTGCGCCGCGTCTGAAACCCCGGGGCACCACCATGCAAGATCCCGAGACCGTGGAGGTCACTACGGGCGAGAATCCTGTCGGCAGCGTGATCTGGCTGCACGGGCTGGGTGCCGATGGGCACGATTTCGAAGCCATCGTGCCGGAGTTGCGCTTGCCCGCGAATCTGCCGCTGCGCTTCGTGTTTCCGCATGCCCCGCTGCGGCCCGTGACCATCAACGGCGGTATGGCAATGCGCGCCTGGTACGACATTCTGACGCTGGACAGTGCAGGCCGGGCCGATGCGCAAGGCGTACGCGAGAGCACCGCATTGCTGGACGCGCTGATTGGTCGCGAGATGGATCGCGGCATTGAAGCCGGCAACATCGTGGTCGCCGGGTTTTCCCAGGGAGGTGCGGTGGCCATTAACGCCGTGCTGCATTCAAGCGACCGGCTTGGCGGACTGATGGCCCTGTCAACCTACATCGCGTTACCCGGCGAACTCGATATCAGTAATGGCAATCGCGATTTGCCTGTCTTCATGGCGCACGGGAGTTTCGACCCGATGCTGCCCATTCAATGGGGTCGGGCATCGGCCGACAAATTGATAGAGGCGGGTTTCCGTGTCGAGTGGCATGACTATCCGATGGCACACGCCGTGTGTGCCGAGGAAGTTAGCGACATTCGTACGTGGTTGTTGTCCGTTTTCGACTAACTCAAATCTGCGCCACAAACTCGAAGCGGGAGTCACCGCTGGCAATACCGTCATCGTCGAAGCGTCGCTCTGTTACCTGCCAGCGGCCGCGCCGGTCGACCAAGATAACGGTTGAGCAACGTGTGCCGTAGTCAGGCGTGACGATAAACGGCGCCGTCATGGCGTGCGCTCTGGCGAAACCCAGGCGTTCCGATTCGACGCCTTCGATCGGTCCGAGGTGGCGGTCGTCGAGCAAGCGAAGAAGCGTCGTGTCATTGATCGTGTCCCGATCGAGCAGCTCGGCCAGTCCTCGCTTGCTGCGTTCGACTTTGTCCCAGGGTCCGTCGAGCAGTGCATTACTGAGACCGTACAGCCCGGCCGGTAATTGCCGGGGCGCGCCGTCGCGGTTGGAAAGATACGCGACCCTTTCGGCATCGCCGACAATCAGGTTGAATCCTGCGTACGCAGGGCCATCGATGAGGGCGAGATAATCGAGCGGCTGGAGCTCGCTTTCAAGAAATTCGGTGACGAGGTGGCCGCGCGACCGGAATTTGGCCGATACGGGCTCGGCGTCGCGGTAGTTCGTGACGGTTGCGAAGCGGCCGTTACGGTGCAGGGCCAGCCACGTGCCGCCGGCCTGCAGGTCACGGCCACCAACAACATCCGGCTTGTCCGGCCACCAGCCGGCTTTCTTCGTCGGACGGTCATGGAACTCGTCGCGGTTTCCCGCGAGGATCAGAGGGAACTCTGTGCTTTGCCCAATCGCCAGCACAACGAGGCACACGATCAGTCGCCGTCGCCCAGCATGATCCAGTGATCGACCAGGCGTCGGGCGATCGAAATTCGAAACGGCAGCTTGGGGAAATCCGAGCGTAGATCTTCCCGCGAAAACCAACGCGCGTCTTCAAGTTCACGATCGTTCAGCAGGATCTCGGTTGACGTTGCCTCGGCGATGAATCCGAGCATTAGTGATGACGGAAACGGCCATGGCTGAGAACTATGATAGTGCACGGCGCCGACACGAACGTTTGTTTCTTCATAGACTTCGCGACGGATAGAGTCCTCGAGACTTTCGCCGGGTTCGACAAAACCGGCGATCGTCGAATAGCGGTCTTTCGGCCAGTCTTGCTGCCGTCCGAGCAAACAGCGCTCGCCGTCATGCACAAGCACAATGATCGCCGGGTCCGTACGTGGAAAGATCTCGCGACTGCAGTCCTTGTTCAGGCAGCGACGTGAGTTGCCACCTGCCTCAGCGCGCGATGGCGAGCCGCAGAGGCCGCAATACAACTGCGATGCGTGCCAAAGCACCAGCGCCCGTGCATGTGCGACAAGATTCGCCTCGTCCAGCGGTAGTCGGGTGCCCAGCGAACGCAGGCTCTGAAACTCCCCGAATTCCGAAAACGGTTGTTCCTGGTCGCGGTCGATGGCGAGCGCAAACGCGGGCCGGTTCCTGAACAGGCCGAGGAAAATCAAATCCTGCTCGTCCACGAATCCTTCCACCTGCGAGCGCGCAAGCCGCACACCGTGCGGTGGATCACCGCCGACAAGACAGAGATCACCCCAGACCGGAACGAACTGGGCCTCTTCACTGATTGCGGCGTCAGCGAGCCAATCGGAATCCTTGCGGCGTTCGCCGCTTCGATCGACAAAAGCACCCGCAAATACGTTGTGGTTTTCCACCATTAGCGACCGAATTCTAACCTAATCACGCGAAATCATCGCCGTCGCCATGCGACGGCGATGTCGATCCGACAGAATACGCTTCTACTGTTTCGAGAGCAGGTCGCGTATCTCGGTCAGCAGCGTCTCTTCTGCAGACGGCTTCGGTGGTTCCGCGGGCTTTTCTTCTTCCTTCTTCTTCATGGAATTCAGCCCTCTGATCACCATGAAGATCGCGAACGCGATAATCACGAAATCGAGTACGGTGTTGATAAACATCCCGTAGTTAATCGACGCCGCTTCCTCGCCCTCACCGAGAGAGATCGCCAGCGCGTTGAAATCCATACCCCCCATCAGCATGCCGATCGGCGGCATGAGTACGTCAGAAACAAAAGACGATACGATTTTTCCGAATGCGCCGCCGATAACAATACCGACAGCCATGTCGACGACGTTGCCACGCATCGCAAACGCTTTGAATTCATCTAACATTTGAATTTCTCCCTTGATGTCCGGTTTATTGTTGTAGTGCGGCAAGGCCGCGTGCCGCCTAGTGTACCGAAAACGACATTGACGCGGGCAGTCAAACAAACGCCAGGGCGGGTTCCTCCCGGTCGGATTTCGAGGAGCTTTCAATCGTACAGGCCGGGCAAGTCTTGTAGTCCAGCGCATAGGCATCCTGTACGTAGCGCGCTTCACAACCGTGACATTGAGCGAGATACAACTCGTCGTTGCAGGAAATGCACTGCAGCAGATTCCAGGCCCATTCAAAGTTCAGTGCCGGGTTCTCATGCAGCAGCAAGTAGGTCTCGAATGCGCGGCACAGGCGATGCCCGAATTCTACATCCGGCCGTGGCCAGCAGGCATGAACCCGGTCGTCGCGATCAATGCGCACCAGCAGCCCGGCAGTGAATAGCGCGACCAGCGTCGTTGCCTGTAACTGGTTTTCCGGGTTCTTGACGTAGCGAGTCACCTGGCGCGGCGATTTGCCGCGCCGCCGCTTTACGGCTGAATTGCCGCTGTCGCGAAAGTAGGTTGCGTACAGCTTGCGGATACGGTCGTCCGAGAGGCCGGTGCATTGGCGAATCGTGCGTGTGCGGGCCTCATGGCCAATCATGCGCAATGCCAGCTCGAACTGGCTGCGTTCTCCTGAATATCTGTCGTCTGTCAGTCGCATTGTTTGCTCTTTGTGCTAGAAAGGGACCATATATAGTATTAAGCTAGTCTATATTATCCGTAAATGGTCTACTAGTGCGGAATAGTGAAATTCAAACAATAGGCGAAAAAAGCGCCGGTAAGGGAGGACAAATGGAGTATGAAGGACCAACACGCGATGATTTCGCCAATATCAACGCGCTCAACCGCTCTTTTCTCGTCGCCATGTCCGAGTCTCCGACGACCGGATTCGGTGCGATCGCCGAGCGGGGCCTGACGCACTCGGAGCTATCGCGGCTTGCCAGTGCGCCTTTCCTGCTGTTTTCGCTGCGCGAGCATGATGATGAGTACTGGGAGCACATACTCAAGGATGAGTCGCAAATCGACCTGATTCACTCGCCAGGTCCGCCGGATACCCATCTTCGCCAGCTGCAGATGGCGAGCCTGGGGTTTCTCTGGCAACTTGCCCGGCGCAATCCCTATGCCGCACGGATTGTCAGCGGTGCACCGGTCAGTTGGTGTGAACGCCTCGCGGATCTTACCCTGGTGACGTTGTTGCACTTCGCCGCTACGCGCAACGATCTGCTGTCGGTTCGGTTTCCAGATGACGACAAACTGTGGTGTCGTCTGCTTGGAAATGGAATCAGCGCCCGATACCAGGTTCGCCTGACATCGCATCAAAGCGCCCTTCAAGCCATGCTGACGCGTCAACGCGGGCCGGCTTACAATCGAATTTCGGCCGCCGCGTGCACCATGCGAAAGCCAGTGCAACGAAACACTCCCGGGCACGCTGTTCGCGATCCGAAGGTGTGACACTGCCAGCACCGCGGGTACAATACGTGCCTTCATGAAGGCGCTATCGATAAGAAACCTCAGCAAGACCTACGGCAACGGCAAGCAGGCGCTGAAGGGTATCGACCTGTCGGTGGAGGCCGGAGACTTTTACGCGTTACTGGGTCCGAATGGTGCCGGCAAAACGACCGCGATTGGCATCATCAGTTCGCTCGTCAACAAGAGTGGCGGAGAAGTTGAGGTATTCGGCCACAATATCGACACGGAGTTGGCGGCGGCAAAAGCCTGCATCGGGATCGTGCCGCAGGAAGTCAACCTCAACCTGTGGGAAACGGTCGGCAATACCGTCACCAATCAGGCGGGTTATTACGGCCTTGGCGGCAAGCTGGCCAGGCAGCGGGTCGAGAAGTACCTGCGTGCCCTGAGATTGTGGGACCGACGCGACGATATTTCGCGCAGCTTGTCAGGCGGCATGAAACGCAGGCTCATGATTGCGCGTGCGCTCGTTCACGAACCCAGATTGCTCATCCTGGATGAGCCGACAGCGGGCGTCGATATCGAGATTCGTCGCTCGATGTGGGAGTTTCTGCAAGAGATCAATGAAGCGGGGACCACGATAATTCTGACCACCCATTACCTCGAAGAGGCAGAGTCCTTGTGTCGGCACATCGCCATCATCGATGAAGGCAGGATTATCGAAGACGCGAGGATGAGTGATGTCCTGCGCAAGCTACAACGAGAAGTGTTCGTGTTGAGTCTCGCCGGCGAATTAGCCGCGGCACCGACGTTACCCGGGTTCACGACACGTTTGCGTGGCGATGGCGAGCTGGAGGTCGAAAAAGGTCCCGAGAACGACCTCAATAAGCTGTTTGAGGAGCTCAGTGCCAGGGACATTCACGTCTCCAGCCTGCGCAACAAGGCGAATCGGCTGGAAGAGCTGTTCATGCGCCTGGTCGAAAGCAAGCAACAGGAAGCGGTTGAATGAATCTCAAGCTCAACCTGATTGCGGCGAAGACCATTGTCCGTAAGGAAGTCATTCGTGTGATGCGTATCTGGGTACAGACCATCGTGCCTCCCGCGATAACCATGACGCTGTATTTCATTATCTTCGGCAACCTCATCGGACGCCGGATCGGTAGCATGGACGGTTTCGACTACATGCAATACATCGCGCCCGGGTTAATCATGATGTCGGTCATTACGAACTCCTACGGCAACGTCGTGTCGTCCTTCTTCGGAGCGAAGTTCGGTCGTCACGTCGAAGAAATGCTGGTGGCACCGATGTCCTATGCAACGATCATTGTCGGCCACGTCGCTGGCGGTGTCTTGCGCGGCATGCTGGTGGGTCTGCTCGTCACAATAATTGCGTTGTTCTTCACTCGACTCGATGTGGCGCACCCATTCATTACAATCTCAATCGTGTTGATGTCGTCGATTGTGTTTTCCCTCGCCGGTTTCATCAACGCCGTGTTTGCAAAGAAATTCGATGATATTTCGATCGTACCCACATTCGTTCTGACGCCTTTAACCTACCTGGGCGGCGTTTTCTATTCGATATCGATGCTCCCGGAGTTTTGGCAAAACGTCTCCAAAGCGAACCCGATCCTCTACATGGTCAATGCGTTTCGTTACGGCATTCTCGGGACGTCCGACATCAGTATCGGCCACGCCTACTCGATACTGGTTGTTTTTGTCGTCGTCTTGTTCACTGGCTGCATGTATCTTATGCGGCACGGCGTCGGTATCAGAGAATAAGCATGTGCGGCCGCTTCGCATTCTACTCGCCCACTGAAGCCACCGCCGCTCTGTTCGGTGTCACTGCGTCTGTCGAGATAGAGCCGCGTTACAATATCACTCCGACGCAGTTTGTTGCGGCCATTCGCGAGGACGACAACAAGGACCGAGAGCTTGTCATGTTGCGATGGGGACTGGTGCCGTTCTGGGCCAAGGACCCGTCGATCGGCAACCGTATGATTAACGCACGCGCGGAAACCGTCGCGGAGAAACCGTCATACCGAGCCGCATTCAGGCACCGACGCTGCCTTGTCCTGGCCGACGGGTTTTACGAATGGCGCCGAACGGGCGACACGAAAACACCCTATTTCATCTCATTGGCCAACGGCGAGCCTTTTGCGCTCGCCGGACTTTGGGAGAGCTGGAAGGACAAAAACAGCGGCGATTTACTACAGACGACGACGCTGATCACGACGGATGCGAACGATTTCATGCGGCCGGTGCATCACAGGATGCCCGTCATCGTTCAGAGCGACGCAGCCGACGAATGGTTGAGCGGCTCGGCCCAGGAATCGCTGCAGCATGTTCTGGAGCGCACACCCTCACTGCAGGCCTGGCCCGTCGACCGGCGCGTCAACAATGCACGCAACGAAGGGGAGACGCTAATCGACGTTGCTGGGGCTGTCATTCGTTGACTCGGCGGGACTGAGTGATACCAGCAACGTTCCGGGTCCGCCGTGCACGCCGAGGGCGGGACCCAGTCCGTTCAGTGTCACTCTCCTGATCGACGGTAACCGCGAGCGAATCTGCTGCTCCAGCGCCCTGGCATCGTTTTCACAGATCGCGTGCCCGATGCCCACGTCAAGCGATTGATGCCCGGGCGCACGGCGCGCTACGAAACGTGCAAAGCGATCGATACGGTTCCCCGTGCCGAACAGGAAGCCGGCCAAAGAGATGCGTCCGTCGGGTTTTGTCGCGATGACTGGCAGGAGCCTCAATAGCTCGGCGATCGTCTTCACCCAGGGCGGGACGCGGCCACCACGAACCGCGTACCGCAGGTCATTCAGCAACGCGTAACTCCGTGTCAGCGGAATCTGTGCCTTGATGCGCCGGATCGTGGCGTCGATGTCGATGCCGTCGTTGGCACACTCGGCCGCGAGTACCACCAGCTGCCCCTGGCCCATGGACGCATTTTTCGAATCGACGACGTGAATGCGACCGGGCGCCGTGGTTCGGGTTGCGGCGAGCCGCGCCGCCTCGAACGTACCGCTGACCGCGCCGGTCAGGTTGATCGACAATACGTCTTCGAAATGGCTGGCGAGAAACTGAAACTGGCGGCGAAAATCGCCGGGGGCCGGCTGCGAGGTTGTCGGATGGTCGGGATTGGAGTCGAGTTCGTCGTAAAACTCGTCAATCGTAATGCTGACCTTGTCGAGGTAACCACGAGCCCCGAACTGAATCCGGCAGGGAACCATATGGATGTCGAGGCGCTCCAGGTCTTCGTCCGCGATATCGGCCGCCGAGTCCGTAATCACGGCGAAACGACGCCCGCTTTCGTGTGTGCTGTGGTGTTGACGATGCATGTCATCAGCTTTCTCCGCGCTGAGGTTGCCGAATTGTCGCGCTATCTCGAACACCGCATCGGGATCATCAACATGGACGTGGATCTTCGCCTTGCGTTTCGTACCGGCGAGCACCAGCGAATCGCCGATCTCGGCAAGCGCTTCGCGCAGCTTGCGTCGGTCGATCTCGGTCGCCGTCACCATGCATTCTGTACAAAATCGAAATTGTGATGCGTTATCGGCTTCCGCGAAATCGACCGGAGGCGCGAAATCGACTCGTAACGATCTCTTCGGCATGGGGAAAATCTCGCCGTCGGCGAGATAACCCGAGATTCCCGCTACGAGTTCAGCAAAGCCTTTCGCGCCGGCGTCCACGACACCGGCTTTCCGCAACACGTCTAGCTGATTCGGCGTATTGGCCACGGCCTCCTCGACTTTCTGCAATGCGGTTCGAAGTACGGTGGGAAACTCAGCTTCGCGCAATTCGGAGACCTGGTGGGCAACACAATCCGCAAAGGCAGCGATGCTTGAGAGGATCGTGCCGTCACGAGGTTGAGACAACGCGTCGTGCGCATACTCGCTGCCCATGCTCATCGCTTTGCTGAACGTGTAGGTGGTGAAGCGGGTATTTTCACCCGCCGAATCACTCACGCCCTGAAAAAACTGTGCGACGATCGCTCCCGAGTTTCCACGTGCGCCGTCGAGCAACACGTCGGCAACCGCAGCGAGCAGGGTGCCGAGGTGTTTTTCCTCGGGGGCCCGCAATACGTCAAGCGCTGCACCGAGCGTGAGACTCAGGTTTGTTCCCGTGTCGCTGTCCGCAACCGGGAACACGTTGATACGGTTCAGGAAGTCTTGTTCTCCGATGACGCGGTGTATGCCTGACATCAACGCAGCAGCCACTGTATCGCCATCCAGGTGCTTCGTCGCGGGTCCCGCCATTTACGGACTCTATTCGCGGGGCAACAGGAACGATGTGCCGCGGTACTCCAGAACGACGCCTTCGGGAGTGATTTCTTCCACCATGGGGCCTTCGGCGAGCTTTGAATTCTCGCGCTGCTTGGACATATTGATAAACACAAATCGATCTTCAGGGATATCGCTGAAGACATGTATGTCCAGGTGCAAATCCGGTAGCACGATGGTGCCGTTGGCGCGCACCTCATAAATCGTTGGTATGGCGCCTGATGCGCTCGGCTCACGATTCGAGCGTACAACCGGTGTCACAGGGGGAGCGCTCGCGGGCACCACCTCGGGCGATGCCTGGGGTGGCGGTACATTCTGTTGCGCTTCGGCCACTTTCTCTCTAAAGCTCGGCTCCGCGGTACTTGCTTCGAGAGGTATGTCGATGTCAGTTTCGCGGGCTTCTGTGGCCGGTGCCGGCGGCAGAGGGGACGGTACGTTTTCCGATCGCAGCAGCAACCCGATCAACACGACCAGGTTGATCGCCAACAGCAGTCCAAGTGCCAAAAGCCAGCGCGGCACACCCGTGCTGTCACTGCTTGTCGCCACTCCGGAAAATTCCGCCGAACTTTGCTGTTGCCGGTCTGTCTCGGATTTCTTCAGGGCATCGAGGATGAATGACATCGCCTAGTCCTGAGCCAGGCGCGGCGTTCTCAGGCGCGGAGTGCCGTCGATCGCAAGCAATGAGTTGATAATGATCTGAGTTTGCTGTCCGGCGAGCCCGTCGACATCCAGCCGATGTGTTCGCTGGAAATTTCGCACGATCTGTTCGAGATTCGCGTCGTACACGGCGGATGAAAGGTCATCGCTTTCAAACTGTTTGTTGATGGTTGCAAGGCTCTCGCGCAGCCACACAACCGCTGCTCCCCGGGAACCCGGTCCGAGGGAAACGGCCTTGCCGGTGGGTGGCCGCCAAAGCAGCATGTATTTGCCGAACCAGGCATCCGTGATGGCGTCGACCGGATGCGTGACGAGTACGCCCCCCAGGGACAATTCGGCTGTGGCACCATGTATTGCCGTCAATACGACTTCATGGGATGCGCCGCTGTCGTCAACGAGCGTGAGAATCGCAGGCCGGTCCGTCTTTTTGAGTCCGTTCCAGGAACCTCGCTGATAAAGGCATGCGAGACCCGCATCGTTGGCCTGCGAGCAACCGCTTTTCGCACCGGCCTTGTATTCGAGGCCCCATACGTCGAATAGCGACGCGAGCGCGAACGGCGTACTCGTTACCTCGGCGGCAAGCTGCAGCTGCTCATTCAGTGTCGGCTGCGATTCCGGTATCTCGGCGTCGTCGCTCGTCCCGGCGGGCGGGGCATCCGATTGGACAGCGAGGGTTGCCGCATTCGCTTCTTCACCGAGGGGTTCGGTAATGGTGGCTTCTGAAGGTACTTCCGCCATCTTGACAGCGGGTACTTCGGGTTGACGGGCGACCGACCAGACGCTTGCGGCAATTACCGCGAGACCGATAACGCCGGCGGCCGTTGCCACGTAACGCAGCCAGGGGGCAGGCTCCAGTTGACCGCGAACTTCCGCTGCCGCGCGTCGAACGAGCTTGCTGTTCACGCGGCGCGACTCCTGGCTGTACGCGCCGAGTAAGGCACGATCGCAGATGACGTTGATCAGGCGAGGCACGCCTTGCGACAGACGGTAGACGTCCTTTTTGGCGCCGCTGTCAAATACTTCGCCCAACGCGCCCGCGACTTTCAGCCGATGCTCGATGTAGCGCGCCGTTTCCTCCATCGTTAGTGGTTCCAGGTGGTAGCGTCCGGTGATCCGCTGGGCAAGCTGGCGAAGATCCGTGCGTGCCAGCAGCTCGCGGAGCTCCGGTTGACCGATCAGGATGATCTGCAGCAGTTTCTGTTTCGCGGTCTCGAGGTTCGTCAACAACCGCACTTGCTCGAGTACAGCCGGTGCCAGATTCTGTGCTTCGTCGACAACCAGGATGGTTCGTCGACCCGCCGCGTGGGCCATCAAAAGATGTCGGTTGAGCGCATCGGTCTGAGCTTTGATGCTGCCCCGGTTGTGCGCCACATCGATGTGGAGTTCTTCGCAGATCGTGGCAAGGAATTCGAGCACGGACAGTTGTGGATTCAAAACGACCGCGACGTCCGCATTGTCCGGCATTCGGTTCAGCAGCAAGGTGCGAACCAGTGTGGTCTTGCCGGTACCGACCTCTCCGGTTAGCTGAATAAAGCCACCGCTTTCGGTAACACCGTACACCAGGTGCGCGAGCGCCTCGCCATGCCTTTCGCTCATGAATAGGTAGCGCGGGTCGGGCGTTATCGAAAACGGTTTTTCGTTCAGTCCGAAGAAGCTGGTGTACATGAATCCTCGCCGAGGCCTGTTCCGGACCCCGATTCTACCCTAATCAGCGCCGGTCCAATGTTCTGGCGCGTTCGACCGAGGCAGTGCCGAAGCGCTCCCGAATTTCGTCGACGGCCCGGTCTACAGGCGTGCCGGCCTCATCCGCGGCGACCGCGAACAAATCAGCCTGTCTTGCCGCGGTAAGATCGCTGCCTCCTACGCCGAGCAAGCGAATACGGGCGCCCGCGTTCTGCGCCAGCCAGTCGCGAAGCAGCTCTTTCACGACGGCGTATATCTGGTCGGTGCTGTTGGCAGGCGGGTTGACGCGCTGCTGTCGCGTGAATGTCCTGAAGTCGGACCGGCGGATCTTGACCTGCAAGGTCCCTGCCGTTAGGCCGGCTTTGCGCAGACGCCTGGCCGTGCGCTCGGTCAGCCGTAACAATTCGCGCTCTATGCCTTTGAGATCCTCGAGATCCCTGTCATAGGTTTCCTCCGCGCTGATGGATTTCTCCACACGTGACGAGGCCACCGGGCGATCGTCACGTCCGCGTGCGCGATCGCGCATCTTATCGGTGAATCGCCCGAAGATTCGTTGCAGATCGCGCTCGTCTGCCGTGCAGAGGTCGCGCACCGTGCTGACGCCGATGTCCGACAGACGCCTGTGTGTTTCGCGACCAATGCCCGGTATCACGGACACGGGTAGCGGGTGTAGCCTGGCCTCGTAATGCTCCGGCAGAACGACCGTCAGGCCATTTGGTTTGTCGAGATCCGACGCGATTTTCGCGACAAGTTTGTTCTCCGCAACCCCGACGGACGCGGTCAAACCGGTTTCATCCAATACTTGCCGCTTGATGGTCGTCGCGATATTGACGGCGGAATCGAACAACGCGAGGCTTGCGGTGACATCGAGAAAGGCCTCATCGAGTGACAGGCCTTCAACCGTGGGAGTGAATTCGCGAAAAACGGCAAAGAGCTGTGCGGACACGGATTTGTAATGAGACATGCGCGGTTTCACCCGACACAAGTGACGGCAGCGTC
>Ga0265306_10000733_pt1 | contig 15854 bp, 14 predicted proteins | sample Helome_3_FD_192493 | JGI IMG/M metagenome (GOLD analysis project Ga0265306, IMG submission 192493) | Marine sediment microbial communities from subtidal zone of North Sea - Hel_20160420 (Illumina Assembly) | ecosystem: Environmental > Aquatic > Marine > Subtidal zone > Sediment ...
TCCGGTCCGTCCGGACACCGGGTCATGGTGCAAGAGGCGGCGACCTTCTCACCCTTGCAGGTGCAGGAGTCACCGGCGCCGGTGACCGGTCCATCGGCGCACATCCAGCTCGGCTGCAACGAACTGGCGGAGAGCATCGAATTCTGGCGTTTCGCCGGGCTGGACTCCGAAGAGGAGGACGAACCGGATACCAGCCGAGAAACCCTCGACCTCGCTGCACCGGCATTGAGACTCCGGCTAGCCAGGGGTCGCGCCGCAAACCCGCGCCTGCGGTTTCGCTCGGCCATGGCTGCGGATCTGCAGCAAGCCGCGGAGCGCTTCGGCCTGCGCCTGCATCAACACGCCGACCACTGGGAACTCACCGCCCCCGAAGGAACCGTTCTGGAGTTAGTGATCTGATAGGTGGGTAGTTGCGGTAGTTGCGGACATTTTTCAGGAAGAATTGCCCCAATTTCAGCCCGGCTGCGTGATTTCCGTATTCCGCAGTCGCGCGGAATGACTCACCCTTTGTGGGTTTTTGACTCCCAGCTTCGCCTTAAGGAAAAACGCAATCATGAGCTCCGTTGTCGGTATCCCCGTCGTGTTGATTACGCTGGCCTTGGTGCTGTACAGCATCGCGGCATGGCGCAACTGGCGACTGAAAGTGCTCACCATTGCACAACTAATGTTGCTGTGGCTCGCTGTCGTTGCGGACGCACTCGCCACGCGGATGATGGGGTCGTTCACCGAGGAAACCGACTGGAGCCTACATGTGATCGCCGGCTACACGGCACTCGCGCTGATGGCCGTGCTTGCAGTCCTTGGCACCTGGTCGATACGCGCGAGACGCGCGGCGGTACTGGACAACTTTCATCGCTATCTCTTGCCAGTTTGGGTTATATGGATCGTGTCCTATGTGGCTGGCGTGTGGATAGGGATCCAGCGCGTGTAGCAATTGGGATCTGCAGAAATTGAGGATAGACGTCCGTTTCAGGGCCGTCTGCATAGAGCGCGCTGAGCCCCGGGGCCATCCTGACGCAGATAACCGGGAAAATGCTTACATGTCTCATTTCTGGCCAATGGAAAATTTGGCCTGTACCCATTTTTTTAGCGCCTGCGCTGCGACTATTCTGAGATAGCGGTCACAGATATAGTGTGACAGAAGGCGCCCAATCGATGCTCGACGTAACGAGTGATCGATTGTGTGCATTGTTTTTAACGCCCCGAAAAATTCGCAGCGCGAAAACCAAACCTGGGTGCTGGCCGCTGTCAGCGATACGCCTCCCAGCGAGGTAACCGCTTTCAAGCAATGGAAGTTGCTACCTGAAAGTCAAACGAAAATCGCCGAGCTGTCGGCTTTCCCGGCTGAGCCCCCCGGAAACGATATGGCAAGTGCCTGCACATCAGGCGCGGGCTCTGTTGCCACGAAAGCTAACCGCGACACTCGACTGTCTTTGCTCCTCGTTTCGTTGCTCCTGGCGCTTGCCGGGTGCGGCGGGCAATCGCAGGTAGCAGCCAATGCGGTTAAGCAGCAGGATCTCCAAGGACTGCCCTACAACCCGTTGGTCTACCACCTCGATCTCTCCATCTTCGCGTACCAGCTGTACGGCCAGACGCTGGCCTGGCCTTTCGATCCCTACTACGAGGAATCGAACAACCTGAGTTGGGATCGCGCCCAATTTATTGAGAGGGTTCGTGCCTGGGCAAAAACTGAAGGCGCTAAGCAGGTCAAACGTGGCACGGGGCTCGACGGCTACCGCGGACCTGGCGTCCTCGGCGGTTTCGACGACAACGCGAGCCACGATCCAATCGTGTACCGGTACGACCGCCTTCATCCGTGGAGCGATACCCTCACCAACGCGGACGGCGTGTGGACCGAGTACCTGACACCGAAAGAGATTACACAGCAGATCCGTGACGTATACGTGTGCTATCGCGAGACCGGGCAAGCCGAGGGCGCGGTGGCCGTCGATCAGTTGATATCCGCGCCCGGTGCCCACGCGCCGGGGGCCCGCGACGTGCTCCTGGCCTTCGAAGGTGGGACCGGCGACAAGGGGGAGGCGGGACAACCGGCCTCCCAGAGCCTCATGGGCTTCGTACTCCTTCGCTATTGGGCTGGCAGCGATGACTACGACGTGCACATTGCCTTTCGGGGCAGCCGGAGCGGCTCGGCGGGCAGGGCGGTCCGGCAGTCGTTCAGCGACGATGGGGCGAACGGCAATCCGGACTGGATCACCGATCTGGGCTACAACCCCGTCGGCCCTGAGACGGGTGGGGGGCACATCGCCACGACGGGTTCCGTCAGCCGCGGCTTCGCCCGGAGCATGGCGTCCATCTCCCCGCAGCTCTTCCGCTGCCTGAGCGAGGTCGCCAACCTGGGTGCCGGCGGACCCCCTAAGCGTATTTACGTCACCGGCCACAGCCTCGGTGGTGCGCTGGCCCAGCACTTCGTCAGCACGGTGCTCCTGGGCGATCGATACGGGCCGGCCGGTGCCGGCGACGCGATGCCGAGCGTGCTGCAGAGCTGGCCATGGGGCCACATCAAGCTGATCACCTTCGGCGCACCGAGGGCCGGCGACGCCCGGTGGGCCGAGACGCTGACCACGGAGGGCCTCGAGTCCGAGTTCTTCTCAACCGCCATCGACCCTGTGGACCGGAATGCTTTCGAAGTGACCGATCCAAGCATCGTGCCACGGCTGATAGACAAGAACCGACCCGCAGGCTTCCGGGTCTTGATCTCCAAGGATCCAGTCACGACAGAGAAGGTCATCGGCGGCAAGCACGTGGGCAAGACCGTCTACGTCAATGAGCCGGGCTTGCTCGACCTATTCGCGCCACCCGACTTTGCAGCCCACGAACCTTGGAAGATCCGTAAGTTCATGCTCGCGAGCCTCGCCGATCCGCGGATCCCCGCGACCGCGTGGCGCTATCGGGACATGATGGAGGTGAACCCCGAGCGTAATGAGGAGCAGCGAGGCAGCAGCGCGGAGTTCGTGAAGCTCAGCGCCGCGGTCGACAGGTACTATCACGACAATAACCTGTCGTTCGACCAGGCCGCTTTCGCAAGGGACGTCGATCTCTTCCAGACGATTCTACAAGCCGATTGACCGGGGAATAGCCATGCGCCTTGCCCGAGTTCCACGTATCTCAGCGACCCTGAGCTGTCATTGGTAACTGCATTGATAACTACGGTGTGTTGTTTGTCACGCCAGATATGCTGGTCTGGGTCTGAACGATCCGCTCTCGTCAGACTCTGCAATCAGCGTCAGTCTTCTCAGCTGCTGCCGTCGATAAGGTAGCCATCACCCCTCGAATTGAAGGAGAGCGGCATGGTCTGGAGCGTGACCTGGGATAAGGGCTTTGTTGTGGGTGGCGACGGTAACCGCCGTCTGACGCCGAATTTCCGCCTTAAAGAGTTCTGCAACCCTGAAGGGAACGTGAGGGTACACCGGGAGCTCGTGTCGGCGCTGCAAATGCTGAGGGAACGCTTCGGCCAAACAATCTCCATCGAGCGGACCGACGACGACGGCCTGGGGGCCACCGTTGGCGGCGATCCTCTGCCGACGCTACTCGAGACGGCGAACAGGGTCCTGGCACGTCACGTATTCGATCAAGTCAGTGAAGACGACGGGCATCTACACGTGAGGATTCCGGATCCTTCGCAGCTCCCAGACATCGGTCTGGAGCAGGCCCTGGAGACGGCCTTTTCCATCACCTCTGCGTTCGAAACCAGCGGCGACAGGTTTCAGCAGGTCACAGGTAATTTCGACAAGGCCGGCCTGTCATTCGGCCCGGCGCAATGGAATTTTAGAAGTAGGACCCTGGTGCCGCTTTTCCGCAAGTTCCAAAGCGCCGACGAGCCGGCCCTCAAAGCCTGCTTCAGCGATGCAGTGGACTACGAGGAGTGGCTGAAGGTCATGGACCTGCCGGTCGACGAACAAATAGCCTGGGGCAACCAAATTAGCACCGGGCGCGGGGGGCACGACGTCGTTCAGCCCTGGAAAAGCTACTTTCAGGCGGTGGGACGCGTCGAAGAGTTTCGGGCCATCATGGTCGAGCAGGCCCTGCGCAAATACGGGGCGCGACTCCTCGATGCAATCAATTATTTGCAGAGCCTGAAACCGAACATTCAGATCGATCATCTGCGCTGTTTCTGCTCGCTGTACGATCTTGTGATCCAGCAGGGCAGCCTCAGAAAAGCGAAAGGCGCTATCGAAAAGCGCGTCCGAGAGGAGGCGCCCAAGGATCAGTTCGAGCTGGTCGGCATCGCGGTCGAAGAGCGAGGCAGGAAGGCAAACCCGGACTGGTGGGCGGACTGCGTCAGCCGCAGGCTGGGGATTCTCCACGGCCTGCCGACGGCCGTAGAGGGGCGCCAACGGGCCAACATCAATTTTTACCTGTTGCGGGACGTGCGCATCCGCCGCGCCCGCGAATTGATGACGGCAGATGTCAGCGATCAGCTGACGCGGGTCAGCGAGGCCCTGGCGGTCGGAGATTCGTTACTCGCCTGAACGATTGAAATGGAGAGTTAACACGATGAAACCCATTATCGCCGTCTCCGTCGTCTCCATCACACTGGCCTTCCTGCTGTACACGATTGCCGCCTGGCGCAACTGGCGACTGAAGATGCTGACCACCGGACAGCTGGCGATTATCTGGGTGGGCCTGGTGTGCGATTCCCTGGCCACGCGGATGATGGGCATGTCGGTGAAAGTGACCAACTGGGATTTTCACACCATCAGCGGCTACACGGCCCTCGCACTAATGGCGGTGCTGGCCATTGTCGGGACGTGGGCCATACGCACCCGCCGCGACGCGATCCTGAGCAGCTTTCACCGCTACCTGGCACCCGTGTGGGCGTACTGGCTGGTGGCCTACCTCACCGGCGTTTGGACCGGCATGCAGCGAGTCTAGTCCTGGCCGCGCAGCTGGTCGATGATCGCCGGGTTCTCCAGTGTTGATACGTCCTGGGTGATTTCTTCGCCGCGCGCGACGTTGCGCAACAGGCGCCGCATGATCTTGCCCGAGCGTGTCTTCGGCAGGTTGTCGGCAAAGCGGATGTCGTCGGGTTTTGCGATGGCACCGAGTTCTTCGCCGACCCACGCCCGCAGCTCCTTGACCAGCGGCGCCACTTCTTCACCCGTGGGCCGCTCGCCGCGCAGCACCACGTAGGCGAACAGTGACTCGCCCTTGACCTCGTGGGGCCGCCCCACCACCGCGGCTTCGGCCACTTGCGGATGGGCCACCAGTGCCGACTCCACCTCCATGGTCCCCAGCCGGTGGCCGGACACATTCAGCACGTCGTCGATGCGGCCCATGATCCAGAAGTAGCCGTCCTTGTCACGGTGTGCACTGTCGCCCGCAACGTAGAAGCGGTTGCCGAACTGTGCCCAGTAGGTCTCCAGGTAACGATCGTTGTCGCCCCAGATGGTGCGCAACATCGACGGCCACGGCTTGCGGATCACCAGGAAACCGCCGCGATCAGGTTCGGGCACGGACTCGCCGGCGTCGTCCACGATATCGGCCTGGATGCCGGGCAAGGCCCGCGTGCAGGAACCGGGCTTGGTGGACGTTGCACCGGGCAGCGGTGAGATCATGATGCCGCCCGTTTCCGTCTGCCACCAGGTGTCGACAATCGGGCAGCGCTCCTGGCCGATGACCGTGTGATACCAGATCCACGCTTCGGGGTTGATGGGCTCGCCCACGGTGCCGAGCAGGCGCAGCGTCGACAGGTCGTACTGTTCCGGAATGTGGTCACCCAGTTTCATCAGCGCGCGGATCGCGGTGGGCGCGGTGTAGAAGATCGTCACGCCGTGGCGCTGACAGATACTCCAGAAGCGGCCGCCGTCCGGGTAGGTGGGCGCACCTTCATACATCAAGATGGTGGCACCGGCAGCCAGCAGTCCGTAGGCCACGTAGGTGTGCCCGGTGATCCAGCCGACGTCGGCCGTGCACCAGAACACGTCGTCGTCCTGCAGGTCGAAAATCCACTGGCTGCTGAGCTTCGCGTGCAGCAGGTAACCGGCGCTGGAATGCTGAATGCCCTTCGGCTTGCCGGTGGAGCCCGACGTGTACAAAAGGAAAAGCGGGTGCTCGGCGTTCACCGGCGTCGGCTCGCAGGTATCGCTCTGGCCGGCCACTGCGTCGGCCCACCAGATGTCTCGGCCCGCCTGCATCGCGCAACCGCAGTCCGCGCGCTTCAGCACGATGACGCTCTCTATCGTGTCGCAACCCTGGGCGAGCGCATTGTCAGTGGCCGACTTCAGTTCCACGATCTGGCCGCCGCGATGGCCGCCGTCGGCGGTGATCACCATGCGCGCGCCAGCGTCTCTGATGCGGTCGCGCAGGGAATTGGCCGAAAAGCCGCCGAACACCACCGAATGCACCGCCCCGATGCGCGCGCAGGCCTGCATTGCAATAACGGCTTCCGGCACCATGGGCATGTAAATCACCACCCGGTCGCCGGCTTCGATGCCCTGGTTCTTCAGCGCGTTTGCAAAACGACAGACCTCGGCGGTGAGCTCGCGGTAGCTCAAACGCCGTTTGTCACCGCCCTCGCCTTCAAAAATGATCGCGGTCTTGTCTCCGCGTTCAGCCAGGTGCACGTCCAGGCAGTTGGCCGACACGTTGAGTTCGCCGTCCGTGAACCAGCGGTAGTTCGGCGCCGCGCTGTCATCCAGCGTGACGGTGAAGGCCTGGTCCCAGTGCAGCGCCTCGCGGGCGAGACGCCCCCAATAACCCTCGTGGTCGGCGTTGGCTTCGGCATGGAGCGCAGCCAGGGCCTCCGCACTCAGGCGAGTGCCGGCCACAAAGTCCGCCGACGGCGGGAACTCGCGATGTTCCTGCAGCATGGATTCGAGTTTCTTTTCAGTCATCTGGCGCTCCTCGGTCACCGCGGTCTGTATGGGCGCATTTTCCCCTATGTCGGGGGTGCGGGGAAATTAATGCCTTAACCCGGGCTAGCGCTGGCGGGCGGCGTCCAGGCGGTCCCGGGAGGCGGGGTGAGAGTCCAGCAGGGACGCCCGGCCGGGATTGCGCCCGGCCTCTGCGTCGATGCGCATCAGCAGCTGGCCGAGCTCCGCCGGATCGATGCCGCGGATTTCCAGGTACCGGTAGGCGGTCTCATCGGCCTCGCGCTCGAAGTCCCGGGAATAGGACGCGTTCAGTAGCACCGCCGGTATGCCGGCGGCGAAATTGGTCGCCGACCCCACGTCGCCGGTGATGGCCACGATCAGACCGGCAGATACGGAGGTCTGGATCAGCCTGCGCATCGCGTGCCGGTGCACTACGTGGCCCACCTCGTGGGCCAGTACCGCAGCAATTTCTGCATCGTCTTCGGCCAGTGCCACCAGTTCATCTGTCAGTACCACGATGCCGGCCGGCAAGGCCACGGCGTTCGGACCAAAGGCCTCGGAACGACGAAACTGCAGATCATAGTCGTGGTCGCTGCCGATCACCGACACCACGTCGGCGAACACACCCAGCAGCTGGGCCTGCCGCTCGGCCGGGAGCTGCGAGGACTCGAACAGGTACCGGTCCATTGCGTCCATGCCCTCGCGACCGATCAGGTCGTGAACTTCGTCCGGCATCAACTGCGCCGCCACACGCGCAGCCAGCGGAATACCGTACATCACGAACCACACCACAAGACCGATGCTGACGGCCGTGCACAGCAGGGCCAGGCCCCAGTGTGCTTCCAGGGCGTGCATCCAGCGCATCCGGCCGCCGCCCAGCGCCCCATAGAACGCGTCGGCATCAACGACCTCGAGCCGGCGCCCGTCGGGCAACACCACCACTGCGGGAACGCCGGCCAGCCGCGGCTCGACGCTCAGGTCGGCCAGCAGCCAGCTCTGCACGTCGCGACCCGCACGCACCTGCAGGTTACCGGCGGGCAGAACCGCGACCTCCACGTCGCACCGCGCGGCGCTGTTGCTCTCATATAAAAGGCCCCGCACGACGCGTTACAGACCAAAGTCGTAGTCGAAGGTTTCGCCGATTTCGTCCCCGAGGGCCGACACCTCTTCGGCTTCCGCAGCCACGACGGCAGCGAGGTCGCCCTGCACTGCAATCGCCAGCGTCGACAGCTTGTAGGCCTGCATGCGAATGGTGGCCCACGGAATCAGCAGGCCCAGGGACAGCAGGATGGCGACCAGGTTGGTGGCCTGGATCCACAGCAGCTTCGTCAGGGTCCAGTCGCAGTGCACCTGGTGCGGGCCAACCGACGTGCCGCGCAGCACCAGTCGCGTGATCGCGGCGTCCACGCCGTAGTAGGTCAGCAGGTAAAGTGCGCCCAGCAGCGCCGTTGGACCCAGAGCCAGCCACCCGATCGACGGGGCCGCGTCACCGTTGGCGTCGACAGAACCGGTGGCGGCGGTGAACAGAGGAATGGCGACCAGGAATGCAACCAGGGCGAACAGGATGCCCGCTGACACATAGATGGAATAGAAATCTGCGCCGTCGATCTTGTCGCTGAGCTCCAGGTCAAGCGTGCCATAGGCCGTGTTGTCCACAATCATCCGCGACCGGTGATAGCGGAATATGGGGTAGTACAGGCCCAGGGAAATCAGCACCAGCAGGAATCGACCGACGATGATCTTGAAGGCCGCGGCATAGATCGGCTTGAAGCGGAAACGCACGTTGCGGTACGAGGTGTTGCGCATCGCGAACATGCGCGAGCGCACCAGCAACCAGGGCACGGCCAGCGCGATGGCCAGGCCGATCAGTGCGCTGAACGCCGGCAGAATGACCGAGCTGGCCAGGTACAAGCCGAGCGCACCCAGGGCGATCAGCCGCCCCTTCAGGATTGCCACCGGGTCGGCGTGGTAGTCAAAACTTGCGCCGGCGAGATTCGAGTGCCGGTACAAATATTTATTGCGCCGAACCTTTGCCCACGGCGAATAGATGCCCAAAGTGATCACCGTCAGGCACAGGTTCACAATCCAGATGCGGAAGTACTCACCGGACTGGCCAGTGAAGCTCATAACTTCCAACGTCGGGCTCTGTGCAGATGTCGGCGCTGCCGTGAGTGCCTGCTCCATCGAATTCCCCAAGGGCGGCGGGTGACCGGCCGCTACGTCAACAGTCGGTCTACCAGGCCCATTGCCTGGGCCGCATAAGAACGCCCGAACAGGTTCAGATGGTTCAGCACGTGGTACAGGTTGTAAAGGGCAAAGCGCTGCTCGTGGCCTGGCGACAGTGGCCAGGCCGCCTCGTAGGCACTATAGAACGCCGCCGGAAAGCCACCGAACAGCTGCGTCATGGCGAGATCGGTCTCGCGATCGCCGTAGTAGACGGCGGGATCGAAAATCACCGGCTCGCCTGCCAGCGTGGCGCCCCAGTTCCCTGCCCACAGGTCGCCGTGCAGCAGCGACGGCGTGGGTGAGTGCCCGGCCAGCAGCGCGGGGACGCGGTCGAGCAACTCGGCGCCCCGCGTGAGCAGGCCGTGATCGTAACCCTTGTCGCGGGCAAGCTTCAGCTGGAACCCGAGCCGCCGCTCACACCAGAAAACAATCCAGTCGTCACACCAGCCGTTGTATTGCGGGGTCCGGCCGATGGTGTTGTCGCTGTCCCAGCCGAAGCGGTCCTGGGTCACGCGGTGCTGGGCCGCGAGCCGCCGACCGAGTTCCGCCGCGCTCAACGATGTCTCGTGGCCGAGCTCCAGGTATTCGAGCAACAGGTAGGCCTGGTGACCGGCGATTCCGTGGGCCATGGGCCGCGGCACTCGCACGGCGTCGGCCGCAGCCAGTTCCTCCAGGCCCGCAGCTTCGGCCGCGAACATGTCGACCCGCGCTGCGTCATTGAGCTTGAGAAACCAGCGCTCATCGGTGGGCGTGGTCAGCAGGTAGCTGTCGTTGATGCTGCCGCCGCCAACTGCCCGGGTCGTTGCCAGCGTGCCGGTGATGGGTTCAAGGGCCGCGGCAACACCCGCGGGAATCATTGCCCGTAGCGCTCGGCGATGCGTTGCGCCTGACGGCGCAGACTTTCGCCGAAACCGGCGGCGTCATAGAGGGCATTCAACGCGTCGAGTTCGGGTGCGGTGCGGGCAACGCTGGCCCGGTCCACCGGCATTGGCACGTCGCACCGGATGCGCGCGAGTTCCCGGCACAGTTCCGCCTGTTCGCGGTGCTGCGCCAGCTTGTCGCCGAGCTTGGCGGCTCCGCGCAACGGCAGCGTCGCGACGCGCTCCAGGTCGGCGTACAGGTGCTCCAGTGACTCGAAATGCTCGAGCAGGCGCGACGCGGTTTTCGGGCCGACGCCCGGTACGCCGGGAATGTTGTCTACGCTGTCGCCGGCGAGGCCCAGGTAGTCCGTCACCTGGTCGGCCCGCACGCCCAGCGCATCGCTGACCTGGTCGCAGCCAATCCGCTTGCCGCCGGTCATGTCCCACATCACGTCGCCGTCTTCGAGCAGCTGCAACATATCTTTGTCGCGACTGATAATGGTGACGCGGTGGCCGTCGCGCCGGCTGCCGCCGGCCAGCGTGCCGATCAGGTCGTCGGCCTCGTAGCGGGTGTCGGCGCAGCTGCGCACGCCCAGCGCCGCGGTGATCTCGCGACACAGTCCGAACTGTCGCTTGAGTTCCGGCGGCGCCGGCTCGCGGTTGGCCTTGTAGGCCGGATACAGGTCGTTGCGGAAGGAACTCGTGAGGCTGACGTCGAAGGCCGCAGCCACGTGGTCCGGTGCCACCCGCTCCAGGAAATCGCCCAGAAAGCGCGTGAAACCGTAGACGGCGTTCACCGGCTGCTGCTCGGCATCCAGCATGTCGTCCGGAATCGTGAACCACGCGCGGAACACATAGATGCTGGCGTCAATGAGGTAAGTCTGCATCGCCGGTCAGTCTAACGTGTCGGCCAGCTCCAGGCTGACCGGGTGCTGCGGGCACTGGCCCGCGGGGGCTGAATGGGTCATTCATGGGTACGGTCCTCCGTGTGGTCTCGGAGGTATGAACGCCAGCGGGGGTCGAACGGGGTTAAGCCCGGGTCGAATATTTTTGGGTGGTTGCCAAGCTCAGCTGCGGTGGGCCCCGGCGCGCAGGCTGCTGGCAAGTCGCTGGTGCAGGGGACTGCTCCGCGGAATGTGGGCCAGCAGGAACTCCATCTGGTCGGCCAGCACGCGGCGGCCTTTCAGGTAGATGTACTCGGCATAGGTGGGCGTGAACGGCACGGCCAGCAGCTGCAGGCCTGCCTGCTCGGGGGTGCGACCGCCCTTGTGGTTGTTGCAGCGGCGGCAGGCGCTGACCACGTTCTGCCACAGGTCGCCGCCGCCCTGGCTCAGCGGGCGCACGTGGTCGCGGGTCAGGTCCCGGATCATGAAATGCTGGCCGCAGTACAGGCACAGGTAACCGTCACGACGGAACAGCGTCTTGTTGTTGAGCGGCGGCGTATAGCGCTCCCGCAGCTCGGCGATGCCGTGGGTGCGGCCGATGGTGGCAACGATGGAATTGACCTCGACCGAGCTGCGCAGGCCCGACAGCGCATTCGTGCCGCCGAAAATCCGGAACAGCGGCGAGCCGCAGGTATAGGCCACCTGCTCCGTGTGGTACAGGCTTACCGCCTCGCGGTAGTCGATCCACTCCAGCGGCATGCCCGCCACATCTGTGCGGAGGACCTGCTGGGAGAGGTCATGTCGCTCTGTGTCAGTCTCCATGGTCTTTGCCGGCGTCAGATGCTCCCGAATCTCCCAGACTGGGCCAAATAAATCAACATATTTGCTCACAGTGCCAACAGACTGGCGCCAGGACCCGCGGCCGTGCCCGTTCTGCCATCCCTGGGCTGAAGGTCTGTGTCATCATTCGCCCTGCCGGCCGACCCGGGGCGCAGATCCGGGCTCCCGCAACCACCAGATCAAGCCAAAGAATCTATCCAGACAGTCGATCCAGACCGGGGAAATACCATGGGACTGACCATTGGCGTGGTGACCGAGACCGCGCCCGGAGAAAGACGTGTCGCGCTCGTGCCCGAGGTGCTGCGCAAGCTCCTGGCAGCCGGCGCCCGCGTGCTCGTGCAAGCCGGTGCCGGCATCGCGGCGCGCATCCCGGATGCCGCATTCGAGGGCGCGGAACTGGCCCCCGACGCCGCCAGCGTGCTCGAAACCGCCGACGTGCTGCTGAAGGTGCAGCCACTGACCATCAACGAGGTCGCGCGGCTGAAGTTCGGTGCCACGGTGATCGGTTTCATGCAGCCCCATCGCCAGGCCGGGATGATCCGCGCGCTGTGTGACAAAGATGTGACCAGCCTCGCCATGGAGCTGGTGCCGCGCATCTCGCGCGCACAGTCCATGGATGCCCTGTCGTCCCAGGCAGCGGTGGCCGGCTACAAAGCCGTGCTCCAGGGCGCCGCCACCCTCGACAAGTTCATGCCGATGCTGACGACGGCCGCGGGCACGATCCGCCCTGCCCAGGCACTGATTATCGGCGCCGGCGTCGCCGGCTTGCAGGCCATCGCCACGGCCCGGCGGCTCGGCGCGGTGGTGGAAGCCTTCGACGTGCGCAGCGCGACGAAAGAACAGGTGGAATCCCTCGGCGCGAAATTCGTCGAAACCGGCGTGTCGGCCGAAGGTGAAGGCGGTTATGCGCGCGAGCTCACCGCGGACGAACGCGAACGGCAGCAAGCGGCACTGGAAGAACATATCGCGAAGGCCGACCTGGTGGTCACCACCGCCGCGGTGCCGGGCAAGCCCGCGCCAAAGCTCATCAACCGCGCCACCGTGGAGCGCATGCAGCCAGGTGCGGTGATCGTGGATCTCGGTGCCGAGAGCGGCGGCAACTGCGAACTCACCCGGGCGGGCGAGACGGTGCAGCACGACGGCGTCACGGTTATCGGCCCGGTGGACCTGCCGGCGACGGTGGCGCGCCACGCGAGCGAAATGTACGCGCGCAATCTCTACAACCTGCTGGAACCCGCGTTGAAGGAAGGCCAGCTGCAGATCGACTGGGAGGATGAGGTGTTTGCCGGCACGGTGCTGACGCGTGACGGCGACGTGTTGCACGAGCCCACCCGCGCCGCCCTGGAAGGAGTTCAGTCATGATCGAGCTCAGCGGTTTCGCGGCGCTCTATATTTTCATGCTCGCCGCTTTCACCGGCTACGAGGTCATCGCGAAGGTCCCGGCCATTTTGCACACGCCGCTGATGTCGGGCTCTAACTTCGTGCACGGCATCGTGGTGGTGGGTGCCATGATCGCACTCGGCCACGCCGAAACACCGGCCGGCTACGTCATTGGATTCCTCGGCGTGCTGCTCGGCGCGGGTAACGCTGTCGGCGGCTACGTGGTGACCGAGAGAATGCTGGAGATGTTCAAGACCAGCGGGGAGAAGAAGTCTTGAACGGCCTTGTCTCCACCAGCCTGCTGATCGAGATCAGCTACTACGCCGCGGCCTTCCTGTTCATCATGGGGCTCAAGCGCATGAGCTCCCCGGTCACGGCGGCCAGCGGCATCAAGTGGGCCGGACTCGGCATGGTGGTCGCAACCGCCATTACCTTCCTGTATCCGGACATGCACAACTACGTGCTCACGACTGCGGCGATTTTCGTCGGCGGTGTGCTGGCCTGGTGGACCGGCAAACGCGTCGCGATGACCGACATGCCGCAGATGATTGCGCTGTACAACGGCATGGGCGGTGGCGCGGCGGCGGCAATCTCGGCCGTGGAACTATTGAGTGGCCGCGAACTCGGCCCGGTAGTTACAACCCTGGCGGTGCTCGGCGGCCTGATCGGCTCGGTGTCTTTCTCCGGCAGCATGGTCGCCTTCGCCAAGCTGCAGGGCCTGCTCAGGAAAGACGTGCGCTTCCGCGGTCAGAACTTCGTGAACCTGGCCATCCTGGCCGCGGCTGCGGTCCTGGGCGTGATGCTGGTCGCCGGCAATGGGGCAACGAACATCATCACATCGATGTTCCTGCTGGCGCTGGTGCTCGGCGTCACGATGACGCTGCCGATCGGCGGGGCGGACATGCCCGTCGTGATTTCGTTATACAACGCGCTGACCGGACTCGCTGTCGCCTTCGAGGGCTTCGTGCTCGACAACGCGGCCATGATCATCGCCGGCACCGTGGTGGGCTCTGCCGGCACGCTGCTGACGCAGCTGATGGCGAAGGCGATGAACCGCTCGCTTGGCAACGTGCTGTTCAGCGGCTTCGGCGACTCGTCGGGTGGCAGCACGGAAGTGACGGGCGCGATGAAAGCCGTCGACGCGAACGACGCCGGCATCATGATGGCCTTCGCCGAGAAGGTGCTGATCGTGCCCGGCTACGGCATGGCCGTCGCCCAGGCGCAGCACAAGGTCTGGGAACTGACCCAGCTGCTGCGCGACCGCGGTGTGACGGTGAAGTTCGCGATCCACCCGGTGGCCGGGCGCATGCCGGGCCACATGAATGTGCTGCTGGCCGAGGCTGGCGTGCCCTACGATATCATCTACGACCAGGACGAAATCAACCCGGAGTTCGACAACGCAGACGTCGCACTGATCATCGGCGCCAACGACGTAGTGAACCCGGTCGCACGCACCGATACCACCAGCCCGATCTACGGCATGCCGATCCTGAACGCGGACAAGGCGCGCAACTGCATCGTGATCAAGCGGGGGCAGGGCGCCGGCTTCTCGGGCATCCAGAACGCTCTGTTCTTCCTGGACAACACCCGGATGCTGTATGGAGACGGGCAGGCGGCTGTGTCGGAGCTGATTCAGGCGATTAAGTCCCTTTAAGGGCGACCTGCTTTTCCGCGCGGGGGGCGGGGTTTCTGCCCCCCGCACTCACGTCGGTGGTGACTCCAGAAAGACAGGTCTTTGGCGGTCTCAGGTACGTGGCAGTCGCGGCCGGGAATCAGCCGCCGTGATGTTTGGGGGGCGAAATTGGTGCCTACGCGGCGTGTGGGCCGGCAGGACTGCCCGTCACAGTCTGCCGGCTTGCCGAGCAGCGGAGCGAACGAGGGAATAGCCCGCAGGGGCCGCGCAGGGCACCCGAAGGGCACGCCGGCGTGACGAGCAGTCCTGCCGGCCCGCGCGCCAAATCCAGGCGAAACAAAGAATTGGCGGTGTCTTAGCGCCCGCCGCGGCGCTGTTGCTGGCCGCCGCCGTTGCCCTGCTGGTTGCGGTTGTCGCGCCGTTGGCGCATCTGCTGGCGTTGCTCGGGCGTCATGTTGCGGAGGCGCTCGCGCTGTTCGGGGCTCATGTTCCGCAGCCGTTCGCGTTGCTCGGGCGTCATATTGCGCAGTCTCTCGCGTTGCTCCGGTGTCGCCTTGCGTAAACGCTGCCGCTGTTCGGGCGACAGCTGTTCCCAGTTCCGGCGCAGGCGTTGGCGTTCCTCAGGCGGCAGGTTGCGAAAGCGCTGGAAGTTGCGGCGTACCTGGTCCTGTTGTTCGGGCGGCAGCGACTTGTACTGCTGGAACTGGCCACGGATTCGCTCGCGCTGCTCAGGGTCGAGATTGCGCCAGCGCTTGAAACGGCCCTGCGCCTCGGCACGCTGGGCTTCGTCCATGCTGAGGTAACGGTCCGCGCCCTTTGCGAGGCTTTGCTGCTGCTCGGGTGCCAGCGTCGACCAGCGGTCCCGCGCGCTCGACAGCACCTGCTGCTGTTCGGAGCTCAGCGCGTTCCAGTCCACGCCCTGCTGGGCCCAGGCGAGAGTCGCCAGCAGGCTCATGCAGACGAGGGTTGTCAGCCTAATCCAGCTCATTCGTCCTTCTCGTCATCTACCGGCTCGATGTCGGCCACCACTGCCGGCCCCGGCATGTCGTCCGGTACGCTGTCGAAAAATACTTCCCAGTCGTCCTCGGCCTCCAATCCACCGAGAAAGGCCAGGAAATCTTCGTCGGGCGATTCTTCCTGGCCGGCGGCGGTGCCGGCCATGGCTGCGAGCAGGACCAGCATCGTCCAGCGCAGCTTC
>Ga0265306_10000734_pt1 | contig 15839 bp, 16 predicted proteins | sample Helome_3_FD_192493 | JGI IMG/M metagenome (GOLD analysis project Ga0265306, IMG submission 192493) | Marine sediment microbial communities from subtidal zone of North Sea - Hel_20160420 (Illumina Assembly) | ecosystem: Environmental > Aquatic > Marine > Subtidal zone > Sediment ...
GTCCAATGTCGGAGCCACGGTGTTGCTGGTGCCATTAGCGGTTAACATTGCCATCGGTGCCGGTGCCAACCCCGCCGTTTTTGCACTTACCGTGGCACTGGCGACGTCCAACTCCTTCCTGATACCCACGCACCAGGTCAACGCACTGATAAAAGGTCCGGGCGGCTACCGGGTGCCGGATTTCATGCGCGCCGGTATCTTCATGACCATTCTTTTCATCATCGTTATGCTGGTAATGATGAATCTCATGTTTTAGTAAACACCAGGTCCCAGACACCATGACCCAGCCTGAGGCCTCGCTGCTCAAACCGCGTCTGCGGCCGATAATCCGGTCGTTCGGCATAACCAGCGGCATTGCCTTCATTTGAAAAACGGGCATCCGCGAGAAACTGCGCCGCCATGGATTCGGCGTAATCCTGCCAATCGGTCGCCATGTGAATCGAAGCGCCGGGTTTCAGAGCCCGATAAACCAGCTCGCGGAAGTGCGGATTGACGATACGCCGCTTATGATGGCGCTTCTTATGCCAGGGATCCGGAAAAAACAGCAGGATCCGGTCAAGCGTAGCGGGCGCTATCATGTGTTCGAGTACCTCGACGGCATCGTGCATTACCAGGCGTACGTTGGCCAGTTCCCGCTGCCGGATAAGATTCAGGCAATGTCCAATACCGGGTTCATGCACTTCGATGCCCAGGTAAAGACTATTGGCATCCGCCGCCGCCATATGGATCAAGGCGTCACCATTGCCGATGCCGATTTCAAGCTTCAGCGCATTGAATTCCTTCGGCAAACCCAGTTCGTCTTGCCTATACTCAAGTCCATAATCAGGCCAGTAGTTCTTAAGTGCATTCTTCTGCGCAGTGGTCATGCGACCGCTTCTGCGGACGAAACTTCTTATTGAACGTGAAACCTGATTTGCGGTGACCATTTGTGACGCGTTTCTCAACTTCTAGGTTGTTGATTTCAGCGGTTTTTTGCGCTGAGTACCGTTTATCGGTGCTTTTTTATATCTTATCTTCTTTAAGCAGACTTTTCCCCTGATTGGATTAGGATACAAGCATGAAAAAGAATTCAGGATTTACATTATTGGAGTTAGTGATCGTGGTCGCGGTGGTTGCGATCATCATGACGATCGCAATACCCTCGATGTCGACTTTCAATAAGAACGATCGGTTGACCACGAACATCAACAAGTTGATTGGTCAACTGGCTTACGCGCGCAGCGAAGCGGTCAAGCTCAGCCAGCGCGTCGTCATTTGCACCAGTAGTGATTTCGCTAGCTGCTCCGGTAGCAGCGACTGGGAAGACGGTTGGATTATGTTTATCGATGCCACCCCCAATGGCGCGGTTGACGGGACTGAAACAGTGCTGCGCGTAGAGCAACCTTTAGGTGGCAACCAGACGTTGACACCAAGCACGTTCACCAGCCAGGTAACCTACGACAATCGTGGATTTTCGACCTCTACCGGCAGTTTTTTGCTTTGTGACGATCGAAACGGTGATTTTGGCAAAACCATCAACATTTCCAATACCGGCCGAGTCAGACTCGAGGTTCACTCAACATGTTAATCAAGAAACAAATCCAGCAAGGTGTAACCCTGATCGAAGCAATGATCGCTCTGCTTGTGATTTCGGTTGGCTTACTGGGCATCGCGTCGTTACAACTAACTGCGATGAACCAGAACGCGAGTTCGCTTAACAACAGCCAGGCGGTCTGGATCGCCTATAACATGTCGGACCGGATTCGCGCCAACATCAGCGAATTCAATACCTACAACGGCGCCGACACGGACAGCAGTTCTCCGCAGAACTGCATGACCAGCAGCTGCTCCACGTCAGATATGGTGGCCTCTGATATAGCGGACTGGGCGACCATGGTTGGCAACCTTCCCGGCGGACGCGGACGCATCCGCAGCAACGCCGATGGACTGCTGATCGACGTCATGTGGGACGACGACGGCAGCGGCGCAACCGGCACCGGGTGCGACCCGGACGAGGCAGACGATTTAACCTGTTACACATTGGCGGTGGCACAATGAAAGGCTTGAGTAAACAAATCGGTATTTCACTGGTTGAGATCCTGGTTGCACTGGTGATCAGCCTGTTCCTGCTGGGCGGCATCGTGCAGGTCTATATTGGCAACAAGGCTACTTTTTCATTTACCAATGCGCTTGCCGAAATCCAGGAGAATGGTCGTTTTGCGCTCGACCTGATGAGCCAGGACTTGCGCCTCGCGAATCAATGGGGATGCATTTCATTCGATCCCGATGACACCGACAATATTAATGACACGTTGACGAATCCGAGCCCTTTATATGATTTCCTCGGCGAAGACATGATCAGTGGTACCAACGACACCGGGCTTAATGGCTCGGATACCCTGATCGTTCGCGGCGGCAAACCGGGCCAAACCAATGTTGAAGCACCGTTTACCGCGGCAACGACCAATACGCTCAATACCAACCCCATCACCAGCATCACCGGTGGCGATATTATACTGGTTGCACGATGCGGCCAGAACGACCTGTTGATCGAAGAAGAGGCCGATATCCTGTCAGTCAGCAGCGTTGACAATTCTGTCTCGACAGTAACGGTGATCAATGTTGCTGCGAACAAGAGTCAGCAGTACGGCAACGACGCCATGGTCATTGAACTGCAAACCGTCACCTATTCAATCGGCGCCGGTGCCAGCGGTGAACCTGCGCTGTTTCGACAGGAATTTACCGCGGCCGCCCAGGAAATGGTTGAAGGCGTTGAAAGCATGCAGATCCTGTACGGCGTCGATAGCGACAACGATCAATTTCCCAACCAGTATGTGAGAAGCGACTTTGCTGGGCTTGATTTCGAAAACGTGGTTTCGGTCAGGGTCATGCTGTTGCTGCGCTCGCTCGACGATTTCGTCGCCGAAGCGCCCCAGACTTACACTTTTAACGGCGCAACGACCACGCCGGCGGATCGCCGCCTGCGCCAGGTTTTTACGACCACTATCGCACTGCGCAATCGGATAGGTTCGTCATGATGATTTCTAACAGGCAAAAACAGCAAGGCGTGGCACTGGTGATCAGTCTGATTATCCTGGTCAGCCTCACGATGCTCGGCTTAACTTCAATTCAACGCACCACCACCGACCTCGCAATGGCGGGAAACCAGCGCGAAACCGGGCTGATGTTCCAGGCGGCAGAAGTCGGGCTTGACGCTGCCGTGGATTTTATCGAAGACTCGAACACCAATGCGGATTTCGAGAACACTACCGACAACCAGGACAAAGGGCTTTATACGGTAATGGCCGATAGCGCCACCTGGCCAAGTCCGGACTATTACGATAACGCCACCTGGACCTCGGCATCGCAGACAGCGACGACTTCACTGGAGGGGTTTAAGGATCAACTCCTTTTTGAACAACCCCGATATATGATCGAGTACCTGGGCGACCGCTCACAGAATCCCCTGGCCTCGGTCAACATCGGCGGCTACGGAACACAACAAACCGGCAGGATCGTATCGATTTATCGTTCGACCGCGCGTGGCGCGGGGCTGACCGGTAATTCTTTTAGACACCTCCAGGCGTACTTTGGCAAAGACAAGCCATAACCAGGGATGAGCCATTTCATTTATTATTTAGGATGAGAGTTATGTTTACCAAAAAACTTTTCAAGGGACTTGCAGTGATCGTTTCAACGACGGTCTTCAGTATGTCAACCATCCAGTCGGCTTATGCCGGACCTGGCCCGCTGGCAACAGCACCCCTGTTCCTGTCCACCATCGTCGAGCCCAACGTGTTCTTCACGCTGGATGATTCGGGCAGCATGGACTGGAACCCAATATTCGTCGATGGTACAGCCGGGGTAGTGAATGAACCCGGCAGTGGCGTACCTATTATTGATGGTAACGATCGAGCTTACTACAACCCGACGTTCTCACGCCTCTATACCAACCGCGGATATTTGCCGCCGTACGGAGTGTCCACAGCATCACTGGCGGATCGGACCGAATGGAACCGAAGCTGGGTCGTGCGTAACCATATTGCCAATAAAAATTATTACAATCCAAACGTAACGTACCTGCCCTGGGCTGGCAGCAACGCGGATGGAACACCGATGTATACCGATGCCGATCCGAATGCCGCCCTGAAAGATCCCTATCATGGCGGGGGCACTGTCGACCTGGCCGATCGTCAGGATTGGGACGGAAATGTGAATGTTTACTATATCCCGACTTATTTCATTTGGGACGACGATATCAAAATTCCCGACGATGGATCTGGTCACCTTAACGATACCAATGCTGATGGGTTAATAGACTCAGCCGATGGTACTACAGTAGTCCCTGACGGGGTTATGGATTGGAACGATGGAAGACGACGGGTCGAAATCATGCCCGGTGATGTACTCAACGGCATTGACCAATGGCAGAATTTTGCCAACTGGTTCCAGTACTATCGCTCGCGCATCAATGCGACCAAGGCAGTTATCGGTAATACCATTAACAATACCGACGCATCACGCATGGGGATGACTTTCTTCAACGACACCATAGCGCTGATCGGTGTTGAAACCATGAGCGATCCCGCCAAAAAGCGTGACCTGCTCAAAGACCTTTATAGCCTCGAGATTCCCCAGAGGGGCACACCGGCGAGAGACGCGCTGCGCGATGTTGGTCGATACTTCGATAACAAATCCGGCAACAGACCGATCCTGGATGAAGTTGACGGCGGTGAATGTCAGCAAAACTTTAACATTTTAATGTCGGACGGTTTCTGGAATGGCGATCCCGACTATAAAGTCAACAATGCCGACAAAAGCGGTACGGGTGGCTCCTACGCCAGCCCGTTTGACGGCGACGAAAACCAGTCTAACGATGGCGGTAACTATGGGGATAACCATAGCAATACCCTCGCGGATTTCGCCATGTATGACTACGAACGCGATTTGCGCGACGATCTGGACGACAACGTGCCGTACACAGAGGTTGATGGCCAAACTGAATATGCAGATCACCAGCACCTGGAAACTTATACCATCGCTTTCGGTAAGACCGGCACGCTTGACACGACGGTTGATCCGGCGACAGAACCTGGCTTTGCCTGGACCAATCCCCTTCCTAACGGTAACGATCTGGAAAAAATCGACGACATGTGGCACGCTGCCTATAATGGTCGCGGTGAATTCCTAAGCGCCCAGAATCCGGAAGAACTCGATGCCTCGCTGAATGCGGCGATCGCCGATATCGCGATAAAAACCGCAACCGCGGCCGCGGTATCGATCAACTCGGCCAAGCTGACAACCCAGTCAGTGGTCTACCTGGCGCAATTCAATACCAATCGCTGGCAGGGCAACCTGTTTGCGTTCAAGATCGCTAATCTTGATACCGGCGAACTTGAGGTAACGCCCGAATGGACCGCGGCAGATGAACTGAATTCACGTGATTTCGGTGCCAAGCCGCGCACGGTTCTGACCCATAACGGTACCGTTGGGGTGCCGTTTCAGTGGACTAATTTGAGTACTGCGCAAAAGAATGACCTCAAGACCAATCCGTCAGGCACCGCAGATTCCAACACTATTGGCGAAGCGCGTCTTGACTACCTGCGCGGTAGCCAGGACAACGAGGGTACCGGATACGGCTTCCGTCCGCGCCTATCGCTGCTGAGTGACCTGGTTAACTCGGGACCGGTATACGTTGGTGCGCCGGCATTGAACTGGCCCGACACGGCGCCTTTTCCAAGCGCACTTGGTTCCCGTTACTCGGAGTTTAAGAACGGTCCAGCGAAAACCCGGCCCGGAATGGTTTACGCCGGCTCCAACGGCGGCATGATGCATGGATTCGCCGAGCTCGATGGCGCGGAAAAGATTGCTTATATCGCCGGCAACCTGTTTTCAACCGGGGCTGCAGAAGGCCTGCATTATCTAACCGATCCCGACTACCGCCACAAGTATTATAATGACCTGACGCCCACGGTTTCCGATATCCATAATGGCACCGATTGGCAAACCGTACTGATCAGCGGACAACGCGGTGGCGGGCGCGGTATCTTTGCCCTCGACGTAACAGATCCGGGCGATTTCAGCGAGGCTAATGCCAGTAATATTGCGCTCTGGGAATTCAGCCACCCGGACCTTGGCTACACCTACAGCCGCCCGCAGATTGCCCTGACGAATCAAAGCCCTGCAAGGTGGGTCGCGATATTCGGTAACGGTTACAACGACACCGGCGACGGAAAAGCCAAGTTATTTGTTGTCGATATTGTCAAAGGCTCCGGCAGTACCTGGACCCTCGATGACGATTACCGCGTACTCACCACCGATTCCGGAGGAACCGGTGCCGACCGCAATGGCCTCGCTACCCCGGCGCTGGTTGACCTTGATGGCAACGGCACCGTCGACCGTGTCTATGCCGGTGATCTGGAAGGACAGATGTGGGCTTTTGATTTAAGCGATCCCAACCCTGGTAGCTGGGACGACACCGGTAATATTCGGCTGCTGTTCACAACCCAAGGCGACGAACCGATTACGTCCAAGCCGACGGTCGCCAAGCATCCGACCGTTTCGAATGACGGTGGCAATGCACCGAATCTGATGGTCTATTTCGGCTCGGGCCAGTACCTGGTCGATGCTGATAAAGCCAGCACCAATGATAACTACTTCTACGGTGTCTGGGACCGTGGCGATGTCGATCTCGATGGAGACGACCTGGTTGAGCAAACTTACAACACTAACTATGACCCGGAACGTGTGCTGACTAATTTTCTACCCGACTACACCGCTGGTGGTGATCACGGCTGGAAGGTTGAACTGGATGTTGACGGTGAGCGCTCGGTAACCAACCCGGTCGTGAGAGGCGGGGTTGTGTTCTTCAACAGCTTCGTCCCGGTCGACGATCCCTGCTCGGTTGGCGGCTTTGGTTATCGTTTCGCACTCGATATGGTTACCGGCGGTTCGCCCGATGAGGTTGCGATCGACACCAACGGCGATGGTATTATCGACGATAATGATAAGGCGGTCGATGGTACGAACACCGCCGTCATAGCCGGGATACGCCAGGAAGGCTTCCTGCCGGAGCCGGTGTTTATCGAAGACATCGCCTATACTGCGGAAACACCTTCCAAGGTGGCCGAACTTCCAGAACCTCCAACTGGCCGCTTCGGGTGGCAGGAGTTAATCCAATGAAACAGTTTAAATCTTTTCTGACCCAGTTACTGGTCATTACCGCGCTGATGCTTCCGTGGACAACCACGGAAGCATTGGAAACCTTCGAAAAAGCAGGCTATATTGCCTCGATCGGTTATGACAAGTTTACCATCCGGGACCAGGAATACCGGATCAGTCCATCGGCCAAGTTGAAGTCGAATGACGCGACTAGAAAGAAATTCTCAGACTTCAAGAAAGGCGACGTGATTTATTTCAAGGGGAAAATATTAAATGGCGTCTTTTACGTCGATATTATTTTCTACGAGACACCGGTACCCTCTTAAGTTAACCAGGTAGAATTGAATTATGAAATACTCGAAAGGTTTTAGCTTGATCGAATTAATGATCGTGCTTGCGATTATCGGCATTCTCAGCTCCATCGCTTTCGGCTTTTACGGTAATTACGTGATCGCGTCGAACCGCTCCGAGGGTCGAGCCGCTTTAACCGAGGCGGCGGCAACCCTGGAAAAATGCAAGAGTATGTATGGTTCTTTTAACAATGCCAACTGCAATTATGCTGATTTTACCAGCGACACCGGCTACTACGGGATCGCGGTGGTAAGGGACGGCGTCTCGTTCACCCTGACCGCGACCCCGGCCGGACCCCAGGTCAACGATACCGACTGCACCAGCATGACGTTGACCAATACCGGTATCAAAGGCGGTAGCCCTGCCACCAACGAATGCTGGTAAACAGGTAGTAGACTGACTAACCAGTGGAGTCGATTTATCGACTCCCCCGGTTATTGCTATACTCGGCGTTTTACAACGCGATCCAACCGCATGACCCGAAAAGCAGTCGCGCTGATCTCCGGCGGTCTCGATTCGTTGCTGGCCGCCAAACTGGTCCAGCAGCAGGGTATCCACGTCGAGGGTATCAATTTTTTCACCGGCTTTTGCGTGGAAGGGCATACCCACGCCATTCGCAAACACGACCGCAAGCGGGCAAAACGCAATAACGCCCTCTGGGTCGCCGAGCAGCTCGGTATCAAGCTGCATATCATCGATATCGTCAAAGAGTACAAGGACGTCGTGATCAATCCAAAGCACGGTTACGGCGCCAACCTGAATCCCTGCCTGGATTGCAAGATTTTCATGGTGCGCAAGGCGCATGAATGGCTGCAGCAGCATGATTTCGATTTTATTGTCACCGGCGAAGTGATTGGGCAACGACCCAAATCGCAACGTAAGCGGTTGATGCCGGTAGTCGCGGCGGAGTCGGGCGCCGCCGACCTGCTGTTGCGTCCGCTATGCGCCAGGAACCTGCCGCCAACGCTGCCCGAACACGAAGGCTGGATCGACCGCGAGCAACTCAAAGACTTCGGTGGACGCTCGCGCAAGCCGCAGATGGCGCTCGCCGCAGAATTTGGATTTGAAGGCTATGCCCAGCCCGCCGGGGGTTGCTGCTTCCTGACCGACCGGAGTTACTCGGTCAAATTACAGGATCTCTGGGACAACCGCGGCAATCGTGAGTATGAACTCGATGACATCATGTTGCTCAAGGTCGGACGCCACATCCGTCCGAACGCGTCATTCAAACTGATCATCGCGCGAGAAGAAGGCGAGAATCAGTTCCTGAGTGGCTATAAACGACAGTTCCAGACGATCAATACCGTGAGCCACGCGGGTCCACTGGCGCTGATCGAAGGCGCAGCACTCGATTCACAACAGCTCGAACTCGCCTGCGCGATCACCGCGCGCTACAGCAAGGGACGCGACGCCGACTCCGTCGAGTTACGCTTCAGTGATCGCGAAAAGGGCTCGCGCATGATTCGCGTCAAACCCCTGACTGCTGCGCAGATCAATCCGGATTGGGTTATCGTATGAGCCCGATTGTCGAGCTCGACGCGCGGCGTTTACTTTGCCCGCTACCGGTGATTCGTTTGCAGGACTGCGTCGAAAAACAGGCCAGCGGCGCCAGGGTCAGGATTACCTGCACCGATCCGGGTACCATGACCGATATTCCGACCTGGTGTCGGATCAACGGCCATCGCGTGCTCGCGGCCGATCAACTGGAACAGGAGTTTGTTTTCCTGGTACAAAAAGACCCCGATGGAAATTAAACAGCGCCACCGGATAACGCGCCGGGTAACCCTCACCGGAGCCGCAGTCAACTGCGTTCTAGCCGCGCTGCAGATCATCTTTGGCCTGCTGGGAAAATCGCAGGCGCTGCTGGCCGACGGGTTCCATACGCTCTCCGATCTCAGCACTGACTTTATCGTGCTGTACGCGTCCCGGCGCGCCGCCAAGGAGGCGGACGAGGATCATCCCTACGGGCATGGTCGTATCGAAACCCTGGCATCGCTGCTGCTGGGTGGCATTCTGGTCATGGTCGGGGTCGGCATCGGCCTGCGCGGGATCGAAACAATTCTCGATCCGATACCGGTAGATCCCGAGGCTATCACCGTTGTTTTCGCGCTGCTTGCTGTCGCTGCGAAAGAAAGTCTTTATCATTACACCCTGCGCGCGGCGCGTAAAACGCATTCATCGCTGCTCGAATCCAACGCCTGGCATCACCGTTCCGATGCGCTTTCCTCGATTGTCGTCGTGATCGGCATATCGGCGCAGCTGCTCGGCGTTCCGTACATGGATGCACTGGCCGCAATCGTGGTCGCCGTGATGATTTCGTTCATGGGATTTCGCCTGGGGCAAAGAGCGCTGTATGAACTGATCGATACCGGGCTCAATATCGACCTGGTCGAGGACGTGCGCCAGGCAATGCTTGCCAACACGAGCGTGGTTGGCATTCATAACCTGCGCACCCGCTCGATGGGCGGCCTGGGCTACATTGACGCCCATATCGAGGTCGATCCGGATCTGACTGTTTCCGAGGCGCATTTCATCGCGCACAACATCGAACACCTGGTGAAAAAGCAGTTTCCCAAAATTATCGACGTGCAGATCCATATCGACCCGCTCGACGATGCGGTCAAGGAATCGGTGCTCGCGAAACTGCCCGAACGCGATACCATTGAAAAGGATCTGCAGCAGGCATGGGATGATGTGCCCGAGCATACGCAAATCATCCAGACCAAGCTGCATTACCTGGATAAGCTGATCGAGGTCGACCTGGTGCTACCCGCATCGATGTGCACTCCCGGGCACGCAGCGACTATCGGTAAATTGCAGGATGCGGCCAATGGCCTCGACTACGTGGGTAAAGTAAATATCTACTACACCGCCTGATTTGCACATTATTGGTGCATAAAGAGCATAATATTCTCCGAAACCCTTAATTTTGCACGATAAGTTGGCAACGGGGCATTAATCGGTACAATCTGCCCTGTTTTTGACCCCCGATTTTGGAGAATTAAGTCATGTCTGCGTCTGATGTGTTGAACAAGATTAACGAGTACGGCGTGAAATTCGTCGATTTCCGCTTTACCGATACCAAGGGAAAGGAGCAGCATGTCTCGGTCCCGGCCAGTACCCTCGGGGAAGATACCTTTACCGAAGGCAAAATGTTTGACGGCTCCTCGGTAGCCGGCTGGAAAGGCATTAATGAATCCGACATGATCCTGATGCCCGACCCGGCAACCGCGGTGCTGGACCCGTTCACCGACGAACCCACGATCAATATTACCTGCAACGTGGTCGAACCCGCCACCGGTGAAGGCTACGAGCGCGACCCCCGCTCGATTGCCGATCGTGCCGAGGCCTACCTGAAGGCATCCGGCATTGCCGATACTGCCTATTTCGGTCCGGAAAACGAATTTTTTGTTTTCGATGACGTCAAGTGGTCGACCGAAATGGGTCATTGCTCCTACCAGATCGAGTCTGAAGAGGCGGCCTGGAGCTCGATTAAGATGTATGAAGACGGCAATATCGGACATCGCCCCGGCGTCAAAGGCGGCTATTTCCCGGTGCCACCGGTGGATTCACTGCACGACATCCGCTCGGCGATGTGCCTGGCGATGGAAGAAATGGGCCTCAAAGTCGAGGTTCACCACCACGAGGTCGCAACCGCGGGCCAGTGTGAAATCGGAGTAGCATTCAATACCCTGGTGCGCAAGGCCGACGAAATCCAGGTGCTGAAATACTGCGTGCACAACGTCGCCCACAGCTACGGCAAGACCGCAACTTTCATGCCCAAGCCCCTGGTCGGTGACAACGGTAACGGCATGCACGTGCACATGTCCCTGGTAAAAGACGGGGTTAACCTGTTCGCTGGCGAAGGTTACGGTGGCTTATCGGATACCGCGCTATTCTACATCGGTGGAGTGATCAAGCACGCGCGCGCGATCAACGCTTTCGCCAACGCCGCCACCAATAGTTACAAGCGCCTGGTACCAGGTTTCGAAGCCCCGGTCATGCTCGCCTACTCGGCACGCAACCGTTCCGCGTCGATCCGTATTCCCTACGTCAGTAATCCGAAGGCACGCCGCATCGAGGTACGCTTCCCGGATTCAACCGCCAATCCCTATCTCGCGTTTGCCGCACTGATGATGGCAGGCCTGGATGGCGTCAAGAACCAGCTTCACCCGGGTGAAGCGATGGACAAGGATCTCTACGATTTGCCGCCCGAGGAAGAGGCTGAAATCCCACAGGTCGCTTTTGCTCTCGACCAGGCGCTGGAGGCTCTGGACCAGGACCGCGAGTTTCTCAAGGCGGGTGGCGTCTTCACCGATGACGTGATCGATGGCTATATCGCACTGAAAGACGAGGAAGTGCAGCGTCTGCGCCTCGCAACCAACCCGGTTGAATTTGACCTTTACTACAGCTGCTAGGCTTTCGTTTGCACGAGCGACAGAAAGGCCCCTCTCACGGGGCCTTTTTTGTCTGCAACCGTATGACCAGGATTCGAATCAACGGCGATTTAATGCAGCAGTCAAATCTAAATCCGGCCCCGACAATCGACAACGGCTATCGCATCCTCGATACGCTTAATTCGTCGATACTCTGTCTCGATAGCGAGCGCTGCATCACCTACGTCAACGCAGCCGGGGAAATGCTATTCGAAAGTAGTGCATCGAGCCTGGTCGGGCGCAGCTTCGACAGCCTGCTGAGCCAGGTGGAAGCGTCCAGTATCCTCGACAAATTGAAGCTCGAATCGATTGCCTTTACCGAGCACGAAGCGGTGATCACGCTGGCCAGCGGCAAGGCCATTACCGCCAATTACAGTATTTATCCTTTCGAGGGGGATCCATCGGACGGCGAACTCGTACTCGAAATTCGTCAACTTGAACACCAGGCACAGTTTGCACAAGACGAACTTAATCAACTGCAGAAACAGGCTACCCAGCAACTGGCACGCGGACTCGCACACGAAATCAACAATCCGCTGGGTGGCATTCGCGGCGCGGCGCAACTGCTGCAGCGCGCACTCGACCGGCCCGAATGGAACGAGTATACCGAGATCATCCTCAGCGAAGTCGATCGCCTGCAATCCCTGACCGGCAAGATGCTCGTACCCGGCAACAAGATGCAGCGCAAGCCGGTAAACATCCTCGAAGTGCTCGAGCATATCCGTAAGATCATACAGGCGGCCGAACCCGATCGCATCACGGTAGAGCGCGATTACGACCCGAGCATTCCGGAAATCATGGCGGATCGTGACATGCTGATCCAGGCTTTCCTGAATATCGCGCGCAACGCGGTACAGGCAATCGACGGTAGCGGCATGGTCATCTTCAAAACCCGTGTGGGCCGACAGTATACGATCGGCCAGGTCACCCATCCGCTGGTGGTGCAGGTCGACATCACCGACAGCGGCCGCGGCATTCCGCAAGATCTCGGCGAAACCATTTTTCTGCCGATGATTACCGACAAGCCCGAGGGCAGTGGCCTTGGCCTGCCGATTGCCCAGGAAATAATCTCCCGGCACGGGGGTACCATCCACCTGCACAGCTCTGACGCCGGAACCACCCTCAGCACCATTTTGCCCATGGAAAAAACATGACTCAAGTGACTAACAAGATACCCGTTTTGATCTGGATTATCGATGACGATCAATCAATGCGCTGGGTACTGGAAAAAACCCTGTCCAATAATGGCTACCGGGTAACGGCCTTCGAATCCGGCTCGGTGGCACTGGCCAGTTTCAAACGCACCGAACCCGAAGCGCGGCCGCGCCTGATTATTACCGATGTCCGCATGCCCGGGATCAACGGCTTTGAATTGCTCAAGCAAATCAAGAACATATCACCACAGACGCCGATCATCGTGATGACGGCCTATACCGACCTCGATACCACGGTGCAGGCGTTTCACGAGGGTGCCTTCGAATACCTGCCCAAACCTTTCGATATCGACGACGCCCTCGAGCTTGTTGCGCGCGCCTGCGACCCGGTGATCGAGACCGGTCCCGGACCACAGCGATTGCCAACGGAAATCGGCGACTGGCAGGCACAGCTGCGCCTGTGGGCCAAGCAGCAATTATCGCAGGGAGAAACCGACATTTTAAAGAGTGCCGCCAGGACCTTTGAAAAAACCCTGCTCGACTGCGCGCTCGAGGCCACGCGCGGACGCAAACAGGATGCCGCGCGACTGCTTGGCTGGGGCAGGAATACGCTAACGCGCAAATTGAAAGAACTAGGCTGAATTAAACGGAGACTTAACGCCTTACGACCTCATCCGGAAATACAATTCATGTAGGCTTTTTCCAGCGTGTCCGCCTGGTACCGTTCGAGACAGCTGGCGGGGGTACCGATAAACCTGATCTCACCATCATGCAGTATGCCGAACTGGTCGCAAATTTCCTCGGCATCGGAGAGCATGTGCGTGCTGTAAAACAGCGTGCGGTCATCCGTTTTGGTATTTTTCAAGTATTCCTTGAAGTGGTACCTCGCCTTGGGATCCAGTCCGCTTAGCGGTTCATCGAGGATCAGCAACTCCCGGTCGAGCATGAAACAGCTGATCAATCCGAGTTTCTGGATCATTCCCTTGGAGTATTCCGACACCCTCGATTGCAAACGCGCGGGTGCAAAATCAAATTGAGTCGAAAGTTCGGCGATCGATTCCCAGTCGATACGGACGCCGTAAACCGACGCCACAAATTGCAGGTACTGCCAGCCCGTCACCAGCTTTTTAAGATCGAATTTTTCCGGCAAATACGAAACCTGCATACGACACCCCGGATCACGGTTCGATTTGCCAAAGAGCTCAATAGTCGCTGCTTCGCCTGGTCGAATCAAGTCCAGCATCAGCTTGATCAGGGTTGACTTTCCGGCGCCGTTGACCCCGGCAATGGCAAAATAACGACCGCGGTCGAGAGCAAACGCCAGGGATTTCAAAACTTCGACCGGTCCAAACGAATAGGACAGGTTTTGTATCGATATGAGCGGTTGCATCAAAAAAAAGCCTGCTCGCTAGAGCAGGCTTTTCAAGACAGACAGCGCTTTATAGCCTGAATGCAATGTTGTAGCGCTCAGCATCGTCGTAAGAAGTACTGCCTGTTGCGGTAGCAGAATCCATATCAATTACCGTGGTACAGCTTGAACAACCGCCCTGAACGCGGCCCTGGGCCGGGTCGCCATCATCGAGTCTCGATTCGACGATTTTAGCAATGGGCCCTTCGATTTGCCCGAAAATGGTGACGTGGCCCGAAATACCCAGCGAGCCATCTCGAATTCCGATTAAACCACCATAAGCATTGGTGGGTTGCGTGTCATCCAGCCCCCCGCCCGGAATCAGGCCCGAGGCACGCAAATGCTTCCAGAAGATTTTGGTTTCATCGGTCGCAGCGCCAGTCCCCCATGGTCCGTCAATAATACCATCTCCGTCTCCGAGGACATTACTTGCACTAGCATAAATATCGAAACGACCATCTGCCTGCGAATCGTCGCCGGGCAGCTGGGTGTAGCGGTCCTGGTAGGAAAACATCGCCGCGGCGATACCGGCGTTATCGCTTTCGATCCGCTTCAGCTTGGCATTGGTGATCATTTCCTGGCCCTTGAGCACGCCACCGATCAGCAGCCCGACGATTACCAGTACGATCGCGATTTCAACCAGCGTGAAACCCTTTTGTTTAGTTAACTGCATTACATACTCCTGTTGTGTCATAGGATTCTACCTGCAGAACTTGTTGCATTAAGTGTGCCAGTTTAGAGAAAACCTTTTATTTCTGGCTATTTAGCGAAGCCAGAGGATTAATTATTACCCGTTTGTTGGGTTTCAATCAGTTTTTGTTGGAATTCCAACAGCTTTGTCTCGAGAAATCGCTGCTCGTCCGGGTCGCTGATGACGCCGGACTGCATCAACGCCTGGATCATTGCAATCGCAGATTCAAACTCGTTCATGTCCGCGAGCAGCAGAAAATGGAAATCACGCGCCCAGCTGGGCATGACAACGCTGGCAGGCTGCACTGCAAGCTTTTCCGCCATGCGCAGCGCCAGTTTTAAATCGCCGAGCTGATGCTTGGCCAGCAGACTCGCCTCGGCGAGTCGGCGCCAGTGCAACTGAGGATCATCGTCAAACGTGTGCTCGATAAATTCCAGGACTAACTTCAGGCGCGCGTCGTCACGGGTCTGGCTGTAGACTCGCGCCGCCAATAGCATTGGATATTCCGAGCGGGGATTCAGTTCACTGATCTGCTCCAGCCAGTCTACCAGTCGATGATAATCAATACGCTTGTAGCTGAAATGCCGCCCCATCTGGTTGTCGTGCAGCTGCAGGCGGATTGCCAGCAGATAACTCATCAACTGATCCGATCCCATCGA
>Ga0265306_10000736_pt1 | contig 15804 bp, 12 predicted proteins | sample Helome_3_FD_192493 | JGI IMG/M metagenome (GOLD analysis project Ga0265306, IMG submission 192493) | Marine sediment microbial communities from subtidal zone of North Sea - Hel_20160420 (Illumina Assembly) | ecosystem: Environmental > Aquatic > Marine > Subtidal zone > Sediment ...
CAAAGCCCCACTGGCAGCTGAAGACGACGACGTCGCCAAACTCGGTGCCCGTGATCTCGCCAGTTTCGGAGTTGGGGGGCCCTTGGGGTGGGCTTCCACAGCCGACGGGGACGTTGCAGTTCGTCCCTTCAAAACCCGGCTCGCAGACGCAGACGACTTGGCCGGAGCTATCATCGCAGGTTCCGTTGATGCAGCCGTTCGGCGTTTCACAGCTAAGGAGCTGAACCGTGCATAGGCCGCCCTGGTCGATTGCCCATCCTTCGTGGCAGTCGCACGACGACGAGCGAACCCGATCGAGGCAGTCTCCGTTCATGCATTCGACTCCCGCGCAGTCGTCGATCCACTCCGAGCAACTGGGGCCCGTGTAGTCGACGGGCTCACAGAAGCAGTCGGTCACCACGCACACACCGCCGTGCTCGCAAGCCGGTGCACAGCTCGCCCGCGGACCTGGACGTTCCAAGCCCGCAAGACCACTTCGGTCGACGAAGCAGCCAGCCAGCGCGGTCAGCGTGACCAGCGCACAAACCCCAAGCGACCTGTTTGCCCTTTTGCCCACGCTTCAATGAAACAAAACCACACGGGGCCCGCCAGGGTGACATGTGTGATCTTGTGGGCCCTGTTACCAGGGAAGCCGTTCGCCGTTCGCGTGCCAGAAGCCTCCAGATTCCTCGAGGCGAAGCCCGTCGATTCGCGAGATCAAGCCCTTGGCCGATTCGGAGGCTGGGATACCGTGGTGGCCGGTCATCCCCGTCGCCACGAGGCCCGGGTGAAGGATCGCGACCGCGATGCCCTTGCTCCGGAAGTCGTGCGCCAGATTCACGCCGGCCATGTTCAAGGCCGCCTTCGCCATGCGGTAGCCATAGTAGCTACCAGAGCCGTTGTCGCCGATCGAGCCCATCCGGCTGGTGATGAGAATCACCTTGGAGCCCTTCTCGAGATGCGGGGACATGATCGAGGTGACGCGCAGGGCGCCGACGGCGTTGACTTCGAATTGCTCCCGGATTCGATCGAAGTCGAGGCGGTCGAAGGATTCGTTTCCGAAGATGCCAGCGTTGTTGATGAGCACGTCGATCCGGGTCTCGCCAAGCTCCCGCGACACCGCTTCGAGGGTCGCCTGCTCGGTCACGTCGACCTTCTCGAAGAGTCGGACGCCGAGCGCCTCGAGCTCCGGGCTTGCTTTTCGACAAAGGGCGATAATGTCGTCGCCGCGCTCGCGGAGCTGGTGGCTGAGCTCCAGGCCGATGCCCTTGTTTGCGCCCGTGATCAATACCGTCGCCATGGAGCCCTCCTCGGTTCGAAGGCTATCATAGGGCCCTTACCGTCGTGTCGAGCCCAAGGCGCTCATCGAATGGGGACGCAGAGCCGATCTCCTGCGATGACCTCGCAACCGAAGCCGGCCGGTACGTCGCAGTCAGCGTCGATTTCGCAGCGCTCCACGCAGACCCGCGCGCCGATCGGACCACCGAGGATCGCATGATCCAGACACGCGCCTGGTAGACCGTTGAACTCGGAGACTGGGCAATCCAGATCATCGAAGCAGTCGACCGTGCAAATCGCGTTGACAAAATCGGTGTAGCGATCGGCGGGCAAGGCGAGCTCTTCGCAGTACTCGCCCGCGAAGCAGTCGATGTTCGAGTAGCAGACTTCGTACGTGATCGCTTTTGGCCCCGGTTCGAAGACATCGTCGTAGTCTCCGAGGAAGATGCAGCCGGAAAGCATCGAGGTGAACACCGCGATTCCCAACCAGGTAGAGCGTCGAATTAGATTAAGTTTCATGGTGAAAGCCCTCTCTAAGCAGATAGACGTTCTTCCGTGCGTGTGATTCAACCGAGCGCTTTGCCCCTCATTTCGTCGCGAATCGCGGTCTGATCCCCTCCTCCACAACCGACCCATACCAGTGGTATCGTTCCTCACCATGGCGAATCGCGGACGCGCTCAAGTTCTATTCATCGATGGCTTCGTCAACCTCCTGTTGGGCGTCGCGCTCCTGTGCTTCGATCTTGTGGCGGACTGGTTGGGTGTTCCGGCTTCTGATACGACGTTCTATCCAACGATCCTCGGGGCAGTTTTGTTCGGAATCGGGATCGCGCTGGTCTGGGAAGGCATCCGTGGCGACGGACAGCTCGTAGGCCTCGGGCTTGGCGGCGCCATCGCGATCAACCTGAGTGGCGGCGTGGTGCTGACGGCCTGGCTGCTGTTTGGCGATCTGAGCTTGCCCCTGCGAGGGCAGCTGATTCTTTCGGGCTTGGCCGCGATTTTGGTGCTCATTAGCCTCGTGGAGCTCAGCATGCGCGCCAATCAACGCCGCAATGGCTTGCGCTAGCCCACGGCAATCGTCAGGATCGGCGCGGACCCCGCCAGACTTCGGGAGTGACCCATGCGTGTCTTCGTTTTTTCCGCCATTGTTTTTATGCTCGCCGCTTCTCTGAGCGCCTGCAGTACCAGTACGAGCAACCCGGCCACACCGGAGTGGACGGTCGACGCCGATTCACTGAAGATGCGCGTCACCGAGTCTCCTTGGAACATGACGTTCTTCGACGGCGATGGAAATCCGGTTCTCGTCGAACACGCCGGCACGGACGAAGGCCCGACCGGCAGTCTGGCCATGCACCTCGGCCCGCCGCCTCTAGGCAACGGCCAGCAGTCAGCGTTGCCGCCCTTGGTCGACGGCGCGCCCTCGACGCCGCCGATGCGCGAGACTGGCTGGGTGCATGCTGTCGCCGTCGAGTCGTCCCGCTACGAAGCAGAATCTTATATTGCGACGCTCACGACATCGGATCCGAGCCGCAAGCTCGAGCTCGTTGCCAAGCCCGAAGCGGACGGTGTGATCACGATCACGGTGGAACCGTCGAGCGCTGATGGTGTGCAAGCCTTGGGCATCGGCTTCGTAGCCGAACAGGGCGAACGCTTCGTTGGATTTGGAGAGCGGAGCAACGCCGTCGACCAGGCCGGTTGGGACCTCGAGCACTACGTGGCCGACGGGCCGTACTATGACGGACAGGAATACGCGATCATGGGCGATCTACTTCCCGAATGTGGAACGCGCTGGCGGCCAGACACGACCTACTTTCCAATCCCTTGGCTTCTGTCCTCTCGCGGCTACGGGGTGCTGCTCGACAACGACGAGATCAGTTACCACCGCGTCGGCTCGCAGTCCTCGGATGCCTGGAGCATGGAAGTCGAGACGGTGACGATGCGGTTCCGAGTGTTTGGGGGCCCTACACCGGTCGAGGCGCTTGGCCGGTACACCGCAGCGCTTGGCCGGCAGCCGGAGAACTACGCCCCTTGGTTTTTTGGGCCCTGGGTTCAAACCCAATCCGATGTTCAAATCGAAGAGGCACGGCTCAACGACGTGCCTACATCGCTCAATGCGACGTACACGCACTATCTGCCTGGAGGCAGTCAGCAGGGAAACGAAGAAAACCAGAGGATCCGAACCGCGGCGAACCACGACATGGGCGTGGCCATTCATACGTACTTCAACCCGATGATTGAAGTCACGTACGAGCCGGCGTTTAGTGACTCTGAGGCTGCGGGGGCGCTCCTCAAGCACGGTGACGGCGAAACATATATCTACGAGTACTGCAGCAACCTCAGCAGTTGTTTTGAAGTCAGCCAGTTCGACTTCCAGGCGGAAAACGGTGTCTCGGCGTACAAGGTCTTGACCGACGAAGCGATCGAGCACGGCTACGACGGCTGGATGGAGGACTTCGGCGAGTATACCTGGCTCGATGCCGTGTCAGCGGATGGGGCTACAGGAACGGAGTTCCACAATCGCTATGTGCGCGACTACCACTGCGGCGCGTACGAGGCGGCCGCTGATGCGGGCAAGCCTCTGGCCCGGTTCACGCGCTCCGGCTGGACCGGTTCGCCGGCCTGCTCGCCGATTGTCTGGGGCGGTGATCCAACGACAGGCTGGGACTATGACGGCCTGGAATCATCAATCTACCGAGCCCTTTCCATCGGTACGTCCGGTGTCGGAATTTGGGGCTCCGACATTGGGGGCTTTTTCTCGCTCTTTGGCCGCCAGCTCGACGATGAGATGTTCGATCGTTGGATCGCATACGGAGGCCTTTCCGTCGTGATGCGGAGTCAGCGGAACGGAGTTCAGTTTCCGTCGTACGACAGGCCGCAGCCCTGGGACGAAGATCATCAACCGGTGTGGCGTCGCTATTCGAAGCTTCACACTCAGCTGTACCCGTACATTCAAGCGGCGGCCGAGAACTACTACGCCACCGGTCGGCCGATCATGCAGCACCACGTGCTCACCCATCCTGGCGACCCCGAGGCAACCGGGCGCGATGATCAGTACATGTTTGGCCCCGACATTTTGGTGGCGCCGGTCTATACGCAGGGCGCGACCGATCGCGAGCTGTATCTGCCAGAGGGCAGCTGGGTCGAGTGGTGGCGTTCCGTGAGTTACGGTGAGGAGGGTGGCACCTTCTCGCCCCGCGCGGTCGTGCTCCACGAGGGCACGCAGCGCGTTACGGTCTCGGCACCCAATCCGGAGGTCCCGATGTTCGTCGAGGCCGGCGCGATCATCCCGATGCTCTCACCCGATGTGTTCACCTTGGCCGAGTACGGCGACGATCCCGAGATCATCCACGCGTCAGACCGCGATCATCTGCTCCATGTCCTAGCATTCCCCCGCGCCGAAACGGCCGGCACGTTCTACGACGACGCTGCGTGGACCAGCACCGAGACGGAGGGTTCGTGGACGCTCAGCCTGAACAACGGCAAAGAACGCACGATCCACTTGGAGGCGTCGATGAGCACGCTGAGCCAGCCCTTCGACGTTTGCGGCGTCAGCTTGGACGGGACCGCTCTGCTGGAGGACGACTGGTCCTACGACGAGGGTACCGGCGTCTTGGACGTTGGCTACACGACGACTTCGGGCACGCTGACCGTCACTGCCTGCTAGCGCTTTTCCCAGCTCGACGGCCCGAGTAGACGCAGTCGGCGATCGACAGGCCGCTAACGTACTGGCGAGAGCAAATGCCAACGGCGTTGCGTCCCGCCGCGTACAGACCGGAGATGACGCCTCCGTTTTCGCTCAGGACTTGGCCGGTCTTTTGGTCGACCGCGAGCCCGCCGAGCGTCATCACCGCGCAGAGGTGGCGCTTCGACCCGAGTGAGCAGTCGATTGCGTAGTACGGGCCGGTGCTCAGCGGGTGCACACTGTCGGGCGCTTTGTCGAAAGGGTCCCTCCGAATCCCCCGAGCCACGGCGTTGTTCTCATCGAGCGTCTTTTGAAGGGTTGCGCGTGGCACATCGAGCATCTTCGCCAAGGCATCGAGGTCTTCAGCCTTCTTGCAGTTGAGGTAGAGGTTCATGAGCGCGGCCGCCCGCTGAAACCACTGGAGCTCACCCGGCTTGGACTGCTCGCGGGCGAGCTTCTTGAGCTTCTCATCGATGATGAGCGTGGCGACGCCGTGATTCTCTTCCACCATCGCCTCGCCGATCTTTGCGCCGTACCAGAATTCGTTTGCAAAGCGCTCGCCTTTGTCGTTGACCAACACACCCTGCGCAAATGCATTTGGCGGGTAGAGAAAACGCCACGCCGAGGCTCGATGCATTTGCTCGAGCTTCCCGCCCACGCTTTGGCCAAGACGAATCCCAAGGCCGTCGTCGCCCGCCGTTCCGAGCGGCAGGCCGGGGACGAACTCCGGTAGGTGCTCGGCGACCATCTCACGATTGAAGACGAAGCCGCCGGCGCAGAGGATCAGACCTCGACGGCACCGAATCCGCTTTGGCTCCGAATGCCGTGTCTCGATGCCGTCGCAGCGCTTCCGAAGCCATCCGGCCAGGCCAGGCGCGATCTTCCCGATCGCGGTCTCCAAGTCGTGCAGCCGCTTGTGAAGGCTCCGCCAGAAGCTCGAAACGATGCGTTGGTACTCCGCGCCGAGCACGCGGCCGCCTCGGTCGACGATCAATCGGGTGACCCGCGCCTGGAGCTCGATTCGCACCCCTTCCGAAATCGCCGTTTGGCGAAGCGGCTCGATGATGTTAGCGCCAGGAAAGGCTCCACCGTCGGGACGGTGGCCTCGCGGCGCGGGCGTTGCGTGATCACTATAAGGAAGGAAGGTCTCGTTCCCGGAGTAGTAGAGGTGGTACTCGTTGGTCGGATACGAAGTCTTGATTGGGCAGAGATTCGGCAAGAACGGTACACCGCGGTCGGTGAGCCACTTCACGTTGGCCGCGCTGGTTTCGCAGAAGTCTCGCAACGTCTCGTCCGAAACCGCATCCTGCACCTCCATCGCCAGATAGCGATACATGTTCTCTACCGTGTCCTCCACACCGGCCTCTTCCTGAATGTGGGTGCCGCCCCCAGCGTAGAAAACGCCTCCGCTGATTGAGGTGGCGCCGCCTCCTTCGAAACGATCCAAAAGGACCACGTCGGCGCCGTGCCCGCGCGCTTCAATGGCGGCCGTGATGCCTGCGGCGCCCAAGCCCACGACGACCAGGTCTGCCACGTCGTCCCAGTGCGCGCCTTCCACATCTTCGACTACGATAGGGCTCAGGCGGCTCATCTGGATTGCGCAAGCTAGCACGCCGGTTCAAGTTCGGTAGCGACCCATGGAGCTCCCCGTCGATCCAAATCAAGTCGGCCCCGTCTGCCTGGTGACCGGTGGCAATGGCTACGTTGGAAAGCATCTCGTCCGCCGGCTCTTGGAGCTAGGCTGTGAAGTGCGCGCGCTCGATCTTGCGCCGTTTCAGGGAGACGCGCGAGTCAAGAGCATCGTCGGTGACATCCGCCGAATGAGCGTTCTCGGCCCGGCCTGCGAGGGCGTGGACACCGTCTTTCACACTGCTGCGATCATCAACACCCTCACTCTCGCGCGTGCGAGCGTTCGCCGCCTCGTCTATGGCGTCAATGTTCTCGGAACCGAATGCGTGATCCGCGCCTGCCAAGCCGCCGGCGTGAAGAAGCTCATCTTCACCAGCTCGATCACGGTCTCGGTCGATGGCCCGATTCGCGAGGGAGACGAAACTGCGCCCTACGTCGGAACCAACGGACTGCCCGACCTCTATTCTCAGACCAAGAGCGGGGCCGAAAAAATGGTCCTCGAAGCCGACGACCCCGAGGGCCTCCGAACGGCGGCGGTTCGGCCGGGCGGTGTATGGGGGCCCGGTGAGGGCGCCATGATGGTGCAGGACTTCCTCGAGCACCTCGCTGCTGGTCAGTTCACGCTCAAGATCGGCGACGGAAAGTCCGTGACGGACAACGTCCACGTCGATTCGGTGGTCGACGTTCACTTCCTTCTCGCCAAGAAGCTCAGCGAGGATCCGAAGCTGGTTGGAGGCCAAGCGTACTTCGTGAGCGACGATGAGCCGACCAATCCCGTGGGCTGGTACCGGCCGATCGTCGAAGCCCTCGGGTACTCCTGGCCGAAGCTCCACATCCCCCGCTCGCTGGCCTATGGCATCGCGTATCTTGGGGAAGTCGCCCATTACTTCGGCGGCCCGTTTCCGATGCTCACCAGACGTTCGGTCTTGTCGATCTGCAACGACGCGTCGTTCCGCGTCGACAAGGCCCGCGCCGAGCTCGGCTACGAGCCTCGAACCAGCGCGGCGGAAGGCATTCCCTCGCTGATGCCCGAGTTCCGAGCGACACACGACCGGTTGAAGGCGGCGCCATGATCAAGCTCATCTACTTGCTTTGGCCTCGGCAGCCGATGGAGCCCGCGGCGCGCCGGCTTGCCTTGGTCGATCGCTGCGCGCCAAAGCTTCTCGATTCCGGCGCACGGTATCTGCTGATGAACATCGATGACGACTTCGCCACCGTGCCGTCACCCACCCCGACGACCAAGTTCACCGATCCGTTCGCGGCCGAGGTCAGCATCTGGGTGAACGATCCAGGCGTGCGCGGCGCTCTCGAGGCGATTTTGCTCGACGCAAACTTCGACATCGCCGGCTATCGGGTCCGCGAGCACCTGTACACCGACTACGGCGGCAACGAGCACGGCGCACCTCGCAACTGGCCCGATGGGGAGCGCTCGCCGTACGTCATTTCGGTGACTCCATTGGAGCGACCGAAGCGCATCCCCAAGGACCGCTGGATGCGGCACTGGTTTAATCGTCAGGGGCCGATGTCTGAGAAGATGCAGCCGCGCGCCCGATACGTCCGAAATGTCGTGGAGGAGGTCCTCACACCGGGCGCGGTTCCGTACGAAGGAATTGTCGAGGAATCCTGGCCATCCCCGGCCCACATGACGAATTCGTATACCTTTTATGGCGCCCGCAATCGATTCGAGCTCCTGCGGAACATGGGGATTATGATGCAAAGCGTGGCGGCGTTCCTCCCGATCTGGAAGATCACCAGCGTCACCATGAGCGAGTACTTCATCCGTAGCCCGGCTGCCTAGGGCGTCGTTTTCTGCTGGACCCTGGGCCCCATCGTGTGGGTACAATCTCGGTTCCAATGCCGACCGATCGACGTGATTTCCTGAAGCTGTCGGTAGCCGGAGCCGCCGCGCTTTCGACGATGAGCGCGGGCGCGACCCTGTCGGGTTGTACCTCCAGCGGGCCTGCGTCCGGTATGAAGCTCCTTCGTCCGGAAGACGTGGAGCTCTTGCGCGCGCTGACCCCCGCCGTGATGAAAGGTAAGATCGCGCCGGGCGACACCACCGCGATCGAACAAACCCTCCAATCGTTCGATACTTTGCTCGTCGATCTGTCCGAGCCGGTCGTTGCAGGCGTGCACCAAGCCTTCGACGTCCTGAGCTTTGGGCCGAGCCGCGGGCTGATGACCGGTCAGTGGTCTTCCTGGTCCAAGGCCTCGCTAGAAGATGCCGAGAGCGCTCTGGCGCGTTTGCGCGACAGCGGCATCGGCCTCTTAAACGCGATCTACGCGGCGGTCATCAGACTCACTATCAGCTCGTATTACCTGATTCCTGAGAACGCAGCGACGACGGGATACCCCGGCCCGCCCAAGAAGGTCGCAAGCCCAGCGCCGGTGGTGGCTCCGACAGGCGAGGAAGCCAAGCCATGACCGATCTCTCCCAAGTGATTCTGGGCAGCAGCACCGACCCATACAACAAGGCGGCTGAACGCGGCTGGGACATCCGCGACGCCAGCACGCTCACGTCTTCACTCGAGCTCGAAGCAGACGTCGTCATCGTAGGGACCGGCGCCGGCGGAGGCACGGCGGCCGAAACGTTGAGCAAGGCTGGGCTGCGTGTGGTTCTACTCGAAGCAGGGCCCCTCAAGACCTCGAGCCAATTCGATATGCAGGAGCGCGCGGCCTACCGCGACCTCTATCAAGAAGGCACCGGTCGCGGCACCAAAGACGGAGGGATGGTCATCTTGCAGGGCCGCTCGGTCGGAGGCTCCACGACGGTCAACTGGACCACGAGCTTCCGCACCCCGCCCGAGACTCTGCAGTTTTGGGCGGACCAGATGGGCGTGAGCGGTTGCTCGGTCGAGGAGATGGCGCCGTACTTCCAGCACATGGAGCAGCGTCTCAACATCCACAAGTGGCCTCAGGCGCCCAACAACAACAACACCATGTTGCAGCGAGCGTCGGAGAAACTCGGCTACTCCTGGCACACGATTCACCGCAACGTGCGGGGCTGCTTGAACCTCGGCTACTGCGGGCTTGGTTGCCCGGTCGACGCCAAACAATCCATGCTCGTCACGACGATTCCCGAGGCCCTCGATAACGAGGCGACACTCGTGCACCGCGCGCGCGTCGTGAACGTGCAACGCGAGGGCGATGTGGTGACCGGCGTCGAAGCGGAGGCCCTCACCGCCGACGTCCGAGGGACGACCGGGCAAAAGATCACCGTCCGCGCAGCGCGTACCATCCTGGCAGGCGGCGCGATCAACTCCCCGGCGGTGTTGCTGCGCTCGAACGTCCCCGATCCGCACGGCCTCGTCGGAAAGCGCACTTTCTTGCACCCGACGACGCTGACGATGGCGATCTACGAAGAGCCGATCGATCCGTACTATGGCGCGCCGCAGTCGATCTACTCCGACCACTTCCAGTGGCAGAACGTCGACACGGGTCCGGTCGGGTTCAAGCTCGAAGTGCCCCCGCTGCAACCCGCGTTTGCTGCAGGGTTCTACTCGGCCGCTGGTGAACAGATCTCCCAGAGCATGGACCAGCTCTCGCATACCCAGTGCATGATCGCGCTGATGCGCGACGGCTTCCACGAGCAAAGCCAGGGCGGCGCCGTCGAGATCAACGACAAAGGGCAGCCCATCGTCGACTACCCGATCAACGAATACCTCATGGAAGGCGTGCGCAGGGCGTACAACGTGATGCTGGAGATGCAGTTTGCCACGGGTGCCAAGTCCGCGCGGCCTGCGCACAAGCAAGCGAAACACTACATGTCCTGGAAGGAAGCCAAGGCGGCCGTGGCCGAGCTCGACGTCGTCGCGCACAAGGCCACGGTCGGCAGCGCGCATGTCATGGGTGGCTGCCCGATGGGCGACGACCCGAAGCGAAGCGTCGCCGGCACCGATGGCAAGTTCCACCATCTGGATAACCTCTACATCATGGACGGCTCCCTCTTTCCCACCAGCATTGGCGCCAATCCGCAGCTCTCGATCTACGGCCTCGTCTACAAGCTCTCGACCAACCTCGCGAATCAATTCCAAGCGTAAAAAGGGGACAGTCCCCTTTTTCAAAACCGCGTCAACGAGCTAACCCTTTCAAAAAGGGGACAGTCCCCTTTTCGGGTGCAGGGCACTTAGGAAGGTGAGTAGGTGCCGGTTGACGGTCTGGGGCTGCTCCTGCTGTACGAAATGGCCTGCGTCGGGGATGAACTCGATGCCCCGGAGGTCGGCGACGCGGTTCGGCATGGTTTCGAGAGTCTTGGGCGTGAGGATCTGAAGGACGGGGTCTTTCTCCCCGCAGATGAATAGGGCGGGTTGCTCGACGTGGCGGCGACCGTACTTCCGGTCGTGCTCCCAATTGAGGTCCATCGCGCGGTAGGAGTTGAGGCCACCGATGAATGCGGCCTCGGGCCCGGTCTGCATGTACTCCTCGACCAGATAGTCGAGGTCCGCTTCGTTGAGCCAGGGCCATGGCAAGGGCTCTTTCGGATCGGCAAGCACGTCCAAGTAGCCCGTGCCCTCAGCGGGGAACTTCTCGAAGTCAAGCAAGCTTCCGCGCGCGCTCAAGGCCCAGTAGATTCGCTTCAGAAACGACCGAGGGTGATTGCCGAGCTCCGCTTCGGCTGCTCCCGGTTTTTGGAAGTAGTGCAGATGAAGGAAGTGGTTCTTCGCAATGGCGGCGTAGGTCTCGCTCGGTTTCCGGCCCTTCGTCCCCTCTTCATTGCGTGTCGTGGTTTGTTCTCTTGCGTTCTTCTCGCCTCCAGCAAATCCGACTCCGTAAGGCACGGCTAGCGATACCACGCCGCGGACTCGCTTTGGGGCGTGTAGCGCGGCCGCCCACGCTGCCTGCGCACCGAAGTCGTGCCCGACGAAGACCGCTTGTTCTTCCCCGAGCGCGTCGAGCACACCGGTCAGATCGCCGACGATCGTTTGGTTGCCGTAGTCGCTTGCGGAGAGAGGGCGGTCACTCCGGCCGTAGCCCCGCATGTCGACTGCAATGGCTCTAAAGCCAGCGTCGGCAATGACAGGAAGTTGATGGCGCCAGCTGTACCAAAGGCCGGGAAAGCCGTGACAGAACAGGACGGCCGGCCCTTCGCCCTGGCTGACTGCGTGCATTCGAATCCCGTTCGATTCGAACGCTAGATGCTCGGCGCCGCTCACGGTGCGCACTGGGGACTACGGCGTGGCAGCCGCTGTGACCTCGTCGACCAGGCTCTTCGAGAACATTCGCCCGGTCAGCTTGTCACGAACCTTCTTGTCCGCGGCGTCCCACTCGGCTTTGGCGTCACCCGCTTCGACGGCCTGAATACCTTTCTTCAAGATGACTTCGTAGGCCTTCTGGTCCTCTTTGCGAACGACTTTGTTGAGCAGCTCGTGCGCCCGGGCCGCAGTGCTATCGAACACCTCTTTGAGGTCTGGCGGGAGCTCGTCATACTTGTCTTTGCGCATCATCGTGCCGCCCGCGATGATTGCCGAGTTGTGCGCGGTCATGTACTTGACCCGTGTGTACCACTGGAGCGCAACCGCAGTGAGTGCAGAGGACGAGATGACGTCCACCATTCGGGTCTGAAGGGCAGGGTATACCTCGGGTACGCCGAGCCGAACCGCGCTCGCGCCAATGACCTGATAGAACTCGACGAAGATTGGATCGTCTTTCCATACCCACGGGCGCATGGCCTTGATATCGGACGGCCGCTTGATCGGTTGCACTGAGAACAGCCGGGTCTTGCCGGCGTCGCCCCAACCGACCAGCTTGAAGCCTTCCTTTTCGAACATGCCCTCGAACTTGGGGGCCATCTTCTCACGTACGCGATCGAGCTCAGCATAAGTGTCGAGGAGGCCGGGTAGCACCAGGACGTTCATCGCAGGGACCAGCAAGCTCATCCCCGTCATGGTGACGACTCCGCCGTCGAGCTGCCCAACACGCATCTTCCGCACGAAGTCGCGCTCGTCGCCCTGAGAGCCACCCGGATAGAAGCGCAGCTTGAGCCTGCCATCGGTCTTCTCTTGAAGCGTCTTGTTCCAGGCGTTGAGGATCTTCATCCACGATGAGCCGTCCGGAACGAGCGAGGCGATGCGAAGGGTGTAGGCTTCCTCTGCTTTGGTGGGCGTGCTGCTGCCTGGCAGCGCTAAGGCGGCAGCCAGAAGCAGAAAAATCGGTACAAAACGGCGCTTCATTCTCTAAAACCTTTCCCGTCGCGTGGGAGTCCGCCGAGAGTCACAAGTTCCCTCGCCGTCGTCAATATGAATGGTTTGCTTTCTCGAGCATGCTGGACAAGTCATCCTCGAATAGCTCGACGAGCCGGCCCGGGGTTTTACTCACTGCCTCGTCAACCCACAACCCCGACCATCACCTTTACGGGCGAGCTATGCTATGTGCGGGTTCGATGGCCCGAGACCTCATCGAAAACCGTGACAGCACGGCGCGAGACCACCTGGCCAACGAGCGGACTTTCCTCGCATGGGTGCGGACGGCGCTCGGCCTGGTTGGACTGGGTGTTTTGCTCGAACGGTTGGGGGCTGGAAATGACCATGTCATCGCCATGGCAGCCGGCATCGGCTTCATCAGCTTTGGCGGGCTGACTTTGATCTACGCGGTCAGCCGCTACTTGTGGGTTGCCAGGAACCTCGAGCGAGGGATGTTCCCAGTCGCAATTCGGGGGCCGATCGTGATCGCGTTGGGGGCGCTTTTGGTTGCCGGCGGGGCGATGGTCTACGTGCTGCTGCTGCAGTAGACGCCTGCGACGCCAGGGTCAGCGACCGAGTCGGCGTTCCTCCACCCAGGCATAGAGCACCGGCACGACGATCAGCGTGAGGAGTATTGCGCCCATTCCCCCTATCGACGGGAGGGCCATGGGCACCATCACGTCGGCGCCTCGGCCTTGTGATGTGATCACCGGGAGTAGGGCTAGCGCCGTCGTGGCGGTGGTCATCAAGCATGGACGGACTCTTCGTTGCCCGGCTTCGACGGCTCGTTCTCGGACTTCTTCGACGGTGTGGGGCGGCGCTGCACGGAAGCGTTGAGACAAGTACGTCGCCATCACTACACCGGTGTCAGTTGCGATTCCGAGGAGCGCAATGACACCAACCCAGACGGCGACCGAGAGATTGACGGTGCCGATGTGAAAGAGGTGTTGCATGTCGGTGCCAAGGATCTCGAAATTGAGGAACCAGGGGCGGCCGTAGAGCCAGATGAGAATGAATCCTCCCGCTACGCAGAGGACCACGCCCGAGTAGATGATCAGCGTCGTCAAGACGCGGCGAAACTGCAGGTACAGGAGCAAAAACACGAGAGTGAGGGCCACGGGAATCAGCAGAATCAAGCGCTGCTCGCTTCGAACCTGATTCTCATAGCTGCCCGCGAAGCGATAACTAACGCCCGCCGGCACCTCGAGCTCGCCGCTTGCGATCTTTCCAGAGAGAAATGTCCGTGCTTCTTCCACGACGTCGACCTCGGAGAGCTCCGGAAGCTTGTCGAAGAGCACGTAACTCGTGAGAAAAGTGTCCTCCGACTTGATGACCTGCGGTCCTTTCACGTATCGAATCTCAGCGAGCTGCTCCAGAGGGATTTGCTCACCAGCCGGCGCGGAGACCAGCACGCGGCCGAGCGCCTCGATGCTGTCCCGTTCTTCGCGCATGTAGCGCGCGCGAACCGGGTACCGCTCTCGGCCTTCGACCGTTCGTGTGAGCATCTTGCCGCCAAGGGCTACTTGAATCACGTCCTGCACGCGGCCGATGGTCAGCCCGTATCGTCCGATCGCCTCGCGATTGATGTCGATCTCGATGTAGGGCTTGCCGACCACTCTGTCCGCGAAAACCGTCTCAGGGCGGATTGCGGGGACGTCCCGGAGCAGCGTTTCGAGCTCCATTCCGAAAGCCTCGATCGTTTCGAGATCAGGGCCGTAGACTTTGATGCCCATCGGCGCGCGCATTCCGCTCTGGAGCATGATGATGCGCGTGTTGATCGGCATGAGCATCGGCGCGCTGGTCAAGCCAGGCGCATTGGCGGCTTTCACGATCTCGTCCCAGATGTCCTGGGGCGAGCGGATGTGGTCCCGCCAGTGGCGCACGCGATTGCCGTCTGCGTCGAGCCCGAACTCTGGTTTGTAGGTCACCAAGGTCTCGAACATGGAGACCGGGGCCGGGTCGAGCGGGCTTTCCGCGCGCCCAAGCTTGCCCACCGCTCGGTCGATCTCCGGGATCGCCTCGATTGCCGCGTCCATCGTGTGCAGCATGTCGAGCGCCTGCCCGAATGAAGCGTGCGGCATCGTCGTTGGCATGTAGAGGAACGACCCCTCGTCGAACGGTGGCATGAACTCGCGACCCAGGGTCGACCAGGCGCCCACGCCGCCTGCGAGGATCCCCACGGGAAGGAGTAGAGCCAAGGCTTTGTGTTTCAAGGACCAACGCAGGACGGGAACATACACGCGTTGAAAGGCGAAGAACGCCAGCAGCAGTGCGCCGATCGTCACCGCGACGAACAGGAAGTTGGTGATGAAATGGTGTCCGGGTCCGAGCGGGAGCCAGTCCCGGGTGAGAAGCAAGGTGATGCCGATCACGATGAGGATGAGCCAGGCGCTCGTCGAAGAAGGCCTGGCTTCACTCGGTCGCCGTCGAAGCAGCAGGTGTGCGACCGCCGGCAGCGCGATCATCGACACGAGCAGCGCCGCGAGGATTGCGAATGACTTGGTGTAGGCGACCGGTCGAAATAGCTTCCCTTCGGCAGCCGTCAGTGCGAACACCGGCAGGAAGCTGACCACCGTCGTAAGTGCCGAGGTCACCACCGCCGGCGCAACCTCGGCAGTCGCATGGGCAATGACTCGCGCACGGCTCTGGCTCGCAGGTGAGTTGGCGAGGTGTTGGACGATGTTCTCGGTAAAGACGATGCCCATGTCGACCATCGTCCCGATCGCGATCGCGATGCCAGCGAGGGCCATGATATTGGCATCGACACCGGTGGCTTTCATCGTGATGAAGGCGGCCAGGACGGCTAGCGGGAGCACTGCCGAGATCAAGAGAGAGGTCCTGAGGTTGCGCAGCATCACGAGCACGATGATGACGGTGATGAGAATCTGTTGAAAGAGCGCGGTCGACAGAGTGTCCAAGGTCTCGTGAATGAGTGTCGTACGGTCGTAGAACGGATTGATCGTGACCCGACTCGTCGTTCCGTCGGCTAGCGTTCGGCTGGGCAGGCCGGGCGCAATCTCCGCGATCTTGGCTTTGACTCGCTGAATGACTTCGAGG